>MAAC01005935.1_pt1 | contig 79314 bp, 72 predicted proteins | sample 1115981 | NCBI WGS metagenome assembly MAAC01 (sample SAMN04961126, study PRJNA320927) | seawater metagenome | isolation source: sample BD02T64 sea water enriched with oil for 64 days | place: USA:Gulf of Mexico | collected 2013-07-27
ACCCTTACCGGCAGCGAACTGCTTAGGCGGTATATTTTCTGCGGCACTTTCCGTAGGCTCACGCCTCCCAGGCGTTACCTGGCACTCTGCCCTATGGAGCCCGGACTTTCCTCCATCCCTGCCGTTATTCGCCCAATAAAGAACGCACAACACACTGGAACAGCGACTGCTCAGCCGACTCCCGCGCGAGAGGGTAGCAGAACTGAGCCGGTGTACAAGTAGAAACTGCAAGACAATAATAAGCGTCAGCAAACAGCCCGCTTATGCAACTGACATAGCCACAATAAATAGACTACTATTGAGCCAGAAAAATAAAGACACCCAACGCTCGCAAGCAATTAGTTGACACCTCAATAGAACACTTTAAATAAAAAAAGCAGGAGCACCGCTATGCCACAAGTAGAAACCGCCATGGGATCCATCGATGTCGACGATATCGGCATGTGCTTGATGCACGAACACATCATCATCGCCGACTGGGATATGCGCCAGAACTATGACGATTACGTCGACGTTGAAAAAGAAGTGCCCAAAGCTGTGGGCTCGCTGAACAAGGCAAAAGAGCGCGGCGTAAAAACCATCGTCGACCTAACGCCCGTTAATCTAGGCCGCGACATTCGCTCCATTATTGCCGTATCAAAAGCCTCTGGCGTTAATGTTATTTGCCCTACGGGTTTTTACTGGACCGAAGAAGCCTGGATGCACGGCTGGGATGCGAACCACCTGTCGACCTATATGATTCGCGACATCACCGAAGGCATTCTCGACACCAACGTTAAAGCCGCCATTATTAAATGCGCCACCGATCACACTGGCGTCGACGAATTCAACAAGAAGCTATTACACTCCACGGCCATCGCCCACCGTGAAACCGGCGCGCCTATTTCCACCCACACCACCGTCGCTAATAGCTCAGCGCGGGATCAGGTTGCCGCCTTTAAAGAATTCGGCGTCGATATGAGCCGCGTTGTTATCGGCCATTTGGGTGATTCAACGAACATTGATTATCTGGAAGAAATTCTCAGTAGTGGTTGTTTTATCGGTATGGACCGCTTTGGTCTTGAAGCCTTCCTGCCCACCGACGAGCGCGTGCAGACAGTCGTCACCCTGTGCGAGAAAGGCTATGCCGGACAAATGGTAGTCTCTCACGATGCCTGTAGCTTTCAGGATTTCTTCGACGGTGAATACGTTGAGAAATTCGCCCCCAACTGGTGTTACGAGCATGTGCCCCGCGACGTACTGCCTGCATTGTTAGCGGGCGGTGTTAGCCAGGCCGACGTCGATACAATGATGGTCGCTAACCCAAAGAAAATCTTTTCAGCGAAAGGTGGCTACTAAGCGCCCCCGCTAAAAGAACGGTATAAGCAGGGGGCTATTCGAGACTGAATATTCGATTCGAGTTTTTCCCATTAAAAAAGGCGCGTTGATTAACTCATCATCGCGCCTTTTTTAATCTGTAAGTTAAAAACAAAACCCGCGTTATTTAGCCTTCACCCTGGGCCCACGAATCAAACCCTCCTGGGTACACGACGCCACCAGCGTCCCATCTTGCTTATAGAACTTACCGAAATTCAAACCCCGAGCACCCGATGCCGAGGTGCTTTCCATCATATAAAGCACCCACTCATCCATGCGGAATTCACGGTGAAACCACATGGCGTGATCAAGGCTCGCAGCCTGCATACCCTCGGTAGAAAAACGCTCGCCGTGAGGGCGCAGTGCTGTACCCATCAAATAGAAGTCGGAGGTATAAGCCAGCAATGCACGGTGCAACATGGGTGAATCAGGCACCTTGGTGTTAACCCGAATCCAGAAGCCCTGCTCCGGGGGACGATCACTTTTATCCCACAGGTCATGGGGATAAATCGGCCGCATTTCGACGGGTCGCTCACTGGTAAAAAAGGCGCGGCGCTCGGGCGGCAACGTTTCGGCCATCGCCAAACGCAATTCAGATTCACAGGGTAGGCCTTCCGGGGCGGGCACATCAGGCATTTCAGCCTGATGAGAGTAGCCCTCTTCCGTTTTCTGAAAAGACACAGAAAGGACAAATATAGGCTCACCGTGCTGAATGGCAACCACTCGCCGCGTGCTAAAACTACCGCCATCGCGCACCCGTTCAACATCGTAAATAATGGGTACAGTCTTATCACCCGCGCGTAAAAAATAGGAGTGCATGGAGTGAGCCTCTCGACCCTCAACCGTCTCCCCTGCCGCCATCAAGGCCTGACCCAGCACCTGACCGCCAAATACGGCAACGGCACCAATATCCTGGTTTTGACCACGGAATAAATTTTTATCTAAGCGTTCAAGGGTAAGCAAACCCAGTAATTCTGTGGGATTCATGTTGTATCTATATCCAAAAAATAATCAAAGAAAAATATGATTTATTATAAAAAGTATCAGTTACTTTACCGATATCAATTTCACTTGCCGGGGCTAACAATAAGATATTCGTAACGCTTGTCCGTCAATAAGACCATAAAGGCAATTAAGGCATCAATTTTTTTATCCGTCAGCTTCTTGGCCTTCAGGTCTTTACGATTGACGGTTTTCTCTACTTCAGGTTCGCGCCAGGCTTTCCCTGTTTCAGGATTATCAACCCGCTTTTTATTATTGTACTTGTCGTAAAATTCCATCACCGTTCTCAGATCTTTAAACACGCTATTATGCATATAAGGCGCGGTGACAGCGACGTTACGCAGGGTAGGCACTTTGAATTTACCATCCTGTTCTGGGTCGTCCACACCGGGGTTATCCAGCAAGCCGTGATCTACAGATTGATTATCGGCCTGCCCCTTAGCCAGCAAAGCAGTATTAATTGGCACACCCAAGTTATGAAATTCGTAATTGGTGAAGGTTTCCCCAGCCTTGTCTTCGCCTCGCAATACATGGCAGGTAGAGCAGTTGGTATTATTGTTGGAGAAAAATAATGCCATGCCCAGCTCTTCCTGAGCTGTCATTTCATACTCCCCTTTTAAATAACGATCATATTTTGAATCGAAGGGGGAAAAGAAAGCACTCTTTTCAAAGGCCGCTATGGCATTCGTCATAGCTTCATAAAGATGGTCGCTATTACCGAAAATATCTTCACCGTAGGATTTTCGAAAGGCGTGGATATAGTGCCCGTTTTCCTGAATGCGTTTGTTAACGGCCTCTTTACTCGGCATATTCATTTCTATCGGATTTAATGGCGGCCCACCTGCCTGCGCCTGCAGGTCTTTCGCTCGACCATCCCAAAACTGACCGCCGACATACTGGCCCGTTTTAGACCTGTAGTGAAAAGCCGGAGAAAAAGCAGCATAAGCGGCAGTGGGCGCGGTACGCCCTCCCAAAGACTTGCCATCATCACCGAGGGAAACGGCTGCCCCGACACCCTTGTTTTGATGATCACGGTTTCGATCATCAATAAAGCCAACTGCAGGGTTATGGCAGGTAGCACAAGACTGGGTACGGTTAAGCGACAGGTTGTTGTCGAAAAACAACTGGCGTCCAAGCTGGATTTTGTCAGCGTCGGCCGCATGCAATGAAAAACTGCCCAGCAAGGATAGTAGTGCCATTACAGGCACAGCGCCTTTGATTAATTTTTTCATAGACGACTCCGCGTGCTTTTAATCTGAAATGGGCGAATAAAATAGCTGAAGGGTTGCAACAAGAGTTGTCCAACCGAACGAAAAACCTTACCTTCATCACCCAGACCATAGTGATAGTGGTCTTGCCGAACAGAACAACGCAGGCTGCCAAAGAGGCGATCCCAAATTGATAAAACACCGCCATAGTTTACAGTGCCGCCCTGCACTGTGTGGTGATACTGGTGCTGAGCAGGGGAAATAAACCACTTTTCCACAAGGTTAAAATATCGAAAATGAACGGGGGAATGCCGTAAATTATCGCCCAAAATATGGAATACGAAGACAAATAAGTTGACACCGATAACATCCATCAGCGCCAGATTCGCACCAAAACAATAAATAAACACACCCGTGATTAAGCCTGCGACCAATGCATATCGCAAGCCAAACAGAATATTCTCCACGGGGTGAACACGATAGAAAGTCACCGGCGTAAGCACTTCCGCACTGTGGTGAACCTGATGAAAGGCCCAGAGAAAAGGCACGCTGTGCATTAAGCGGTGCAAGCAATAGCGGCTCAAATCACTCAATAAAAAAAGCGCCAGGGTATAACCCAACACTAGCCATTGATGGTCGACAGCAATCTTCGCCTGATAGCCAAACAAGCTCTCCATAAATCGTAATGTCCAAATACTGGTTTCTCTTACGCCGAGCATCCAGGGCAGCAACAGCCCAATTTTGATCAGGGAAACAACGAGAAAATAAATGTAATCGAGACGTGCGGAAGGGTGCCACCAAAGATCTTTACTGAACAATCTAGCTACAGACTGACGCGTCAGCAAAAAATAAAGAATCATAATAAGCGCTGAACTAAGCAGGTAACCCCAATAGAGGCGCTTTTGCGGATTGACTAAATAATCCAGGCCCAGGTAGTGAAGTGCTTCAATCACCATCGGCATCAATTATATTTGCGTTTAGGTTTAGGGCGTCAATCAACATAAAGTAATAGGCCTTATGTATTTTCTCAAGCTGTCCATACAGTATTTTATACTGCTCGCTTTCAAGCTGCTCTGACAGAGGTTGCGGTATGTCTGCCAGAATATTCAGCGCGACATCGATTTGATCACGAATAAATAAAACTTCAGTTTCTGCATTTTTAATCTGTGCAAGTGCCAGCAAATCTACAGCGCCATCCCGATCAACCACCTTGCGATGGGTTTGTAGAATAGCTTCAACCGCCAAATAAGAAGAAGCCGACAGCGGGTATTCCAGCTGTTGCGTCGATGGCTTTCCCGCATACTTTTTAGTCAGGCCGCCTGCCTCACCAATGCGCCAGTTGGCCAGCTTGTAACTACTATCGATAAGCCCATTAACAAGTAGTCCAATAGCGGCACTGCTGTCTGCCAGTAGCGGTTCTTTTGATTGATAACCTTTAGCAATTTCACCTAGCCAAAGATTAATATTATCAACCGTAATTTCTACCGCCGCTATTCGCCGTGAGTCCATGGCTTGCAACAAAGAACCTTGCTCTGGCTCTGCAAATAACAGGTACTCCAGCGCGTTAACACTCTTGGTCGAATATTTGAACAGCACCTTTTGTAGCGGATTTTCGCTATCCAAGGCTTTCTTCACCTGTTCGGGAATTGATTCTTTAGCTTGATGAAAATAATCGATAAAACGTGGGTGGTCTACATAATCGTCATCCAGGGAACCCAGAATATAGGTGGTTTCCAGTGCTTTCCACGACCCGACAAATCGCCTGAAATCAGTTTGTATTTTATCCAACGCTTGCTGTGTGGGCGCTGTTTTTAATGCGCTCAATGAATGTTTGATCTGTTCGAGATTACGTAAAGATTCACGGCTATCGTGAACCAACACCTGCTCATGCAGATCCAGCAAAAAATTTTCCTGCACTTCGTCAATCGATGGCGCAGCAAACAATGCAGGGCTTACCAAAAGTAAACAGAGTAACAAGGGAGCCGTTAACGTAGAGTTCATAATACTTTTACAACGCGTCTAAAAAGGACAGTAGCAAGTCCCGTTCTTTTTTAGTCAATTGGGTGAATCGGTTTTTGGCGCTAAGGGCTTCACCATCATGCCAGAGAATGGCCTGCTCTACCGTGGTAGCACGACCATCATGTAGATAACCCGCCTGAGAGTTTAACGTTTTAGCCAGACCTAAGCCCCACAATGGAGCCGTCCGCCACTCTGCTCCCTGAACCTGGCGATCCGTACCTGTAAGACCTGAGCCTATAAGGCCAGAACCGGTAATGCCAGAACCATCAGCAAGCTCATCGCCCATGTCATGCAGCAGGAAATCGCTGTAAGGGTTTACTTCAACACCCTTATCCGTAGTGTACGCTGTTTGATGGCAGGCTTGGCAACCTGTACTCAAAAACAATTGCCGGCCTTCATTTTGCGCAGCTGATTGACTAACAGGAACGCGTAAATGCCTGAGGTAAAAGCTGACCGCCTTCAAACGCTGTTCGGGGATATCAAAACCACGGCTTTTGTAAGCCCTGTTACAAGCGGTTTGCGTGGCGGTGCAATTTTCATTGGGAAACAGCGGGCTCGTCAGCCCCATATCATTATGGGCCGCGTTGGCGACTTGTTCAGTCACCGAGGTCGTGCTGGCCTTCCAGCCGAAACGACCGAGCTTTAATTGCTTTCCTTCCACGGACCACACCCAGTTAGCCCTGCCTGAAATACCATCATTATTCTGGTCACTTTCATCTTGGCGATGAATGAGCTGTGCATCAGGAATCGCATCAATTAAACCCATGCCTATCAGGGAGGGGGATCGGCGGGGCTGCAGCGTAGTAGCTTCAGACAAGGGGCCGTAGTTCAATTGAGAAACACTAAATAGAGGCTTCATTAGTGTCACTTGTCGGCCATCAGGATAAGTGAAAACCCGATTGTCGATTGTCACAGTAACCTGCCCCTCAAAAGGCACATCGCTGGTACCGTTAATTGCTAGCTGTCCGCCATAGACGGGGTCCGGCTTGAAGCCTGCATTAAGGTTTATTTGATTCGATAAGGCATCCACTTTCTGCCCAAGTTTGATAACAATTGAGCGGCTCAATGATTTCCCGCCCAGCGTGCTAGCAGTACCCCCGCCATTATTTTTATGGCAACTGGCGCAACTATTTGCGTTGAACAAAGGCCCGAGTCCATCTCTTGCCGTGGTAGCCGCTGGCGCTTCAACCCAGGGGATGGTGAAGAAGCTACGTCCCAGGGAAAATTGATCCAGACTGTCATCATCGAGTCCAGCCTGAGCATGACTTAGGGCTCTAGCACTGCGGTCTGTCGTGAATAAACCGACATCCACTTCATTGCTTGCCACGACGTCACTGGCCAATATGAGCACTAGCAGGGCAAATGAAAAAAGCTGTTTCATCAGGTATTTATTCTACTACAGCTATTTTACTGCAGAGAATCGAATATCTTTGCGCAAGTAATACTCTCAGAAACTCGCTTTCTAACAAGCCTATCCTTAGCGCACTGACAATCGAAACATATAAAAACAGCACACGAATACGGCACATTTCCCTGACAAAAGAAAATGCGCCATTCATCGATTAAAACGTGGTTTCTTCAGGGTCAGTCATATCTTCTTCGGTCAATGACAGCCCGATATCATTTGCCACCAACACCATGGCATCGCCTAATTTGCGCATTTCATTTTTCATCTTACGAATTTCACTCGCATTATTACCGGGCATTATTTGATAATCGAAGTGCCATTTGCTCTGTGCTAATTCGTTAACATGTGCAACTTTGGCATCAATTGCAGTAATTAACCCGTCAATTTTCGCTTTGGTTTCAGCAGATGATTTAGCATAAAAGCTGTCGCCATAACCCTTGCCGTCATACTCGCCTTTTAGAACATTCACAAAACCAAGATAGTTAAGAGCAATATCACGGTGGGTATTATCACTAAAGCAGGAATGCTCGTCTTCTTCACTGGGTGTCAGTACGGCAACAGCAATGCGCTCGTTAGCCAACTCTGACTTCAGGAAAACACCCATACCCGCAACGATCTGTTTTAACGCCGTATCGCGAGAAATATTCTTAGCCGCGTCTTTGCCCTTTAGTTGACCCAGTATTGCAGCGCGATAACAACCTGTTGCATCTTTATCACAGTTGCCAGAGGTCTTCTTGCTCCAGGCACCGCTAATCACACCAAGGTCTGCAAGTAACTTATCCGCAGCGGTGTTCAAATAAGCCAGTCGACGCTTGGCAAATTTATCGTTAGTAAAATCGGCAAGGGGTCTTTGGCCTGCAACCAGAGCACCATTGGTGACTTTGTCTGCCAGGAAATTTTCATAATCCTGATCTTGTCCCCACAGTAAAAATTCAATGGCATGATAACCACTGGCAACATTAGCATCTCCGCCGTTCTCATTGAGCGCGGTAATAACATCAACTGTAATGCTTGTTGTGTCTACTGACTCAGCATCTTCACCACCCGGGTTGAACTTACCCGCCGTATCAATAATGTTGCCAGACGTGCGATGACCTTCCGAATCAACGGTATAGTCAATCATGTTTTCATCGAGCGGCCATGCGTTGATCTGCCCTTCGAGAGCGCCATAGGCTGCTTCGACCCAACCTTCTTCAGCATCAACAGGGCCATTCGACAAGCGAAATATTTCTGTCTTCCCGTAGGATTCTCTAGAAGCCAGCCACGCTTTTTTTGCAAGACCAAAATTGGCAGCCGTTGTAGAACTCGCAAATGTAGACAGGCTCTGCTGTAGTTTTTTAGCATCAGCTTCAGCATTGTCATAAGCATCCAAAGCGATATTTGCATAAGTGGCCAACAAAGGGGCCGGTGTCTTCTCCGTAGCCTGCACAGATACGCTCAGGCCAAGCCCTAGACTAACAATCAGTGTGGCTGCACACATCGGTCGACAAAATTTATGGGGAAGTAGCATTTGTTGGGATTCCTTTGGTGGTATTCAGTTTCACTTGAAAGTGACTGCTTTCTGCATTCCAGTAACATCGACCTTGAGACCTGTAATGCGCAGACTCCTTTTATAGCTAAGCAACATTCACCCAGCTATAAATGAAAATAATAACCATTCGCATTAAAAAGGGCAACCAATTTTCCCTCCTCGACACAACTAAACAACAACTCACCTGTGGGGATATTGCGGAGAATCAATAAATAAGCGGAATTCGCGAATCTCACTTATTTAGTAACTCATAAAACCTGCAGCACAGAGGCTGCCAAAGGGTATCTAACCAAGTGAACGCTCACCTTCATAAAGCATCGACACATCAACAAGCTATTCTTTGCAGGGTAGCTCGCCTTATTACAAGCCACCCTGCCGTCACACTTTTCTGTATTAGCCTAAAGTTTGGCCATGCAAAAAGCCTATTAGGCTCCTTAGAAATTAAAGGTTACGCGTGTCTGGAAGCGATCATAATCCCATTCAGTGTCAGCAGAATTTTCTTTGTCATCACTCAGCACATAGACCGCATCGATAAACCAGCCATCTGAAATCGCATACTCAATGCCAAAGTTATGCTCTTCAACTTCGGCATCAGCACTTGAATCATAGGCATCAGATCCACCTTCATAGTGACCAAAGGTGTACCCAACACTTAAACCTTCAACGCCAGCAAAGTCATAGCCCAGAGAGAGGGTGTAAGAGTCTGCATCCTGCCCTGCCGCAAATTCATTCGCGACCAGCGTATCAATATTGGTGAAGAACGGCCCACCACCCCAGCCGCCGAACAATGCTTCTTCTTCGTCAACATCAGCATGATCCCAGGCAGCGCCAATAGTGAAGTCGCCGACTGCCACTTCCACCATGAGTCCATACAGCGTACCGCCAATCTCAGAACCTACTTCAGCGAGGGTTTTGGTATTCGTGTCATCACTTTGAAAAGAGACCTGAGCGCCCAGTGTCATGGTAATACCATCACTTAGCGCAAAGGGCATCATGATATCGCCATAAAAGACGTCGGCAACGTCAACGACGCTGTAATACCAGGCACTGGCTTCGAAAGTGTCACCGGCATAAACGCCACCCAACATGAAGGTACCGTCTGAATCCTGAACCATATCGTCGAATTCGGCATCATTCGGATACCCGGCATCAACGCCCTGCCAACGCGTCATCCAACCCGCTGTAAGGTTAAAGCCACCGCCTAAATCATAATCACCAACGAGGGCCTCGAAAGTGTGCGGCGTCATTCTAATATCATCAGTATCTGCAAAAGGCGTGTCGATTGCCTGGCGGCCAAGACGCAGATTAAGACCCGCAACCGAGTAATTCACATAGGCTTCTGCCAGCAAATCAAACTTTTGATCCGGCCCCGTCATTTCGTCATTAAAGTCGTCATCGTCGGGCTCGGTAATACTGTGAGACGTGTAAAAAGCACCGCCCAAAGAAACCCCATTAAACGACGCAGTTTCAAGCTTTAACTGCCCGCCAATGGCCATATCATCCAGTGTGTTTTCGCCAGAGACTTCCGGGTTGATCGTCAGGTAACCAAAGCGAACTTGTCCACTGTGACTGCTTTTAGCGAACATTTCACTAACACTACTCGCTTGCTCACTGGCATCAGCCGCTACAAAAGCACTATTGGCACCAAGCACCACACCCAGTACCACTCCTACAGATATCGCTTTATTCACTCGTCCCCTCCAGAACACTAATAAGACTAAAAATGATAACACGTATCGTTTGCATTCAGCAAAAGTAAATCAGCCCCTATCATTGAACGCCTGCTCACAGATGGAATGAAGTTCGAAATGCTTTACGGCATAAACGGGCAAGGTGCCGAATACGTCGTTACGATTCACTCGTAAGCGTTTCTTTCAAAATAAGTGCCTTTTTATACAGGGCATTACGTTGTGCGTCACAGATTTTTGCCGCCAGCCCAGCGGCCTGTTTAACAGGTAAATCCACTAGCAATAGCTTTAATACGCGCTCCTCTTCCTGCTCCTGAGCACTCTGCTCTGCGCCATCAAAACCACGCACCACCAGCACCATTTCGCCTTTTTGCTGATTGACATCGCCTTTTATTTTTATGAGTAATTCACTTAAATTGCCGTTGAGTAAGGTTTCATAGGTTTTGGTCAATTCACGGGCCAGTGTCGCTTCGCGCTCAGCACCGAACACGTCAATTAAATCTTCAACCGTGGCGATAATACGGTGGGGGGCTTCATAAAAAATAAGCGTGCGTGTCTCGCTCGCCAACAACTCTAAAGCTTTGCGTCGTTGACTTTGTTTGGCCGGCAAAAAACCCTCAAAGCAAAAACGATCACTGGGCAACCCCGCCGCACACAGGGCGGTGATCATCGCGCAGGCTCCGGGTAGCGGCGTCACTTTATAAGCCTTCTCACGTGCACTGCGCACCAAGCGATAGCCGGGGTCAGATACCAGTGGCGTTCCTGCATCGGAAATTAACGCGACATCCTGCCCTGCGTCCAGCGCTGCAAAAATGCGCTCGCCCTGAGCTTCACTGCCGTGGTCATGGTAAGCCACCAGCGGTGTTGTAATCTGGAAATGACTCATCAAGCGACCACTGTGGCGCGTATCTTCAGCAGCAATTAAATCGACTGATTGCAAAACCGATACCGCACGAGCGCTGATATCGTCCATATTACCGATGGGTGTTGCCACCACAAAAAGGGTTCCCGCCATAAACAAACCTCGCCTCAATTATCTTGCGCAAGGATACAGCAGCAGCACATCAAAAACCCCGCACAAAACGGCATCCAAAATTGCTTTTTTTAAGGTTTACTCTAGAATCCGTTATGCAAAATCCAGACAATGACAAGGGATTAAAACAATGGACACTTCAGAAGTGGCTTTATCTAAACGACAGTTTCTAGGCATGCTAGCTGCTGCATCGGCCGCCAGTCTTAGCCCGACTTTATTAGCGGGCAATCACCCCCATGCACATCATGCTTCCAGCTATTCAAAAGAACTAGCCGCAGCAGCCGAGGAATGTGTCAGCATCGGACAGGAATGCAAAGCGCATATTTATCAGACGCTCAAGTCTGACGACCTCAGCCTTACTCAGTGTTTAATCGAGGTAAGAAACACCATCGCCGTCTGCAATAGTCTGGTTGAAGTACTCACCAACGGCTCTGCTCACGATAAAGCATTGGCCAAAGTGTGTGCTGACATTTGTGCCGTCTGTCGTGATGAGTGCAACAAACACGCAGCGAAACATCCGGTTTGCAAAACAATGGCTGACAGCTGCGACAAATCTATTAAGGCCTGCCTGAAATATATTGGCTAGTTAAAGAAGCTGATTAAGAAGCCCTATAAACTTCCGCACATTGCTTAAAACAGACAAGGGCTAATGCACGGAAGTTCAGTTCGAAATACGCATTGCAAGCAGACAACGTTTTCCCTAAATCAAGATTTACCCTGATAAAGATCATCCAGCGCCTTAAAACCACTGGGCTCATGGGGCCCGTAGGGAATATTTTCCAGAATGCCGCATGAAGTCTGCTTGCCATTCAACGTCACTTTACAAACTTGCTGTACGTGAAAAAGGTGGGGCTGAGTAATATCCAGCTCATCGCACTTCCAGGTTTCATCATCAATCGCGTAACCACCCTTCCAACACCCGTGCGCCCACTCTGGATGGAAATAACCCAGGCCCGCCATCTGGAATGAAATAATCGGCTCGTATTCCACCACCATAATCTCGCCATTCTCTCTTTTGTACTGTATACGTGCGTCTTTCACACGCCGCGTACCCGGAATGTAGTTCATTTCATACTCGCAGGGTGTCGCCTGAGTTTCTCCAGTGTCCCGTGCGAAAACTGGCTCATCACCTTTGGGAACACGTGGAATGACAGCACCAGAATGCGTGGTTAAGTCGCCTTTTTGATCGGCAAAAAACATACCGTGCAACACAAAGTCGTCCCAGAAAGTCTGTGACCAGACAAAGTAAATTTGTGACGACCACATATTCGGGCGCGCACTTTTCTCACCACAGGGACGTATACCCCACGATCGATCCCGCGTGCCATTCGTGACTCGCGGATCAATTTCAATGTATTTTCCCTTGATTCTAATCCAGCCACTCCAGGAGCCAAACTGAGATAAACGTGTGATATCCAACGATTTTTGCACACCATCATTATAAATCTGGCGGGCTTCCTCATGGGCACCTGTTCCCGCCTCAAAAGTAAGATCAGCTTCAAAGCCACGATCGGGCTCATTAACAATGACCCGATGCCGTCGCATGGGAATAACCGTTTCAACACGCAAGGGGCCAAGTTCTGTTTTCGTGCGATCTAGCGGTGCTTCGCCGCTAAGATGAAGCGAATGTTGGTGCCCATCGACGACAACACTCATACCGCCGTCAATAACATGTCGGTTCGGGTAAAAGCCCATCGCAATACTAAAATACAGCGAGCCATCACCGACAAAGCCGTTAAACCAAAAACGATCGTAGGCATTGAGATCGCTGGTAGCGGGAATGGCTATGGGCTGCGAAGTTTGATGTACCGGGTAATCATCTAAGGTGGTGATCATTTAAAGCTCCTTATAATTATAATTGCCCGCTATCGCACAAGCGATGCAGGACTGGGGGCCGGGCTGTCGTGTCAAATCTCATCGCAGGAATAATAAATTACTGCTCTGAAAATTCAATTATCGACACCTGAAGAATAAATACCCATTCAGCAACAGACAAGCCTTTATTTATTAAGTAGCGATTCAGTAGCAGAGAGCGATGCACTAATTAATTGCAGACCATAAAAAAAGAGAACACTCAACGAGCATTCCCTTTTTCACATTAACGCTTTTCAGCGCAAAACTTCAGGCACTTACGAAACGTCGAGCCCTTGCAGGTTACCCTCCTCACGCCATTTTTTAAGAATGTCGAAAAACTCAATGGGGCCACCACCGTATTGATTGGTGAGGAAGTTATTCTTATTCACCCCGCCCTTGCCTTCATTGTTGTAGTACCCCGGCGTACAGGCGGCGAAAAACGCCGTATTGTTATGCGCCTTCTGATCGATGATATCGCACCAGGCATTTTCTGCGCCCTGAGTGACTTCCACAGTGCCAGCATCATTCTTCAGGCAATGATCGACGACATAGGCAATGTGCATCGCCTGTTCATCTAGCGTGTGGGGTAAGCTCACGGTTAGACCTGTTTGAAACAAGCCCATAAAGAAGCAGTTCGGGAAATCGTGACTAAAAAGCCCGTGCATGGTGGACGGCGAGTCGGCCCACTTCTCACTCAAATTTGTCTCATTGCGCCCGACGATGTCAAAGCCTGAGGCACTGGTAAAACTGGTGCCGGTTTCAAAACCGGTAGCAATAACCAGGCAATCGAGCTCGTAGACTTTACCGTCTATAACCACGCCTTTTTCGTTAATTTCCTCGACGCCTTTACCGTCGGTATCAACCAGGGTGACACCCGGGCGATTGAAAGTTTTCAGATAATCATCGTGAAAACAGGGGCGCTTACAGAAAGGGCGATAATAGGCTTTCAGGTTTTCAGCGGTGTCTTTATCGACAACAATGGCGTCGACACGATCGCGTATCTCTTCCATTTTCTGTAAATCGGTCAGCTCTTTAAGCGCATCCTTTTCCTCCGTCGTCATTTTGGCCCGCGCTGCGCTATCGCGCATCACGCCAATTTGGCGGCCGAAGAGATCGGTCCAGCCATCATCGACTAAATCCTCATCCTGAAAACCGCCATTGGTGATAACGTTGAAGTTTTCCATGCGCCGCGCCTGCCAACCCGGCGTGAGCGAATCAACCCATTTAGGGTTAGTGGGGTGATTGCCCCGCACATCAATAGCCGAAGGCGTGCGCTGAAAAACAAACAGTTCTTTCGAATATTTACCCAGAGCCGGAATACATTGCAGCGCCGTAGGGCCTGTACCAATAATGCCCACCCGCTTGTCTTTCAAGCCAGTCATATCACCCAGAGTATTGCCACCGGTGTATTTAAAGTCCCAACGACTGGTGTGGAAAGTGTGGCCTTTGAATTTGGTAATGCCGGCAATACGCGGCAATTTAGGCTTGGCCAAAATGCCCGTCGCCATGGGCACGAAGCGAGCCTTAATGACATCACCCCGGTCAGTGCTAATTATCCAGCGCGTGCTAGTTTCATCCCAACGCATATCGGTAACGCCGGTTTGCATCAGTGCGCCATTATAAAGATCGTATTTTTTGGCAATCGCCAGACTGTGGTCGAGAATTTCTGGGCCAAAGGAGTATTTTTCTTTGGGCATATAACCCAGTTTTTCGAGTAGGGGCAGGTAGAGGTAGGATTCCACATCGCACTGCGCACCCGGGTAACGGTTCCAGTACCAGGTGCCACCGAAATCACCGCCTTTTTCGATGCAGCAGATGCTTTCAACGCCAGCTTCCCGCAGATGGGCGCCCACTAACAGGCCGCCAAAACCACCGCCAATAATGGCGACATCGACTTCTTTCTCTACAGCCTCACGGGTGAAGCCTGGCTCGACAAAGGGGTCGTCATCGAACACATCCAGATCACCACTCAACGCCTGATATTGAGCGTAGCCTTCTGGCCGTACTCGCTTATCTCGCTCAAAGGCATACTTATCTCGCAGGGCATCCGGATCAAAACCGAGTTTCCCGGAGGCTAATTTTTCTGCCACCGCACTATCTGCCGGGAAATCGGCAAATTTTTTTAAAGGTTTATTCATAATTATTATCTCCCTGGTAATTTATTAATTGATCAATTTGGTGTCAGACCGCTCACCCTATGAATGGGCTACAGGCTTGTACCGGCTAGCGACCTTGTAAACGGGCAAGTTGTCACCGCCTACGTTTTAGCCTGATAAAGAAAACCCCGGGTGCTTGTTACGCAGCCGGGGCCAATTTTCTGATATTACAGCCAGGCCCTCAGATAAAACCGAGGGCTCTTTTCAGAATCGGCTATTTAATATCCATACCTTCAAGGTTACCTTCTTCACGCCACTCTTTGAGGATCTCAAAGAACTTCACAGCGCCACCGCCGTACTGGCCGGAAATAAAGCCATTTTTGTTAGCGCCGCCACCTTCGTTGTTGTAATAACCCGGGGTGCACTGAACAAGCAGCTTTTCAGTTTTGTCACCATAGCTCTCACAAATGTTGCACCACTCGTCTTCGCCTGCTTTCGTGGCTTCAACGGTTTCAGCCTTACGCGCACGCGCTTCCTTGATGATGTAAGCCATTTGACTGGCCTGCTCGTCAAGCATGTGCGTTGCGTTCGGTGTAACACCCGTTTGGGTGAAACCGAGAACAAAACAGTTAGGGAAGTTGTGGGTTGTTAAACCGTGGTGAGTACGCAGACCATTAGCCCATTTCTCGCTCAACTTGGTGTCATTTTTACCGATCAAATCATAACCAGACTGGCTAGTGTAGCTGCTGCCCGTTTCAAAGCCGGTGGAGTAAATCAGGCAATCCAGCTCATATTCAACGCCGTCGACAATCACGCCCGTTTCGGTGATTTCATCAACGCCCTGACCTTTAGTATCGACCAAAGTCACATTGGGACGGTTATAGGTTTGCAGGTATTCGTCATGGAAACCGGGACGCTTGCAGAACTGGCGGTAGTAAGCCTTGAGGTTACTCGCCGTTTCCGGATCGTCAACAATACTCTCTGTGCGGTCGCGAATTTCCTGCATCTTCTGGAAATCACCCAACTCAAAGACTTCGTCTTTTTGCTCTTCTGTTAAGTCACCAACTTCACCGGTAACAATGCCACCGACGTTGCGGAAAATATCAGTCCAGCCGTCACCAACCATGTCTTCATCGGTATAGGCGCCGCCCAAGGTGTTGTTAAAGTTCTCAACACGCTTTTTATGCCAACCGGGCTTCAGCTTGGCTTTCCACTCGGGGTTGGTCGGTGCGTTATGGCGCGCATCAACCGACGTCGGGGTACGCTGAAAGACGCACAGTGACTTGGCATCTTCACCGAGGTGAGGAATGCACTGAATCGCTGTAGCGCCCGTACCGATAATACCGACACGCTTGCCAGCCAGCTTGGTCATGCCACCTTCTGGGCTACCACCTGTGTAGTTGTAATCCCAACGGCTAGTGTGGAAGGTATGGCCTTTGAATTTTTCGACACCGCGAATACCGGGCAACTTGGGACGCGTCAGGGGGCCATTGGCCATGGCGATGTACTTCGCTTTCATGGCATCGCCGCGATTGGTGTGAATGATCCAACGACTGATGCTCTCATCCCACTTTATTTCAGATACTTCAGTCTGGAAGACGGTGTCTTTGTAGAGGTCATAATGCTTGGCGATATTGCGGCTGTGCTCCAGCAATTCAGGGGCGTGGGCATAGCGCTCGGTGGGCACGTAGTCCAACTCATCGAGCAGGGGCATATAAACGTAGGCTTCGATATCACACTGAGCACCGGGGTAGCGGTTCCAGTACCAGGTGCCGCCAAAGTCACCGGCTTTGTCAATCATACGAATGCTCTCAACGCCGATCTCACGCAGACGGGCACCGGCCAGCAGACCACCGTAGCCGCCACCAATAATGGCCACTTCAACTTCATCCGTCAGAGGCTCGCGGGTAAACCCGGGATCGACATAGTGGTCGACCATGTATTCTTCCAGCTCTCCGGCTGCCGCTTTATATTGGCCAAAACCTTCTTTGCGAATGCGCTTATCGCGCTCGTGATTGTATTTGGCGCGCAATTCTTCCGGATCAAAGCCAAGCTCGGCTGGATCAGTGGTATAGGGTTTAGCTGCACTCATATTTATATCTCCTGATAGTTAACGATTAATTGATCACTTTTTAAAACGAATTAAATTCTTTATTCACGCGGCAAACACTCGCGTCTTCAGGCGGTATTCTCACACCCGGGTCTGTGCCAATTGTTATTATGAAAGACACATCTCAACTTGATATTGACTTAATTGCTGGCCACCTGTTTTGTAATAACAGGCCACCACAAACGCCAACCAGCCCCGGATCATAAACCCACAACGCAAATAAGGCCAATAGCGGTATTTTCAACTGTTATTACATTAGGCGATTAGTGATTCGGGAAATGGCATTGCATTAAAGGGGCGTAAGCGTCCCCGCTGTCCGTTGATTTCATGTGACCTGGTTCACAAAACCGTCATAACACAACCCTACAATCTCCCTCGTAAATTAATCATTGAGAGAGATAGGTTGTATGAAAAAAAGTATCGCCGGACTGGTACTCGCGCTTGCCATATCCACGCCAGTTTTGGCCTCACCACTAGGGTTTACATATGAAACGGTCTGGACACACAGTGCATCTGGTGCTGAAATTGTTGCCTACGACTCGCTCTCTGAGAGGTTCTTTGTAACCAACTCGAGTAATGATGGCCTCGATGTTATCAATGCAAGAACTGGAGCCCATATCAGTAGCGTTAGCCTTGGCGGCTCACCCAACAGTGTCGCCATTAAAAATGGCATTGTTGCCGTTGCTGTTGAAGCGCCAACCAAAACAGATAATGGCCAGGTCATGCTGTTCAATGCCAGCGAAGCGGTCAATGGAACCCCAACCATTCACTCAGTAACGGTCGGTGCACTCCCCGATATGCTGACCTTCACGCCAGATGGACACAGAATCATTGTCGCCAACGAAGGGGAAGAAAAGAAAGGCATTGACCCAAATGGCACCGTCAGTATTGTGGATATATCGTCGGGTATCAATACTGCCACCGTAGAATCGATTGGTTTTACAGCCTACGACGGTGATGAAGCAGCACTTAACGCACGAGGTGTGCGTATCTTTCCAAATAAAACAGCAAGTCAGGATCTCGAACCAGAATACATTGCACTCTCTAAAGACGGTAGCAAAGCCTTTGTAACGCTACAGGAGAACAACACTCTCGCCATAATCGATCTGAATGACACCTCTAAAGCTCCAACGCTTATTTCACTGGGCAGCAAAGACCACTCACTTCCTGGCCAGGGGATTGACGGATCAGATAAAGACGGTGTTAATCAGGTCAATACATTTAATGAACTTCGGGGACTCTACCAGCCCGATGCGATTGCCAGTTATAACGTTGCAGGGAAAGATTTCTTTATTACTGCAAATGAAGGGGATACAAGAGATGAGGACAAACGTCTTTCAAAGCTAACACTTGATCCAACTATCTTCCCCAATGCAGCCGAGTTACAAAAGAAAGGAGTACTGGGGCGATTAAAAGTATCCTCTATTGATGGTGATATTGATGGTGACGGGGATCTTGACCAGCTCTTTTCTTATGGTGCACGCTCATTTTCCATCTTCGATGAGGATGGGCAGTTAGTATGGGATAGCGGTGATCAAATAGAACAGCTCATTATCGACCTGTTTCCTTCATTCTGGGCTGATGGCCGAGAAGACAACAAAGGGCCAGAACCTGAAGGCGTCGCGATTTTGCAGATAATGGATCATTGGCTCGCTTTTATTGGCCTGGAGCGTTCTAGTGCGGTGATGGTTTTTGATGTAACCGACCCCAACTCCCCTTTCTTTATCGATTTGATGGCGAACTTTGGTGATGTTAGTCCAGAGGGTCTTTTGACGCTCTCTTCCGCCGAGAGTTTTGATGATGCAAACTATCTGATTGTTGCAAATGAAGTCAGCGGCACCACCACACTTTACCGAGTTAGTATTCCGGAACCGTCTGTCCTGGCTCTCTTTTTTCTTGGCTTGCTACCGTTAGGGTACAAACAGTTTAGACGGTCCTAACCACACATAAAATCAGCGCTTATACTTGCCCCTACTCTTCACGAGAGGGGCATTTTTTATGCCTGGCACTAACGATTTTTAAACAGCTCATAATGGCTGATAGCGGCATCAACGAAATAATGGCCCGATAAAGTTATTGTGGCCCACAATTAAATTTAAAAAGCGGCAAGGAATTGCCGCTTTGCCTACCTAACAACATTGGTTTCAATAGAGCATACCTAATCACCCCGCCTGCACGTCAATCGAATGTTGGCACTAAACGTGCTCTTCAAAGTAGGTTAACAATGATAGTTATGGCTTGGAACCTATATGAATATCAATCCAACAAGCCCGCAACAAAATACGTATGTTGATTACAGCCATCAACAATCAACTTCAATTGAAAATACTCAGCGAAAATCAAAGCAAGATACCGTCGCGATCAGTGATGCTGGTAGAAGTAATCCTGATTATGCTAGAACCCTTGCTAAAGATTTAGCCCATTCAGATTTTTTAATGAGTGTTGATGTTTCAACTATTTCAGAAGGCGGGAATATAGCCGTCACTCGATACACTAATGGTGATTTAATTAGCAGCGCATCAACAAGAGCAAGCGTGCAACAGTGGGAAAATGAAGCCAAGCAATATAGAAAAGATAATATTGATTTATATAATACAGAAAAAGAAAATGGCACATCTGATGTAAATATAATAATGATGCTAATGGAGAAGAACATGAACTTACCAGAATCATTTAGAACACAACAAGGCAGCGATTATTTATAATGATTTATGGAAAAGGGGCCAATAATCCGGAGCCTGCCGCACCATGTTCGGTAGTGTTCAAGATTCTAATTCTGAACAGTAGACACCTGCGGCGAGGGTGCTCAAAACTCCGTGTCAACCTAATCAGTTCATAGGCCGATGAGCTCATCCAGACAGCCCGGAAATAGATCGCCACGGAATACTTCTCCCCCGGCAATCCCCCCCCGTCTTCACTTGCTACACCAGTAGTACCCACCGGGGCCTACTCAAAAACAAAACCGTCAAACCCAATAATGCTGATTTGACTCAGTCTGGAGTATCCTCAACTCGCGCTGTACCATAGCGGCTGCTAATCTTCCGCCACAGGGCCGACGCCCTTGCCACTGATATAGAGTCAATAATGCGCCCCAGTTTTCGTCTGCACGCTATTTTATTGCTGATCACGCTACTGATCGCGGCCTGTGCTGAGGTGCCAATAATAGTCCCTCCGCCAGAGCTAACCGCGCAAGAGCAACTTTTAAAGCGCGCCACAGAAGCTGCCAGCCAGGCGCAAAACAGTGTATCGCCCCTGCGTGAAACGCTATTGATCGAGGCGGCAAAGCTTTATGTTCAGCTCAATGATAAGCCCCGTGTCAAACAGGCGCTGGAGCAAATCGAAGCCAGTCAGCTCTCAGGGCAGCAAGTGGTCGATTACGCCCTTCTCTACAGTGATGTACTGCTCGACCAGGGTGATTATTTCACCGCCCGCGATTTACTCACTGACCCTCAGCTTGAGGCACTTTTCAGCGCTATGCCCCACGAGCAAAAAATCAATTGGCGAGCGAAACGTGCCGATTTATTTTCTCTACTTGGTGAAGATGAAAGCGCCACCAAAGAATATATCGCCCTTTCGCACTTGCAAGCGGCACCCGCCAACATCACTGCAACCCACGAGAAGATCTGGCAATTGCTGATCGACACTCCCGATACCACACTGCTCACACTCGAAGCAGCGGCTGACAATCGCACGCTAAAAGGTTGGTACAAACTTGCCCAACTTGGCCGGCAGTATCAGGGCGATCTTATCCAGTGGGCGGAACAATTGCAGCTATGGCGCAGCCGTTGGCCAGGCCATCCGGCCGTTCTGTTTCCACCGGCCAGCCAGCGGATGATTGAATCTATTGCCAATTCAGTACCCGGCCAACTCGCCCTGTTGCTACCACTGAGTGGCAAATACGCCCGAGCCGGTAAAACCATTCGCGATGGTTTCCTCAGTGCTTATTACAACACTTTAGAAAATGAGGGCGTCACTGCACCACTGAATATTTACGACACCAACGGCGCAGAAATTACCAGCCTCTACCAACAGGCCATCGCTGGCGGTGCCGAAATTGTTATCGGCCCCCTGCGCAAAGAAAACCTGGCGGCACTAGCAGCACAGCCCGTACTAACAGCTCCGATTATCGGCCTCAATTATCTCAACGAAGGCGACCAGGCACTGGCACCACCCCATAACAACCTACTGCAGTTTGGTCTCTCGGTTGACGATGAAACCCGTCAAATTGCTCAGCGCGCCTGGCTCGAAGGCCATCGCTCGGCCCTGCTCATCACCCCCGATACCAAGTGGGCCGCCACAGCACGAGAGGCCTTTAACAAATACTGGACAGCGCTCGGTGGCCGTTTAATTACATCCACCCCTTACAGCCTGAAACAAACCGATTTTTCATCCATCGTCAGACCCGCCCTGCTACTCGATCAAAGCAAACAACGCCTGCAGAAACTGCGCCGCACCCTGGGTAAAAGTATCGACATGACCGAGCAACGGCGACAGGATATCGACATGATCGTTATCATCGCCTACCCCGACCAGGGTCGTCAGATCAAACCAACACTGGACTTTTACTACGCCGCCGACTTGCCGACCTACGCCACCTCCCATATTTACACGGGCACCGAAAACCCGGGGCGCAACCGTGATTTAGAAGGCGTTCGCTTTAGCGCCATGCCCTGGACCATTCCCGGCATCGTATCTGACAAACTCAAGCCCACCGCCACATTGAAGTCGACCTATCGCAATCTTTTCGCCCTCGGTGTCGATGCCTACCAGCTACACCAGTGGGCAGACATGATGCGGCTCTATCCACAAACACCGTTTTTTGGCCACACGGGCACATTGACCCTCGGAGCCAACGACCGCATTCAACACAGCTATCCCTGGGCAGAATTTCACCGTGGCAAGGTGCGGCTGGCACCCGAGCTGAAAGAAGATTAATGGTTAAACTCCCCTTTCGCGCCAAGCGCCCTGCGAACACCACTAGTGGCAATAACGCAGAAGAGCGGGCCTGTCATTACCTTAAGCAGCAGGGCCTAAAGATTGTTGAACGTAACTACCGCACCCAGCGCGGTGAGATAGACATTATTGTCCGCGATGGCGATACACTGGTGTTTGTTGAGGTACGCCTGCGCAGTAATCCCGGTTTCGGCGGTGCTGCACAAAGTATTGATACGCGAAAACAGGCGCGGCTGATCAAGGCCGCCCAACACTATTTACTGACAAAAGGTCTAACCGATGCTCTGCCCTGTCGTTTTGACGCCGTATGCCTAAGTGGTATTCAGACGCAAGCACCGACCAATAACAGCCCCCCAGATAACAACGCTTTGGAGTGGATTCGCGATGCTTTTCGTCCCGAAGCCTGAGAAAATACAGCAACGAATGCATACTGCCGCCCAAACAGCCCCCACTACAGAAAGCACATAATGACTAGCGACCCCACGCAACAGGTGATCGAACTCTTTCACCGCAGCATTGAAGCGAAAATGAGTGTTGGCGAAGTGCTAGCAGGCCCTCTGGCCGCTGCCGCCGAACGACTTGTGACACAACTCCTGCAGGGCAACAAAGTACTCACCTGTGGCGAAGGCCTGTCGAACGCGGCTGCCGCCACACTGAGCCGCTGTCTAACCCACGGCTATCAAATGGAACGCCCCGGCTTTCCGGCCCTTTGCCTACAAAGCGAAGCAGCCCCCGGCGACCTCAACGACTTATCGGCCAGCGCCAGTCCCTACCATCAGCCCATCACTGCATTAGGTATTGAGGGCGATATACTCGTTATTTTCAGTGCTGGCCACGCCGACATGAATCTGCTCGGAGCTATTGAAGCCGCGAAATCACGGGGCCTTCACGTTGTCGCGCTTACGGCCACTGGCGATCACGCACTGTCTCACCTGCTTGACGACAACGACATTGAACTCCACGTCGCCATTGATGACCAATACCGCATTCAGGAGATCCACCAACTCTGCGTATTTTGCCTCTGCGACCTGATTGAAAATCAACTATTTGGAGAACACACTTGACCCGCCCAGCAACAACACAGGCCTTTCGTCTGGCCCTATTATTTATCGCTGCCCTCAGTCTGAACGCCTGCACTAGCTTTATTAATGCCGTCACCAGCGAGCCTATTGAACCGGACCCCAGCGAGACATCTATCGGCACGGATATTGACGATTGGCAAATGGGCACAATGATCGGCGTTAATATCAAAAAAGCGTCCGAGCAACTGGCCGACTCCCATATCAACGTCAGCACCTACAATAAAGTGGTACTGCTCACTGGCGAAGTCGCCACCAAGGAACTGCGTATTTTGGCTGGCTCCACCGCGCGCAATTACAAAGGGGTGCGACAGGTCTATAACGAGATAAAACTACAGGGGTCGTCATCTTTACTGGCCCGCACCAACGACAGTTGGCTGACCACCAAGGTCAAAAGTAAATTACTCGCCAATAAAGAGATTACGAGCGGCCAGATTGAAGTCGTCACCGAGAGCGGTATTGTTTATTTGATGGGTGTTGTTTCCCGCGCCACTGCCGACAGTGCCACCACGGTTGCTAGCCATACCGGCGGCGTAGTAAAAGTGGTGCGCGTATTTGAATATTTAAATTAATAGCCCCTACTAAAAATTAGTAGCTCCATTACAAAAAACAATACAGAGAAGACAACTATGAATAACACTGTGAAATACCTCAGCCTCACCATTGCCCTCTTGCTCGGCCCATTATTTGGCACACAGCAAGCCTTCGCAGCACTCCCCGTAAATCCGGGGGGTATTCCCATACCCGCAGAAACAAAAGTGACCCTGCACACCAATCTTGGTGATATTGTCATCAAACTCTATTCCTCTCGAGCACCCATCACCGTCACCAACTTTGTCGGCTATGTAAACAGCGGCCACTATAAGGGCACCATTTTTCATCGCGTGATTCCCGGCTTTATGGCCCAGGGCGGAGGCTTTACCTCTAACCTGATGAAAAAGCCCAGTCTGGCACCCATTCTCAACGAAGCTGACAATGGTCTACAGAACAAACGTGGCACGGTTGCCATGGCCCGCACCAACGATCCCCACTCGGCCTCTACCCAGTTTTTTATCAACCTGGTGAATAATGGCATGCTCGACCACAGCGGCAAAAATGCCCAGGGTTGGGGCTACACTGTGTTTGGTAAAGTCATTAAAGGGATGGACGTCGTCGATAAAATGGCGCGTATTCCCACCCGTGGACGCGGGCCTTTCCGTTCCGATGTACCCACTGAAACGATTGAAATAACCGGTGCAGAAGCCCAATAAATCACGTTAAAAACGCTGCTCTAGCCATCCATTAATAACGACAAGGGCCGTCCTCAGGCAGCCCAGGAGTCCCCATGAATTTTGATCCGCTGCTACAACCGCTCGACCTCGGTTTCACCACCCTCAAAAACCGCATCATGATGGGCTCAATGCACAGCCGCATGGAGCTGCTCGACCGACCCTACGAACGTCTCGCCGCCTTTTACGGTGAGCGCGCCAAAGGCGGTGCGGGCCTTATCGTGACCGGTGGTTATTCGCCGAATGAAAGTGGTGTCATCGAAAGCGGCGCGCCGGTTTTTGATAACGAAGGTGAGCTGCCCAAGCACCGTTTGGTGACCGAGCGTGTGCATGCCGAGGGTGGCAAAATCCTCATGCAGCTGCTGCACACCGGGCGCAATGCGAAAATCCCACAGCCCGTAGGTGCATCGGATATTCCCTCGCGCATCAACCCCTGCACACCCCATGTTTTGAGCGGGAATGAAATCGAGCAAATGATCGAAGACTTCGCCCACAGCGCCACGCTGGCCAAAAAAGCGGGTTATGACGGCGTTGAAGTGATGGCGTCTGAGGGCTACCTGCTCAACCAAATGCTGGTCACCCGCACCAACAATCGCAGCGACGAGTGGGGCGGCAGTCACGAAAACCGCATGCGCTTCCCGCTGGAAATTGTGCGCCGCATCAAAGCCGCCGTTGGCGATGACTTTATTTTGATGTACCGCATTTCCGCCATCGACCTGGTTGAAGATGGCGCCACCGGCGCTGAAATTATCGAACTCGCGCAAGCATTGGAAGAAGCCGGCGTCACCCTGTTCAACACCGGCATCGGTTGGCACGAAGCGCGCATTCCCACTATCGCCTACATGGTGCCCCGGGGTGCCTGGCGCTTTGCGATTCGCAAGTTGGCAGAAGCGGTGAACATTCCCGTGATTGCCTCGAACCGCATCAATACGCCCGAGGTCGCCAATGATATCGTCGCCAGTGGCGACGCGGCGATGGTCTCAATGGCCCGCCCCATGCTCGCCGACCCTCACTTCGCCAATAAAGTGGCCGAGGGCCGTCCCGAGGAGATCAACACCTGCATCGGCTGCAACCAGGCCTGCCTCGACTTCATCTTTACCAATCGCACCACCAGCTGCCTGGTCAATCCCAAAGCTGCCCGGGAATTAGAATTTGAAGAAAACGTTCAGGTTAAAGGTAGCAGTAAGAAAGTCGCCATTATCGGTGCCGGCCCCGCGGGTTTATCCGCTGCCTGTACAGCGGCAGAACGTGGCCACGCAGTGACTTTATATGACGCCAGCAGTGAAATTGGCGGCCAGTTAAACCTCGCCAAAACCGTGCCCGACAAAACCGAATTCTACGAATTTATTCGCTACTTCAAATCCCATCTCGACAAGTACGGTGTCGACGTGCAGCTCAATACGACGGTCAGTGCGGCAAGCCTCAGTAATAATTTTGACGAAGTGATTGTCGCCACCGGTATCAAGCCGCGCATTCCCGAGATTGTCGGTATCGATCACCCCTCGGTGATCTCCTACCTCGACCTGCTCAGTGGCAAAGCGACCACCGGCAAACGCGTGGCGATTCTCGGCGCTGGCGGCATCGGCTTTGATGTTGCCGTACTCCTCACCCACGGCGAAAGCACGGGCGCACCAGACACCGATGCCTTCCTGACAAAGTGGGGTGTCGATACCAGTATGACAACGGCTGGCTCACTCTCTGCCGCTGGCCCGCAATTTCCCGCCCCGGCCCACGAAGTCACGATGCTGCAACGCAAACCTAAATCACTGGGCCGCGGCCTCGGCTTAACCAGCGGCTGGGTACTGCGCGCCGAACTCGATGCGGCGGGTGTGAAAATGGTGCCCGGTGCCAGCTACCAGAAAATCGATGATGCCGGCCTGCACTACAGCATTGACGGTGAAGACAAACTGCTCGAAGTCGACAGCATTGTCATTTGCACCGGCCAGGATTCAAATAATACCCTGTACCAGGAACTCACTAGCGCAGGCATTGAATGCCAACTTATCGGCGGTGCCTCTGAAGCGAAAGAGCTGGATGCACTGGCGGCGGTCAGTCAGGGCATGGAAGTGGGGATTAATCTCTAATAAAAGCACTCCACTAAGCATTTCATTTGTGACGGAAAACTGATTCAGGCAAGGTTTTTCGTCACATGATTTTTTTGAAACTTGGATTCAAAAACGAACTACACGCTTCGGCAACAAGGGCATCACCATGAAATCAATAAAACTTGCCCTTCTTCTATGTGCTTTATTCAGTCTTAACGCCTGCACCATAGCACCGGTAATCCACGTCCCCGCTTGTGACCAAAGCAACGGAGAAGATACCTGTAAACAAATGTCTCGAAAAATAGTCCTATTTTTTGATGGCACAGCCAATGACGAAGGTAGTTATACCAATGTTTCAAAGCTCAGAAATCTAATCACCCTTCAAGATAAAAGTAATATCCGCACTATTTACATCCCTGGAGTTGGCACACGCAACAGAATTATTGGCGCTGCGACAGGCTGGGGCACCGCTGACGATGTTAAACAAGCTTATAAATTTCTAAGTAGAAATTACCGTTCAACAAATGATGAAATTTATCTCTTTGGCTTTAGCCGGGGTTCGTGGTCAGCCCGAATACTTGCAGGGCTGGTTCAAGTCGCAGGCATACCCGATTTATCCAGCTATTCGAACAGTTTTAGCGACAAACTAATCGATGATATTTACCGTGCCTATAAGGCACAACTACCCCTCGATAAACGCCGCGAACGCGTTAAGGAGGCCATCGGCAAGCGCATCAACAATTATCAGCCGCACTCGGTCAACATCAAGTTTGCGGGTATTTGGGATTCGGTAGAAGCACTGGGCTGGCCAGATCTTGAAGAAAATAACGAGGGGCCAAATCGGCGCTACATAGAACAACTCTGCAACGTCAACAAGGTCTCTCATGCCTTATCACTTGATGACGACCGAGCGAGAATTTTCACCCCCATTTTGTTAACCAGCTCTGAGACTAAAAAGCAGTGCGGCTATTATTCACCATCGACATCAAGTCTTGCGAAGGACTACCGGCTTGAAATATTAAGTACGATTAACAACGGTGATAAGCGTGATATCGCACAAGTGTTTTTTTCAGGGGCACACTCCGACGTGGGTGGCGGCTACACTGACACGAACATTGATGGGGTGTCGCTGAACTGGATGCTGGATCAGATTCAAGACTACGGCCTGGTTGCCGCTGGCACACGGGTTTATGCGGATGCATTTGATAAAACCCATGACCCAGAAGCCGGGCTTACGGGCCTTTTATATCATCGCAAAAACCGTAATCTTTCACTTTACGAAGCACTCCTCGATACAAAACTCAAGGTTCACCAATCCGTCATCGACCGTCTGGAATGTATCCCCATTGACTGGCACGAATACCAATGGCAGAAGCATAGTAGTCTTTTTCGACATTGCTTTAACCCCCAGGGTGGGGCTTTAAAATTCAATCCCGACAACGACAAGTGTTATTTACACCTTGTAAATAATGCGCGTTACAAAAAGCCAGCGTGCAAATATTCGGCACCAGAGGCTCAAGTATCAAAATCGAGCACGGTAACAATTCACGCCCGCGAGAAAAAAAACAATACCGGCATTATCCTTTCAAAAGAACATAGCTACCGCTTCCACCTTTCAAACATCAACCAATGGATGGACGATGGATTATGCGCAAATCCTTTTAACGGCAGAGATGTATTTTCTCCCAAGCATTGCGCCACGTGCTATGAAAAATGTTGCGATAGCTTCTTTATAAAAAAGCTCTTAGTTAATTATTTAAGGCTGTTTAGCTTTGAGCCTGAAGCCAAATACATGGAATTACTAGGCAGTATCGACAGTAATCACAAGCAAGCGACACAACATATAAATAATAAAACCCCCATTCGAAAAAGACAAAAACACTCAACGATAAAACCTTTTCGGCTAGGTAGTTTCGCTGAAAAACAAATCACCTTCACCCCAAAAGAAGATGGCGAATTGATTGTTTTTGTCAACGAACCAAAAATAAGCGATACCTTTTACGACAACAATACTGGCACTCTTCAACTGACAGTGGAGTTAATTGAATAGCTCGCCAGTCATAATCAACACAAAATAAAGTAGCAACATAGGGTCTCGACTTATCTTTTCTATATTGACGGGGTCAATCTAATCCTGACTCTTCAAGCCAACACCCCACGCCAGGAAACCATGGAAGTTGGAAGTCCCCTTTAGTAAGATACTTCGCGAATAAAGACTGGCATCGTTAAAACAAGGACAGCGTAATATGTCATCACCCCTGCGACTATTCTCCCTTTGCATCACCGCCGTCATTTTACTCGGTGGTTGTGCCAGCTCGGGGCCACCGACATCTCACCAAAGCCAGATGCCAGAAACACCAATCACCGACCAACCGAGTGGTAAAGTTTATCCGGGTAAATTTATCTGGCATGACCTGCTCACACACGAGCCAAAGAAAGCCGGCCAGTTTTATCAGGATCTCTTTGGCTGGGCCATCGAGTATCAGCCCCACTACGCACTGATTCGCAATGGCGGCAAGTTGATTGCAGGCATTGTCACAACGGAGGGTGTCACGACTGATTCATCGGGCGAGAAGGTCAAAGGTGGACTCTGGCTACCCACCGTGTCCGTCGCTGATATCGATGCTACAGCATGTGCCGTAACAGCCAATGGCGGCAAAATTTTAAACGGCCCTTTTGATATGGGCCAACGTGGTCAGGCACTGTTAATTCGCGACCCCCAGCAGTCAGATCTGGTCGTGCTCAGCGCCAAAGGTGGCGACCCTGCCGATGCCGACCCCGCTGTTGGTGACTGGCTGTGGAATGAGCTGTGGAGCAAAGACCCTGAAGCGATCGAGCCCTTCTACGCTGCTGTATTCGGCTATGACCAAGTGCTTTCAAACGACGATTACAGTGTTTTCTTACACAGCGATAAATGGCGCGCAGGTATTCGTCATATCCGGGATAACACCAAACACCTACTTTGGGTGCCCGTAGTTCGGGTTGCTGATACTAAAGCAACAACAAAGCGAGTCAGCGAGCTAGGCGGTACCGTCCATATCAATGCAGGTGAAGTACCAGGCAACCCCGACATCGCCCTCATTGCCGATACTGTTGGTACATTATTATTGATTCAACGCTGGCCTGCTCAAACTGAAAAGAAGGCGCTATAAGCATGAGATTATCCAATAGATTATGGCTGATTATCCTTTTTCCTGGTGTCTTGCTGCTGAACGGCTGTGCAAATAACGACGGTTCTTCCAACACGCAGACCTATGTACAAGTCTATGGTGGGTATGGCTACCCCTATTACGGATACGGCTGCTGTGTTGACGATATTGTTATTGTCAGGCCGGATCGCCCAGATAGGCCTGATCGCCCCGACAAACCCGTTCGCCCCTTGCCAGGCGACCCCAGCACTAAGCCCATTGAAAAACCAGGAAACAGACCGTCAACTGGTATGGGTCGCCCCTCGCGACCACAGATGGGGGCTAGCATGCCTCGAGGCGGCGGTTTACGCCGTCGCTAATTTTCGCGCCCAATTCGGGCATTAGCACCCTTCTTTTATTTAACGCCTCACGAATGAGGTGCCTTTTTTATTCGGAGTTTACAATGGATTTCTGTAAGACAGTAAAAACCCCCTTACAACTGGCACTCGCCATCACCACTTTGCTCACACCTGGGTTTAAGGCAATTGCCGATGAGTTATTGTTGAAAGATGGCTCTCGCCTACTTGGTACGATTGTGAAACAAGATCAAAAAGGCATTCTAGAATTTAAAACCAGTTACGCAGGTGTTATTAAAATCAAGTCTATTGAGGTTCTCGAAATAAAAAGTGACGAGCCCATGACCCTACTACTGACGAATGGTGAAACCCTTCAGGTGAGCAATGCTTCAAATACACAACAAGGTGTCACCATTGTCGAAGAATCCGGCGAAACCAACACCTTTCCGCTAGACGAACTTGCCTTCGTTAACCCCGAACCTTGGCGACTAGGAGAGGGCTGGAAATGGACAGGTACTGTCAGCACAGAGATAAATCGTGAACGTGGTAATTCTGATAAAGATGAGTATGAAGCAGATTTTTCTACCACTTTTCGCCGCATCGATGAACGTGTGACCTTGAAAGGTGATTATGACAGAGAAGAAAATAATGACGAATTGACTGATGACGACTGGCGATTAAATGGTCGTTATGACCGTTTTGTTAATGAAAAACTCTTCTATGGCTTAAATACAGGGCTAGAACATGATCGCTTCGCCGATCTAAGCTTACGTACCATTATAGGTCCAGAGGCAGGTTACGAATTCATTGAAAGTAAAGCCACAAACCTTGGTATCGCTGGCGGCCCAATGTACGTCAGGGAAGAGTTTTATGATGCCGACGACAATGAGTACACCGCATTCGGCTGGCAGTTCAATTATGACCACTTCCTTATTCCCAACAAAGTTCAATTTTACCACCGCCACAGCGGTTTACTCTCAATGGAAAACACAGAAAACTTTGTCTGGGATGCCTGGACTGGCTTTCACTTCCCGATCTATGCAGGGATTTTTGCCAGCACCGAATTATTAATCGAATACGATGGTGGCGTTGAAGGCGATGTCGATAATACAGACACTACCATTAACGTAAAATTAGGCTATGAGTGGTAAATCCCTGATCGAGTAAACACCAGCGGACTTAGCTCCCCACAAACAGCGGCTTTCTCTTTTCTAGAAAAGCCGCTTGCCCCTCTTTTAAATCACTGCTTCGAAAGGACTCTACTACCAGCTCGTAAGCTTCCTTTTCCTGCTCATCGTTTAAGGCGGGCTGCTCAACAATATTCATAATGCGCTTAATGCCCTGCAGTGCCAACGGTGCATTAAGCGCAATATCCTCAGCCAGAGTAAACACTGTATTCGTCAATTCATTAGCGGGTACCAGTTGCCCGGCCAAACCCATTTCGCTAATTTTCTCGCCCTTATAAGTTCTGCCAGTAAAAAACATTTCCCGCGCTTTGGCCGAACCGAGCACCTGAATAAATTGCGCCAGACCCTCTGCCCCGTACACCATTCCCAGCTTTGCCGGCGGCATGGCCATGGCAATATGGTCGGCCGCAATGCGCATGTCGCAACACAGCGCCATGTGCAGCGCCCCACCAAAGCAATGGCCATTGAGCATCGCGATAGTGGGATAGGGGAAGTTTTTTACGGCAGCAAGCCCCTGCTCAAAGGGTGTTTGTTCCGGCTCATCATTGACTGGCGTTTTATGCTCAGGGCCAACACTGGCAATAGCATTAATGTCGTAACCAGCGGAAAAGGCCTTGTCGCCAGCGCCGGTCAAAATCACTACCCGTATATCGCCACTAGCAGCCCAAGCGGCAAGGACTTCACAGAGCTTGCCCAATAATTCGGGTGACAAGGCGTTGTGTTGTGCGGGGCGGTTAAACGTAATAATGCCGATATGACCCCGTTGTTCACTTAATAAGACGTCACTCTGCTGACTACTATTCACTACTCTGCCCTCGCTCTGTATTTTTCACAATTCATCGCCCCGAGTTTATCGGACTCCTGGCACAGCCTGCTACTTAAACGTTATCCTATCGCCAAACAATAAAGCGGAGATGGCTTATGTCCGCAATGGAGCACCCCGCCTGTCAAAGCCAGATTTATTAAAAGTGTCAGGCCAGGGCCGGTAATTGCCGAGGGCTGGATCATCAAAAAAACCAGCTCTATTATTTTTATAGCCGCTGAAACCTCTTCGGTTGTTGAGGTACTAGCCGCAACCTCGGCGACATTCCGTATTATTGTATAAATTGCCGCGCCCCAATAAAAACAACACCCTAATGAAAGAGCGATGCTGATGAACGAGAACTGCGAGCAACTCAAACAATTATTGGGCACCTGCGGACGCGTAGTGGTATTCACCGGCGCAGGCATTAGCACCGAGTCGGGCATTCCAGACTTCCGCAGCCCCGGTGGTATCTGGAGCAAACATAAGCCCGTCGATTTTAGTGATTTCATCACCTCTGCCGATGCTCGCCGTGAGTCCTGGCGGCTCAAATTAATGTTCGACAAAGACATGAAAAATGCGGCCCCCAATCAGGGCCACCTGGCTATTGCTCAGCTCGTCGAACAAAATATTGTCAGCCATGTCATCACCCAGAATGTCGACGGCCTGCATCAACAATCGGGCGTGCCCGACGACAAGATCATTGAGCTGCACGGCAACACCACCTACGCCCACTGTCTCGACTGCGGTCAGCGCTACGACCTCGACTTAATCAGACAGAATTTTGAGCGCGATGAAACCTTGCCCGTGTGCGACCACTGCGAGGGGCTGGTCAAAGCGGCGACCATTTCCTTCGGTCAGGCGATGCCCGAGAAAGCCATGCTACAGGCGCAAGAAGCCTCGAGTGATTGCGATCTATTTCTGGCAATCGGCTCATCCTTGCAGGTGTACCCAGCGGCTGGCTTCCCGCTAGTCGCCAAACGCCATGGTGCCAAACTGGTGATTATCAATCGCGACCCAACGGAGTTGGATGACAGTGCTGACCTGGTGATTCACGATGAAATAGGCCTGACACTCGATGGGGCATTACCTTACTGATGATCTATATCAGCTCAGACTACTATTAGTACCCGCTAGCCACATTTAGTCACTCCTTATCTCGCCCCGCTACGATAGAATCCAGACCATTCATTATTGACTGAATCAAAGAAGGTAAGAGCCATGGGTCATGCAGAAAACATCGCCAACTTAAATTCATGCTGGGCAAAAGAAGGGCGCACCCCCCGCATCGCCATTGTTGGCGCAGGTTTGTCCGGCATCGGTGCTGTTATTGCTCTACGCCAGGCGGGTTACACCGATCTCACCGTGTACGAGAAAGCCGATAAAATCGGCGGCACCTGGCGCGACAATCGCTATCCGGGGCTATCCTGTGACGTGCCCTCCTACTGGTATTCCTACTCCTTCGAGCCGAATCCTGACTGGTCTCACCGCTTCTCTTACGGCCCGGAAATTTTCAAGTACGTCGAACACGTTGCCAACAAGTACGACGTGATGTCTGTCGTCAACCTCAACAGCCCGGTCACCGAAATGACCTATCTCGGGCCTAAGTGGCGACTTAAGGCCGAGGGCCACGAAGAGCAGGTTTTTGATTTTTTAATCTCGGCCACCGGCATTCTCCACCACCCCCACTATCCCGACATTAAAGGTATCGATAGTTTCAAAGGTGCGATGTTCCACACCGCCCGCTGGGATGACTCTGTATCACTCGACGGTAAAAGAGTCGGCATTATTGGTACCGGTTCCACCTCCGCACAAATCGTCGGTGCCGTCACCGAAAAAGTGGGGAAAATGAGCGTCTTCCAACGCACACCGCACTGGATAGCGCCGCTGCCGCAGAAGAAATATGGCTTTATCTGGAAGAAAATACTGCGTGCCTGCCCCTGGATGCACCCCCATTTAAGTCATTTTTATAAACGCCATATGCTCACCACCTTTGCCAAGGCAACGATTGGCGATGTCAAACAACAGCAAAAAATCGAGCAGACCTGCCTGCAATCTCTCGCCAAAGATATCACCGACCCCGCATTACGGGTCAAGCTAACGCCAAGCTACAAAGCGACCTGCAAGCGGCTGATTTTTTGCTCTGACTATTACCCCGCCCTCAGCCGTGACAATGCCGAACTGGTTACCGATGATATTGAAGGTATTGAGCCCGAAGGCATCCGCACCAGCGATGGCCGCTTACACGAACTCGATATATTGATTGTCGCCACCGGCTTTAAAGTCTCAGAATTTATGCTGCCGGCCAAAGTCTACGGTGAAAACAAGCTGGAATTGAGCGAAGTGTGGGATGGCGCGCCCCGCGCCCACCGCGCGATGACCATACCCAATTTCCCCAACTTCTGGATGCTAGAAGGCCCCACCGGCCCGGTTGGAAACCTGTCGTTGATCTCCATTACCGAAACCCAGCTCGGTTATATGATTCAGTGCCTCGACCAAATGAAAGCCGAAAAAGCCGCCACTGTTGCCGTTAAGCAAGAGGTTTTTGAGTCCTTCAACAAAGCCATGGCTGAAGCCGTGACCTCAACCACCTGGGCCACTGGCGGTTGCGATAGCTGGTATATCGACAAAACCGGCACCCCCAACCTCTACCCCTGGCACCCCAGTAAATTTTATAAAGAAATGGAACAGGTGGATTTTACTGAGTATCAATTTAGCCAGGAAGCCATTAGTCAGGCCTGATTCGTTTCAGCGTTTTGACATAAAGACGAGCTTCTCAGAAGGGGGCATTCTTGCACCCTGACATCACCACACCCTTCTACAGCAAAAACCATCACGAGCGAGTACTCCATCAATACACGATTGTTGGAGTACTCATCCGAAATGGTTTCTGCGGGTCATTCACTACCTGTCACCTGGGAGGAGGAGATACCACCCAGGTTTAGCATCACAAATCAGCGCGTACCACGACGCCGAATTGAAGATGCCGTAAAGTAATCATCATGGAGGCGAATACTGAAGTCAGGCGCTGAGTCTTCGTTATCCAGTAAGATGGCCAACATACGTCCTGCCTGCATGTCGTAGAAGGTTTCCAGCGTTGAGCCAAGGAAGCCCACGTCGTACCACATCAAGCTGTGCAGCTCCTGTAAACGCCAGCTTTGATCACGACGGTCGTAGCCATCCATCAACATAATCCACCAGGAATCTTCATCAAGATAAAACACGCGGCGGCCATAGTCATGCTTGGTGCCTTCGCGCAACGTACCTTCAACTGCCCATACACGATGTAACTCGTATCGCGCCAGATCCTGGTTCATACGTCCATCTGGAGTAATCATCTCACTGACTTTTAGATCACCCGAGTTTAGCTTGTAAGAATTGTAAGGCACATATACCTCACGACGACCGAGAAGTTTCCAGGTAAAACGATCATTCGGGCCATTAAAGCCAAACTTCTGATCCGTCGTCGCCAAACCATCACTGGCACTCAAAGGGTTGTCATAAACAATCTGCGGTGCACGCTTAACCCGACGCTGACCCGGACTATAAACCCAGGCGCTACGAAACTTGTCCATAAAATGCACAGGATCATTAGCCAGAACCACTTGCCCACCAATTTTGGCGGGGGCGGTAATGGTCTGATAGTAGTACATAGAATCCACACCGGGATCAAAACCCTCAATGGTGTTAGCTTCCTCGCTCCATTTCCAGTGCTGCTGAACAGACAGTTTATTAACGACATACTTACCCGTCGTTGTCACCGCTGCGGCGTTATCCCAACTATCCATCCAGGGTTGAATAGGGCGCGTCACCTGATTCATCAAGGCTTCGTTGCCATTTTTAGGAATGGGAAAGGCCCAGGACACAATGGCATTTTTAAAACCAATAATCCCTTCGGGTGTCTCCACTACTTCAGCACGCGGTGCATTCTCCAGTGCTGCTTTATAAATATAGGGCTTAAAAACGGCTGTTCTACGGGTTTGATAAATATTCATAAAAAAGTCAGGGTATGTTTTAAACATACTTTTCTGACCTTCCGTTAATTTATCAGCATGCTCTTCATAATTACTCGCATTAATGGTGAAAAGTACTTTGTCACCACTAAAAGGGTCTGTATGAAAGGAACCCGCCTTAAATCCCACTGGCACCTGAACAGCCGCATTCTTCCACTCGGGAATTGTACCTTCAGCGTTACCCGCCCTAATCGCACCGGCAGGTGTCAATTCAGTGCCTTCCAAACCCAGCTTGGCCAGCTCTTCTGCACTCGGTGCTGCTTGGCTTACGGCCGATATAGACAGGGCCAAAGCAGCAATCGCCGCCCGACCAAAGCTCAATTTACTATTTTTGATACTACGTGTAGTCATTTAAATGACCTCCTCAAAAACTTGTCTTAAATACGATGGATACATTGTCGTGATCATCATTGGTGCCAGCAGTACCTAACCAGGTGACATACTGCAGATCCAATGACGATCTCAAATAGGTGAAACCCACTTTGGCAATCAAAGTACGCTGGTTCTCTACGAGCGAACCGGCATTAACGGGGGTATAACCTTCGACGTTATGAACAAAAATCAAGGTAGGCGCTACATTGACGTTCATAAAGGCGTTGTTATAAACCAGTCCAGCAACAGCAGCGTAACCCCAGGAGAAGTCGGTAATTGGGCGATCAAGAGCATCAACACCTTCGAAAATACCGGGATCAACAGTGGTTCCCCACTTATCGGGCCTAAGGTCAAGACGGTCTGTTTTGTCACCGTGCTCTAACTCAGTAATCCACACAGCCGACGCATCAAATACCAGGTTCAGCGTATCAGCACCGAGTAAATCTGTGCCGCCTGAACGGGTAAAGTTCAGCAAGTAGGTGTACACATCACTGGCATTGATATCACAACCATCAATAACATTGGCGTACGTCGTTGTTGGATCAAAGTCGAGACTAGGACCAAAGGCCTGACCAACTTGCGTGTACGGTGTTGCACCGCCAGTCAAATCAGGCACCCCAACGGCACTAATACCAAACAGGTTGCGACATTCGCGTGTATCAAAGAAGTTTTGTTTTAAGTTCAACTCCATCGCGAAGGAGGCACCAAACAAGGCTTCACCATTCAACGATATACCGTAGGTATTTTGATCTTCGCCGTATTTCCACTCATAACCCGCGAGCGTACTTTCACCTGGACGCGCAGGATCTGGACGCACCGTATAATTCTCGTCGAGGCCGATATACGCCGTGTGAGCATGGGAGCGAACATAGTAAATTCCCAGATCAGCAAAATTCAATGACTCCAGAATGAAGTGCATGTTGATGCCCCACTGACCGCCCTGATCAGGCTCATCACTACCGGTATATTCAATACCGCGAACAAACAAATCAGGATTATATCCCTCGCCCAAAAAATCAAAGGGACTAAAAAATGTGCCTGCAGGAACAAAAATAGACTTGCGCCATTTCCAGGTGTAGTACGCCTCTAAACTTATATTATCGGTAATCCCGAGGTTGAAATAAGCCGTTTCCTGAGGTAATAAAGTTTCTTTAACTTCAGTACCTGGCGTTGTTGCCTTACTCATATCAGTAGGGTTTTGCATTTGGCTAATGCCCCCCCCCATGATGTTACTTTCACCCCAACTGATGACCTGCTTGCCCACACGCACATTGAGCGGGTGGTCTAACAAACGGAAGTTGCCGTAAACAAATAAATCATAAAGCGTGAATTTTTTACCCGCCAGATTTTGCGCCTGGTCATCAATACCATCGACTAACTGCTGCTCTGGCACACCTTGGTTGAATGCGGACGGGGCGTTTGGCCACAAGTTAGAGCGCTCACAATTGCTACAGTCCTTACTTCTAATCGTGTAATCGTAGCGATAGGAAAAACGCGTAAACAAGCCGAAATCACCATTGCCAATGCCAGCATCGGTCAGTAAAGATAGCGGTGAACTATAAATATCGCCGGCATCATTAAATACCGACCACTGACCTGTAGGATCTGCTGCACCATGGTGTTTAGCACTTTCTGTACGCATCGCAGTACTGGCCGAAAAGACCGTATCCACAAATGCATCATACTCACCGACTTTAAACTCAAACGCTTGTACTTGACTGGCTGTGAGCGCGAATACACAAGCCCCAGCTTTGAGCAGAGTTGAACTTAATGAAGTGACAGAAGATTGAAGCGTTGAAAGAGTAGAACGCTGTTTTATGCATGACGTTGAACTTAGGTTTGAACTTATATAATTTTTATCGAACAAAATACACCCCCCATTTTATTAAAACGATGGAATACCGAGGTACTACAAAGTATTTCTGGTATGCACTGAAAGACACTATTGTTTTTTTTGGCAATTCAGCGCGGGCACAAATTAGTCTCTGGAAAAAACTATGTCAATGTATTTCCAAAATATTGAACTACGCAAACCTGACTAAACGACAAAAGATCTAGTTTCAAGGTTAGCGCAGCTAAGATATAACTCGCCGGAATACAAGATATTCGTATATTTAATAAAGAGTTGCAGAATAACTGCTACTTATCCAAGCAAATAAGCACGCCATATTATGATTATTTATTATTATCTCCATACCTGAAAGGAATCACATTAAAAAAACGCCATTTATGATTCACAGGTATAGCCTTCATTCTCTTGGGTAATAGTGACTGGGCGCTGTATAAAGTTATTTTCTAATCGTTGAAACTGATCTCAAACATACACCCTGAGGTGCGCCGCTAAAGATTATTAAAAGTACACGAATCAAACCCATCAACTGCGGGTACACCGCTAAAGAACATTTAAAAAGCTTGCTATCAATATCATTGGGGAACCGACCCGCTTTCTGAATATCAATCTTGACAAGATGTTACTACCAATTGAAAAGGAGCTACAACGCTCCCCCAGCCCCACCAAATTGAACACGCCCTTTATAACCGCTGGCCGGATGCCGCGAAGTAGACTGGACTATTAAAAACAAGTGCTCTTTCACAACACGGTAATCCATAAAAAAATAAAATTAGAACTGACCTGCTTACCAAGAAAGGCAATAAAAATGAAACTCATTCCTAAGATACTAATCATTCTGGCCTGTTTAGCGGCCATCGGCATGGTTATTTACCCACCCATGCAAACCCTGCACAAGTACGGCACTTACAGTGTGGGTTACACCTTTATATGGGAAAAATACACCGTTTCAGCAGCCCAACTTTCGATTCAGTTAATGGTGCTTTTTGTGGTCACAAGTGCACTCGCTTATATCACTAACGCACCCAGTGTCGAAAAACCAAAGAAAGATGAAAAAGAGAACGAAAAAGAAAAAGAATAAGCCTATCGCACCAGGGCAATGCCTAAGAATACGAGCCTTGCCTTTTTGCGGCCATCAACCGATGGCTTTATAGTCTATAACGTGGAGAGTAACTACTCGCCTTCAATAAAATAACATCCCGCTAAGCTCTATTCTGCTTTACCTTTTCCGACTAATAATCAGCCGCTGTGTTTGCCGGCCTTCATTCCAACACCTGCACCCAATCCACATAATTAATTCATCCAAGTATGTGACTCTCTTAACTTTTAAGCTACGTTGAACTTCATTCAGGTCGATCATTCTGTATTGCCTGTGGCATTCTTCCCTTCGCAAATTTACCAACCCTTAGCCATTACAAACATTCACCATATTTGGCAGACAATCGCAGCCGCATAATAAGGATATGTCCGTGGAAACCCGTCAGCAGCCCAGCCCTGAAACTCAAGCCCAACACCCCAATGAAATTGACACCCTAAATTTTGAATTCCACGGCAGCGGAATGGAGTATTTCAGAATATGGATCGTTAATATTTTTTTGAGCATCATTACTCTGGGTATTTTTTCGGCCTGGGCCAAGGTGAGGAAGGAACAATATTTTTATGGCAACTTGCGCCTGGGAGAGCAATATTTTTCTTATTTAGCCGACCCCCTAAAAATCCTCAAGGGCCGTATCATCGCCTTCGGACTTCTGGCCGCATACTGGGCGTGTTTTAATTTTATACCAATCACTGCGATGGGTTTACTGGTTATCGGTGTACTGGCGCTGCCAGCCATTCTAGTGGCTTCATCACGCTTCAAAATGCGCAACTCCGCCTATCGCAATATCCGCTTTCAGTTTACTGCCAGTTTCGGTGATGCCTATCGCACCTTTATCACACCCCTGATCGTCATCTTGATACTGTCTGCCGTTGCTTATTGGCTGCTCTATCAAATCGACCCCGACACATTAACGGCCTGGGGTGCCAGTGGCCAAACCGAGGAATTACCGGAAGATTTCCGCATGACCCCAGAGGATTTTCTGCTGACAACCTTTTACCTGGTGATCCTGCCCTTTCTGCCCTATCTCGACTATTTGCGTGTAAAACTACTGGTCAGCCATACCCGCTGGGGTAATCAGCAGGCTACCTTTAACGCAGGTGTCGGTGAATTTTATGGCGTGTTTTTTGTCGGTTTGATTATTACCGTTGCAATAACCACTATCACCGCCCTTGTTGTATTTGGCGGCGGCGCAGTTTTTAGCGCGGTACTTGGGGACACGGTAACAAGGATAATGGTCTCAGTTGTATTAGTTTATATCAGCATGATCTACGCCAGTGGCTACTGGCGCGCAGAGCGTACCAATCTAATTTACGGCAACACCCGGGTAGGCGATACCCGCATCGGCTCTGCTCTCACTTTCGGCCAGGTCGGTGAAATCTATGTCACCAACACTTTAGCAATATTGTTTAGCGCCGGACTCTTAATTCCCTGGGCCCAGGTGCGTATGGCCCGCTATATCGCTAGCATGACGTCTATGACTGGCGCCCACATTGATGATGTAATTGCAGAAAACGAAGTTCAACAGAGCGCTTTCGGTGAAGGCATAGTCGACGCCTTCGACCTGGATATTGGGCTTTAATCAATGACAGCCGGTAACAGTGAAATGAGCACCTCTGCCAAAGGTCATTATTACGACGGCAAAACGGCCCGAGTTCATCCCGCAGAGCTGGGGGTGAACAATAACGGCGAACTTGAGCTGAGCCCAGCACTGCGCCCACCAACACCCTTTGCAGACATTAAAATAAGCAGCCGCGTAGGCAATACCCCACGGCGTATCGAGTTTGCCGATGGCGCCCTGTTTGAAACTCAAGATCAGAGCATTATTGAGCAGTGGCTGGAAAGCAGAGGAGACGCATCCCCCTGGGTCCATCACCTCGAGAATAAAACGTCCTACGCCCTTGGCGCTCTTTTTCTGGTGGTAGTATTTATCGTCGTTAGTGTCACCTGGGGCATACCGTGGAGCAGTAAGTACATTGCTCAGATGATGCCCGCCAGCATCACCGTGCCACTAGGAGACAGCGCGCTAGAATCGTTGGACAAACTGGTGCTTTACCCCAGTGAATTGTCACCACAGCGACAAGCCGAATTACGCGCCCAGTTTCAAAAACTACTCCCCACCGACGACAGCGGCTACGAATACCAACTGCTATTTCGCGGCGGCGGGAAAATAGGCCCCAACGCCTTTGCCCTTCCTAACGGCACCATCATCATCACCGATGAACTCGTGGCGCTGGCAGACTTTGACGAAGAATTACAGGCTATTTTGCTCCACGAAATTGGTCATCTTCACCACCAACACAGCCTGCGCCAAATCATCGCCCATACCAGCCTGGTCGTGCTCACCACCACTCTGACCGGTGATATTACCGCTGCGGGCACACTGATAGCCGGTGCGCCCAACGTGCTAATGGAAGCCAGTTTCTCCCGAGAAATGGAAACCGAAGCCGACAGCTATTCCCTGCAACAAATGCAGCAGCTCAACATGGACACCGAGCACTTTGCCAATATTATGGAACGGCTTGAATTTGCCGCTGTCGATGACGATGAATGCAAACAACCCACTGACAGCAGTGATACTGATGATAATGTCGATGAACATTGGCTAAAGACAACGGAGGTGTTGGACTTTTTTTCCAGCCATCCTCTAACAAAGGAGCGCATTGCCCGATTTCGCCAGAACAAACCACCGCGTCAAAAGCCTTAAAGGCCTTAAAGGCCGTGGTATACCTCTTCATCTATTGCTGATACCCATTCAGTCAACGCGTCTTCAATACTCTGCGCAAAAACCAGTTCAGCAACTAGTAGCGAGCATTATTTTTCATAATGCTTATTGCCTTAACCACTGGGTAGGGAGAGATCAAAAGCATGCCGAGGCCAGAACAAACTGACACCAGCAAAATATCATTCACTTCACGAGCGGAACTCTCCGCCCCAAAAAAAAGATAAACCCCTACTGCTAGCAAGCAAAGTCCTGCCAGATGCAGGTAGAAAAATAATCGAATCATAGATACCTTTTCTTCGACGACTATTGCACATCTCTAACAATACTAAAGGCCCCGCGAATATCACCGAGCTTATAGTTTCTGGCCTGATCTTGAGGATAAAGCTGGTCAATTTTTGTTGTGAGTTCGGGGGCTATATTTTCTCCATGGCAAGCCAGACAAAGTCCTTTGGTTGGAATCGCCTTCATGTAACGAAATTCTGACTGGCCATTAGTTGACACCACTTCAGCGTGTTCAATCTCGCTGACGGGCTCGCCTGCCGCCTTACGTTTTTCAAAAGATTCTAAAATACCCTGCTCCCAGGTATCCGGGGTATTTTTTGAATTTCTTGGTCTTAAAGAGGTACGAGAAATTAGCCAATCATTTTTTTCGGAATTCTTTCTGGCTATTTCTTCGGCAGCCGTATTGCAGACTGTTACTGCCTGTAGCGGCCCACCTGCCTGCATACCCGCCATAAGTTCTGTTTTCAACTGACCGGCAAATACTTTAATTGCCTGTTTGCTCTCGTTAATCATTTGCTGCTCACTGGCGGCGTGAGCTGTTGATATCGCAGTAATGGCGAGAAGTAATATCAATTTTTTCATTACGCTATATTCCTTATAAACAGCTCGGCAACAGGGTGTATGCCAGCATCAGTAGAACAACAAGTAAGCCAAGGCCATATATAAACCACTGACAAGAATAGTGCCCCAGCTTGCCGTTGTAGTTACGATGCTAGGGATAGAAAGGTCTTTTCGCAAACCAGCTCTTTATGGGGGCTGAGGCGAAAGGCGGGTAACCCACCGAGCAGGATCATACCGAGAATAACTGCAACGCCACCACGCTGCAGTCGTCATAGCTTTTTTCAATCAAAGCCATATCTATACGAAAGTCATCTCGGGCACATGCTCCGGAACCACCAACTCCCCTACGGTCAAATTCACAATTTCTTCGACACTCACTCCCGGCGCCCGCTCCCGTAGGATGAACTTTCCGTCGGCAATATCCAGCAGGGCCAAATCGGTCAGCACCCGCTTAATACAATTCTTGCCCGTCAGCGGCAGAGTACACTCGCTTAATAGTTTCGACTCCCCGTGCTTGGATGCATGCGTCATGGTTACGATGATATTGTCAGCACCGGCCACCAAATCCATAGCGCCACCCATACCCTTAATCAACTTCCCCGGGATCATGTAAGAGGCAATATTGCCCTGGCAATCCACCTCGAAAGCCCCCAGTACGGTCAAGTCGACATGGCCGCCACGGATCATGGCGAAGGAGTCCGCCGAAGAAAACAATGAGGCACCCTTGGCCATGGTGACGGTCTGCTTACCCGCATTGATCAAGTCCGAATCGACTTCGTCCTCCCGCGGAAACGGCCCCATGCCCAGCAAGCCATTCTCTGATTGCAGCATAACCTCCACACCCGCGGGTATGTAGTTGGCCGCCAGAGTAGGAATGCCGATACCCAGGTTGATGTAGTAACCGTCCTGAAATTCCTGTGCTACGCGCTGCGCTAGTTGTTCACGAGTCAAAGCCATTATCTGTTATCCCCTATGTCGCGCGCACAGTGCGCTGTTCGATATGTTTTTCAAAGCTGCCCTGGATAAGCCGGCTCACGTAAATACCGGGAAGATGTATCTCATCCGGATCAAGCTCACCCACCTCGACTATCTCCTCCACTTCCACCACCGAGATTTTTCCGGCAGTAACCGCCATTGGGTTGAAGTTGCGCGCCGTCTTGCGAAAAACCAGGTTGCCATAGCGGTCGGCCTTCCAGGCTTTGGCGATGGAGAAATCAGCCTTGATGGCCTCTTCCAATATATAGTGCTGGCCATCGAATTCACGCACCTCCTTACCCTCTCCGACCGGCGTACCGTAACCGGTGGCCGTATAGAAGGCGGGGATACCAGCGCCGCCGGCACGCATTTTTTCTGCCAGCGTACCCTGCGGCGTCAGCTCTACTTCTAGCTCACCGCTCATCATCTGCGCTTCAAATAGGGCATTCTCACCCACATAAGAAGCCACCATTTTGCGGATCTGCTTATCGACCAGTAATACACCAAGGCCGTACTCGTCTGTACCGCAGTTGTTCGAAACAACCGTCAAGCCACGAGTACCCTTGCGCTTAATCTCATTGATGAGATTCTCTGGTATCCCGCAGAGGCCGAAACCTCCGGCGATGACGGTCATATTGTCTTGCAGGCCAGCCATAGCTTCTTCATAGCTGCCTACTACCTTGTCAAATCCGGACATACTGGTCTCCTGTGATGGTGCCCGTTTGCCTGGTAAGCCAGGCTAAAGATGAATGTTTGTTTACCTCACCCGATGGGGTTGGCTGGTGTTGCGGTGGACGTCCCGCTGATTCCACTGCTTTCGTTCTGTACGTTTTGCGCTGTAAAAGAAGCAATGATAGCAAGGTTATTTGTGCGTAACCATAAACCCCCTGCTCCCAGTCAACTCACTAATTCTCAGCATCGCTGGCAATAATATTATCGACACTTGTGATACCAGCAACTGGCGAGCACTCCCGATTCACACCTGAAAACTGTCGAAACAAACCCATCATCCGTCCCTGTGTTTCATCGGTGACTATCGCCATGCCCGGTTTAATGCCTATCTCAGAAGCTTCAAATGCTTTCATAGTATTGCAGATTTGCCCGTCGAGCCGCACGCCAATGCCCTGCAAGTCGACAGCGACACCAATTTTGCCAAACATTTCCAGGGTTAACTCGCAGGCGGTGATAATAAAAATAACATTGTGCTGTGGCCAGTTTTTCTGGGCCTCAATCATCTTTTCGCCGATGTAGTGCACAGTGGTGATAAACAAAGGCACCACCTGCGTGTCGGGCAAGCTATGCACACATTTGCCAATGAAGCACTGACCGCACACGGGGTCATCGGCATCGTGACTACAGGCATCGGTAAAGCGACCCGCCGGGCATTCGAAGGGTTTATGGCAGTAGGAGAAGCCAACCACGAGGACGGTTTCAGGGTCATCGAGTTGAGCTTCGAATGCCACCAGATCTTTCAAACCATAGAGAAAGAAATCCCCATCGCGGCGATAGCTGTGGCGCTTTAATAGCGTTGCGAGTAAACCCAGGCCGTGTTTTAAAGGCCGCTGCCAAAAATAACGACCCAGCTTGCCACTGTAGTCATGATGATGGAGATAAGAGAGTGTTTTCCAGCTGAGGTTTTCCCGGGTTTTGGCGCGAATGCCGGGAAGCTGGGGATTCTTTTTAAATGTTTTTAAAGGCGTGTCGGCTGCGAGCTTTTCTGCCCGCCTATCCCAGGCCTGCTCCGCTTCGCGCCAGTCATCGTGGCCCTGCCAAAACCTAACCTGATCCTTCACTAGCAGAACCTCCTATTAGCGGAAGCGGGTCGATGGATTAAGTATAGGCTCATCATATTGCGAACCAATATTCAGGCTAAGCCTGATACAAGGTATAAGCGCCGATCAGAATAAAGCCAATACCGGCAATATAGGTGAGGAGCTTTTCGCTGATATAGGCCGCCAGAAAACTGCCCGCCAACACACCGATTGCCGAGGCCACCACCAATGCTGCCGAGGCTGCAAAGAAGACAGTCAGTTTGCCGACTTCTTTATCGGCGGCAAACAGCAAGGTCGCCAACTGAGTTTTATCACCCAGCTCAGCAATAAAAACGGTAGCAAAGATTGTTAAAAATAGTTTCCAGTCCATGTGTACATCATAAGCGCAATTGCAGCCCAACGTACACAGACAAGCCCCTACCGCTGCAGCGCTAATTCGATAGTAAGCCGACCCAGAATAACCCTTTCTGCACAGGGGCTTAGCGACACAGCACAGGAGGGGAAATCGTCACCATTTTGCTTTATAATTTATGCCTTTATCTTTACATAGCTGTTCAAATTGAAGTCATCACGCCGACGGAAAGCCCTTCACTAAGACAGCCCTAATGTACCCAAACTCTACGGAAATTAAGCCATGAGCCCTGCATTCGACAAGGCAGCGATTGACGACATCATCGCGCAGCACCAGGCATTACCCGGTGCGCTGCTGCCCATCCTTCACGCTATTCAGCACGCAGTGGGGCATGTACCCGCTGATACGGTGCCTGCAATCGCCACCGCCCTGAGCCTGTCGCGCGCCGAGGTGCACGGTGTGATCAGTTTTTATCACCACTTTCACAGTAAGCCGATGGGCGACAATATTGTGCAGATTTGTCGTGCCGAAGCCTGTCAGGCTGTTGGCGCTCGTGAGCTGGAACAACATGCCACCACGAAGCTGGCCACCGCACTCGGCAACACCAGTGCTGACGGCAAAGTCAGTCTCGAGCCCGTTTACTGTCTGGGTAATTGCGCCTGCGGGCCATCTGTGCAAATTGGTGACGAGGTATACGCCCGTGTCACACCGGAGCGCTTCGATGCCCTTATTAACGAATTAAAAGTGCGCGAACTAGAGATGAGCGCTCCTCATGCTAAAGAAGGGGAGGCCAACTCGTGATTACTGTTTACGTTCCCCGCGACACCACCGCCTGTGCATTGGGTGCCGACGCTGTAGCCCAGGCCATTAGCGCCGAAGCCAGCCAACGCAATATTGATCTGCAAATCATCCGCAACGGTTCACGCGGGCTTTTCTGGCTCGAAACCTTAGTCGAAGTCACAACAGATGCAGGCCGCGTTGCTTACGGCCCGGTCAATGCCAGCGATGTTGGTGCCCTGTTCGACGCCAGTTTTCACGAGGGTAAAGATGGCGATCTCTCTTTAGGCCTAACCGAAGACATCCCCTATTTAAAAAACCAGGAGCGGGTCAACTTTGTCCGCGCCGGTATTATCGACCCCCTCAGTGTCGACGACTTCAAAGCCCACGGCGGCTATGCGGGCCTCGACCGGGCACTCGACATGCAGCCCCAGGCCATCGTCGATCAAGTAAAAGAATCGGGCCTACGCGGTCGCGGCGGCGCAGCCTTCCCCGCCGGTATTAAATGGCAAACCGTTCACGACACCCCGCCCCAGCAAAAGTACATTGTTTGTAATGCGGATGAAGGCGACTCCGGCACCTTTGCCGACCGCCTGCTGATGGAAGCCGATCCCTTTCAATTAATCGAAGGCATGACCATTGCCGGTCTGGCCGTCGGTGCCACTCAGGGCTACATCTATTTACGCTCGGAATATCCCAAGGCCCATACCGTGCTTAAAGCTGCGCTGGCCAATGCCTACGCAGCGGGCTATTTGGGCGACAACATTGCCGGTAGCGGCAAGCAGTTTGATCTGGAAGTGCGCCTCGGTGCCGGTGCTTATATCTGCGGTGAGGAAACCTCCCTGCTCGAAAGCCTCGAAGGCAAGCGCGGCATGGTGCGCGCCAAGCCCCCCCTGCCCGCCATTGTCGGGCTGTTTGGCCAGCCCACGGTGATCAACAACGTGCTTACGCTGGCTTCAGTTTCCAGTATTTTTGAAAAAGGTGCAGAGCATTACAAAAACCTCGGCGTTGGCCGTTCCACCGGCACTTTGCCAATGCAGCTAGCGGGCAACATCAAACGCGGCGGCATTGTCGAACTGGCCTTTGGTAGCAGCTTGCGTAGCCTGCTCGAAGACTTCGGTGGTGGCACTCTCAGTGGTAAAGCTATTAAAGCGGTACAGGTCGGTGGCCCCCTCGGTGCATATTTACCCGACGCGGCACTCGATATCAGCCTCGACTATGAATCCTTTGCCGCCGCCAGCGCTATGCTCGGCCACGGCGGTGTCGTGGTGTTCGACGAGAGCGCCGACATGCTCGAACAGGCGCGCTTTGCCATGGAATTCTGCGTGGTGGAGTCCTGCGGCAAGTGTACGCCCTGCCGCATTGGCTCGACGCGCGGTGTCGAAGTGATCGACAAGATTCGCGACAGTAAAGGGCGTGACGACAAACAACGCGACGATAATCTCATCTTATTAGAAGACCTGTGTGACACGATGGAATTTGGCTCGCTATGCGCCATGGGCGGCTTGACCCCCTTCCCCGTCCGCAGCGCCATCAAACATTTTCCTGAAGACTTTGGCGGCTAGCGCGGCGACACCAACGACCGCACCCAAGCCCCACGAGAGGAACACAACATGCTGGAATATTACGAACCCGAAAAAGACTACGGCACCCCCCTTAGCCTATCGACCGAAACAGTCACACTGACCATCGACGGCGAGAGCATTACCGTGCCCGAGGGCACCTCGGTAATGCGCGCGGCGGCAGAAGCGGGTATTAAAGTACCCAAGCTCTGCGCCACCGACAGCCTCGAGTCCTTTGGCTCCTGCCGCATGTGCATGGTTCAAATTGAGGGGCGCAAGGGCTATCCGGCCTCGTGCACCACGCCCGCCGAAAGCGGCATGACGGTCAATACGCAAACCGACAAAATTGCCCGCTTGCGCCGCAATGTGATGGAGCTGTATATCTCCGATCACCCCCTCGACTGCCTCACCTGCCCCACCAATGGCAACTGTGAACTGCAGGACACTGCCGGTGAAGTTGGCCTGCGGGAAGTGCGCTACGGTTACAAAGGCAATAATCACCTCGACGCAGAGAAGGATCAGTCCAACCCCTATTTCACCTTCGACCCGTCGAAATGCATCGTCTGCACCCGCTGCGTGCGCGCCTGTGAAGAAACCCAGGGCACCTTTGCACTAACGATCGACGGTCGCGGCTTTGAATCGAAAGTCAGCCCTGGTCAAAACGAAGCCTTTATGGATTCCGACTGCGTCTCCTGCGGTGCCTGTGTCGCCGCTTGCCCGACAGCAACCCTGACGGAAAACACCATTATTAAACTCGGTCAGCCCGAGCACAGCGTTATCACCACCTGCGCCTATTGCGGCGTCGGCTGTGCCTTTAAGGCCGAGATGCGTGGTAACACTGTCGTCAACATGACCCCCTGGAAAGACGGTAAAGCCAACGAGGGCCACGCCTGTGTTAAGGGCCGTTTCGCCTTTGGCTACGCCACCCACCAGGACAGAATCACCTCACCCATGGTGCGCGACAGCATTGAAGACGAGTGGCGCGAAGTCAGCTGGGACGAGGCCTTTACCTTTGCCGCCGACCGCCTGCGCGGCATTCAAAAGAAACACGGCCACAACAGCATCGGCGCTATCACCTCGTCGCGCTGTACCAACGAAGAAGTGTGGCTTGTACAAAAGCTGGTACGCGCTGGCTTTGGCAATAACAATGTCGACACCTGCGCACGGGTGTGCCACTCGCCCACGGGCTATGGCTTAAAAACCACCCTTGGCGAATCGGCGGGCACCCAGTCCTTTGCCTCTATCGCACAAACCGACGTGGTGATGGTGATGGGTTCCAACCCCACCGACGCCCACCCGGTATTTGGCTCACGGCTGAAAAAACGCCTGCGTGAAGGGGCTAAGCTGATTATTGTTGACCCGCGCAAAATTGAGCTGGTCAACGCACCCCACGTTAAAGCCGACTACCACTTGCCGGTAATGCCCGGCACCAATGTCGCCTTTATCAACGCTATGGCCCATGTGATTATTGACGAAGGGCTAGAAGCGAAAGCTTTTATCGCCGAGCGCTGTGAAACCCCGGCCTTTGATGAGTGGCGTGCGTTTATTATCGACAGCAAAAACTCACCGGAAGCGACTGAAAGTGTGACGAGGATTCCCGCTGCCGACATTCGCGCTGCCGCTCGACTCTTCGCCACCGGCGGCAACGCGGCCATCTACTACGGCCTGGGCGTGACCGAGCACAGCCAGGGTTCAACCACGGTGATGGGCATCGCCAACCTCGCCATGCTCACCGGTAACATCGGCCGCGAGGGCGTGGGCGTTAACCCCATGCGCGGGCAGAATAACGTGCAGGGCTCCTGCGATATGGGCTCTTTCCCCCACGAATTGCCCGGCTACCGACACATCTCCGACGGCGACACGCGCTCGCTGTTCGAGAGTGACTGGCAGGTTAACCTCGACCCCGAACCCGGCCTGCGTATTCCCAATATGTTTGACGCCGCCATCGACGGTGAATTTAAGGGTCTGTACTGCCACGGCGAAGATATCGCCCAGTCAGACCCCAACACCCACCACGTCGAAGCGGCACTATCGTCACTTGAGTGCCTGGTAGTACAAGACCTCTTCCTCAACGAAACAGCGAAGTTCGCCCACGTCTTTTTACCGGGTTCTTCCTTCCTCGAGAAAGACGGCACCTTTACCAATGCCGAGCGACGTATTTCACCGGTACGCCAGGCCATGCCGCCCAAGGCGGGATTGGCCGACTGGGAAGCGACGCTGGGTTTTGCCAAAGCACTGGGTGTCGATATGCACTACGACCACCCCCGTGAAATCATGGACGAAATATCCCGCTTAATGCCCACGTTCAACGGCGTTAATTACGACAAGCTCGACCGTGATGGTAGTATTCAATGGCCCTGTAATGACGAAGCCCCCGACGGCACGCCGACCATGCACATCAACGAATTTGTGCGCGGCAAAGGCTTTTTCGCAGTCACCGAATATGTGCCCACCGACGAGCGCGCCAACCGCAAATTCCCACTGTTACTGACCACTGGCCGCATCCTCAGCCAATACAACGTTGGCGCACAGACGCGACGCACCGAGAACAATCAGTGGCACAGTGAAGATATTCTCGAGCTCCACCCCCACGATGCCGAAGAGCGTGGCATTGTCGATGGCGACTGGGCGGGCATTAAAAGCCGCGTTGGCGATACGGTATTGCGCGCCAAAGTCAGCGAGAACATGCAGCCCGGCGTGGTTTACACCACCTTCCACTTCCCCGAATCCGGCGCCAACGTGATCACCACCGATAACTCTGACTGGGCCACCAACTGCCCGGAGTACAAAGTCACGGCCGTACAGATCAGTAAAGTAACAGCCCCCTCGGCCTGGCAGGAACGTCAACAAGCCTTCAACGAACAACAACAGGGTCTGTTGAAAAAGGCACGGCGACGGGATGAAAGCAGTCGCTCCCCCGGTTAATGACGACGTGCTAGCGCCTGCCGTTAGCACGTCTTTTACCGCAAGCGACTGGCGTAAAGGCGTCAGTCAGTCTGTCCACGACCAGCTGATCGAAGAGGTTGCCGTGGCGCTGGTCTACAACGGCATTTCCCATGTGGTGATGATGGCCACGCCCGATCACCTCGAAGACTTCGCCCTGGGCTTTAGCCTGACCGAAGGCATTATCGACAACCCGCGGCAGCTCTACGACCTGAGCACACGCAGCCTCGACGACGGCATAGAAGTGGCGATGACCATTAGCAACGAGCGCTTCGCCCTACTTAAAGCCGCACGGCGTAATATGACTGGGCGCACCGGTTGCGGGCTGTGCGGGGCAGAGTCTCTCGAGCAGGCCATTCGCCAACCCGCACCCGTTAACGCACAGCAGACCTATAGCCACGGCGCTATCGAAACTGCCGTTGCCCAATTAGAAAGTCGGCAGCCTCTGCAAGCCATTACCGGTGCCGTACACGGCGCAGCCCTGTGTGATATCGATGGCAACATTGAACTTTTACGCGAGGATGTCGGCCGCCACAACGCGCTGGATAAACTTTATGGCGCGGTGTGCAAGCAATCAGACCCGGCAACAAACGAGCGCTTTGTGCTGATTTCCAGCCGCGCCAGTTACGAGCTAGTTTTGAAGGCTGCGGTAATGGGCGTCGGCATGCTGGTCGCCGTATCGGCACCCACCAGCCTCGCCGTGCGCCTGGCCGAACAAGTCAATATCACCCTGGTCGGCTTTGCCCGCAGTGGTCGACATATGGTCTATACCCATCCCCAGCGCATCGCCGCTTAATAATTTTGAAATAAAGGAAGTCAATTCTCGTGTCAGCAAACAGCAGTGAACATCTGGTAAAAATGGCCAACCAAATTGTGCAGAATATTCCCGCCGCCACGGCCGAGGCACGTATAGAAAGTGCCGCCAATCATATCGACAAATTCTGGTCGCCTTTAATGAAACAACAAATTGGCGAATATATTACCGAGGGCGGAGAAGATTTAATTCCAGAAGCGACGGCAGCATTGAAAAAACTCGCTGGCTAAATCAGCTGGTGACAAGCGAAATCTTTCAATGACTGCCTCTGCACTCAGCCTCCTGATTTCGCCTTCTTTTTTGCAAAAAATGCGGCGACTTCTATCAGGCTTAAAATAACCAGCAGTAGACCCAGGCTAATTAATACCGGCAATAATGAGTAAAACAAAAGGCTCTCAGAACCCGCGTTATCAGCAAGTGATAAATGGAGTCCAAAAACATTATTGAGCAATAGGTACATGGCAATAAGGCCAAGCACAATGCCACTGGCAATAGCTAGCTGGCTGATAACAAGCCGATAACGAAATTTATGATCGGGTTTTGTCAGGCATAAATAAACTTCTTTAATCGGCATAAAGCTTGTGCAGGCCAAATAATAAAGACCGCCGACGCCCGCACCGGGTAAACCAATATTCATATTAATGCCCCTTTTCGTAGCTTGTCAGCGTTTTCTTCAGCACCAGCTCTTTGAACAATGCCTCGAGAAAAATAGCCGAATTCAGCACACGTAAAACCATAAAGGCGGGAATACTGGACAGCGCTTTCCAGGTTTCACCGCGACTATAGGCCTTCACCAGTGTCGGCACTAAAATCATTGGCAGGTCGATAATATATCCCAGCAAGAATAAGGGACTGACTGTCACCGTCAATATAGGGATCAGCGTTAAATAAAAGAGGGAGGCAATACTGGCATCCCAGCACATCACGGTAACGATGGAGCGCAGAAAAGGAACCTTGAGAATACCCTTCCAGTGCAAGCCGACATTTTGTATAAAACCATGGGCCCAGCGCTTCAACTGCTTACGCATAAAGTTGAAATTGCGCGGCTCTATCGGATAACAAACAGCGTCGGGAATAAACCTGACTTTTTTACCAAGCTGGTAGGCAGTCCAGGTTAAGTCCATATCTTCAGCCATTGTTCGCAATGACCAGCCACCAATTTGTCGCAGGTAGTCACTGCGAAATAAAGAAAAACAGCCGGAGGAGATTAATGGCTTTTCGTAGTATTCCTGAACTTGCTTATAAAACGTGAAGGCCATTAGATATTCCACATAGCGCCCTCTTTCCCACAGCGTATTGACGTTCTGGGGGAGAACAAAGCCACAGGCGGCCACCACCTCGGGATCATCCATGGCCCTGAATAGTTTCTCCAGAGCATCGGGCTTTAACGTGGTATCGGCATCGATGGCAAGGATGTAGGGCGTTTTGACCTGTGACAAAGCATAGTTCTGTGCACCCGCCTTGGAGCCGGTGTTTTCTGGCGGGGCGATAACCGTGACCCCCAGACCTCGGCAAATCTCGGCTGTATTGTCCGTCGAGCCGTCATCGACCACGATGATTTCCTCTGCCACCAGGGTCTGCGCCAACAAACTATTCACCGTATCGGCAATACAGTCAGCTTCGTTATAGGCGGGTACGATAACGGTGACAGGGCAAAGGCCCCTCCTATCAGCGGGCAGGTCTTTCTCATCTATTTCGATGTTATCAGTTAACCGTACGGGCTTTTGTTGCTCTTGAGAGGACGGACAGGTGTCGAACATAGATAAAAGTTGAATCCAGGCTGCCGAGTGTATGACTATTTTAACTCACTCCCCCAGAGACGAGGTTAATTATTAGCCGCCAGGCACAGCAGGCGCTGTGCTCAGGTAAAACCTGGCGGTGACCTCATCAGGCCCCGTCTAAAAATAGACTTGCCAGGAAAGCTGTGCCTGTAAAAATGATCCCGAAAACTCTCTCTTTGTAGCAAGCTCTAATAGCGCGGCGCTATCTTGATCGACACTCAGCCGGAGCCGTCCCCCAAACTGATAGGCCGTTTGGCTTACACCCTCTACATACTGCATGGCTCCAGTATAAACACCGCCCTTCCACACATTCGTTATTGTATAAATAACCTCTGCGCTAGCACCAAAGCCCAATGCGCTATCGTGGTCAAACTCATCACCGACGAGAAATTGCGTATCAGCGAAAATTGAGGCCTGTGTATACATGCCTAGTTGGTAGCTAAGGCCCGCGCCCAACTTGAAATCGCCAAGCAAGGGGCGCTCATCATTATCAAAGTCGTAACGTTTCAATGAGGCCGATGCCTTCCAGGAAAAAGGGCGGATAAAATAATTGCGTGCTGGCGCGGAGACAATGCCAACAAAATCTAAAGCCTCAACTTTCCAATTATTATCATCGGGATAAAAGCGTATCGAGGGCTTTAAAAACTCCAGTTCAGCACCTTTTATAAACCCGCTATCAGGATCGTAGAGGTCGTGATAAGCCCAGCGAAAATCAAACTGCAAGTATTGATCTGAATCGTCACTACCGTAATGCAAACCCAGACGACGACCACCGTGGCCCTGCTCCGGCCGATAAAGCGGCTTTTTGATCGAGGGGGGTGGCAGCTCAAGAGTAATCTCACTGCGCGCCGCTAATAACTGATATTGCCTACTTGCTCGTTGTTCGCGCTGGCTTTCATCAGCATCAGCCACATCGAAAACATCTTGTTTTTTATTACTGCTTGCTTCCAGATAAGCCTGGTACTCTGCAGCCAATTCGAGGATTTTAACTTGCTCCCGTTCAGGCTTACTTTTGAACAAATCATCACTTAATTTCTGCTCACCCGTCGCCAGCGCTTTCGCTATTTGTTGATTTGCAAAACCGATAGCTTCTGCTCGGGCATTCACATTCTGTCGAAGTGAAGGTCGATAATTCACTTGCTCAACCAAACCCGGCACCTTAGTTAGTGCCCGTACGGTATCGGCAGGCGTGACACCCCAGTTGAAACCCTGAGTTAAACTTAAGCTCGGCCGGGCTGCTTCAAGTAGCGCCAATAATTGATAGGAACAATTTTCATCGATAAAGTAATAATCAAAATAAACCGGCAACAGCTCCCATAAATGCCGCAACATAAAATCAACTTCGCCCGGACTGTAATTGAGTTGGTATTCCCAAATATCACGGCTCTCAATATCACTATACGCTTTAACACGCTGGTAATAGCGCGCCAGTGTAAAGCGCCCGGGGTAACCACCAAACACACCATTGTAGGCAAAACTAAAACCACGTTCCTGATCAGCATGAGCGGCGAAATTGACCGCCCACGCCAATAAATCAGGCTTTTTTTCAGCTTTGCGATCCAGGCGTAAAAAGGTATGGCCAAACATTGAAGCGGGGCTATTTAAAACGGAAACGGGGAAAATCAGTGTTAAGCCATCGGCATCAAGCGTACGCAACCACTTATTTAAATGACTGCATTGCCTCTCAGGCAAAGTGGTTTTATCTATACCCAGCGCTTTTCTTAACCAGGCTAACCTGGCAGGAAAGCGACAAGCCGGCGAATCATTATCATCACGGGCGGAGGAAAATAGAGCGAGCAGTGTCGCTTCCAATTCAGCCTGAAGTGATTCTTTGCCGGAATTCGATAGAAAAAAAGCGGGGTCATCCACCAAGCTGCTTTTTTTCAAGCCAAAAGATGTCGGTGTAAAATGCATTAACACCCGCCATTCTGGCTGCAACCAAATCTTCTTATCTCTGGCTTTAGCCACAAACTCATCCAACGCTGACTGATTCAAGATTGAACGATGAGTTATTGTTTTAGCGCCACCTACAACATCGCTGTCTGCATAGACAAGCCGGGGTAATAGCGCGACTAATAAAAGCAAGTTAAAGACAAGATTGAATGAACGGGGCATACGTGAAGCGATAGAAAGATCAGAAAGGCGTTTAAATAAATTCAATTAAAAGCTTTGGCCGTAGGTATGGATCTCCACGCATTAGCGCGGAGATCCAAAAACTTAGATTCGAGCTAAAGCAACTTCCTGCTTTAAATGAACAATTAATTCTTTTGGTGTTGTTTGTGACGAAATAAACAGCTGATTGAAATGACTTTTTGTCATCGCGTAAAACCGCTCCTTATCGGCATCATCAATAGCCAGTAGAGAGGCCAGGCTTGTCAAATACTCACCTTCGCCGACTGACATATCAGAACGAAGTTGTGAGAAATTTAACGAAACGAACTCTTCCACCTCAACATCCTCAGCTTCAACGTCCTCGTCATCGTCCTTAGTACTTGTGCTAGACGTCAGATCTGATGATGCATCCGTTGTCTGACCCGTTGTTGCAGAACTCGCGTCAGTCGGAGCAGTAGTAACCGCACACGATGACAGAAAAAAAGCGACTGCAAGTACTGCAGTAATTGAACAAAATTTACTATAAATCATAATAACCACTCCATTTGGAATCACAAAATATGAACGACAAGTGTACACGCAAACTCCACTAAACCACTTATATGAGATCAAAAACCATGACGGCCTCATCGTCCCAAACGCCGAATGGCACCCTTCGTTAAAAACTTATCATACAAATCACCATTAACATTGGTTTTATAGCCGCCAGAAATTTCTTTGACCTGAGCCAGCCGGGCCATGCGATTAACCTGAATATTATGGGCGTGAATTCGCGTCCACGAAGCATAGGGGTGCTTGCCATCATAAATGGTATTTTCACCGTCAGTGTAAAGTGACGCGGCCCCATCAAAGGAGCGAAACATTTCGCCACGGCGGTCGTAGGAAACCATGGCTAATGGCAATAATGTTCGGGCGTCAAACCAAACGCGCTTTTTACTAATCGGCGCACGGGGGAACTTAACCGGCTCGGCTTCCACCACAATCGCCTCCGGTACCAACTCCACATCCATATCCCAAAAAGTATTTCCCTTTGGACCACCGTGAGTCGTACCCTCCCAATTTTCATGTTGTGAATTCCAGCTGCGGGAAATAGCCGCGAGTGTCGGGCCACGACCCACTATTTTGTAATTACCCCAGGTGAGGAAAGGGTCGCCCGCTGTCCAGGCATCGGACAGATAAAGCGTTGAGCCGGGAATCATCGGCTCAAAACGCTGATTGGTGGGGAAGCGGCGCACCCGCTTAAAGGCGGGCAGATAGCCGCTCAAATCGGGAAAACGACGCTGGTCGTAGTGCCATACATTCAAAAATGAAGTGCCGGCAATGTCATTGGGGCTGACAAAAAACACCGATTGATAACGCAGTTTATCTTCGTGGCCCGGCCAATAGGGCTTGGGGTCGAGTACCGTTCGCGCCACGGGTGACATCTCCGCCCAACCCAGCTCATAGTTGTATTCGACATCACCACTCGGCCCAACATCTTCTTCTTTAATCGCATAAAAAGAAGCGTCGTGGCGGCCCCAACTTAAAGTAATACCGGCAAATACTTCGAGAGCCGTTGTCGGATTGGGGAAAGGATTACCCCCTATCCAGGGCTTGCCCTCTTTGGTGACCACATTGCCATTGGCATCAAACATCGCCTTGCCGTAGTTGCGCAGTGTCGCCTCGTTATATTCCCAGGCGCTCAGTTTCATGATATCGGTGGTGGTATCAATCATGCGCATTTGCCGACCCATTTGTGCAATTTGGGTATAGCGAATGGGATCGAGTAAATCCTTCACAAGTTCAACATTGTCGGCAGTAATCATATCGCCGGTGCTGATTTTTCCCTGTGTAAAGCCCTCAATCGACATTAGCTCGTCGGGGTAAACGCCAGCAATATCACCGGTATCGGCAATGGCCTTCCATAATGGCGACAACACCCCCGTTGCCAGCACACCTTTTCCCAACTGGCCCATAAAGTGGCGACGCCCAAAATTAAAGTCGTATTTACGAATTCGCATTATTGCTCCTCTTTATTACTGTGCTTTTTATTATTACTGACAGTCCCAGCTTTCTACACGTTTATCCAGCTCTGCTTGCTCACTATTATTCATCAAATGGCGATACACCACAGACTTGCCCAGCACCTTGCACAATGCCGTCGTGTCTTTATTAGCTTGCTGCTGATCATCGTCATTATATTGTTCGACAAGAGTAAGACTACGCCGCTGCATGGCATCGCGCCAGCGAGCAGAACCTTCAACCTGGCCACGGGTTATTTTCGCCCAGGCGCGTTCCGCCTCAAACCAGCGCTGTAACTGCTCAGCACTTTCAGCGTAGGCCATCCAGGCATTGCCTGAGTCGGGAAATTCAGCAATCAACTGCTGAGCAATTCCATAGGCCCGCTGTGTTTGCCCGATCGCATTGGCAGCGCGTATTTGTAGCAGGCGTAACTGTCGTTGATCTTGTGGCTGGCCAGCAAGGGCCGGGTAAAACAAGTCGCCCAATTCTAATAGCTGAGCGTAGTTGCCCTGCTGTTCTTTCGCCAATAAAAACTGGTAGACCTCTTTCTGCGCCATGGTATTAGCAGGCTGACTTGCTAGCGCAGCGATAAAAGCAGGTAAACCTTTGCCCTGCTGATGCTGATCAAGGGCTCGCAACTGAGTCCAGAACAGGAGCCGTCGTACACGCTGATCAAGGGCATATTTTTCATCGTCAGGTTTAGCCTTTGCGGCAGCCAACATTTTATCGATAGTTGATAGCACTTTATTTAACTTCTTACCCAGCACTGTCCGCATCTGCAAAGAAACCGCTTTAAACCAAAGCTGTTTGCGTTTGGCTCGAGGCAAGTCACTCAATGCTGCCAGCACATTTTCCGCCTCGTCTTTTTGCGCATTCAGATCACCCTTAACGACAGCGCGATTAAACGCATTCACCGCCCGCTGAATTTGTGTCAGCGCAATACTGCCCTTTAGTTTTTTATTTTGCTTTGCCGCCTTTAAATGGCGCTTCGCTTTTTCCGGGTCATCGCTCAATTGGGCAATCAATAAATGGGCACTGCCGGCATCGGCATCGCTTGGGCTTAAACGCAGAAAATACTCCGCACTAGCCAACACCCGCTTACGGTTAGCGCTATTGTCGCGGCGTTGATGAAGAGCCTGCGCAACGAGAAATTTAAACTTCGGCAACGCCTGGGCTACAGGCTGAGGCAGGTCAGTTTTATGCTGCAAGCTCTCTACTTCTTGTAACGCTTCCCGTGCCATCTGTATTTTCAGCAGCGCAACCGCGTAGTGGTATTGCAGCACGCGAACATTCACTCCGATCTCAAGCCCACCCTGTTTGCGAAAGGCCTGATATTTAAGCACCGTGGTGTCGTACTGCTGCCAGCCATAGGCATATTCAGTATCGATGTAGAGCGTCAAAAGACCGATGTCGTGACCCGCAATTTCATCACGGAAGGACATGATGCGACTCAGCAGCGCATCGTTCAAATAGCCCAGCTCAATCACCCGCTTCAAGCGCGCTGCAGCTTCAATGGCACCCGTTTGAATATCGCGCTGACGCTGTAGGAGCATAAAAGCCTGCTCTTGATAAACACGGGCAGTAGTCGGCGTTAGCGGCTCATCCAACATCGGCGGCAACGAGGGCAGCTCACCCTTGCGAATAGCCAATAAGGTCAGCTCAGTTTCAGCCCGTACCCGTGCAGGATTGTCATCGTCACCCGCCAGTGCCAGCACCAAACGGCGAAAGCGTTGCTCAGCCAGATCGTCATCGCCCTTTGCCTGGGCAACATAGGCCATACCCAGCCAGCTGCCATAAACAATGCCCGGATAAAGAATACGCACCGATGAACTCTGGAAGCCATGCTCGGCCTCATTCAACCAGGTGATCTGCTCACGCTCTCCCTGAAAGGAGTGGGCCAGCCCCAGCTTGCCCCAGGCCTGCCAGTAGTTAAACGCAGACAGTGCATAGTTAATATCGTGCCAAAGGTCGGAGCGATAGAGCTTCTCCAGCGCCGCTTCCCGGTCGCCCGTCGCCTGCTCAAGATCACGCACCTTCGCTCGGCAACGCTGGAAAAAACCCTCACCGCGGCGCAGCAGATATTCAAACTCAGCCTTGCCCGCGCCCTGCTCCTGCGCCCCAGCCACTAGCTCGCCATAGGCATCGGCGGCACTGACGAAGTCGCGGGTATCTAGCGTTGCCAAATCTTTTGTTAGCGACTGATGAATTTCATCGAGGGCCGTGCGACTCTGCACCAACGAATTCACCGGAGAAGATTGCGCCAGCGAGCAAGCCAGTAACAAGGTAATCAGCAGTGCACTCTTTACTAATGAAAAGCTCAGTAATCGAAGGTTCAGTAATGAAAGGCGCAATAACGAAAGATTCAACATCACTACAGGCCCTCCAGCAGTAGCGCCATTTCACGGGCAAACTGACCGCCCATAATCAGCGACACCAGCTGCCGGGTAATATGTACATCACCATCCAGCGTTGCAGCCACACCGCCACCGGCTTCAGCCATTAATTGATAATCGAGCATTGCCGTGTCGGTATAAAAGACGCGATTGACCGGGCGGCCGAGCTTTGCTTCAAGCACCGCAGGGTTGGCGTGGTGGCTGACATCGAGAGTCGATATCTGGCCATGGTTACTGGCAAATTCACGATTAACAGCTAATAAACGATTGAAGGTATTTTGATGGGGTGGCGCATCGCCAATGAGGACAATCACTTTTTTCGCACCCAACCGCCAGCCGCTCTGCGAAGTAGCAACACGCATCCCCTCATAAACAGCCTCTTGCATATCGCCGCCGCCCTTGGCATCCAGCTTATCGAGGAAGCGACTCAACTTATTCAGGCTGAAGGTCAGCACCTGGTGTTTGGTAATGTAGGAGGGGCTATCCACATCGCGATAAGCCACAACCCCGAAGCGGGACACCGGCACCAGAGTACGAATAACATCGACAATATCGACAATGCGCGCCTGCACTTCGTCTATCACCCAGTCCATTGAACCGGTGGAATCGACCACAAATACCACATCGAGGCCGGTCTCACGCAAGCCTTGCACATAAGCCGCAAACTGATTGGCCGACTGACTAAGCCCCGTGCCAGCACCGGTGCCAAAACCGGCCAGCCCGTCACCACCTGTTGCGACGGCATTCGACAACAGAGGTGCGGAAAAACCACCGCTACTTTGTCCACCTGCAGCCGCTTCCATCGCAAGATTAACCTCGGGCGGTGGCGGTGCAAGCGCTGAGGTCGCGACCAGTACCGGCGGCGGCTCAAACTCGATGGCGTCTTCAAACACCAGCTCTTCTTTTTCTTCAGGCTCGACAATATCGAGCATGATTTCAATTTCTTCAACGCTATTTGTAGCGACCGATTCGGGGGAGACGATGTGTAGAGAAGCCTGCCAGGTGAGCACCAAATGAATAGACAGTGATGCCAGTAGTAAAACCACCCACAGGCTGAATACTTTTAGGCGACTAAACATTCGCTGCACTAAAGACTACCCGGATTGTTAACAGTAACCAGTGCAACCCGTGTGACTTTAAGCAAGCGCAGCTCATCAATTAGAGGAATAATTGTGGATGCAGGCGTTTGCCCGTCGGCCCGCAAGCTGACGCGAGCCGGTACTGGCAGGCCTTCGGCCTGTAACTGACTCGCCCAGTTCAACAATGTTGTCGTCTCGCCCCGCCACCACAATTCGCCATCAGCCGTTAAAGATAGCTCTTCGGCTTCCTGGCTCAGCACCTCGCTACTCGACTCGGGAGGTGCGACATCCTTCATATAGCTTTCGCTAAAATTACCGACGACAATAAAAAACAGCAGCAGCAAAAACGTCATATTAATAACAGGCAACATATTGTCGTCAGACTGTTTTTTTCTATCGTGCTCGCTGCCGAGATCAAACATGGCTAATCCCTCAATGCCTGAATCTGCACCCGGGGCAAAGATTGAGCGCGCAGCAGGTCCATCGCCTCAACCAGAATTTGCAGGGGTACGCTGTCTTCGGCCTTGAGAATAACGGCGGTCTCTTCACTGAATTGCTGACGCACCAGCCATGGCGTGAGTTCTGCCAGCGCCAGTGACTCCCCGTCTATCCACAGTTTGCCGCCGGGAAAGACCTGTATGCTCAAGCTCTCGCCCTCGGCATGGCTCGCCTTTGTCGGCTCGTCGGGCACTTTGAAAGCCACTTCTCGAAACTGCACAAAGCTGGTTTCAAGAATAAAAAACACCAGCAAAATAAACACCAGATCAGCCAGTGGTGTCAGGCTAATGCGACGCAGGGCTTTGCGATGGTGAGACTGTAGTTGCATGTTGCGGCTGCGCTTAAGGCTTGTTGTAGAGCGTAACGGTAAATAGCCGCGTCAGTTGATCTTCCATACTGCGGCGAATGGTGGTCGCGTGACTATCGAGCATGTAATAAATCAGTGCGAAAGGAATGGCGACCGTCAGACCCACGGCAGTGGTCATCAAGGCCTCCCAAATACCGCCGGCCAGCGCACCGGTGTCACCGCCACCGCCCTGATTGGCCAGCCCGCGAAACACATCGATCATACCCAGCACAGTGCCGAGCAAGCCGAGCATTGGCGACAGATAAGCGATTTGCTCAATAAAGCCATTCATGCCGTTAACACGGGAAATGACCTGCTGGCCCTGGCGATTTAATTCTTCACGGATCGCGGTTTGATCTTTATCGCCTTTATCCAACCAGCGCACACCCTGCCCCAACATAGCCGCATAGGGGCCCGGGCTAGCGTCCAGATCATCCAACGCTTGCTGCTTGTCACCCGCAACCCACTGATCTATCGCGTTCTCAATGCGACGAATACGCGCCATCGAATAATGGCGGTAATGAAAGAGCTTGAAAAAAACCAGGGTCAAACCAACAACCGAGAGGCCGATGAGTACAATAACGACAGGGCCACCCTGCTCAATTAAATTCAAATCCATACTGCGTCTCGCTATGCGATAGTGTTTATTATTCTGCTCAAGAACGGTTTTCGCGCATTAACATAGCTCAACCGTTGCCGCTTTATCTTAACAGCTAGCACGGTGGATTCACCATGCGTATAAGGCGGGTTTTGCTTTTGTTTTGACTTGTAACCCTGGCGTTTTGATCGATGGCACTTTTGACTGTCCGATGCAGCCGCCTTTCGATCCAACTTCATATGACTGCAGATATTCCACCATTGCGTAATGGGCCAAACAATAGCTAAGGTGTGGAACACACTTTTCAAGGCATCATCATATTGAAGTCTGGAAAACGAATAAGGGGTCATTACTAATGGCGACTTTCACGATAAGACTGTCCGACGATAAACACGAACGACTAAAAGCACTTGCCTCACGTCGTAAGATCAGCGTTAGCAAACTAATGGAAGAACTATCAACTCAGGCGCTTGCTGAATTTGATAGTGAAGTACGATTTCGCGCCTTAGCCTCTTCAGGGAATATTAAGAAGGGATTGCAGCTTTTAGATAAACTCGATACTGAATTAACGGGCTGATGACGCTTACTTTAGCCTTCGGTTTCAGCGCGGCATCGACGGCTTTTCGGCGCGGGTAAACAAGCACACGTCACAGGTAGGTCGCGCTTGTATGGGTTTCCACCGTTTCATCTATGAGAGCGTATAGCTTAAACGGGCTTCTGTGGCATTCAAAAAAGTCATATTAAAGACCACCTGACCAAAGCGAACGACAACACGTGCGCCATATCAAGATTGCTTCAAACGGACATGACATAATAAAAAGCAATAAAGAGTAGCATCCCGAATGGCACTAAAACTTGCAATCTTTTTACTAAACGGTAAACCCATTAAAGTACCAATCGCCTTTTTTCTTCTTTAGTTTAATTCTCGAAGGTTTTATAGTTTTTTTCCCATATTTTATAGTCTCAACTTCTATTTCAATCTCGTCAACATCAGACACTTCGATGGGAAAAAACAATCTATAGAACATATGTTTTTTCCTTTTATGTTCATCTTCATGCAAGTAGCTAGATACTTCATAAGGCTTCAAAATTGTAACGCCTGACACTGGAAGGGAGTGGACTTTGAAACGCCATTCTTGTGGATTTAAATCTATTGAATCTACTGAGCTAATTACTTCTATAGATATATCTAGGTTCTTAAGGCTATCACCAGGAAAGGGAATTATTGGGATAATTACAGGCCCAAAAAATGTCATATTTAGATAGCTTGAGTAGATTTTTATCTGCAAGTCTTCATGAGAATATATGAGCACCTCTTTAGCTGGTAACTGTACCCACTTACCGCCACCTTTTCCTTCAAAAAACTCATGACGCCAATCCAACTTATTATCATAACTTGCATAATAATACTCGCGCTCGACCCAAGTGCAGCCTGAAAAAACCAAAAATAGAAATATAATAGTAAATAGTTTTATCAACTTCCACTCCTGAAAAAAGTCTTGCTAATCGGACGTCTATTTGTGTAGGCATATACTTCAAAAATAATATAGCGACCCTTATGCAACTCAACATTTATTACCGTTGCATCCGATATTTTTGTTGAGCTATCAATTGTAGCATTCAAAACAGTCATGTTAAAAACCTCCTCACCAAAGTGTACGACAATGCGTACGTGGCATCATCAAACAGCCATGCAGGAGTGGTTAGTTACCTGAACCACTCACACACAGACCCCGGCTGCGGAATGAGAGGTAATCGAAGCATGTCCTAGCTTCCCTTTCTGCAGTGCATGAAATGAGAAAGAGATTATTTATCGTTGGATTTAGTTGCCCTGGTGTTTATTAAAATCGAGTCTGACCCCGTTTGTTGCTTATTTTCGCAACTGTAATAAGCCGTGCCTAGTGCTTCAGTACGACACCGGCTGATTGCCTCGATGGCTTTAATATCTTTTAGAGGGTGTTTTTGGCGCTTCAGTTGGGCTGAGAAAGCAACAAAGATATTCTGAAGACGCCGATCCTGGGCATACAACTTGATCTCTCCTCGAAACTATAAAAGCTCCCGCTTCAGCGGGTTTGTACAACGAGGTTGTAGATTAATCAAAAAAATAAAAATGGGTCGCTGCAATACAAATACATGCCGCTTACTCACCCCTTGTTTTAAGGCCGATTAATACTGCCCCTGTCTTTTGGTAAAGCCCCTATGGGTTCCTATTCGCGTATTTGATCCCCAGTCAGGCCATCTGACCGTAGCGCTGTATCTTCTCAATATTATGCACCATACAGTACATTAACCACTGGGCATTTACCTTCACTTTACCCCGCAAACTGAATCTGTTGAGCCGTTTTGTTGTGTTGATATTACCAAAAACCGGCTCAACAGTACCTAGTCGCCGACTGTAACAATACCTTCCCTGATCACTATCAATTTTTTCTTTCATTCGGTCGATATTGGTCAGCGCTGATTTTTTGTCTTTTGATAATTTAATCGAGACTTGCCGACCTTGTTCTTTGATGGGTTTGCGCATACATTGTTTTAGCAATGGGCAATCGCGACATTTATCGAGATAGCCTGTAAAGCTAAGATAGCGATTGCCGTTAATAACGCGTATGCCACCTGACCACATATCGTTACCCGCAGGGCACCGACAGGTGTTGGTCTCTGCCTCATAGGTAAAGTCTTCCGCTTTAAACCAGCGGGCCTTTCTGGCTTTGGGTTGATAGCGGTCACGATTGATAAAGCGCGGATCTCGTTTCCTAAAGTTGCCATCGGCGATATAGGCATCAAGACCTTGATCAAAGCAGTAGTCAACGCTGTCTGTGCAATGGAAACCTGAATCTGCGGTGATTTTGCTGTTGTTGGTATAGGCTTCACCCAGATTTTTGGTGACGGTTTCTATCATGGGTTTGAGTAGGTTGTTCTCCGGCCCCTGGCCGTAAGCTTCTGCACCGACGATGATTTGATGCTTGTCATCAGCGGCAGCAACACCGTTATAACCCTGTAAAACACCGTGTGAGGTGAGCATTTTGGCACTGTCATTATCGGTGATATTGCTTTTAACCACCTTGCCTTTAAGCCCTTTGCGATCTTCCGTTGTGGCGCAGAATTTTTTTATCTTGCGTGAGGCCTTTCGTAGGGTTTCAATATTTTTTTCTTCCGCTACACGACGGGTATGATCGTTGTCTTGCCCCGCACTATCTTCTTCTCGGTGTTTGGCGAGTAAGCGCCGTACGGCGCGATTAATCTTTTTTTGTTTCCTCGCGAATTCTGCATGAGTGCCCGAATGTTCTTTTGAGGCGTTGGAGGGCATTTTGCAGCCGTCAATGGCGAACATCTCACCACCGATTAAACCCTGGGAGTTACAGACCAGTAAAACCTCAGTGAACAAGGATTGGATAACGTCGTCCATTTGAGTAATGAAATGGGCAATCGTGGTGAAGTGGGGCTGGCTGTCGGCGGACAGTGCCATAAAGACAACATTCTCCCGGCATAATTTTTCGATCTGCCGACTCGATGTATGGCCACGTGCATAAGCAGCGAGAATGATTTTTAGTAACAAGGCAGGGTCGTAGGCGGGACTGCCCACAAGATCATTTTTATAACGCGCATCAAACACACTCATATCGAGGTGTTCATCAATTAAAAAACTCAGCGTATGCTCAAAGGTGCCGGGTGTTATTTGATCGGAAAAGACGATGGGAATGAATTTAGTCTGGTCGAGATTATAGTTTTTATAGCGCGCCATGTTGAAATCCACTAAGGGGATAATGGGTTTATTTTATAAGATGCAGATACCTTAATCACGATAAAAATAGGGTTTTATGGGGTTTTTCTACAGCCTCAACGCCAAGCTAAGGGGCGCGCCGACTAGGCGCGTCCCAGCGAGCGGTAGCGAGTGGCTTGAGCGCCATGTTAGGCTTTATCTTCGATTCTCATGTTAATTTTTGGATGATAGCTTGATCTAACTATAGATGCAGGACACTTCATGTTTAGCATTTTATGTAACTTGAATAAGGTCTTGCATATTGCCGGAATATACAAGTTAAAATGTTTCAACATTTCTTCATAATTAAAACCAGTTGCATCTTCCTTATTATGTGTCTCAATTTTATTTCGAATGCGTTTCATTTCAATAAAACAAGACCAAGGCTCTTCATTTCTTTCCTTATCCCAATCATCTTTAGGGTTGACTGCTAAAAATGCTTTCTTTAGCTTCCCTTCAACAGAGCTTTTTTCAATATCTCTGATATTAAGTGAGTTCAAAAAATTTTCTATTGCAGCTTGTCCTTTTGCGATAGCACTTAGCAGGAGTTCATGGTTGGCATCAGTTAAGGCTCTTTCAAAATCAGCCCATGATTGATCAAATTTAGCCCAATAATTTGAAGTGTTGTATTGCCCATCACCAGAAATTATAGTTTTCTGCTCGCCAGTTTTTTGGTCTGGACGGCTTACAGTAACTCCTTTCGCCTGCCAAGTTGGCCCAATTAAATTATAAAAATATTTCGGCTTTTCAGCATAGCTCTTACTTTCTTCAGCACACTGAGGCAGGCTTAGCCCCCTTTGTTGCAAATACCTGGCAACATCGGAAACAGTTCGAAAGGGTGGGCAGCCATGAGGGTAATAGTTACTATAAAGTGCCAAGTCAATAATTAAATACAAAGAATCCGTAAATTCTAAATTGTTATCATATTCCAAATGCATCACAAGTTTCTCTTCTGAAGCCTAACGTTTAAGTAAGACGCGCGCGTCTTTTTGCGCGTCGTACTTGACTTATTTGTTATGAGTTACCTGCACTAGGCCTTTGATACCTTGCCCCATAACATAAAAAACCAAAGCAGCTGCAAGGCCAAACCCAACTGGGACACCAGCAGATTTAGTTATTATTAAATAGGTTCCGAGGGCAAAAGTATAAATAACTGCAATGATAGCTAAAGCTAAAAAAACGTTGCCTAGTTGATAGATTATTTTTTTGCCTTTGGTAGTAGGTGGTTTAACTATAATATTTTTTCCACTCTTGAATGTTACGATGGATTTCCATACTCCAACGACACATAAAATTAATATAACTAAAGCTATAGCTAATTTAGAAAAATTAATACTCTCAGATATTATTTGGGCAGTAATTATTCCAGCCTGACCAAACCCAATCAAAAGACTAAATAGTAACAGGAACGCCGCATTTATTTTATTCATGACTGATACTCATAACGTTTTACATAAGGGGCGCGGGGCTTTTTCCGCGTCCCAGCCAGCGTGTTTTTGCTGGCGAACTTGATGTTTTTGTTAGGCTTATTTATTTTGTGTTTTTTCTAATTGAAATAAGAAACTGATAATAAAAGTAGCCCAGTAATGTTTTATTAAATATAAGCACTCCAGAATTCGCTACCAATTTTTCATTTTTATTCAAAATATACATATACTGAAATAACTTATCTATTGCTTTCCATATATAGTCGGAATTAAGTAAACAGGGGTCACTAATTATCTTTATTACTTCGGAGTGATGAATAAATGAAATTGTTATAAGACTTGTTATAAGGGTGTAGACCAATGGTTTTAACCAATTTGTACCGAATTCTGAACTCAACCAATGAGTTTTAAAAACAATGTAATTAAGCCATTCTCGAGGTTTTTTATTTTCAAGGGCAATTTTTTTCTTTTCCAACTCTAGCGCTAAATACTTGTTAGCTTCAATTTTATTGCCTATTTTTTCAAAGTTATGCTTAATTATTCTGTACGTCTCTTGTGATGTGTTTTCTTTTGCTTCTTTTTCGTCTAGCTTTTGAACATCAAAAAAATTCATTTCATTTTGAATATTTGCGTAATCTAAATCGAGTCCTTTTTCTAATTTTGCTTTTCTGAAATGGCTGTAGCTCTCAAAAGTGACATATTGAAAAATTAGTTTTTGTTCAAATTTAGTATCTCCAAATAATGCAAGACCTCTAAAATTTATTGCTTTAAAGCAAATATTACTTTTGACTTGATTTTCAAAAAGAAAACCGTTTTTAAAAGAGCTTTTAAAAAAATCAGCATGTTTTTCAAAGTCTGTATCATCAATGCAAATCTCACTTACACATGCATTATGAAGTTTAAAGTTTTCTTTGAAAACACTATCTTTAATTAGAAGTTTATTTATTATAATTTCTTCTTTATTGTTTCCGTATTGCTTATTAATATAAATCTTATCTGAGAATAAGCTATTTATAATAGTTAGTTCTTCAATGCTTCCACCAATGATATTAATTTCTACGGTGTTTAATTCTGGAATATTACTTATGTCTAATTTTGTAAACTTACAATTTCTAAAGCATATACCTGTTTTGGTTTCTTTATTTGTCTGAGTAGTAAATCCTTTTCTTAAAATTGATTCAATCCATTCTACTTGTAGTTCAAATGTTATGAATAAGTCAGGAAGTTCTAAATAAAGATTATTAACACCACTTATTTTACTTTCAATGATTTTTTTTAATTCATCATAAGAATTCACTTCTTCCATATCGTGTCCTTTTGAGCCTAACGTTTAAGTAAGACGCGCGCGTTTCTTTGCGCGTCGTACTTGACTTGTTTGTTAAATTACGACTTTTTCGTAACTTCCCATTCTTTTTTTAATATTTGCTGACTCAAGAGTATTATATTAGCTTGTTTTTCATCTGTAACAACTGCGTTATGGTAGTCAGTTACAGCCGACTCTAATAATTTTATAAGCTTTACATGCTCTGGTTCGTCTGGGTTTATGTAAAGATTAATCGAGGCTATTAAGAGCATTAATTGCTCATAATTTTCCAAATCTCTTTTTTCTGCTCTTTCTTTCCGTTCTTCATCCCAATGTGAGGACGGGCAGTAATTTAATCTATTGACGGACATTATTGCTAATGCCTCAGAAATTTTATCCCTAAGCGTATTTATCCACGCTTGTCGCATAGGGGCAATAACCTGCCTTTTAGAATTTTGGCTATTGAAAAATGGTGCAATAAAAAGAGCTGTGATAGCCACTCCCAATGTGCTTATGGTTATAAGCTGAGAGAATTCTAGCCCAAATAAAATAATATCTTTTTCAGGCACAGAGCCACCTATGAAAGTAATTTAACAGTTAACTATACAGAATGAGATATTAAGGTGCTAGACAGAATCTGTATAGCACCTTAATGCCCCGTAAAGAACCAAACATTAAACAACGTCATATCAATGACTTATCGTAGCCATCTAGCTTCGCCCTGCCATTTAGTGACATAAAACACCAGCTAGACAGAAACACTTCAGTTTAAAAAACATGCGCGCTTGGTAATTATGCACCTTCATTCGCCTTAACTATCTAGTAGCCAATCGAATAATACACATTTATTCCCGCTCGAAACCACCTTTAAACAGCACCTTCATTTATTAAAGATAGCTAGAACAACGTCCTTCAATTAAATCCCGCTTTTTTTCTAACGTTTCTATTAAAAAATCACGGCACACGCGCACTCGGGCTGTGGAACGCAAGTCGGCGTGAATCAGCACCCACAAGCCCCAGCCCATTGTTGCGACATCAAGTTTTAATCTTAATAACCCAGGGCAAACATCCGCCACCCAGCAGGGCATTCTTGCAACACCAAGGCCCGCTTTTACGGCAGCGCGCATGGCGGTGACATCATCGACGCGCAGTACTACTCTTGCGTCGGGGTAGTGTTCGAGCACCCATTCGGGCAATACCACTTCATCTCGCCAAAGTATGACTTCAGGGCGGCGTAACTGGCGCTGTTGATATTCGTCGGAGGTATAAATCGCCGTGCCGATACTTGCCACCTTTTTACCCACCAGGTGATCTGGCGGCTGGGGTGTACCTCGAATGGCGATATCGGCTTCGCGCGCTGACAAATCGCGCACGTCGGCGGTGACTGCAAATTCCAGGTCAATCTCTGGGTAGCGTGTGCAAAAGCTATTCAGCGCGGGCAGCACTAATTCATTGACGGTGCTGTGATAGGCGGTGATGCAGAGCCTGCCCTGCAGGCGGGTGTCGCGGCCAAATAACTCGCGTTCGACAATGTGGGTGCGCTCTTCTATCTCGAGGGCGTAGCGATAGATGTTCTCTGCTGCCTGGGTCATTTCATAACCCTGAGCGAGGCGTTCGAATAAACGCACATCATGTTTCTTTTCGTAGGCATTTATGCGGCGCGAGACTGTTGAGTGATTAACACCCAGTTCGCTTGCCGCCCCTGAAACCGTGCCATTTCTCGCCACAGCAAGGAAATAGCGCAAATCATCCCAATCATTCATGTGTGCATTATTGCACAGCTAGTTTGCACTTTGTGTGAATTTACACAAAGGGGCTTGCGTCGTAATATTCTTTCCAAGCCAGAAGGGAGCCTCCCAAGCTGGCAATAGCAACACACTTAAGAAGGTACATATTATGTCTATCAAATGCGAAACCCAGGCTTGTAAAAAACGACTCTCCGCCGGTATTACAGCCACGCTTGTGGTCTTAGCTATCGCAATAGCGGGGGTGATACAAATAACCCAGGTGGCTACACCTTTATTAACTTCACCCACACCGTTTTAAGAAGTGGCGGGCAAGGCCGGTAACATCGGCCCTAAGCGAAGCGCTATCCCACCTTTATTGCCCACTTTCACTACAGTGGGCAATAAAGCTTTTTCGTCAGATTTGATATCGGCTAAACCAGCGCTAACCGGGAAGTTTTAAAACAGCCTTGGCCAGAATATTACGCTGCACCTGACTGCTGCCCCCGTAAATAGTGGAGGGCCGAGAAAGATAGTAGGTGTTGACGGGTTTATAGGACGTACCGTCAGAAAGAGGAATAACGGCTTCTGTACCGCCAAATTCGGCGGAGGCGTCGAGAATCAAATCTGCCACCCGCTGGAACATTTCTGTCACTGCGAGCTTCAAAATCGAAATTTCCGGGCCGAGTTGTTCACCACGGCGCATCACTTCTAGCATGCGGATATAAACTGCCACCGAGTCTTCAACCTCCATATACAGCTTGGTGAAACGTTCTTTGAAGATGGGGTCGTCAAACAAACCGAAATCATTGGCCAGTGCCTGCAGACGTTGCAGGGGGAATTTAGCCAACTTGGGGCTACCGAGCAGAATACGTTCTGCACCCAGTAGCGCTTTCGCCATAGTCCAGCCTTCGTTCACCTTGCCGACCATATTGTTGCGTGGCACCCGCACTTCATCGAAAAAGACTTCGGCGAATTCAGAGTAACCGCCGATATTGTCGATCTCACGCACGGTAATGCCGGGGGTATCCATGGGTACTAATAAGAAGCTAATGCCCTTTTGCTTCTTCACGTCTTTATCGGTGCGCACCAGCAGAAAAATCATATTGGCTTGCTGGGCCATGGTGGTCCATATTTTCTGACCGTTGACGATATAGTCATCGCCATCAACATCCGCCGACATACGCAGGCTGGCGAGATCAGAACCCGCACCCGGCTCGGAGTAACCCTGACACCAGATATGTTCACCGGAAAGAATCTTCGGCAAGTATTCTGCACGTTGCTCATCGGTGCCGTAGCCCAACAACAATGGCCCCAACATGGTGACACCAAAACTGGGGATAATAAACGCACCGACGCGATCAAGTTCTTCAGAGAAGATAATTTGCTGGTAGGGGCTAAGGCCCATGCCGCCGTGCTCTGCCGGCCAACCGGGTGCAACCCAGCCCTGTTCGTTAAGCTTTTTGTGCCAATCCATTGCCTGATTAAAATTCAGCCGACGGGGTGGGAAGCGCATTTCCTCGGGGAAGTTTGCTTCAAACCACTCGCGAACGTGGAGCCGAAAAGTCGGGTCATCCATTGGGTATTACCTGTTTATTATTAATAATCGAGCAGTTGTAACCCGACGGGCAATGCTGCGCCCGCCGCGATTAATGCCGCTATCAGCTCGGTAGCTTCAATACGGCCTTGGCCAAAATATTACGTTGAATCTGATTACTACCGCCGTAGATAGTGGTCGGGCGGGCATCAATAAATTCACCCGGCGCACTGACTGCGGTATCGCCAGCAGGAATAGCATCGGAAACACCGCAATTTTCGCCAGCCACGTCGAGCATTAAATCGGTAATGCGTTGCTGGGTCTCGGTGTTCCAGATTTTCAGCATCGACACTTCAGCGCCAATTTTGCCGCCGCGTTTCAGCACTTCCACAAAACGCAGATACGCCGCAGAAAGGTCTTCAATATCCAGCTTCAACGCGATATAGCGCTCAACAAAGAGGGGATCGCCAAACATGTCGGCACTTTCTGCCAGGGCTTTAAGGCGATTCATCGCCAGCGAGGCCATCTTCGGGCTGCCGATAAAGATACGCTCGTGGCCGAGCAGTGCCTTGGCAATGGTCCAGCCGTCATTTTCTTTACCCACAATGTTGGCAACGGGTACACGCACATCGTCGAAGAACACTTCGGCAAATTCATCGTGCATGCCCAGGTTGTCGATGCCGCGCACGGTGATGCCGGGGGTATCGAGGGGGATTAACAGGAAAGTAATGCCCTGCTGCTTTTTGCCCTCTTTATTGGTGCGCACCAGGGTGAAGATCATGTTGGCGTCCATCGCCAGAGTGGTCCAGATTTTGTGACCATTGACGACGTAGTCATCACCATCGCGCACGGCTGCGGTGCGTAGGCTGGCGAGGTCGGAACCCGCACCCGGCTCAGAATAACCCTGACACCAGATGTTTTCGCCGTTGAGAATTTTCGGCAGGTAGTGCTTGCGCTGCTCTTCGGTACCGTACTGAATTAACAGTGGGCCGATCATGGTCATACCTTGATCTGGCGTACGGCCAACGCCGTAACCTTCAAACTCTTCCATCAAAATCAGCAGCTTGTTAGCGTCTAAACCCATGCCGCCATGTTCTGCGGGCCAGCCCGGTGCCAACCAGCCTTTGTTGGCCAGTGTCATATACCAGTCGCCGCACTGATCCCAGTGCATACGTTGCGCGGGGAAGCGCAACTCATCGGGGTAGTTTTCAACCAGCCAGTCGTTGAGCATTTTGCGGAAGTCGTCATCCGCCATTGCGTTGTAATCAGTCATTTTCTCTCCTTAAAATCGTAAATGGTGTCGTTATCTCAAAGCAAAACCGAAGCGTTTACAGCAGCACGCTATAAAACGAGATCGGCATAACGGCCACGGTGGGCGGAGGAATTACCCCAGAGGGAGGAAAGGTACATCGCTTTTTTCAGGTAAAGACCGATATTACATTCGTCGGTATAACCAATGCCGCCGTGTAACTGAATGGCATCTTTAGTGATTTGCAGAGCGGCATCACCACAACGGGCTTTAAGCTGGCTGGCGGCAATGGCACGTTCTTCGTCGGAGGCATCGCTGTCGAACAAGGCAGTGGTTTGCAGCAGTACGGAGCGAGAGATTTCCGAGAGTACAAACAGGTCAACCGCATTGTGCTGCAGAGACTGGAAGCTACCAATGGGCTTGTCGAACTGCACGCGCTGGGTCAGGTAATCAACGGTGATTTCCAGTGCGCGGGTCATGACACCCAACAGCTCAGCACTGGCGGCAACGCGTGCTTCGTCCAGTGCAGAGGCCAGAGCCTGCTCAGCAACGGCGGCGCTAGCGACTTCGTCACCTACGGCAACATTGTCAAAAGTGAGGGTCGCATAAAAGCCACCGTCAACGCGCTGGGCGTATTCAATGCTCAGGCCGCTGGCATCTTTTTCAACTAAATACAGCGCCGTACCTGCAGCTGTTGCGGCAGAAACGATAAAGGCATCGGCACCACCGGCATCGGGCACAAACAGCTTCTGGCCGTTCAGCTTGCCGTCGGCACAGGTGACTTTTTCAGCTTTAACATCGAGCGTTGCGCGAGTTTCCTGCCAGGCGATAGCCGGCTTCCACTCACCCGCGATCAATGCTGGCAAACGTGCTTTCTTGAAAGACTCGTTATCGCTTTTAACAATCGTCCGCGCCGCCAGTACGGCGGTAGCAGAAAACGGGGCAGGCACCAGGCCTTTACCCAGCTGGATCAACACCAGGCTGAGGTCTGAAAACGCCAGGCCAATGCCGTCGTATTCTTCGGGCACCAAAAAGCCCAACCAACCCGCTTCAGCCATTTCGGCCCAGGTCTTTGCATCGTAACCGGGCTGGGTGAAACGGTTTTCACGCACTTTCTTCAGCTCTTCGTCCTGGGCGATGAACGCAACAGCACTATCCTGAATCATTACCTGCTCTTCGCTAAGCACGTCGATTCGTGACTGCAAACTAATGTCTTCCACTTTTCTCTCCTCATTCTCGGGATTCTAAATAGCACCCCGTTCCATATTTTTAACCAGTGCCAATATGTGCACTGACGATGAAAAACAATTGTTTTCTATTTCTTTGGCTTTACGTAAAGCACCAAACTATGGCCGATAAGCTCATAACCGTGATCTTCAGCAATACGACGCTGCAGGGCTTCAATTTCCTCGTTGTGAAACTCTGAAACCTCACCACTATCGACACAAATCATGTGGTCGTGATGATCGCCTCGATTCAATTCATACAGTGCCGGGCCAGTATCGAAGCTGTGCCGCTGTATTAAGCCGGCCGTTTCGAATTGCGTCAGCACACGATAAACCGTAGCAATACCTACGTCGTCGCCTTTCTCATGCAAGCAACGAAACACATCATCTGCACTTAAATGACGCTGTTTTTCGCTCTCCATAATTTGCAAAATTTTGATACGGGGATGCGTCACCTTCAAACCCGCTTTTTTCAGTTCTTGATTGCCCTTAGACATTGATGCCCTCTTCTCACAGATTTGGTGAATAGGGTATTATCCCCGTTCGATTCACAGACTGGAACCCCAAATGCCAAGCCGCTTTCTCCTGGCCCTCATAATAACTACCGCCGCGCTATTAAACGGCTGCTCCTACTTTAAATATCCCGACCTTCACAAAGTCACCGTACAGCAGGGCAATATCGTCAATCAGGAGATGGTTGACCAGTTGCGTCCCGGCATGACCCGCTCCCAGGTACGTTACATTTTGGGCACCCCCTTAATAATGGATACCTTTGACCAGAACCGCTGGGACTACTATTACAGCATTAAACGACCAGGCCGCCAGGAAATGCGCGAAAGAATTACTGTCTATTTTGAGGGTAATACACTCACCCACTTCAGTGGCGACTACATTCCCAGCAGCTTGCAAAGTATCGAAAAAGAAAAAGCAGAAGTGGAAGCAGCAGCTGTATCGACGCCTGCCGACCTAGAGGCCAACGCGCTCACACCCGTCCAATAAACCTGCTCGGCCAGTTCTCTTCTTCAAACTACTGGCCCGCTTTTTCTTCCGCTTTTTGTGCCGCCCGCTCTTGCCGAGCTTTGGCGGCGCGCTGTTTGCGCACTTCTTTTGGGTCGGCAATCAGCCCACGATAAATTTCAACACGATCCTGCGGCTTTAGCACATACGCCTCCGCGGTAGGCATGCCCTTCGTACCCAAGGTGTGGCTAAAAATGCCCAGGGTAGCACCGTCAATATCGATCTCGGGGAACACCGCAACAATATTTGAGTCACGCACAGCCTGCCTTGCCGTTGTACCGGGTGCGACTTGCAGGGTAATAATCTTTTGCTTATCGGGCAGCGCGTAGGCCACCTCGACCGTTATGGTTTCTTGTAAGGTTTCGGGCATCTCTTCTTGCATAGTTTTTTACACGACCTCAGACGACAACTATCGATTAGCAGAAGGCAATATGGCATCGGCACGTTGTACCAGCGCCGCCACTAAATTATCGGCCACCCGGGTAAACAACTTACCCGCCGCTTTATTTAGCATGCCATTTTTGAACGCAAACTCCAGATCAAGACTGACTTTAGACGCATTTTCCTGTAAGGCTTTAAACTGCCATACGCCCTGAAAATAACTAAAAGGGCCGTCGAGCAGTGTCATTTCCACCAGCTGTGACGCCGACAAATGATTGCGTGTCGTAAAGCTGTGGCTAATGCCCGCCTTGCGTAAATCGAGCCGCGCAATAATTTCTTTTTCGTCCCGCGACATAACCTCGGCACCGATACAGCCATCCATGTATTGCGGATATGCCTCAATATCATTGACCAGGTCGAACATCGCCTGAGCCGAGTGCAACACCAGGGCGCTACGTTGAATGGAGGTCGTTTTCATATCACCTAGCCCGCCACTGCAAACGTATCGTACAACCCGACCAATAACACCACGCCAATCGCTGGCGGACAAATATAACGCAACACCCACAACCACAGGGGAAACATTGACGAATCGTCACCATTGAGCTCGCTCTGTGGCGTTGCGCGCGGCATTACCCAGCCGACAAAAATAGCGATAAACAGGCCAGTAAGCGGCAGCATAATACGCGAGGTCAAAAAGTCCATCGCGCCGAAGAAGGTGAAGCCGCCCAGCGTAAAGCCGGCCCAGTCATTAAATGACAAGATGGTGCCCATACCCAAAACCCAGGCAATAAGACCCAGCACAATATTGGCCGAAAAACGATTAAAGCCACGCTTCTCAATTAACCAGGCCACGGCTGGCTCGATCAACGAAATCGCCGAGCTCCAGGCTGCAATGCTGACCAAAATAAAAAACAGCATGCCGACACCCAAACCACCGGGCATAGCACCAAATGCCACTGGCAAGCTGACAAATAACAGCTCCGGCCCCGCCGCCGGATTAATACTTGGGTTGGCAAAAACAATGGGGAAAATAGCCATGCCTGCCATCAGCGCAACCAGGGTGTCAAAAAAAGCGACCAGCAGCACCGTTTTTCCAATACTGGCATTGGCGGGCATATAAGCCCCGTAAGCCATAATCGACCCCATGCCCAGGCTCAAGGTGAAAAAGGAATGGCCCAGGGCCTCTAGTACGGAACGACCCGTGAGGGCGGAGAAATCAGGGCGGAATAAAAATTCAGCAGCCGCGCTAAAATCACCGTGCTGATAGGCAAAAACCAGCATCGCCAGCAATAGAACAAACAGTAGCGGCATTAATATTCGTACCGCAATGCCAAGGCCTTTGACCACACCGCAGGCAACGACACTCACTGTCAACAACATGAATAGCGACTGCCAGCCCAGCAGGCGCTCCTTATCTGCCAGCAAGGCATCGAAAAAAGCCTGGGATTCAACCGGGCCAGCACCCTGAAAAGTGCCCTTACCCATCTCCGGAATATAGGCCAGCGCCCAGCCCGCGATCACCGAGTAATAAGACAGTATTAACAGCCCCGCCACTACCCCGAGCCAGCCGATACTGTTCCAGAAACCGTGTAAACCCGCCTCGCGAGTCAGCTGATGCATGGTGCTCACCGGACTCTGCCGGCCCCGCCGACCGAGCATCACCTCCGCCACCATCACCGGAATACCCAGTAATAAAATGCAAGCCAGGTACACCAGCACAAAAGCGCCGCCGCCATTTTCGCCGGTGATATAGGGGAACTTCCAGATATTGCCGAGCCCAACCGCAGAACCGGTGGCCGCCATAATAAACACCCAGCGACTACTCCACGCCGGGAAAGGTTTTGTCTGAATCAAAGCCAAACTCATTTTTATAACAAGACCTACATTGTACCCCTTGCCCAGCCCGCACAAAACCGCAACAACCTTCCCGGCGAACACAAGGCTCGCCAAGCATAGGCAGCACCCGCTCCACACCGTATAATCGCGCCATGGCAAAAAAACCCAAGAAAAAATCCAACTCCAATTCCATCGTCGTCAACAAGCGTTCGCGTCACGATTATGCAATTGATCAAAAATTTGAAGCCGGCATCGCGTTAATGGGCTGGGAAGTGAAGAGCATTCGTGAGAAAAAAATTCAACTCACCGACAGCTACGTGCACATTCAAAATGGCGAGGCCCTGCTGTTTGGCGCCAATATCACCCCCCTGCCCACCGCCTCCACCCACTTTGTCACCGAGCCCAATCGCAGCCGTAAGCTCCTATTGCACCGCCGCGAACTCGACAAAATAGAAGCCGCCGTACAACAAAAAGGCTACACCTGCATTTGCACCGCCCTGTACTGGAAGGGCCATTTGGTAAAATGCGAAGTCGCCCTCGCCAAAGGCAAGGCCGAATACGACAAGCGTCAGGATGAAAAGAATCGTGACTGGCAACGGCAGAAGCAACGCATCCTCAGCCACTCTGCTTAAAGCAAAACATTCGCGCGCCCAGCACCACAAGCTGTGATAAAATCGCTCGCGTTGGCTTTTAATCCTCCGCCCTGACCCCATATACAGATCAGAGCATTTGTTTTTCGAAACATTGAGAAATAAAAGCCACAACACACCAAGCTTTTGGGGGCGTTTTGGATTCGACGCCGGTTACAAAACTTGAGGTGCATGCCG
>MAAC01013411.1_pt1 | contig 79217 bp, 72 predicted proteins | sample 1115981 | NCBI WGS metagenome assembly MAAC01 (sample SAMN04961126, study PRJNA320927) | seawater metagenome | isolation source: sample BD02T64 sea water enriched with oil for 64 days | place: USA:Gulf of Mexico | collected 2013-07-27
TAACAAACGACACCAACAATATCAATTGCTTTATTAATGGTCACCTTCGGGGAACCATCTATACTCAAAATAATCAATCTGATTATCTGTCCATAAACGCTACAGGCTATCTATTCAGTTGTAGACGGCTACAGCAAAGAGGGGAATGATATGAGACCTCAAACGATAGACGTCGAACGTAGTAATGTAGTAGACCTTTTCTCTGGCAAGCCCATTGACGAGGTACAAGATAGCATTATCCGCATTTCCCCAGAACTTGATGGCCTTGAAATGCTATATTCAAACGACACAGCAGTAAACAAGCTGTATAGCCTAAAGATAGTCTGCTGGGCATTAAAAGAGTCTGGCGAAGCAGTGGGCATGGTTCCTTGGTTAAATAAGATTGTACCCTGCACCGAGATCAACGACCCATTGAACGGCCACTGGGAAGGTTATAGGGATCCAGGCTGTAATGATATTTTTTATAGCGTCCCAAATCACAAAGTCATTGAATTAGAGACCGCCGCTCAGTATTACGATTTTGACTCAATCGATGAGGAAGTAGTACTTCAAGAAATCCCCGACGCCATTGGCACACATGCCGTGTTAACCGATAATGGCTTCCGCTCCTTTGTGCTGGTGGAAGTACTCAGTTGGCGCTTAATGGCCAATGGTGAAGTTCGTGCCATGTTAGTTGATGAAGACAAGGTCAAATCAACCCCTGTCCTCCCAGGTGATTCATGCCTTTACTCTGCACAAGACCACCCTGAGTTTCGTTATTTTTTCCAGCACAGGATTGCTAACAAAATCAAGGAACAAGACCCGGAAGCATTAGCGGCAATATCCATGCTAATAGAAAATTAGGCGATAGCAACATTAAAAAAGGGAGTGCATCAGCTCCCTTTTTTAATGTAATAAATAAATTGCCCTTTAATTTCTTCCTGTCCCATCAACTCATGACCGAGAAAGCCACAAAACTTAGGTATATCACGGGTTGTCGATGGGTCTGTTGCAACGACTTTTAGCACATCACCAACAGCCATATCTCGCACCTTATTGTGAAGCATCATTACAGGTTCAGGACAAAGTAAACCCACCGCATCAAGTTCGTGGTTTGGCGTTATCGAGGATAATGGTGTCAACGTCATAATTATTCCATCAATTAATAAAAAGCGGCGCTATTCTCCCTTAAACTTCACTATTTTTCCACGCTAATTGTTGGTTTTTTGGTACTTCTTTTGACCAAAAATAGACAGGGATCAATATTAATAAGCCCAACCCCGCCGCCACAACAAAATGTGTTTGGTACCCCCACTGCACAACAAAAAAACCACTCGCCATATGAAACACACCACCCACCCCAGCTTGAATGCTAGCTTGTACGGTATAATCTGTTCCCGCCACATGCGGGCGACAGGCATCCATCATCAGAGCGAACAAGGCAACCGTTGTCATACCACCCGTAAAGTGCTCGGCTGTAGTAACAATCACAATATCCAAGGTTTCAATGTTCCCCAATGCAAGCCAACCGTACCCTAATAAGCTCAAAGCCTGCAAAGTAGCGAACACAGCCAAGGCTCTCACTCGCCCAATCATAGGCAACATCAACCCACCAGCAACAGCTCCCGCAACGGTAGCGCCAACCCCCACTCCCGCCGATAACCAACCTATTGTTTCTAAACTGACACCTAAGTCGATTAACATTGGCTTTGACATCGCCGAGCCAAAAGAGTCCCCAGCCTTGTAAAGTAACAAAACCATTATCCAACGCCACATATCTTTCTGCGCAACAAAGCGCCGGAAGACATCCCACACATTCGCGGGCCCGGCATCACCCCTCACCGGAAAATCACTCCTCTCTTCAAAAAAAAGTATTGGGATTGTGGCACACGCTAACAAAAGAGCCATCAGTACAAACGTATGATTCCAGCCAATACGATCCATCAAAAATAACACCCCGCCCCCGCCAAACACCATGCCAATACGGTACGCCCCAACTTGAATACTATTACCGATGCCTCTTTCTTTCGGTGAAAGTGTTTGTACGGCTAACCCATCGGTTGCTATATCCTGTGTTGCAGTTGCTAAACCCGCCAAAAATAACAAGCCTGCAAGGTAATAGAGCCCTTCTCCTGTTAATGTATCGGGGTCAATTAACGAAATAAGCAGCATCAACCCGATGCAAACGCACTGCAACGGTAGTATCCAGCTCTTCCTTCTTCCGAGCTTTTGACTTCCGTATTGATCGACATAGGGAGCCCACAGAAATTTCAACGCCCATGGGAAAAACAGAAATGAAATAAAGCCAATAACCTCTAAGTCAACGCCGTAAGAACGCAACAAAGGGGGTAATGCCTGACTAAAAAAGCCAAATGGCAAACCTTGAGATAGGTATAAACAGGAGAGTACGCCTAATTTTGTACGAACATTGTATTGATGGTAAAAAGAGGTATTCATCTAAAAACTAATTCCAAGATACTGACGCAAAACACGATATTACCATCATCCACTGGATAAAAAGCCATGCTTTCATTACACTTCTTGTATTATGTTCCTCAAGAACAAGGCATTAAAAAGCGAACAGTGAAAGGTAGTAACAAATGATCAAAGTTGTAATTGAAAGGTTAGTGATTGAAGGTCTTGAAAGTCCCTATGAAGATGCTATTGCAAATCTTCTAGACGTCATGGTAAACGCTCCAGGGTATATTTCTGGCGAGTCCTTTTGCGATATTTACAAGCCTTACCACTATGTTGTAGTCGCGAACTGGAGCAACGAACAATCCTGGGATAAGTGGTTTCACTCTCAAGAGCGACAAGGCTTGCTAGATGCCATTAACCCTTTCCTACAATACCCTGAACGCTGCTCTGTACTAGCCGGTCGCCGCTACCACCAACGTGTAGAGGCTTCTTAAGCCCTTACGAAAACTATAGCAACCGAACAAATACAGTGATTTCTTCCCGATCATGGTATAGATGCTTCGCGCGCAATTCATAGCTAACACCTTTTTCCGCAAACTTCTCATCCATACGCTCAAAGATACTTTGCACTTCTGCCCACCGCTGCTTCATTGGCAATTTCAAATTGAAAATGGCGTAGTGGCACCAGCGCTCTAACAACCAACGCTGCATTCGATCTGCGACTTTTGCAGGCTGATCAACAACATCACACACCATCCAGTCTACGGCACGGGGTGGCTTATAAACGAAAGCGTCTTTCTCCAAATGCACTACCTTTCCCGTATCCATTAGTTTTTCTTCCATCGGCCCATTATCAATAGCCCACACTTTCATTCCCTTATTCACTAGCTGCCATGTCCAACCTCCTGGCGCTGCCCCCAAATCTACAGCGGTATGGCCAAACTTCAAAAATGACATGCGTTCTTCTGCTGTCATTAATTGCAACCATGCCTCTTCAAGCTTAAGTGTTGAACGACTTGGGGCAGCTGCTGGAAACTTCAAACGAGGCACACCCATTTCCCAGAGTGACGTATTGCCCTCAATGCTCTGTCCAACAATAACGTGTGTACCGGAAATAAAACAAAGATGCCCTCTGACTTCCCCATCTTCTGCCCGATCTCTCGCTTTACTTTTAGCTGACAACAATCCTTCTTTACGTAATGCTTGACGTGCTGGATTCGAAAATTTCCGACAGAATTTTGATAACTGCTTGCCTTCGTTGGTATCCCCGTATTCCAAAACGAGCGAAGTCATCGCAGGTAACGAAGAAAACACCTCCACGATAGGGCCTAGCCGATCAGATTCTGGCAAGCCTTCAAGTTCCGCTTCTGCCAAAAACCATTGCCTAGTAAATACCAACTCAGAGAATTGCATCCGAGACATCAAACTCTTAGCCGCAGAGGGATCATGTGGATAAAAACGAACAATACCCTCAGCTGCGTTTAACTTTCCATACCCAGACACTCCGTAAGGCATAGCTTTGTCTGTTATCTCAGCCAAACAATCTTTTTCAAACCCTGAACGGCAATACAACACCAAAAAACCCATCTACACACCTTTAAATCAAACGAATCTACCTAAACACAAGAAGCCGCCATAATACCAACCTCCCTCGACTTTATCATCCTGAATTCACGGCTACACTTATAAACATACCTAAATACGGTGAACTCAGGGCCTATTGGCCCGACTCATAGCAATAAAGAGCCTTTTCATGCCAAACCAAGCAAAAGTAATGATTGTTGACGATGATGATATAAGCCAAGCGCTCATTGGTGGCATTCTTGAAGAAGCATTCAAATTATCATTTGCGTCCTCTGGCGAAGAATGCCTAACATTATTAAAAACAACACCTACCGACGTAGTGCTGCTAGATGTGAATATGCCGGGTATGAATGGGCTCGAAGTCTGCCGGCGCATCAAAATGTGTGAAGAGCACCAAAATCTGCCTATCATTTTTGTATCTGCATCAGATAGCAAAGAAGAGATCATTGCTGGCTACGAGGTTGGGGCTGATGATTACATTACCAAACCACTACATCATGACGCCCTGCTTGCGCGAGTCGAAATGAATGCGCTACAGGCCCGCACTCAATCACATATACAAAGCTCATTAACAGACACATCACCCAGCTCAATTAACCGCCAATTTATCAACTCCCCCGTATTTCAATTTATCGATTCAAGCAGTCAAGCAACAACCTTGGAAGGACTAGCATCTGCGATTTTCGAAATAACCACACATATGGATCTTTCTTGCCTAGTGCAAATAAAATCACCTTCAGGTAATTGTTATTTTTCCGATGACGGTGTGATAAAACCTATAGAACCTAGCATCATTCAACAAATGAAAGCGCAAGGGCGATGCTGCTCTTTTGGACAAAGGCTCATTATAAATTACCCCGAGATATCGTTCTTTGTTCGCAACATGCCCATTAGTGACGAGCTCCGTAATGTTCAAATAAAAGAAGCTCTACTTCACGTGGTTCGATTAGCTGACTCTCGCCTAGAGTCTATACAACAAAAAAGAAACCTCGAAGAGAAATGTAATCAATTACAGCAACGCATGCAGTCATCATCAGAAGCGCTACGTTTTATCCATCACGATTTTCAACGACACAGCAAAACGGTCGACCATGTCCTCGACAGCGTAAACTCAGATATTCTAGGCAATTTTGAATCATTACACCTTTCCCATGTACAAGAGGATTTTCTGACACAAATATTGAAGAAATCGATGGAAAGCCTGTTGGATCTCAACAATAAATCCCTACAACTAGAGGAAAGTATGGTGCATTTTATTGACGAGCTAACGAAAGATTAAAAATCACACCGCATAATATAACCCTCTCAACCGTTCGCTAGCGTATGCCACATCACTGTGAATAAGCAATTTGACATCGATTTAAAACAACGAATTCAAGACCAACCAATGCATTAGATATTTTCTCAGCCATATGTTACTCCCTCGCTATCGTAGCTTGTATTTTCTCAACTTCAAAGTATACAGCCTTAGCGTTAGCGCCAATGACCCGAATGCTCAAATCACATGACCAACAGAACCAACAGAACCAACAAGTCAGCCTTTAGGCAAAAAGAAACCCGCTAAAAAGCGGGTTTCTTTTTGCCAGTGAAAAAACAGATCACTAGCGAATTAACACGATGTTAATTATGCTTCAGTAATTTCCAAAATCTGCTTCTGAAGCACAATCTGAGGACCTGAAGGCTGTGCAGTTTGCATAGCCATTAGCTTACTCATATCACCTTCAACTTTAATCTGGCCACTCATAAAGCCCTGCATTCCTGCAGACTGGTCATTATCGATAAATAGGCGGTGTGCCAAATCTACAGGCAGAATTAATTTAGTTGGTGCATTATCTTGATGGCCTTTTTTCATATTGCCAGCATCAAGACATAAATCACGATCGCCCCACTCTGTATCACTAACCGTTACGTTAAGCACAAGGTCATGCAGTGCAGCAGGAACTTCAAGGTCGCCTGCAGCGGCAATAAGGTCTTCTACTTTAGTGAACCACTCGTCTGACAAAAACTTTAAACTCATCTACCTTCTCCTTCATTATTATAAGCTTCTTGTACAAGAAGCAATATTTTGCATATCAACGATAAGCATGCGATTCATTGCGAACTTAAGCATAGTCCGCTCCTCACAACGTAACATAAAAATTTGATAATAATGTGCAAATTTTCACGAACCTACTCGCTGATAAGCAAACAGCCTGGTTGGACTGCTCGAAACCTAGCCAAGCACATGAAAAACGATCAAACGTTTGTTCAAGACTGTTACTTGTACCTTATAAAATCGGTTTGTAATTTACAATAGCCTTTTTTCCCAAGGCAGTGGTTTTTTCGGTCAACTTAGAAAAATGACCTAACATGCTGTTTTTATGGCGATTCTCACACAACCTGGTCACATATTAAACAACTGAGATATTTCAGGCAAAAAAACCGACACTGTCGCGTCGTTTTTTTGCCTGGGTCAACCTCTATTTACAGGTCATACCCCCTTTCATCATGAAGAACCAAATCCAAACCTTCAGTTTCTTCGTCATCACTGACACGCAATCCTACAAGAGCATCAACAATCTTAAGAATAATAAACGTTGCAACCGCCGTGTAAGCAAAAACAGCAACAACACCAATCGCCTGCACTTTTAGCTGTTCACCAATGGAACCGATCTCACCACCAAAGCCAGAACCGCTAAACAAGCCCAATTCCGTTGACGCGAACACACCAACAAGCATGGTACCCAAGATGCCGCCAACACCGTGCACAGGAAACACATCCAGTGAATCATCTATTTTTAACACTTGCTTGATATACATTGTCGCGTAAAAACAAACGACACCGGCACTAAGGCCAATCACTAGAGCGGCCGCTGGCCCTACAGAACCAGACGCAGGAGTAATTGTCCCCAAACCTGCGACCATACCCGTAACAATACCTAATACTGATGGCTTACCATGGCGAATCCATTCACACATCATCCATGCAAAACAACCACCCGCTGCGGATATATGCGTCACCAACATTGCCATCGCTGCATCACCATTTGCCGCCAACGCACTACCACCATTAAAACCAAACCAACCAACCCATAACATCCCGGCTCCCGTCACCGTCATGGTCATATTGTGCGGAGGCATAGGCGTTTTACCAAACCCTTTTCGATTCCCCATAACCAAAGCAGTGACTAACGCTGCCACTGCTGCCGTTATGTGGACAACGGTACCACCTGCAAAATCAAGCAACCCCATTTGACCTAACCAACCACCACCCCACACCCAATGAGTAACCGGGGAGTAAACAACAATGCTCCAAATAACGCTAAAGATAAGCATCGCTGAAAATTTCATACGCTCCGCAAAACCACCGACTATTAACGCTGGCGTAATAATAGCGAACGTCATCTGAAACATTGCAAACAATGTTTCTGGGATATCTCCAGACATAGACTCTTTGCCCATCGCAGCAAACAATATATTTGAGAAACCGCCAACCCAATCATTTGCACTACCGCCATCAGTAAATGCTAATGAATACCCAATAACAAACCACACAATAGACATAAGACTTGTTAGCGCAAAACACTGCATTAACACAGACAGCACGTTTTTAGACCGAACCAAACCGGCATAGAACAATGACAACCCTGGAATTGTCATAAACAATACCAGGGCTGTAGATGTCAAAATCCACGCTGTATTGGCTTGATTCAATTCATCAGCTGCCCAACCTAGTGACGGCAACATTAGCGCAACGCCCCCCAGCAACACGTTACGTACTCTTGTATTCAACATACTCTTAACCCTTAGCAATTACCTTGACAATAAAATCATTTATTTTTCAAATAAATAGCAAATTCGCGCCCCTTAAAGGCTGACTCATCATTCTATTTATTGTTGCTCATAAAACACTTGATGATTTACAAAATCATTCTCATAATGCGCCCCGAAAACATGGACAGCCTACTTCATGAGCAATCTTGGTGCCCTCGCACCGTCATGGGGCATGCACCATTTGGGCCAACTATTAATATCGTTGTTTATCAATGGCTTAATGAATTTAGTAGCAACAACAGAACATGTATCGCACCACTTTGGTGTAAATAGAGAGGCAAAAACCCAAAACAGTGCAAAAACAAGCTGCTTTGAGCGCCTATCACTGCACCAAGGTTGCCTTTCTATGATTAATATCAAGAATGGAAACTTTTTTTGGACTATACTTCGGCTGGCTCGATATTTACACAAAACAGAGTGTATTCGTGAGCTTACGACAGGTGTAATAATAGAAAACTATAGGAATATCACTTCATGAGTAATAGTGACCTTACAACGCCTCAATACGACTTCGCTGTCGTCAAACAGTTTACTGTAATGACGATTGTATGGGGTATTTTTGGTATGTTAGTCGGTGTAATCATTGCGGCACAACTTGCATGGCCAGCGCTTAACTTTGACTTACCCTGGCTTACTTATAGTCGTTTACGTCCACTGCATACCAATGCAGTTATCTTTGCATTTGGTGGGTCTGCGCTATTCGCCTGTTCGCTATATGTGGTTCAACGCACCTGTCAAACGACCCTCTTTGCACCCAAACTGGCCTCTTTTGTATTTTGGGGGTGGCAACTTGTTATTGTTAGTGCCGCCATTACTCTACCTTTGGGCCTCACCTCTACAAAAGAATATGCTGAACTAGAATGGCCTATCGACATTCTAATAACGATTGTCTGGCTGTCTTATGCCGCCGTATTCTTTGGCACCATTGTGAAACGAACTACGTCCCATATCTATGTAGCTAATTGGTTTTTTGGCGCATTTATTATCTGCATTGCATTACTTCACGTTGTTAACAGCATGGCAGTACCTGTCTCTTTGTGGAAATCCTACTCCATATACTCCGGTGCCACGGACGCGATGATTCAATGGTGGTACGGCCACAATGCAGTCGGGTTCTTCCTTACAGCAGGCTTCCTTGGAATGATGTATTACTTCATTCCTAAGCGAGCAGAACGCCCAGTATATTCATACCGCCTATCTATCGTTCACTTCTGGGCAATAATCTCTCTATATATGTGGGCAGGCCCCCACCACCTTCATTACACTGCGCTACCAGATTGGACTCAATCACTAGGTATGGCTTTTTCACTGATTTTGCTAGCACCATCCTGGGGCGGAATGATAAATGGTATAATGACCCTTTCTGGTGCATGGGAAAAGTTACGAGATGACCCTGTACTTCGCTTTATGGTGGTTGCTTTGTCTTTTTACGGTATGTCTACATTCGAAGGCCCTATGATGGCAATCAAAACAGTGAATGCCTTATCTCATTACACTGACTGGACCGTTGGCCACGTACATTCTGGCGCACTAGGCTGGGTAGCGATGATCACTATCGGCTGCGTCTATTGCCTAATTCCTTGGTTATGGCACAAGAAAGAAATGTATAGCGTAAAGCTTGTTAACATGCATTTCTGGATGGCTACCATTGGCACCGTACTTTACATCGCATCAATGTGGGTGGCAGGCATTACGCAAGGACTTATGTGGAGGGCTATCAATGACGATGGCACCTTAACGTATACCTTTGTTGAAGCATTAAAAGCAACTTACCCTTACTACATTATTCGTTGGGTTGGTGGAGTAATGTTCTTAGGCGGTATGTTTGTTATGGCATATAACGCATGGAAGACGATTCGTGGCGCAGGCCAAACATCCACCGACGCTGCCGCGCAACCGGCGTAAGGAGATTTAAAATGGCTAAATCCCATGAGATAGTAGAAAAAAATATTGGTTTAATGATTGTTTTTATCATTTTTGCCATTAGCCTCGCAGGCCTTGTTGAAATTGTTCCGCTTTTTTTTCAAGACGAGACAACAAAGCCCGTAGACGGCTTAGAACCACATGACGCACTCGCACTGGAAGGCAGGGATATTTATATCCGCGAGGGTTGTCATGTGTGTCATTCACAAATGATTCGACCATTTCGAGCAGAAACAGAACGTTACGGCCACTATAGCGTTGCGGGAGAGTCTGTATATGAACACCCTTTTTTATGGGGCTCGAAACGTACAGGACCTGATCTAGCTCGCGTTGGGAAACTTTACCCTGATGAGTGGCACCGCGTTCACTTAATGGACCCTCGTGCGGTAGTACCTGAATCCAACATGCCTGGATTCCCCTGGTTAGCGGACAACGTTCTTACTGGTGAAAATACCGGCACCAAGATGAAAGCATTGCGAATGGTAGGTGTTCCTTACACAGAAATCGATATCAGTGGAGCAAAAGCTGCCGTAGAAGGTAAAACTGAAATGGACGCTCTCATCCACTACCTGCAAAACTTGGGAACGGTTTTGTCGTTCAAGAGGTAAATCAGCATGGATATAAATATTTTACGCAGCATCATTACTGTGCTTTTCGTGATCTCGTTTTTTTGGATCACATGGTGGGCCTATAGCAAAAAGCAAAAAGACAGCTTTATTGATGCCGCAAACTTACCTTTTGCCGATGAACCACAGCAAAATCACGCCCAATCTATCGAGGCTGGAGATAACAAATCATGAATGATATGAGTAATTTCTGGAGCGGATGGATTACATTTATCGTGTTCCTTAATATTTTCGGCTGCCTATGGATCCTTTGGTGGACTCGCCGTAAACATGACGACGATGTAGCAGAAGGCGAAGAACTTCATCATAGCTTTGATGGTATCGTGGAATACAACAACCCATTGCCTCAATGGTGGTTAATGATGTTCTACGCCACCATTGTTTTCGCCTTCATCTATCTGGCTCTATACCCTGGCCTCGGCAGCTACAAGGGAGCCCTAGGCTGGACGTCTGTCAATCAATGGGAACACGAAATGAAAAAAGCGGACAACCGTTTTGATCGTATTTTTGAAGACTATGCGAAAATCTCTATCAAAGATTTAGCGAAAGATCCAGAGGCAATAAAAGTTGGGCAAAGGTTGTTTGGCAATAACTGCTCGCTCTGCCATGGCTCTGACGCACACGGCGCTGTTGGCTTTCCTAATCTAACGGATACTGATTGGCTGTACGGCGGAAACGCTAAAACCATTAAAACAACCATTACTGGCGGGCGCACTGGTAACATGCCACCGATGGCCGCAGTAGTAGGTGATGCTACCGCTATCAAAGATGTCGCTGCTCACGTACTAAGCCTTAGTGGCCGCAAAGGCTCTGGCGATGCCGCGACAGGTAAAACAAAATTTGCTCCATGCGCAGGCTGTCATGGCCAAGATGGTAAAGGTAATCAAGCTTTCGGGGCTCCCAACCTCACAGATAATGTATGGTTATATGGGGGTGATGAAGCAACCATTATCACAACAATTAATCATGGTCGGTCTGGTGCAATGCCCTCTTTCAAAGATCGATTAAGCGAAGAGAAAATCCATGTTCTTACTGCTTATGTCTATAGTTTAAGTAAGTAACTTAAGTAACAACAAGGTATACCAAAGTGCCTGTTAGCAACGACGCAGATCTATGTAATCTAGTCACACTGCTAACAGGCATTTTGGTATATAATAACCGCTCACAATTTAAGCAACACATTAACTATTTTTTGTTAAATACCAAACTACACTAACAGCGCGCACTAACTAAATATGCTTACCAAACACTTTTCTTAGAGAGTTGTTGGTAAACCTATTTTACTTATACGCATTTTTATTAAGTTTCACGCCATCTGACGCATGGTGATTTATGCGTATCGTCACGCGAGTTTTTAAGCTGATGTCTAATTCAAACAAAATCCCTGTTACCGATACATCCCCGAATACAATCGACCTATATCAAAAGCGAGAAAAAATTTACCAACGGAATGCGACTGGATTTTTTCAAACATTGCGGGTCATTACAATTTGGGTAACCCTTGGCGCATACTTTCTTGGCCCCTGGTTAACTTGGAACGGACGACAGGCAATATTGTTCGATTTGCCCGAACGAAAATTCTATATTTTAGGTATGACATTCTGGCCTCAGGATTTTATTTTATTATCATGGCTTCTTATCATTGCCGCTTTCGCTTTGTTCTTTTTCACAGTGCTTGCTGGTCGTCTTTGGTGTGGATATACTTGTCCACAAACCGTATGGACAACCTTTTTCATGTGGATTGAGCACGTCACAGAGGGCGACCGACATCAACGAATTCGACTCGATGCACAACCCTGGTCTCTCAAAAAGGTTATTAAAAAAAGTACCAAACATTTCTTTTGGATTTTGCTGTCGTTATTCACGGCATTTACCTTTGTTGGTTATTTTGTGCCTGTCGTAGAATTATTGCTGGATACTGCATATTTCAATTTAGATGCGTGGCCAATATTCTGGTTAATCTTTTTCACCGTTGCCACGTATATGAACGCAGGGTGGTTACGCGAACAAGTCTGCATATACATGTGCCCTTATGCTCGATTTCAGGGAGTAATGTTTGACCCAGATACTCTTGTGGTCACCTATGACACAAAACGAGGGGACCCTAGAGGAAAACGCAAGAAAAAAACCGATCATCAAGAGCAAGGCCTAGGTGATTGCATCGACTGCAAATTATGCGTACAGGTATGTCCAACCGGCATTGATATTCGCAATGGTTTGCAATATGAATGTATTGGCTGCGCCGCCTGTATTGATGCTTGCGACTCCGTCATGGATCAAATGGGTTACGACCGAGGTTTGGTACGTTATTCAACGGAAAATGCCATTGACGGGAAACCTTCTCGCCTTTTACGCCCTCGCTTAGTGGGATATGCCATTGTTCTTTGTGTCATGGTTATTGGGTTTATTGCTATATTGTTCAGCCGAGTACCGCTAGAAGTTGATATTATTCGCGACCGAAACCAACTTTATCGAACAAATGTCGAAGGCCACATAGAGAATGTTTATACCCTCAAGATAATTAATAAAACTCAACAACCACACAGCTATAAAGTAAGCATTTCTGGACCGGAAGGCCTTATCCTTGACACACCTGAGTCCATTTCAACATTGGCTGGAGAGCTTGTTGTGGTGCCAACAACAGCTCACATACACCCTAGTGCACTAAACGCACCAAATACCAATATTTATTTTTATATTGAAGCCATCGATGACCCTAGTTTACATGTAAAAGAAGAAAGTCGATTCCTTGGCCCGATGCCTAAACGATAATCCATTATGAGCATTACCACCATGAGCGTTACTACCAAATCTACACAAACTGAAAGACCTACTGCTTGGTACAAACAGTTTTGGCCTTGGGTTATTATATTTTTCCCCGCCTCAGCAGTTGTAGCCGGTCTAATAACCGTTGTAATTGCCTTTAAGTACGGAGATACCCTTGTAAAAAATGATTGGTACAAAGATGGCTTAGCTATCAATCAACGGCTGGACAAGCAAAAGCAGGCAAAGGTATTAGGAATCAATGCACAGATAACGCTAGATCGTGCTAAGAAGCATCTATTACTCACATTAAATAATGTTGACGGCTTAAAAACCAACATCGTTAACGTATCCCTTACCCACCCAACACAACCTGAAAAAGATGGGGAGTATCAGGCATTTTATACACCCCAAGGTCAATTTGTTATCCAATTTCCAGCTATTCCCGCCGGTTTTTACCATATAACAATCGATGAACAGAATACAGAATGGCAACTTACTGGTAACCTTAACTTTTCAAATGATATGGTAAACGTACAGATCGAACCTCGTTAACAATGAGTTTACAGCCTAAAACCCTCCAAACACCACCCCAAGAAAGTGCCTGTTACCACTGCGGATTACCAACCCCCGACAACGTTCAGCATTTCGTTACCATCCTTGGAGTAGCACGACCAATGTGCTGCCCTGGCTGCGAAGCCGTCGCCAGTAACATTGTTGACCTCGGCATGGAGAATTATTACAAACACCGCACTCTGTCTAACGAAGATAATCTCGCAGGAGAAGTCATTCCAGATTTCCTTAAACAAAATGCTATTTGGAATCAGCCGGAGCTACAGGGACGATTTGTTCGCACCGTTACCAATACAACCACTATTGATAAGACAAAAACGAACATACAGTCACCCTCTTCGCATTTGGCCATAACACTAATGATTTCTGGCATCACTTGTGCGGCTTGCATATGGCTCATTGAAAAACAACTTCAAAAGCTCACTGGGGTTACGCAGTGTCGCGTAAACTTATCGAGTCATTTAGCAGAAGTTGAATGGGATACCAAGCAACAAACCCTCAATGATATCCTTTTTGCTATTCACAAGGTTGGATACCAGGCAGAGCCTTATTGCCCTCAAAAACAAGAAAAACTTCTTCAGCAAGAAAATAAAAAAGCCCTTGCTCGCATCGGTGTAGCTGCATTAGGGGCAATGCAAGTTATGATGTTTGCAGGGGGGTTATACCTTGGAGCATTTCAAGGTATAGTAGTTGAACATGAACTGTTTTTACGATGGGTGAGCGCAATAGTTTGCGCTCCTGTTTACTTGTATTCTGGTTACCCTTTTTTAGCCAGCGCTGCTCGTAATATCAAAAGCCGACACGCTGGCATGGATATTCCCGTCTCAATCGCCATTACTGCCGCTTTTTTCGCCAGCTTATGGTCAACGTTCACACATGGCCCTGAAGTCTATTTTGATTCCGTTTGTATGTTTGTTCTTTTTCTCTCTATTGGCCGATATTTGGAGATGCGAGCACGCCACCGCTCCCTTGCAACAACGATTCGAATTGCTCACCGAACAACATTAATGGCCCATGTAGAAGATGATCAAGGCTTGCTTTACACCATACTTGCTGACCAGCTAAAGCCTGGTGATAATGTTCTCGTCAAAGCCGGAGAAACCATTCCTGGGGATGGCTGCATTGTAAAGGGCAGTACAAACATCAACGAATCAATGCTTACAGGTGAAGAGCGACCTATTACCAAATCAGAAGGCCAAATCGTCACAGGCGGCACTATTAATGTAACTCAACCTATTCACATCACTATCCAACACCAGCCTAAGGATAGCGTGCTCAGCGCCCTACAGTTACTACTAGAAAAAGCGCAAAGTCATAAACCCAAAACCACAATATTGGCAGATAAACTATCACGCTACTTTGTCATTGCCGTCTTACTTATTTCCTCTGTCGTTTTTGGGGCCTGGTACATAATCGAGCCAAGCATGGCATTCTGGGTAACACTCTCGGTTCTTGTAGTTACCTGCCCTTGCGCGTTGTCTCTTGCAACACCCGCAGCCATTACATCATCCGCATCAGCCTTAGCCAATCATGGCTTCCTAGCAAGTAACAGTCGTTTTTCTGAAACACTTAATACTATTAGCGATATTGTTTTTGATAAAACAGGAACATTAACCTCTGGTTTATTTTCGGTTTCCGAATGTTATCTATACCCCCATTCCAGCACATCTATCGAAGAAGTTAAAATTATCGCAGAGAGTCTGGAAACACACTCTGAACACCCTATTGCAAAAGCCTTCTGTCAAAATACAAAAAACAGCCCCCTAGAAATGAGCAACATCTGCATTCAAAGCCATCAAGGTATCTGTGGTGAGTACGACAACGCCATATACCGTATTGGCAGTTACGCCTACGCATCACAATCAGATTCCCAACAAAAAAGCGAACCCATGAATGAGCAATGGGTATGGTTAAGTAAAGACAGCCTATTACTTGCACGATTTAGAGTTGAAGATACTATTCGTGAAGATTGCCCCGCGTTGATTCAGTTTCTACAAAACCAAGGCTACCAACTCCATATCCTCAGTGGCGATAGCAGCAATCACCCAACTACTGTTGCTAATCAGCTAGGTATTAAACATGTCATTTCCAACGCCTCCCCCAATAATAAACTTAATACTATTCAAGCATTACAAAAACAAGGCAAGAAGGTTTTAATGATTGGTGATGGCCTTAACGACGCCCCAGTACTTGCTGCAGCCAACTGTTCAATATCAATGTCTAACGGTACGGATCTAGCAAAAAGCGCTGCCGATGGGTTACTCATCAACCCTAATATCAGCACACTTATCAACGTTTTTATTACGATAAAAAAGACCTACCGAATCATAAAACAAAATCTCATTTGGGCACTGCTTTATAATGCATGTGTATTACCAGCAGCTATAATTGGCTGGATCCCTCCCTGGTTAGCGGCTATTGGCATGTCTACCAGCTCATTGTTTGTTGTACTTAACGCTCTACGGATACAAAACACACCTAGCCAACCTAACTTACGGCCATATCGGAACCAATCATGAACGTCATTTATTTTTTAATCCCTCTTGCAATGCTACTACTTGCATTTGGGGTTGTTGCCTTTTTGTGGGCCGTTAAAAGTGGTCAATTTGACGACCTAGATCGAGAAGCATACCGTATTCTCTTTGATGAAGATGAAAGTCAAACGGCACAAGAACCCTCAGAACAACAAAAAGATCAACTTCACTAATAGCGCTTTTTATGCTTACTGACGTTACCACAAATATAAATTTTATTACCGCTTTCTCCATAGGTCTGCTCGGCAGCTTACACTGTGTTGGGATGTGTGGCGGCATCAGTGGAGCTCTTGCCACCGCGATGACACCTCCCGCGTCTCCATCCGGTACATTGATCAACACCCTTCGCAAACTTAGCTTTCAATTACTTTACAGCTGCGGCCGTATTGGCAGCTATATGATAGCTGGGGCGCTTGTTGGTGGCATTGGCGCCACTATGGATCACTTTTCTAGCGGTCACAGCATCTCAGCATTACGAATTCTATCTGGTGCGATGCTGATTCTTCTTGGTTTCTACATTAGCGGCTGGTGGATGGCCCTAGCAAAACTCGAACGTATAGGTTCCGTTATATGGAAACGTATACGTCCCCTAACTCGCCCACTAATGCCTGTTAATACTGCCTGGAAAGCCATGGCACTAGGTGCTCTATGGGGCTGGCTTCCCTGTGGACTCGTTTACAGTGGTCTAGCATGGTCAATAACATCAGGGGATATTGTTGATGGCGCTTTACTCATGTTTTTCTTTGGCTTAGGCACGGTACCTGCAATGGTTGGTGTTGGTTTTTTTAGCAGCATATTAGCTGACTTTGCACGTTCAAAAACCACCCGATCAGTTGCTGGTATTCTAATGATTATCTATGGTAGCTGGACGATTTGGGGTAACCTTAGTATGGATCATGAAAGCATGAACCATGAAGGCATGAGCCACGGCACAATCGACCAAAAGCACATGGATCATGGCAACATGAATCACAGCAAATAAATCACTGGAATACTTTTGAGCTATTATGGAATCAAATCCATCAACAAAAGTTTGCATAACCCCTACACCTTGGCGCTCGGGGAACAACTTCGAATTATTACCCGATGGCGACCTGTTCTTTCCTCGCATAATTGAAGCGATAGAATCCGCCCATTCCTCTATCGAAATAGAAATGTACCTGGTGGCATCCGGGCAAGTTGCCAACCGTTTTGTCGATGCTCTTTCCAGGGCTGCAGCCCGCCAGGTTCGCGTAAGATTTTTACTGGACCATGTGGGCTCCCATGACTTTAGCCAACAAGACCGCCATACACTCAGAAATTCTGGCGTTTCCGTTCGTTTTTACAATCGTTTACGCAGAGACAAGAAATTTATTAACTTAGCGCGAGACCATCGAAAAATCATTGTTATTGATGGCCAACGAGCGTTTGTCGGTGGAACAGGTATCACTGATAAGTTTGACCCTAACATCTCTCATCAACATGCATGGAGGGAGCTAATGATTGAAATACAAGGACCCGTTGTTGATGATTGGAAGCGATTGTTCGAACATGTATGGTCAACATTCAAATCGCCTTACAGCATTCAAAACTGGCGAGAAAAAATCCAACAATATCGACTTTATTTTTTTGATAAAACCCAATTCCCACCTTCCTCCCCCCATGCAAGAATCAATGGTAGCAGAGGATTTGGCAGTGACCCAATAAAGGGAGCGCTCATCAGTCAGCTGCGAAATGCGAAAAAAAGAGCCTGGATCAGCACCGCTTATTTTTACCCTTCTCGAAAACTATTAAGAGAGATAAAAAAAGCAGCTATGCGTGGTGTTGATGTTCGCCTTTTACTACCCGGAGTAAAAACAGACCACCCATCAGTTCGATTCGCAGGACAATCGCTTTATAGCAAACTATTAAAAAACAACGTACGTGTTTTTGAATACCAGCCACGTTTTTTACATATGAAAGTTGCACTTATTGACAATTGGAGCAGCATTGGCTCTTGTAACTTTGATCGCTGGAATTTGCGCTGGAACCTTGAAGCTAACCAAGAAATCATTGACGCTGACTTTTCCAATAAAGTCGGACACATGCTGCTTCAAGACTTTACACATTGTCATTGTATTGATGAAAAAAGTTGGTCCTCTCGATCATGGCTTCAACAGTTCAGAGAACTATTTTGGTCGACTATCGGAGGTGTGATTTCGAAGTTGTTTTTTCACTAGCCTCAACAACACCTGTACTTTTTCGTCAACCTTTACAACTTCTCCTTAATAAGCACGATCCTTGATAATTAGAACTGTGCTTTAACCGCAAACTGCTGAGTTGCATAAGCCACACGCTCATCCGCACAAGGATATCGGGTCGGAATAGCAAGCGCTTCAACATTTTGCAAGCGAGGCAGTAAGCCGGCTCCATTCGCTATTTGAATCGTTAACCCAGGACGGGCGTTAAGCTCCAATACCATAGGGCCATCCTCTTTGTCTAAGACCATGTCCGCTCCAACATAACCTAAGCCTGTCATTTCCCAAGCACTTGATGCTAAGGTCAGCAGGTTTTGCCAATTAGGCACGACCAAGCCATTAAGCGCTTTACCCGTATCGGGGTGATGAGTCACGGGGTGATCAAATTGAACTGCACGCACGGCTCGCCCCGTCGCTATATCCAAGCCCACCCCCACCGCACCTTGATGCAAGTTGGCTTTGCCATCTGATTCCGCTGTTGAACAACGCATCATCGCCATCACTGGGTAGCCCTTAAACACAATGACGCGTATATCCGGCACGCCGTCATAGCTATAACCATCGAATGCTACATCATCAAATTTAATCAGATTCTCAACCACGGCCACATCATTTTTACCGCCCAAAGAAAACAAACCCGCTAAAGCATTACCTATGTGCCGCTCAACCCCCTCCTCGGTTATAACTTGTCCAGAGGGCTTAATATAAATGCCGTTTTTATGTGAGATAATCACCAAAATACCTTTGCCACCGGAACCCCTCGCTGGCTTTATCACAAACCCTGGCCAGTGCTTTACCATCTCATGAATGTGCTTCACCTGTGCTTGCTGAGCGACAACTCCAATCAACTTAGGTACCGTGGCACCATGAGCTTGGGCAATGATTTTTGTCTTAAGCTTATCGTCCACCAAGGGGTACTTCGAACGATCGTTATAGCGCGCAATATAAGCGCCATTACGTTTATTCATTCCCATCACACCTTTTGCGTGCAATTTTTGTGGTGAAGCGAACATTGAGAATACAGAAAACATAGCTTAGCTTTCCGCGAGTGATTTAAATCTTTTTAGCTCTAACAAGCGATAGCCTGTGTAATTACCTAATAATAAGATAGCCGCTAAAATAATGAACTGCGAGCCAATAAAATTAAAGGTCACATGCTGCACATAAGGATTAGTCATGGCTAAATAAATCAGAACTGCGGTAAACAGCGAACCACCACCTTGCATAAATACTTCTTTTGCCCCCTCCTCTTCCCATAGAATCGACATACGTTCAATTGTCCAAGACAAGATAATCATCGGAAAGAAGGTAATCGTTAACCCTTGAGTTAATCCGATATTAAATGACACGATGGTAAAGACTGAAATAATTAAAATAACCGCAATAATCACCGCAGATATTCGCGAGACTAAGAGCAAGTTGAGCTTAGATAAATAGCCTCGAATAATAAGTCCGGTTCCTACAATCAACAAAAAGCCAATAATACCCGGCAGCAATTGCGTTTGCACGAAGGCCACCGCAATCAGCACCGGCATAAAGGTTCCCGATGTTTTTAAACCGATTAAAACACGTAAAAAAACCACAATTAAGGCCCCAATAGGAATTAACATAATGGTTTTAAACATCGCTTGTTCTTCTAGCGGCAAGCTGTGAATTGAAAAATTCAATAACCGATCAGCCATCACTTTTCTCTTCGAGGCCATCATTGGCGTAATACCTTGGGAAATCATGGAGTAAAATACTTTACTGCGTTTCCCCCCCATCACATCCAATAATGATACGTTCGATTCATCCCAAATAAGCACATTACTCTGTACCCGTTGCTCATTACTCTCTGGGTTAAACAACTTCCATACATTGCCATCCCACACCTCAATCATTGGTATGATGGATTGACGGCGACGGCCATCTTCAAGCTCAACCACCCCGACGGTTTTACTGTAAACATTGGAAGACGCCAGCAGCTTGGAAATCGCATCAACTTTACTAAAGTCATTAAGCATCAATGAGGCATTTTGGTTATCTAAATCATTTAGTTGTTTAATCAATTCGCGGGAGAAAGTAATGCTATCCGCTGAGCGTTCCATCGCCTGAGCAATAATAGCGTCAACAGCCGCTTGCTGTGGCGCGCTGAACGTTGGAATAAGGAGATCTTTTTTAGCAGGAGGTATGATAGAAACACTCGCTTGCGGATCAACCAAAAATTGAGTTTTATAATAAATCGTTTGGGCGCCCTTAGCATGACGAATAGACCATTCTGCACGACGACCCGTATCGGTATTAATGTACGAAAGACCATAACCTGAAGAAGACGCACTGTCACTCACCAAGGTGAACCCCGTCTGAGTATGAGGCACTGCAAGAGAGACTTTCGCTGGCCCGCCCGAGGCAACAAATTCAATACGCGCTTCTATATCCCAAACTTGTCTTGATTCACTGGGCGCCCATGGCACACCATAGTCTTGATGACGCATAATACTTAACGTAACCCCAATGATGACAAGTATGGCGATCAGGAAATAAAATGGCACTCTAGACGTCATAACGCTCCCTTAGATCAGCCTAAGTTGATTTTTATATTTATTTTGCAGGTTTTTTTGGTGCTTTGGACTCGATGAAATCTCGGCTTACATCAACTAAGGCAACGTCTTGAATAAATTCACGCCCTAATAAAATTGGGTAATCCATCTGCGTGCGATCCGTTAACGTAAACTGTACTTTTTCATGCACTCTACCGATCTTCACCCACAGCTCAACCACAGAACGCCGCTCTAGATTATGTGTACTAGATTGACGGATTTTCACATGCCTAGCAATCGGTGCCTCGACCCACTTACGGTTTTTCGGTACCGTTTTTGCATCTGACACATGAAATTTAACCCATTTCTTACCATCTCGCTCAAACTTTTGTATGTCAACAGCATTGATGGAGGACGTTGTTGCACCCGTATCCACCCGCGCGACAAAAGCACTTTTCACTACATCAATGTACACTTTTTCTAACGAACCTAGAGCCACCATACCTGTACGCGTTTGAGGTTCCAAATCGGCCACAATAACATTCGAAGATGCATTAGCAATGGGTTTCATTTCAATAGAATTTTTCACTGAGGTATAGTCCACACGACGTTTTTCAAGCAATGCCACGTCCCTGCTTAGCTTGGTGATTTTAGATTTTAAGGCATTTAGAGAGTGAGCTTGCTTATTTAAGTTAGAATCTAACCCATCAAGTCGTAGAGTGATATTTTGCTCACTGTTACTCACTGCCTCAAGTGTCATATTCAAAGACTGTTCCGGGCCCATAAAAGCACAACCAGAAAGAAAGACAAAAACCGCAATAATTATTATATTTTTCAGCATGTTAACGACAATAGCCTTGGTAAATAATGACGATATAAATTTGAGCGAATCTCGATATTATCATGAGATTCTTTGTCATAAAGGGCGCTATCTTAAGGGATTTCTATTCTGGAGGGAAGCTGGGGCGCTCGTAAGTGGTACCTGGTCTACAGTGGGCCACTTATCTAGTGTAATGCTGGTTCTTCTTGGTTTCTACATTTCGTGGCTGACGAATATGGAAACGTATACGCCCCCTGACTCGGCCACCAATATTCGTTAATACTGCTCGAAAAGAAATGGCATTAGGTGCACCATGAGACTAGCTTCCCTGCAGCCTCCTTTACAGTGGCCTAGCATGGCCAGTAACATCAAATGATATTATTGATGGTGCTTTACCCATGTTTCTCTTTGGCTTAAACACCGTACCTGCAACCGTCGCAGGGGGAATCTCGAAGTTTTTCACTAGCCTCAGCAACACAAGCCCCCTATACGTTCCCGCTAACCTTTACAGCTTCCCCTTAAGTTCTACAATTTCTGCACGTCTACCTTTATCGGCTACAGGGCGATCATCCCGATCCGTTGCATTCTCTGCTATTTCCAAATAACTTCCGGCCTCTTTCTTGCGCCCTTGATTTATCAAAAAGTCTGCGTAGAAGAAATTAGGATCGATGCCTTTAGGGTTTATCGCCAATCCCTTTTTAAGAAGCTTTTCAGCCTCATCGTTGTCACCAAAGCTTAATGGCCAGCCAGGCACTTGATAATATAGAACACCCAAACTAGTATATGCTGAACCGCTGAGTGCTGTCGCATCAAGCTTCAACGCCATCTTTAGATTCTTCTTAGCCTCTTTAATCACTGACAAGGCAGATAACCCACCAACCTCTCCCGCATACGTACTATTAATAATTCCTCTCCAAATCCAAAGCTCGGCGTTATTCGGGTGAGCATCCGTTAAGAGTTCAGCTTCTTCACGCAAGGATTCAAACATAGCCTCCCGTTTTTCACTCTTTTGTTTATAACGAATATCTGCCCACTGCCGATAAAGGCTTTGAACATCAGAGGCAACTTTTTGTGATGCATCACCATTAGGTTCTGCCTGCGATATAGACACAGAACTACTTAATATTATAAAAAAACTTATTTTGCGTAGAATATTTACCATGACGTATTTCCTCTCAACCTATCAATATATGTGTTAACTAAATTTCTTCGCTATTATTTCTAATCAACGATATGTTGTGTATTTTTAAATCCAACACCTGGCGCTATCGCCAAGTAACGGCGAATTATCGGCAATTGCTTTATAATAGAATTCGCGACAACTCCAGGAAACAATGCATTCATACGAACAAAAAACTTTTCTGGCCAGCCTAAATAAACTCTGTGGCTACCTTTTTGTACAGCCCTCACAACTTGCTCAGCAACCCAAGCAGCGGAGTCTGCTTTAACGCCAAGAGCATCATTCATTTCCACCACCTGCCGACTATTAATCGCTGTCTGTGTCGCCCTAGGAGCGATATAACAAACATCTACATTGGTATCCGCCAACTCCCGTGAAAGCGCTTCATTAAAACCTCTTAAACCAAATTTTGAAGCACAGTAGGAAGAAAAACCAGGATAGCCAATGGATCCGAAGGTAGAACCTATATTAACGATCAACCCGCATTCCGTCGCTTTCAAGTAAGGCAGCAACCGTTTCGTTAATTTCATTGGAGATATAAGATTAATGTGCAGCAACCGTTCGATAGCATCATCTGACTGCATATCAAATGCTTCGAATTCACTAATCCCTGCGTTATTAATCAACAAATCTATGTGTCCCAATGCATGTACTGCCTGCTGCACGTTTAAAATACCTTCTGCCGTGCCAAGATCTGCCACAACAACATCACAAACACCCCCCATTTCCTTAACCGCATGAGCGATCTGGGCCAGTTTCTGCTGATTTCTCCCCGTAATAACAAGCTGGGCACCCTGATCTGCCAGTGCACTCACAATCGCCTCACCAATACCACCCGATGCCCCTGTTAGCACCACACGTTTATCATTAAGCTGCATGTTGCATTCTCCTTGATGGTAGTGAATGAAAGATATCTGTATACAAACGGTAAAACATTTTACTGGCGTAAATAATCGCGTCCTGATCTTCGCTGCTTTCAATTTTATTCATTAAATCTTCAAAGAATTTAATATGCTCGATATCCAGACTGCCGTGAGAAAACAAATAAGAGAACGCCTGATTAGGTAACCCTAATACTTGTTGGATTTTCTCTCCAGCACCCGTTGCCGTTGTCACACTAGTCCCCTCAAGAACATGTACCATGCCAAAGAAACTCACAGGATTCATTCGCGTAATCGTGTCATAGGCATACGACACCATCAATTCAGTGGATGGGTCTGGCCTTTCTGCTCTCACCATTTCTTTATCTGCACCACATGCGGCAATATCATTTAATATCCATTCCTGATGCCCCGTTTCTTCTTCAATATATTCACCCACTGCAACACGTAACCATTCATGACTTTCTGGTAATCGACCACCACATGCCATAAGTAAAGGTACGGTATGTTTTACGTGATGGTAAGCTTGCCCCAAAAATGCAATATACTGCTCCAATGTGATATCCCCACTCATCGCATCCATAATAATGGGGGTTGAAAGTAGCGTTGCACGATGTTGTTCTGTTTCTGCCTGTAAGCGATCAAAAAAATTCATGTTATTTCTCCAATAAAAATTCATTTAGTAACTATTATCTTTAGTATCGTATTTAGTAACGATCATCTGTATTTCAAACGGTGAATAAACCTCTGCATAAATGTATGCAGAAACCTGCTTTCTACTGTTTATCTTCGCTGTTTATCTTCGCTATTTACCTTCAATATGTAGCAGTCCCTTGTGTGTTAACGCGTATTCCTGCGAATAATGCAGTGACAAGTTTTCCTGGTATGTGTCGATAATTACCTCTCGCTTCAACCGGCCATTAGCCGTTAATAGGCCGTTTACAGGGGTGAATGGCTGCACCGATAAGATCACGTATTTAATTTGGGCATAATCCGGTAAGGAGTGATTAATCAAGCGCACTGCATCCTCTACTTGGTGAGGTGTGATGTTTTGCATCGCCGCAGTAATAATGGCCACGTTATACGGCTGTCCATCCCCCACAACAATCACTTGTCCAATAGCTGGGCTGGCATTTAGTTTTGCCTCAACCCATTCAGGAGACACATTCCTTCCAAAAGAAGAGATAATAAGGTTTTTCTTTCTTCCATTGATGACTAAGAAACCTTCGTCATCAAAATATCCCAGATCACCTGTCGCCACAGGCTGCTGCGTTTTATCCGACGGTACCTCGCCCAAATAACCTGAATACGCATTACCTGAAACGATCACTTCACCGTCTTCAGCAATGGATACATTGACATGCGCAAGCGGTTTTCCTACCGTGCCAGCTTTATTCGCAGATGGCCTATTTAACGCAACAACTGAACCACACTCCGACAATCCATAACCCTCATATACCGGCAGCCCAAGAGCGGTTGCATTTTCCAGTAATTCTGGTGAGACTTTGCCTCCACCAACAGCAACAAAACGCAATGACTCCAACACCAAACCCTGGTGTGTCATTAGAAACATAAGCGCCTTTAGCAATTCTGGCGTCAAAATAAGGCTTTCTGTACGACTTTCAGCAAGTGCCTCTGCCCATATTTGAACATCTAAACCACTAGAACCTCCAATACCTAACTCAGCCTGCGTTTTGAGAATAATCGTGCCGCCTTTTAACAAAGGCAGATATACGCCAGCTAAGTTTTCTAACAGAGTTGCCAAAGGCAATGTACATAAATGTGTTATACCATCAGGCTGCTCCACTGCCTCAGACAAAGCCTGTAATGTTTCATCAATAACACTAGGAGCCAAACACACACCTTTGGGTTGTCCCGTAGAGCCAGAGGTATACGTTATTTTTGATGGCATTCTTTTTGACGGTGCTATTGATGAAGGCATTGATACCGATATCGACGATGTCGCATACTCCGATAGCTTCATAATATAAAACGATAAGCCCAATGAAGTGGGATACGTTAGAACATCAGTAAGTTCTTCAGAAGCTATCCCCCTCAATAACGATGTCTGACTACTTAATACCACTTGCACACCGCTTTGATTCACTAAGTGCTGCTGTTGCTCCTGAGAAAAAAACAATGGGACGGGCACTACTGTCGCCCCCATCATTTGCCCAGCCAGATCAGCAATCACCCAAGCAGGTGAATTATCTTCCAGTATTGCCAAACGACTGACATCCAAGTCACATAACTGATCCATTAACTGTACAACCTGCTGTAACAACTCTAAATAACTTAGGCTCACCGATAAGGTTTGGATCGCTATCTTGTTAGGGTGTTTCTTTGCATGACGATGCAATGCACAAATAAGAAGAGTCGCCGATGATGTTTTAGGTAATTCAATTTCCTTAAGGTTAATCATATTAGAACCCCTCCTTATGAGGGACGGGGGCTCTATCAAGCAATTTCCTTAATACTGGATTAGCTAATAACTGTTGTAGTCCATAACCAATGTTTCCAGCGACTACCGTTGGTTTATGCTCATAATAACTGCCCCAGCTTTCCTCCCCGCTCCCCGCTCCGGTTTGCGCACCTCTTGCCAAGTCACCCTCATGGGCATCGCCAAGAAACACTAATTCCAATCCCAACTTTTTAAAGGTATTAAGCAATTGTGGTGTAGAAGTGAAAACAACCCATGATGATGAACCTTCATGAAAATATCGACACAGCGATAAAATCAAACGTCTGAAACTTCCAGGGGAGGTTGAAGCAAGATTACCCACTTCAACAATAGACGCCCTATCTATGAGTTCACCCACATCACGCCGACTGGCAATAACGTGTTCTACCGGAGCAGATAGGTATTGCTCCAAATACAAAGGGTTTTCATCTGCTATATGATAACCAACAACTGACTTAAGCTCACCTTGGTCATAAGACAAAATATGGCGTCCTAAAAAGTACTCAACCGTTGCACCATATTCTGCCCGGAATCGCTTAGTGACAAATTGCTCTGCCTTCTGGCGCAAAGCACTCGCCCCATCAATATCGACTAACCCATTATTCAGTGATAGACCGTCAACTGACCCAGCCGTACTCAACTGAAACTTGCGCTGATCACTGTGAAACTGAAGATTAGGCATCTCGCCTGACGATGAGTGTAACTGCAATTTTGACAACATCTTGAACAACCTCTCGATAACTTGATAACCATCGTAATACTTGATTCTTAAGAGAGGATTAAGATAAATATGGAAAGGAAGGTTTTTTAGGAGCTTTTCTTAAGGCAGGATTTCTCTACACACATCACTATTTTAGCTAAAACCGCAATGTCCAATATTATTTTCTGTCATTTACTTGGCTATGCACTAACCTAAATTATAAGGGCAGGCAAAAAGAGATGTAATATGGGAATTTTTTCGCAAGATCTCAAAGAAGCAGTTATTCACCCAACATTAACACAGCTAAACCAATGGACACCCGCAACTGAGGCGTTATTGCTCGGCACAGCACTAGTCATGTCCAACTTAGGCGATCGGCTTTACTCAGATCTTCAAGAACGACGCTTTGGGTTGTACTTGCTCGATAAAACAAGTCACCGAGAAGTCTGGGATAAACACCTTGCATTTGATAGCGACCTCGCCAGCACCGTTCGAGGTTTTGCTTCTCAGCGCGCCTTTCTGGTGAACCCTGAGCAAGAATTAGTAACCAACTTGTCCTATTCAACGGCGATGGCCTGGGCAACGTATGATTTCAAATTCAGTCATTCTGAACTCAGTGCATTTCCGGACGATCCATGTAACCTGCATGCGCTTGCAATCTGTTGGTTTGAAAACTATCCACACAACGGCCTTTCAAACCTAACTAAGGATAAAGCAATTACGACGTTCATATCGGGCATGCTCAACATGATACAGGCACCCCGCGGCAAGCCTCAGCTCGTCGCTTAATCATCGCGAGACCCTTAGCTGGCCAGCAATGCTTCAACATCAGCATCCTGCTCATTGTCCACAAAAAACATCGGTTCAACATCTCGCATCACCCGTACAATTGCGTCGCGAGAATCCCCCTCGGCATCCGGCACAAGTACATTCGTTGCAACACTAATCCGTATGCCGGCATTACTTATGTCATCCTCTTGTAATACCGAAATGGATAGCAACCCCTTTCTCAAACGTTTCATTCGTCGAGAAATCTCTGAAGTTGAAGCGTTTGACAACAACACACAAAAACGTCCTCCAGATATACGCGCTGCCACGTCATCAGATTCAAACAATATCTTTTTAATCTGCCTAGCTACAGATTTCAATAAATCATCTCCCGCCTCTGAGCCACGCATCTGATTGAGTTGCTTAAGCGACTCGACACTGATTGCCACCAGTGCAGATTCTTTACGGTTGTGAAATGCCCTATTCCATTTTTCCAGCACTGCGTTTTCAAATGTACGTCGGTTTAGCAGGTGAGTAACAGGGTCTTCTGACAAGCGCTCTTTTAACTGTGCATTTTGAAGTTTCAATTGATCTCGTTCCATACTGACCAACATTGACTGCAAATGACTCTCTCTTGCGTCTCGCTCCATTCGGTAACAAATAACCAAGGACAATACACCACCTGCCACAAGAAAGAATGTCAGAAAAAACCACTCAGCTGCAGGCGTTCCACTATAATAAATTGCTGCATTTGATACCGCAAGAATGACTAGTGCCCCAAAAAATGCACTAACAAACGGCATGCGAATTAATGCAAACACAAAAATCTGCACAAATACAATGGCGGTATAAAAAATATGTTTAAAGGGCGCAGGATAGGAGAGGCAGAACGATAAAATAACGAGAGTTGCGACAAGTGCATTTAGGTTAACAAGAAGGTGCTGATAAATGAGTCGCTTTGAACGGGCGACATAAACGTAAGTCGCAATCAGCATGCCAATTGAACCCAATCTCCCTAACTCAACATACGGGGGAACTGACAACCCTGACAACCACTGAACAATATGAGCGCCTCCTAGCAGCGCAGCAGCAAACAGCGTTGCAACTCGAATCGCATCGCGATACCAAAGCCCATTAGACTGCTCAAACTCATATTCCATCAATTGAGTAAAACGTAAATTGAACGGCGATGCTTTACGTAACGATGCCAACTCATCAACGACTTGATAGTATTTTCTGTTTTCCACTGCCAATCTCTTTATATCAACGATAGGGAGTAGTGAAAGACACCAACACCCTTAGAGAGAAGCGTTTATACCAGTATCATGAAGGCATTTCTATCATTTGTTGGTAACAGTTGGTTATCATCAAATATCCAAATCAAGCAAGGACTCTTATTGTGGCACAATCACCCTAGCAGTGCGATTTCTGCCTTGGCTTTTGGCTAAATAGAGAGCCTCATCAGCCATTGCAATTAGATCCCTTTTAAAGAATCCTGTAGTAGGTACAATCGCAGCAGCCCCTACACTCACCGTTACCACGCGGGCCACACTAGAATTAGGGTGAGCTATTCCCAGCCCTTGAATAGCACCACACACCGCTTGAGCTAATTTCTCGGCTTCATCTACATTAAGCGCAGGCAATATTATTGCAAACTCTTCCCCTCCATATCGCGCGACAAGATCCCCCGGGCGACGTACCAACGCCTCTAGCCCCTGCGCAACTTGCTGTATGCAACGATCTCCTTCCAAATGCCCCAGGCTATCGTTAAATGCCTTAAAATAATCAATATCTACCATTAGCATCGCAAGACTATAACCTCGACGTTTCGCTCTACGCCACTCTTGCTCCAATATTTGATCGAAGTAACGCCTGTTCGCGATATTAGTCAAAGCATCATTATCCACCAATGTTTTCAGTTTTTCGTTTGCTTTTCTTAACTCATGATTTTTGCGCTGTATTAGGATCTTTTGCAAAAATTCTCGCCGAATCATCTTTTCATAAGTAAATACTGCCAGGAGGCATAGCAACACCGCCACAAAATCCAGTAAGAGATAATACATAATCAGTGCGTTTATCTGCGCCATGGGCAACAGAACAATACTTGCAAAAAGCATATACAAACTTGCCGTAAACGCCGCGTAACTGAATTGAATTCTAGTTGCTGTTAACCCCCCCATAATCATCGCCAACAAGCTACTAAGGTAAAGATGGACCGACTCCCCACCCACAAGGCTCACCATTAATAACGTAGTAATCACTAGAGTGAAAATACCAGCAACAATAAATACCTGTAAAAAACGTTCAACCCAGCGTGTTTTAGAAAAAAACAATAACAATGCCAGTATCGGAGTCCCTACAAAATAACGAATAGCCCAAACAGGAGCCACGCCACCTCCCAACAAATACCAATCGCACGCCCCATACAAAACATAACTTATCAGCAATACGAGCAACAACGCCCGCACATAACGACGATCTCTGCGCGCATAGATACGTTTATATCGTACCTCCAATGCGTCGTTAAAACGTAAATGAAAGGCGTTAGCAAAAGATGCATTTCCTCCATCAACATGCAATAAGTCCGTTATGTCCTGCTCTTTTTCCTCTGCCATCAAGATCGCTATATTTACCCTATCGCTGTATACCTATAGAAACTGCTCTATGTCTATAGAAACTATAGTCAAACAAGGTCAACTCATACAGTACATTTGGGTGTATAACAAAAACTAAGAGATATTCAAGGCAAGATTCCCATGCAAGGCATGGGAATAGAAATGGAAATGATCACACAATAGAGCAATGCGGCCTTTAAACTACCGTTAAATAAACACCTATTTAACGCAACAATCTAATGCAACAATGCAAACAATTTTCGACGATACTTCGACGTCAACGGGTTATCTTTACCCATAAAGTCAAATGCGGACAACAACGCTAAGCGGGCACCATCTTCTTTATATTCACGATCATTCATCATCACACTTAACAGTAAATTCAATGCCGTCTCTTCTTGTCCCGAAATCACTAGGTAAGCCCCTAAGTAATACCGAGACTCACTACCACCGCCATCAGCTTGTATTTGAGCTTGATAATGTTCAGCTGATTCAACGCCCTCCAGCAACTGAACAAAAAACAACCTAGCCTTTGCCTTCGGTACCAAGGCATCATCACCCATATTCTTAATAACCGTCGCCGCATCATCAATACGCTTAGCATCCATTAACACGTCTGCATATAATGCTTGGTAAGCCATTACTTTCGGTTGCTCTGTAATCGCAGACTCTAGAGAAGCAATAGCCTCATCCAATGCCCCCATGGATACAGCCCGCTGGATTTGCCCAATAAAAGGATCTTCTTGTCCCGATGCATCAGCCACACCGATATGAGGCTCTAACAGTTGACGAACTCCAGCGTCCTGCTGGGCACCTTCCAGTTCTCCAGCAAGTTGGCCTTTAATGACAAGTTTTAACGCAGGAGTAGCACGAACACCCAGTTGCTGTGCAATTTCTGGCATTGCATCAGAATCTACACGAGCAAGGATAAACTTTCCTTGATAGTCATCTGCGATGGTTACCAAGACTGGGGACAACATGTTACTCGGCTCACTCATGGTTGAATAAAAATTCAATAACACGGGTGTTTGCATTGATTTCTGTAAAACGTCATTGATATTGGTTTGATCAACGTCAATGATATAGGGGTCAGTCATTAATGAGCTCTCTTACTTGATTTATGCAGGTAGGGCGCTTTTTGTTTTCTTCGGTTTAGAAGCATTGCTCCCAGCCGTAGACGCTTGTTGTCGCATTCTAGCGTCATTTTGCTGAATTATCTCAAGTAATTGTCGCGCTTGACTATGGCCACTGTCTGCCGCCAATGCCAACCAATGTGCTGCATGTTGATTATCTTGTGTTACTACATCACAACCTTGCAAGAATGCTTGACCCAATAAGAATTGTGCGCTCGGCTCCTCACTCTTCGCCGCCTGCCTCAAATACTCCAACCCATTACGCTTATCTGCTTTAGCGATACCTGACTCAAACAAATATTGCCCTAGCTGCATCTTTGCTGGCACATACCCTTGGTTAGCTACGAACTTTAGCAACTTCAATGACAGTGATGACGGATACACTCGACCACCTTTTGTACACTCCAGGCTAATCATTTTTTGAGCAAAAACATAAATACATCTCAACCACCACTCTCCTAGCTGACCCTCTATTTTAGCTTTTTGCTTTTTATCCAACTTCATCAGATGCTCCCCTTGCTGACTGATGCATATATATCCACTTTATTTTTAGACAACGATCATTACCCATTGACTTACTTTACAGATCACTATATTGATCAGAACTATCCACAATTTCTGTGGAAAAGTCTGTGGATGACTTGGTGAAAAGATCCCCAGACACCCATTTTATAAAGCCCCACACAAACTGATCATTTTATGACCTATTTATTTTCCCTTTAAAATCAATAACTTACAATTAATAGCATATTAAATCAATAAGTTACCTACACCTGCTTATGTTATTTCTACGTGATTTTATTAATGTGAACAACTTTCCTGATTTAATAAAGTTATTCACAACCTAGAAACAACAAAGCCGGCATATTCAGTGCCGACTTTCAATATATCATTGCTCTTTTTTCACGCTTTTCTTCTCAGCTTTTTTGGCCTCAGCCTTTTCATTCACCTTCTGCGTTAACGTTTCTATTTCTTCATTTAACGCAGATATTTTTTCAACAAGATGATCAACATCTCTACGGGTTGGTATATTTAACCGACCTAACGCCTTTGATACACGTAAATCGAAAGCTTTTTCAACTTTATTCCACGACCCTGTAGCCTTGGCCTTTACTTCATCTACCTTATCCTTTGCAACATCTAAGCCCTTGTCGATATAACCTCGTGTTTTGGTTTCTATCTTTTCGCCATCATGTACAAGGTTATCAAATAATTTACTACCCTCTTCTTCTGCTTTTGCATAAGCACCAAGGCCAGCTAGCCATATTTGATTGGCTGATTCTTTCACTTTCTCTGCAATATTATCGGCATCATCTTTTTTATCGGTCATAACATTCTCTCTCTTTATGAGGTTTTCTCTTGAAACCTCAATTTACTTCCCTAAAACAAGAACAAAAATCACCCTATTCAGCCACGTTAACAAGACTAATTAGAATAATCATACTAACGCCTGATAAATCATCGCTTATCATTCCGTAGCCGGTTTCTAGGTGCCTCTAAACCATGTAGAATTCTGCCTCTTCATCCGTTATTGAGTTTTCTTCATGGGCAACAAGAAAAGCCAGCTATTTAAGCACCTTAAACAACAACTCCCCACCAAAGCTGGTGATATCAAAACCTGGGGAAACCTAAAGGGCAGCGGTACCAGTTGGAGTATAGCGGAAGCCAGCTTGCAGCATGACGGATTAACATTGGTGATCGCCCCCGATACCTTCACAGCACTACAAATTGAACAAGATTTGGCCTTCTTTTGCGGAGAAGATCATGAGATTTTATCTTTCCCTGATTGGGAAACATTGCCCTACGACAGCTTCTCTCCTCACCAAGATATCGTGTCTCAACGTCTAGCAACTTTATTCCGCCTACCCCAGGTTACCAAGGGCACGCTGGTTGTCCCTTTAAGCACAGGAATGCATCGAGTCACCCCGCACCAATTCTTAACTGGGCGAAGTCTTGTTCTCGACACAGGCCAGCAATTTGACATAGAAATCACGCGCACTCAGTTAGAGGAAAGCGGTTATCGGTGTGTCGACAGTGTGTATGACCATGGCGAATTTGCTGTTCGTGGCGCAATTGTTGATATCTTCCCAATGGGCAGCGAAGTTCCTTATCGGATTGAGTTGTTTGACGATGAAATCGACACCCTACGAACCTTTAACCCCGAAACGCAACGTTCCATTGAAAAAATGGATAGCGTAAGGTTATTGCCTGCCAAAGAGTTCCCTCTAAACAGTGACGCTATCACTCAATTTAAACTTCGCTGGAAAGAGGCCTTTGACGTCGACCACCGCTCATGCCCCATGTATCAAGATATCAATGATGGTATTGCCTCTGCGGGTATTGAATATTATTTACCGTTATTTTTTGATAATACCGAAACACTCTACGATTACTTGCCCAAAAACACCTTAATCATCACCCCTGAAAAGCTCGATGATGTTGCCACCCATTTTTGGCACGATTGCCATATTCGCTACGAAGAACTGCGCCACGACACCATCAAACCCATACTCGCCCCCAAAGACCTTTTCTTACCGGTTGATTATTTCTTTTCGCAGCTGAAAAACTTTAAGCGAATATCCGTTCAAAGCGAGCCTGTAGAGGAAAAGCCTGGGCGCTACTCACTGCCCCTAGACACCCCTCAAGAACTGTATATTGATGCAAAAGCCCAGCAACCACTAGCCAAATTGGAAAGCTTTTTAACAGAAGCCAAAGACAGGAACGTTCGAATTCTGTTTTGCGCTGAATCGGCCGGTCGCAAAGAAACACTGCTCGAACTATTGGGGCGCATTAGGAATCACCCCAAGAACTCGACATCTTGGAACGATTTTTTAAATGATAATGCGCCACATTCCATTATTGTTGGCCCCTTAGCAGAAGGCCTCGTCATTGATGACGACACGCCCATCACAGTAATCACCGAAGGCCAGCTGTTTGGCCAGCGGGTTATGCAAACGCGTCGCAGAAAGAAAACCGACGACCAATCCGACAATATCATCAAGAACCTCACCGAACTCAAGATGAATGCCCCAGTGGTGCATCTTGATCACGGCGTTGGCCGCTACAAAGGCCTCCAGTCTCTTGATATTGATGGCCAGGCTCAAGAATTCCTCGCACTGGAATACGCAAAAGAAGCCAAACTCTATGTCCCCGTCTCATCGCTACACCTCATCAGCCGCTATTCTGGCGCTGATGAAGACCACGCTCCATTGCACAAATTGGGCACAGATCAGTGGAGCAAAGAAAGACGTAAAGCTGCAGAACAACTTCATGACGTTGCAGCCGAGTTACTCAACATATACGCACGTCGTGCAGCCAAACAAGGCCACGCCTTCAAGCTTAACAAACTTGATTATGAACTATTTAAAGAAGGCTTCCCCTTTGAGGAAACCCCAGATCAACAAACTGCAATCAACTCCGTGGTTAACGATATGCTGTCCATACAGCCTATGGATAGATTAGTCTGCGGTGATGTTGGTTTCGGTAAAACCGAAGTAGCCATGCGTGCCGCTTTTATTGCAACACAAGGCGATAAACAAGTTGCGGTATTAGTACCCACCACCCTGCTCGCACAACAACACTATGAGAGCTTCAAAGACCGCTTTGCCGATTGGCCGATCAATATCGAAGTACTGTCTCGCTTTCGCTCTACCAAAGAGCAAACCGCAGCGTTGAAAAAAATCGCTGAAGGTAATGTCGATATTGTTGTTGGCACTCATAAGCTTCTCAGTGAAAACATCCAATTTAAAGAACTTGGTCTGGTTATCGTTGATGAAGAGCACCGTTTTGGTGTACGCCATAAAGAACGCCTAAAAGCCCTTCGTGCCGACGTTGATATGCTGACCCTTACTGCTACGCCAATCCCAAGAACACTCAATATGGCGATGTCCGGCATTAGGGATTTATCCATTATCGCCACTCCGCCGGCAAAACGTTTATCGATTAAAACCTTTGTACGACAAGACAATGCTGCCATCACGAAGGAGGCAATATTAAGAGAGCTACTTCGGGGTGGCCAAGTATACCTGTTACACAATGAAGTTAAATCCATCGATAAACGCGCCGAAGAAATCATAGAAATGATCCCCGAAGCACGGGTTATTGTTGCCCATGGTCAAATGCGGGAGCGAGAACTCGAACACGTCATGTCTGAGTTTTATCACAAGCGATACAATGTGTTGGTCTGTACAACGATCATCGAAACCGGTATCGATATTCCTTCTGCCAACACCATTATTATGGACAGAGCAGATAAACTCGGCCTCGCTCAGCTACACCAATTACGGGGCCGTGTGGGCAGATCACACCACCAAGCCTACGCCTACCTTATGACACCACATCCTAAATCCATGACGGGTGATGCTAAGAAACGTTTAGAAGCCATTGAAAATGCCCAAGATTTAGGGGCTGGTTTCACCCTTGCTAGCCATGACATGGAGATCCGTGGTGCGGGAGAGCTGTTAGGTGACGAGCAAAGCGGGAACATGCATACCATTGGTTTCTCCCTGTATATGGAGATGTTAGAGCAGGCCATAGAAGCGATAAAAGAAGGAAAAACACCTAATCTCGACAAGCCGCTTCGACATGGAGCGGAGATCAATTTACGCCTACCGGCATTGATTACTGATGACTATTTGGCGGATGTTCACACCCGCCTTATCATGTACAAACGCATATCCAACGCAAAAACGAATAATCAACTCGATGAATTACGCGTGGAACTAGTAGATCGCTTTGGTTCGTTACCCAACGCGACACGGAACCTTTTCAGTGTTACAAAACTCAAACTACTAGCCCAGAAAGTCGGCATCGAAAAAATTGATGTCGGCCCCAACGGCGGCAAACTTGAGTTTGGCTCAAGCACTGATGTCGACCCCTTAACAATTGTTCAACTAGTACAGTCTCAACCCCAAACATACAGACTTGAAGGGGCAGACAAACTACGATTTACCCTAGAGCTTGAGAACCATGATGAGCGGATCGAAGCAGTGAATACACTGATTAATCGACTGTTTCCTAAAAAGAAGGCGAAGTAAACCACAATGCGCAATGTTAACCCCTTTAGTATTCTCTCCGCTTCTCTAAAAAGGCTCTGCTTTGCCAGCAGTCTTTTAGCCTTCATACCTCATACCTATGCAACAGAGGATATGACTCTGGCAGAAGATACCCAATGGTATGAAGTAAACATTGCCATCTTTAAACAAAATACACCCGGATTTCAAAACGAACAATGGCGTGATCGAGACAAGCTTAACCTTCAATTTCCTCGCCGTACTGTAATGCTCGATGACGAAAGCTACGATGGCATTAACTTTGACGAAATTGAGCTTGAGCCCTATACCCCTGATGCCCCATCGATACCAGCTCAACAATTGCCTACTCATATTACATCGATACATGTACCTAGTTCAGATGAGCAGCCGCTTACTGATGAAGAAAAGGCATTTTTTGACAATAAAGAACTGCCTCCTAAGATTACCGCCTTTCGATCAATCGATACCGAAGATAGGGAATTCAAACAAACGTTACGCAGGTTGCGAAACAGCAAAGCCTATAAAATCCTCACAACAAAAACCTGGCGGCAGCCCGGCTTGGCACTAAGTGCTTCCATCCCAGTACTAATTCAGGCCGGTGAAGAGTTTGATGGGAATTATGAGTTAGAAGGTACCGTCAACATCAGTCTATCTCGCTATCTACACGTACAATCCAACCTATGGTTGTCGGAATACGTCAAACAGATCGAGCTATCGAATACTTGGTGGGAAGAGTCCACAATTGAAAACGCCCCCACTTTTGAAGGTTTACTGACTGACTCAACCTATGCTTCAGAAACAGATGAACCTGGCGAGCAAAACCTAAACGACACAACAACCCTCCATTCCGGCGACTCCAATTCATCAACCCCGTTATTAAGCGCTTTAAATATTAACGAAAGCAGCACTCACTACGAGGCTATACGAACGGTAGTTATCGATGAATCTCGTCGAATGCGAAGTAATGAGCTTCACTATTTAGACCACCCTCTTTTCGGCATGGTTATTAAAATCACGAGCTATGAGGCCCCCGCCCCGGAGATAGAAGAAGAAAACTTAGCGATAAAAAGTACTGAACTGCCTGCAAATAAAGAAAATCAAACAGCAACGCAGAAAACTCAACCTTCACAGCAAAAGGCTCTCACACAATGAGCCAACCTAACGACCCACTACATGGTAAAACACTACAGGTCATAGTTGAGTCTCTGGTAGAGCAATACGGCTGGGAAGAGCTCGGAGATAGAATCAACATCCGCTGCTTTACACATGACCCAAGCGTAAAATCGAGCCTTAAATTTTTAAGAAAAACGCCCTGGGCAAGAAGCAAAGTTGAGTTGCTTTATGTTCAATCTATCAAATCATCCCCTTGGGCGAATTTAAAACCGAAAGAATAGCCTCACAACCAAACGTCGCTTTTGACGCCTTTAACAAAGTCCATCTCAAATAAACAACACACATCAAGCAGGCGTTAATACGGTTAGATCTAATCAATCACGCCCCAATTCAGATGCAATTATCTGACGATCATTTCCAGACAGTGACAGAACCTTACCTTTCATCGCATTACCCCAGGCATCATACCCAAGCTTATTTAAATGAAGCCCATCAAACTGCAACAAAGCACTGTCAGCTAAACCATCACTTTCCAGTAGTGCATCATTAGCGTCCAAATATACAACATTTTCTCTTGATAACGAATACGCTTTCATCAGCTCATTTAGTTGCGAGAACTTGTTATTATTCCTAACATCCCTAATTGGTCTCAGTGCAATTAACGCAACTGAAATATGAGGTATACCATCCAATATACCCTCAACTAAACCCTCATATTCTTCTGCAATAACCGGTACAGCTGTATCTCTATACAAGATGTCATTTGCCCCTAAATATAGACATAAAACAGCGGGCCTGTGCTTGAAAATCAAATCATCTTTATAATATTCAACATCGGCAACTTTTGCACCACCGAATCCTTTTTTAACAACTACCCTATCACTAAAAAAAGTATCAAGGTTATAAAAGAAGCGAATACTTGAACTGCCAACAAAAAGTAATACTCCTGGCTCTAGGCTCCCCTCCACTTCATTATCAACAAGTCTCTGAATACGCTCTTCCCATACCAGTGGATCGTCAGAAAGTATCCTATATGACGACACCAACCACAGCGAAAGCACGTAGATAAACAACAATAACAATATAAAAACGAAAAGGTACATTATCCTTTTTTTATATGCCATAGAAAGTATAATCCCTTAAAATACAACTCTGCCTTGATATGTGAACCAGTTATCAGTTTATCTACCCCAAAATATAAATTCAACCGTTAATCATCGAAACAGCTACACCACAGCATCCAGTAACACCCTCACCTGCCCCATCCCTGCATCCAATACACGCCGAATATCATCCATCGTTATCAGCCCAACACTACGACCCGCGGCCATGTTTACAACGAGAGAAATATTAGCGTATTGCATATCTAACTCCCTTGCCAATATGGCTTCTGGCATTGCGGTCATACCGACAATATCACAACCATCTTTCTCTAATCGATTAATCTCAGCAGCTGTTTCTAATCGCGGCCCTTGAGTGGCTCCATAAACACCCCCATCACAAACACTCACTGAAACTTTGTAGGCTGCTTCTAATAATTGTTGCCGAAGTTCCTCTGTATACGGGTATGTAAAATCCGCATGGATAACATTACCCTCTTCCGAAAACGAGGCCTGCCTCCCCCAAGTGTAATCTACAATCTGATCGGGGATGACGATAACTTCTGGGCCCATGCTGTCGTTTATTCCGCCTACTGCATTTACCCCCAAAATACGAGTCACGCCTAGCGATTGCAGCGCCCATATATTGGCTCGATAATTAACAGTATGCGGAGTTAAGCTATGATTCTTCCCATGTCGCGCCAGAAAAAATACAGGTGAGCCGTTAAGCTCGCCCTTTTCAATGTTTGCTGAAGGCATGCCGTAAGGTGTTTCTACAGCGATAGAATCTTGCAACGTTAGCCCCTTTAGGGCAGTTAATCCCGAACCACCAATAATCGCTAACATTTAACCCTCTTTAACCGCGTAGATACCCGCTGCGTTACGTAAATACCCTTTATAGTCCATGCCATAACCAAAAATAAACCGATCTTCAATATCCAGCCCAGTAAAATCTGCTTTAAACCCTGGATCAGCTTTTCTGTCATGTTTTTTATCAACCAATACAGCAGAAAGCACGTCTTTGGCGCCTTGAGCTTTACAAGCTTCAATGATGGAGGCTAACGTCTGGCCCTCATCCAAAATATCATCAACAATCAACACCGTTCGACCTTCGATAGTATCTTGAGGTGTGACCTTCCATTGCAACTCGTTACCAGACAAACCAAATCCGTAACGGCTAACATGAATGTAATCAAGTTCCATGGGAAAACTTAAGCGCATCATTAATTTTGAGGTGAACACCAACCCACCTTTCATCACTGATAGGATTACAGGGTTTGATTTTTCTAACCGTTCTTCAACTTGCTGAGCAACAGTATCTATAGCCCGCTCAACCTGTTCCTTCGACCATAAACAATCAGCATCTTTCCAAATACGATCTATCTCTTCTTGTGTTACCGACATAGTGCCTCCTTATTTCTATTATTATAATCAACGACAGGCTAACTTTGAACGTCAATACACTCTGGCGGTATTTCACCTGCCATATGTAATGTTTGTGTAGGATAGGCAAATTCCGCACCATGCTGCTCAACAATCTCTGCAATTAAAAATAGCACATCTTGCTTCACTTCATGAAATCTCACCCAATTGGTTGTTTTGGTGAAGGTATACACAAAGAAATCCAACGAAGAGGAAGCATAAGCATTGAAGTTCACAATCAGTGTCTGCGTATGGTCAATTTCCTCATGGTCAATTAACATCTGTTTTACCTTATCAATAATAGAAGGTAATTGGCTCACATCATCATAACGAAGCCCCATCGTTTCATAGATTCGTCGATGGGTCATTCTAGATGGGTTCTCTAAGGCAATACTGGTAAACATTGAATTGGGCACATATAAAGGTCGCTTATCAAAGGTACGAATACGGGTTAAGCGCCAACCAATATGCTCAACTGTCCCCTCAATTTTACGATCAGGTGACCTTACCCAATCACCAACGGAAAAAGGCCTATCCATATATACCATCATACCGCCAAAGAAATTGGCAAGTAAATCCTTCGCCGCAAAACCAACAGCAATACCACCAACCCCACCAAATGCCAACACACCAGAAACGCTATACCCCATGGTTTGCAAAACAACTAAAACACCGGTAATCATTACTGACAAGCGAAGTAGTTTGGCGACCGCGGTAACCGTTGTTTCATCCAAAGGTTCACTGACATAACCCGGTGTTTTTAAATTCTTCTCCGCCTCAGAGATAAAACGAATTACCGCCCAGGCTATTATTGCGATAAACATCACACCAACAACAGGTTTGACTATTTCCTGGACTTGAACTGATTGAAACTCTTGTGTGATTTTAAAAACCAAGCGCACACCAACCAATAACACGAAATAACGAACAGGTTTCCGCCCAGCTTCTAACAGCGAATCATCCCACAAATTCTTGGTCTTTTTTGCTTGTACCGCCAACTTAGTGAAAAACTTCTTCAGAAAGTAGTTCAACAATAGCGTAATAAAAATCACAATAAACACATGCAACACCCAATCGTGAGTTGCCCCTTCGCCAACCATCAAATTAATAAACTCATCAAATTGCTCCATATCACCCCTTCACTCTACCGTTATTGCGCTAAATATTACTTTATATACGTCTATATAAGCTTAGACATTATTTGTTGAGTATTACACCAGCGTTCCATCTGCTTTAATTCACCAAAATCCCACTGACGCTGAGAACACATCCCCATTAATCTTTGCTGATCTGGACACCATGCTTCTTGTTCAACCCAATCAAGTACTTCCAGTGCTTTATCAAATTGATTACACACCAGCACCATATCACAGCCCGCCTCTTTTGCTGCCTGTGCACGTTCTGGGTAACTTCCTGCCATCGATGCACCCTCCATCGTAAGATCATCACTAAAGATCACGCCAGAGAACTGTTGCTGCGTTCGCAGTACGTCTTGCAACCAATAAGGAGAAAAGCCTGCAGGCAATGAATCCACCTGATGGTAAATGACATGGGCTGGCATAATGCCCTTTAGCTGCTGAGATAGTGCCTCAAAAGGTTTAATATCGTCACTCGCTATCACAGACTCTGCACGTTTGTCAGTGGGTATTGCTACATGAGAATCCGCCTCGACCCAGCCATGACCTGGAAAATGCTTTCCGGTAGCCGCCATTCCTGCTTCTTCCATTCCTTCAATATAGGCTTTTGCAACTTGAATAACGATTTCGGGGCTTCTATGAATAGAACGATCTCCAATGACCGCACTACGACCAAAATCAAGATCCAATACAGGCGCAAAGGATATATCGACGCCCAAAGACAACATCTCTGCAGCCATCAACCAACCAAAATCCCTAGCTAAGACCAACGCTTGCTCATTATCGCGCTCGTAAGCTTCTCCCAGCACACGTAAAGCAGGGAGCCGTGTAAGTCCCGCCTGGAAACGCTGGACTCTTCCACCTTCTTGATCAACAGCAATAATAATATCAGAGCGAATCGCTCGAATAGCGTCGACCAATGCTTTTACTTGGTCTATCGATTCGAAATTTCTGCGAAATAAAATCAAACCACCCACCCCAGGACGATCCAGTGTTTTAACTTCCAACGGGGTTAACTTTAACCCTTCAACATCCAACATCAATGGGCCCAAAGACATAATAGCTCCTGCGATTTTCTCAATACCAAATAATTTTAAATACAGATTAGGGAAACAGAAGGATAATACCGAAAATACGTTGTAGATGCTTGTTTTTCGTTTGTAACTCAAAACCCTAAATCAATCAGCTGCTATCAATACCTCTGCACCAACATTAACAAGATTGAATAATTCTATGACATCAGAGTTTCTCATACGAATGCAACCATGGGAAAGGGGTCGCCCCATTGGTTCGCTGTCCGGGGTTCCATGGATATAAATATACCGCCTCATGCTATCCACGGAGCCTAGCCGGTTACATCCAACCTCATTTCCACACAACCATAAAACACGCGTAAGTATCCAATCTCGCTTCGGGAATTTTTTAGCGAGTTCATCTGAATAAATCTCTCCGGTAGCCCGGCGTCCAACAAACACACCATTAATCGGCTGCGAACCGCCAATCTTGGCTCTAACGCGATGTGATCCCAGGGGGGTTTTACCACTGTTTTCAGTATTACCTACCCCAGCTAATGCACTAGAAATAGACCACTCGTTTAACATCGAGCTCCCTTCACGTAACGAAAGAGTTTGCCGAGCTATTGAGATAACAATGGAGTAGGAGTTAATACGACCACCAATGATTAATACAGTGATTAGCAACGGTCATTCGCGACAGTCGTTACTAATAATTGCTACAGAGATATTTTAACGCCAGCAGAAATAAAGGCAAGCAGGCGCCTTATTACGTTCTGAACTTTCGACTCTTCTCCAGAATCATCACTTAACATGGCCTCCAAAGCACCATAATTCGATAGTGAAAAAACGGCGGCGCCCAGTGCAAAATGCGTGTTCCAAAATAAATCTGTATCTGAAAGCTCTGGGCAGGCAGGGCGCAGCACATCGAGGTATCGCTTTGAAACACGCCCATAACGCTCACTCAAATAATCACGCAAATGCCCCTGGGACTGAGTATATGCCAGCCCTAACAATCTCATGAACGATGCGGTTCGAGTAACATCATCACCATGTGCAGACAAAATAGCTTTTGACAATAGCACCAATAAATCATCTAACGACAACTCTTTAGCTTCTGCTTCGGCGTCATCAAGTCGCAACGTAAGAGAATCGGCCAAAGGCTCTAAAAAGCGCACAAATACAGCTTGAATCAAAGCTTTTTTTGAGCCAAAGTGATAATTTACAGCGGCCAAATTAACATTCGCGGTACTAGTAATTGTTCGCAATGAAGTTTCCGCAAAACCGCGCTCAGCAAACAACGCCTCTGCTGCATCTAATATGCGATCAACCGTATCTTTTTGCGCCATGGAACACCTTATTATTCATAAACAGATGTTTGAAACATACGTTTGCAAACGGGTTCTGTCAAGGCAGCAAATAGCGTGTATCAAAAATACCTTATAACTTCGAATTGTATATAACTATCACGAGTAAAAGCAGCTAATTTTCGATTACTGCCGCTCTCCCCCGACTCAAACTGATCCAAGCTTTCCTCAATCGTGGGAGCCTCTCCCGTATTGGCAAACACAAACATGTCAATAGTCACAAACCAATCCGCATAGAAACGGCGACTTGCTTCTAATGTCCATATTTGCTCTTTTGTAGCGCTATCTACACTAACAAAAAACAACGCCTGAGAGCTAGCAACATCATTTAGCGTCCAACGTGTGCCCACGACGATATCTCTTTCAGAAGCATGGGGCGCATCAAACCCTCTATCATCAAAACTGGATTCAGCAATCCATCCTAAATCAATATCTGTATTAAATATGCCTACTTGCGTATATTCAGTACCCACCACTGCTGCAGTATAACGATCACCCTGCCCACTACGAAAAACACTTTCCAGCTTCCAAATCCATTCACCGGCGATATATTGTGCCTCTAACCCTGTCTGATCGATGACCGGATAATAGGTGAGCAATTCTTCTTTGTTATTTAAACCAATAATTGTTGGCTCTCTTGAGGTACCACTAAAATGTGACAATGAGAATTCCCAGTCATCAATAGCAGTCTGCCACCGAAAGGCTGCATCCACTCGTCGACTTTTTTTGCCCGACTCATACTTGGCGTGATCCTTAGTAATAACAAATGTTGATCGAGGTCGCCCATCCTCACCGGCGAATATCCGCTTACGGTGCCCTGGTAAAACAAAGAAATCTACTATGCCCCAATCATTCACCAACGACAGGTTAATCATCGGCTGCCCTAACTTGTCCTCCCCATCCAAGCCACGAGATAAGTCTGATTGATTAATAATATCAACAAGATGTACAGTTTCCGTCACCCCCCAAAAAACCTTGCGGATACCCGTACGCAGCTCCCAATCATCGTTAACATGAATCCAAGCTAAATCTTGGATATCTCCATGGGTTCTCTCATCATCTTCTTTATCGATCACGAACCATGGAATAAATTCAATGCTGTCCGCACCATCATTCCATTGGTAATAGAACTCTGCTTGTGCCCTCACCGATACATCAGAACGGCTTTGACCATAAGATGCACCCTCTGCAAACAAACGAGCCTGGGTGCCCACCTCCCAATCAAGTTTATATTCACCACCGCCCAAAGCCCCTTCTGACGCTACTGAAGCGCTTGAGACAATCATTACTAAAAAAAGAAGCACAGACGTTCGAATTACACCATAGCTACTGTCATTTATAGGGGGCAACTCCTGCAACTGAACAGATTGTGTATACCTAACCATAACTACTTCAACCTTTCTTATTGTTAATTGACATGGCGTCATTTTTTGACACAAAACCATTTTCTACCGGTCAACCGTAATCCGCAAGTTTCATTTCAAGAACAGACTATTCTATATTGCTTATTTAGACCAATTGGGGATTATAAAACGCCTTTTATAAACACTATACTCACCCCCTACCCCTACCCCTTTATAAGCAGTTGTTATCATTCCTTTTTACGTTAAGTTAAATCTCCCCCACGGGAACAGTAAACCATAACCTCTCCCTCACAGCCAAAAGCCACTGGTAAGTCACAATTACAGAACTAAAATTACAGTACCTGCCAAATAGATTGCGTGCCTAGGCTTTACACGCAAATGGAGTGACACATGTTAACAAGAACCCTACCTGAAATTGGCCAGTGGTATGAAAACAAGAATACCGGCGCCTTATTCGAAATTGTAGCTATCGATGACCAAGGGCTTATAGCGACACAATATTTTGACGGCGAAGTAGAAGAATTAGATACCGACACCTTTATCAAAATGTCTTTATGTACAATAGAACAGCCGGAAGATTGGGGGGGGCCATTTGAAGTTGATAGTGAAGATCGTTTTGAAAGTGATTTTTTTGCAACTCCCGACGAGGACAAACAAGAATCTGGACTAGAACCTGACTACATGAGAGTTGTTGAATAACCTCTCCCTGCCTTTTCTCCTTACATACCATGCAGTTGCAATCCCCGCGTAGTTGCAATACCCATAAAGCTGTATATACTTCCAGAACTGTATATTGAAACAGCTCATTGTTTCACGCACCTTTCTTACCTAATGCGGCAACTATTTATGGAAAAGCTAACCAAACGTCAACAAGAGATTTACAACCTGATTCGAGACCACATTATAGACACAGGAATGCCCCCCACACGAATGGATATTGCCAACCATTTTGGTTTTCGTTCTCCCAACGCAGCAGAAGACCATTTACGTGCCTTAGAAAGAAAAGGGGCTATCGAAATGCTGCCGGGAACCTCTCGCGGGATTCGTCTTATCAATGAACCTGAACCAGGAATTCCAATTATCGGCGAAGTTGCTGCAGGCTACCCAGTATTGGCAGAAGAAAACATCAGCAGTTATTGCGATGTTCCTCAGAGTATGTTTACACCACAAGCGGATTACTTCTTAAGAGTTAAAGGTCTCAGCATGCAGGATGCCGGTATTTACGATGGTGACCTGCTCGCCGTTCATAAAACAAGCGATGCACGGAAAGGACAAATTGTTGTAGCGCGCATAGGTTCTGAAGTTACCGTAAAACGATTCGACAAAAAAAGAAACAAAGTGTTTCTGTTGCCTGAAAATGAAGATTTTGACCCTATTGAAATAGACTCGAACTCAGAAGAGTTTGCCATTGAAGGAATCGGGGTAGGCATTATTCGAGATGGGGTTTAGAAGGCTTGATTAGGGCATACCACTTAAAAAACACGACACCAAACAGGTTAACCCTGCTTGGTGAAAAAACCCACTATGTTATGCCCACATATTAACATTTCCTACCTGAGTGCATTCAATGCGCTACCAGTGCGCCTCTAATGCACTACACGAGATGAATGCGACTCACCGTTCTCATCTACTTCGTACAGGTCATACATCTCTCCAACCATCTGTACGCCAGCACCGATCATTGCCTTACCTACTTCAAGGGGGGAATCACCCAAAAACACTGTTGTTTCTGCAGAAAATTGTATTGTCGCTAAAGGCTCACCTTCACCGTCCGCACGTCGTAAGACAATTTCACCGGTAGGTAATTGAGCTATTTCTAAAACCGAAGACATGTAAGCAATACTCCTGCATTCTTGCCTGCTCTTTCTGCACTATGCAAAAAAGTGGCGCAAATTCTACCATGTAAAATATGCAGTCTCAATGAGCGATAACAGTTGTTCTCATCATTCCTAGCTTTACTCGCCCCGATATTGTGCTAACTCTATGATTCGATTGACAGTTACTAATCATCACAAATTTGTGACAATTAATGCACAATATTTATGAGTATTTCCTATACTCAAAGTAGGCATCCCTGCTTATGGCTATGTCAGGATCGCAATAACTTACGGAAATTAAACGGTATTATATGAGAAAATTTCTAGGTTTGGCCCTTTTCATTATGAACAGGCTTAACTACCCCTACAAATTCTCGTTGATAAGTGTTCTATTCCTATGCCCTATTTTACTATTGGGTGTTCAACTGTGGAACGAAATTCAAAGCGACATCCAACTCACGGCCGATGAAGTTCACGGTATAGAGCTTATCCAAAAGCTATCGAAACTAAATCAAGCAGCCAGCACCTTTCACGATGTAATGATGAGTGCAGCCGTAGATATCGGGTCAAACAAAGACGTTGACGAAAACGCAACCAAACTATTACGCCCCACCAAAGCTGCCATTACCGAACAACTCGAAAACCTCATCAAAGAAACTACAAACAACGATTCAAGTTTGATATCAAAGGAACGTATAAATGCCCTTGATGCCGCATGGATAAAATCTCGCAAAACAGACTTAGGCGGGCAATACGTAATGATGCGTGATTACTCCAACGCCTACGGTTTATTCTCGCGTAATATCCAAGATTTAATCACCAACGTCGCCAAAACAAGTGGCCTCAGCACTGATCAGGCACCGAACATACAGGGTAAAACAGCATTACTATTCGACAATTTAATCAAACACTCTCAATCATTATATAACCTACGCAACCTGAGCGTTTTTGCCTTAAGAATTGGCACTTTAGACTCGCAAAGCTTTGGAGAAATCGACGGGGCATTTGCAGCATCAAATGATGCTCTGTCAATACTCAAAACCTCGTTTGAAGAACGCTTATCAAATCGCCCTGGACACCCCTTAAAAGAGGATTTCAGCGCTATCACCTCCGGTATCGACAAGCTCATCCTCAGTGTTGACGAGCAAATCATTGGTGAATATGGGGATATCCAACCTTGGAACACCTTTCTTGCTAACGCCAACCAACAACTTACCCCTATTTACACACTGCAAAATAAAATATTAGATAATTTAAGTATTATCGTACAAGCCAGGCTGGATGAGAAAACAAACAATCGTTTTGTCCTGATTGCCAGCCTACTCTTTCTACTGATCATTATTTCATACCTGTATTATGGGCTGTACTATTCTATGCAATCCAGTGTTAACCAACTTATAAAATCCGCCGAAGAAATGGCTCAAGGTGATATGACATCTCGTGTAGCCACAGAAAGCCACGATGAAATATCCTTATTGGTGGAAAATTTCAATGCAATGGTAGAACAAGTTAGCTCTTTAATTAACACTGTTCGTCACAGCACCGACACTACTGCCAATACAGCTGAACAAGTTAAAAACATGGCAGATCAAAGTAGCGGCGTTATTAAAGAACAACAGGAAGAAACCCGCAAAATAACCGTGTCTATGGAGGAAATGGCGGAAGCTGCAGAAGAGGTGTCAAGAGAAGCTGTACTAACCGCGTCTGCTGCTCACGATGCAGATGATGCCGCTCGTAGCGGGCAAGAATTGGTCAATGAGGCCGTTGATGCTTTTGATCAATTGACGATAACAATTAACGGCTCCAAAGATGTCGTGGTACGCTTAGCAGAACACAGCCGAGGGGTTACCAAGATTCTTGATGTTATCAAAGGTATAGCAGGACAAACCAACCTGCTGGCACTTAACGCTGCCATTGAAGCTGCACGTGCAGGTGAGCAAGGACGAGGGTTTGCCGTTGTTGCAGATGAAGTACGCAGCCTAGCCCAACGAAGTCACGAAGCAGCGATTGAAATTGAGAGTGTACTCAGTACTATTCAGGAAGGTGTCGCCAATGCAGTGAATTCTATGAATACAAGTGTTGGTGTCACTGAAAAATCAGTAGCAACAGCCCAGCACCTAAAAGAAAGACTCGCAATAATCCTATCCACCATCCTCGCTATTTCAGAACGAATTCAAGCAATATCGGCCGCGACACTCCAACAAAGCACCACAGCTCACCACGTAAAAGAAAGCGTCTCTATTATTGACAGTCGAGCAGCCTATTCAGCCCATACCGCTAACATCACTGTCAAATCTGTTGATGGCATGAACGTAGCATTAGCAGAGCTCATCAAACAACTCGAACATTTCAAAGTTTAGTACTCAGACCAATAGATACCCAGACCTAAAAAAAGCCGTCATATTTACGTGAAATATAACGGCTTTTTTAACCGACCTTGTACCTTATTCTTTATCAGCCTTCTTTTTTGCCGCGGCCTTCTTCTTGGCGGGTGCTTTTTTAACTGCGGCTTTCTTTTTCACAACTTTTTTAGGGGCCAGGGTTTGCTCCCACTTTCCCTCAACAAACAAGGCCTTCCATCCCGTCGCCTTTCCCTCCACTTCTGTCATCACATATTGCTGCTTAGTTTTCCGACTGTAACGAATAACCGCTTTGTTACCATCCGGGTCTTCCGTGGGAGCTTCAACTAAAAACGCAAATTTAGGATCAAGCTGATCTTTTACTGATACTAACTCTTCAACAAGAGGCGCCCTCGTTTCCCGATGCCTTGGGAACTGGCTGGCGGCTAAGAACATGCCTGACGCACCATCTCTTAACAAGAAATAGTCGTCATTTTTCTCACAAAGCAAGTGCTTCATTATGATTGGGTCAGCTTTAGGTGGTGCAACTTCGCCACTTCGAAGCAGTTTACGCGTGTTTTTGCACTCCTCATTGGTGCAGCCAAAGTACTTGCCAAAACGCCCACTTTTGAGCTGCATATCAGAACCGCATTTATCGCAATCCACAATAGGGCCTTCATAACCCTTGATCTTAAACGTACCTTGCTCAATTTCATGGCCAGAGCAATCCGGGTTGTTGCCACAAACGTGCAGCTTACGCTGCTCATCAATAAGATAACTTTCCATTGCTGTGCTACAAGTTGAACAGCGATGTTTTTTACGCAAAGCGTTTACTTCACTATCTTCACTATCCTCATCTACATCTACCGAATCATCACCCGGTATAAGATTAATGGTTTCCTTACAACGCTCTTTTGGTGGCAAGTCATAACCGGAGCAGCCCAAGAAAACGCCTGTCGTACCGGTTCGAATCATCATTGGACGCGAACAACTCGGGCACGCTATATCATCAGTAATGACAGGATCATTTGCCCGCATACCGTTTTCACTGCCCGCGACTTCTATCTTGCCTTTAAAATCGCCATAGAAATTATTCAGTACCTCTTTCCAATCTAATTTACCTTCCGCAATTTGATCCAGCTGCTCCTCCATGCTGGCGGTAAACCCGAAATCCATAAGGTTATCGAAATTTTCATTCAATCGATCAGTAACAATATCGCCCATTTTTTCAGCATAAAATCGACGGCTATCTATTTTGGCATAACCACGATCCTGTATGGTAGAAATAATAGAGGCGTACGTCGAAGGCCGACCAATACCACGTTTTTCCAATTCTTTTACTAAGCTAGCTTCAGTAAAGCGAGCGGTAGGTTTAGTAAAGTGCTGACTGGGGTCCAGATCCTTTAATGTCAGAGCATCACCGATCTTTGCATCCGGCAAAATCACATCCTCTTCAGCCTTACCTGCACCAGGCATCCTGGCGGCTAAATGCCCTTGGAATTTTAAGATTCTGCCGCGGGTGCGTAACTCAAAATCTCCGCAAGTAACGGCTATATTCGAGCTCAAGTATTCTGCTGCTGACATCTGGCACGCCAAAAAACGGCGCCGAATAAGGTCGTACAACCTATTGGCATCGGGGTCTAACCCCGTTACATCACCTTCTAAAACTGAAACATCTGTAGGTCGAATAGCTTCATGGGCCTCTTGTGCCCCTGCTTTACTTGAATACACATTCGCCGAATCTGGCAAATAGCGCTTACCGTAAGTATCATCAATGAAGCTCCTACAAGCCCCTACAGCATCTTTACTCAAATTAGTCGAATCAGTTCTCATGTAAGTGATATGACCGGCCTCATAGAGCCTTTGAGCCATCATCATCGTCTTTTTAACACTAAAGCCTAACCGGGTACTGGCCGCCTGCTGCAATGTTGACGTTGTGAACGGTGCCGATGGTTTGGATTTGGTTGGTTTATCTTCTCGCCCAGTCACCGTTAGCGGCTTGGAGCGCAGGCTCTCTAAAGCTTTATCGGTTTGATCCTTATTGATCGGTCGAAACCCTTTGCCAGATTCTTTAGTGACCTGGAGACGCAACATTTCATTCGCCTGCGTTTCTGTATCCGCAAAAATATCCCAATATTCCTCTGGTATAAAAGCACGAATTTCTCGCTCTCGCTCTACCACAAGTTTCACCGCCACCGACTGAACTCGGCCCGCTGAAAGCCCGCGAGCTACTTTTGCCCATAATAATGGCGAAACCATATAACCAACAACACGATCCAAAAACCGTCGAGCCTGTTGGGCATTCACACAATCCTGGTCTAATTTACCCGGCTTTTCAAAAGCACCTTGAATCGCTGTTTTGGTGATTTCATTAAATACTACTCGCTTAAAACGCGCATCTTCTCCGCCAATCACCTCTTTTAGGTGCCAAGCGATAGCCTCTCCCTCCCTATCCAAATCCGTCGCGAGATAGATTTCATCCGCATCATCTGCTAAGCGACGTAACTCTGCGACAACTTTTTCTTTATTAGGTAACACTTCATAACGAGCTTTCCAGTCATTCTCAGGGTCAATCCCCATGGTAGCAATCAGTGCTTTTTTAGCTTTTTCCTTTTTATAAGCCGCCTTTTCATCAGGCGCCATTTTTCGTGTCTTTGCAGCTTGCTTCGCTCGCTCTTTCGGGTCAGATGCTTTTTTACCCGAACCACTTGTTGGCAAATCTCGTATATGCCCAACACTTGATTTAACAATGAAGCTATTGCCCAAATATTTGTTAATGGTTTTCGCCTTGGCGGGCGACTCCACAATGACCAGTGACTTACCCATAAATACTTTCTATCGCCTCCATTGGCGCAAATACTGACATTTTGTCAGGCAGATTTCGTTCTTCAACAAAAGATAAATAGCTAACGTACAGCTTTTAAATAATTTGCGAAATTTATATGTGTAAGTTTCCATTTCGTCAAGGATTTATCCCTTTTCTTTTCAATTAACGCAATAATATCGTAAATTTTACGCAACTATCGCGCTTTTTGGCGTTTTAAATTCTATATACCCCTATTTATATTAGATAATCTGCTAATCTTCCAGTTAACATCTTTTAACTTTGCTTTCAGAAGGTTACATGCCTTCTCCAAAAAACAAGTAAACAGTACCCACAAGGGTAACAATAACGCCAAGAGGCTCCTTGATGAGAAAAACACTACATTCAGCCCGATTCGCGTCCCTATTCGCAATGTTAGCAACACTCGCAGTGATGCCCTTTAGTGGGAGCACTTTTGCGTCTGCTGAGAACTTACAAGCCGTGCATAAAGCCAAACTCTTGGTCTTTGAAACAGCAGCCGCCTTTCACAAATACCAAGGCTCAGAGGGAGACCCGAGTAACCGTGAATCCGTTGATGAAAAAGTAGTCGAATTAAAAGGTCAGCTTGCAACCATTGATTCACTGCTTTCCGACCTATCCCTTGAAGAAGAAAAGAAAGCCCTAAAAAGTAATTGGAAAACGATGTCCAAAAACCTGAGTATTGCACTAGCCGCAATTAAGCGTAGCGGTTTTGCGGAATTCCAAGTTATTGACTCATATTTGTCCACTAGCAACGAAATCATAAAATCCTTGAATCAGAGCTATGAGCAAATCAAGGAATCTACGGGATACAAAATACCATCCGTAGTGCGAGATTTAAGAAGCCTCACTATCACAATGGAGCGTATGACAGCAAAATACATTGAACGAGCAAACTCTCAATTTGGCGCATCAAACCGTTCAGATCAAGAGGATACAGATACCATTGATACGTTAGCCGCTCGTTTCAGCAAAAACCTAAACAAGATAAAATCAACAACGCCAACCACATCGGACCGCTATGAAACACTTTCTAAAATACAAACAAAATGGACCTTTTTAGAAAAATCTTTTTTGAACTATACAGAAAGAACTGTTCCTTATTTGGTGACCAAATTTGGCAGCCAAATCACAAAAAGTCTAAATGATATGGCAAACCAAGCAGAAAAGTAACATTAAGGGCAGGAACCAAATCTCTTTTCTGCCCTTATAACACCTAGCTTATTTACGCAAACCGCCAAATATAACCATAAGAATATTAAAGCTGCCCTAACGCTTGCAGCATTGAAATCAATTTTTGAACATCTTCTACACTTCCCTCTTCCGTCCAAACTACCGACACTGTTCTTGGGCCAAACTCTAATGCCATAAAACGCACATCTTGATTCTCTCGCCATTGATCGATATAAGCTGTTATCGACTCAGGTTCCTTCAACGTAACGGGATCTGGCTCCCATAACAACTGCCCTTGCCGGTCTTTCCTCTGGGTCCATTGCCCCCTTATTGCAGATCCGCTCTCCCCTTCTTTTGAAATGCGTCGATAACGCACCCACTGATAATCAGCTACATGCAGGTTACGTTCGGACACTCGTTGATAGTATTCATTAGACACCAAAGAAATAGGCTCAACTTTAACACCTGCCTCCATTGCTAACGATCTGAATTGTGCAATACGGCGCTCTTTTGGACTAGGTCGAACCCATAAAACAGGTCCTATAACCATTGCCATTGCTAGAATAATAATTAGGTATACCATATGAACCTTATTTTTTATTTCTATTGATCAAGCTCAACACTTGATTTTATAAATCCAGCCACTATTTTACGTAATATAGAAATGAATTAGTATAGAAATACATCGTTATCAATAGGGTTTTTTTCCCCCCCCAAAAAAAGAGGTTTACCACTATGCCACTCTACTCTCACATACTGTTGGCAACAGATTTTAATAGTGAAACAGAAACGGTTATTCAGCGAGCTAAGGCGATGGCAAGCAGTAACCAATGCACGTTATCACTTATTCATGTAATAGAACCGATTTCCATTGCATATGGCGGCGAGTTCCCGATTGACTTAGGCGACCTTCACAAAGAGCTTGAAAAACAAGGCCGCGAACGCCTCAGCGAACTAGCAGGCAAACTCGCAATACCTGAAGCTAACTGTTATCTAGAAATAGGTTTGACCGAAAAAGAAATTTTACGCATAGCAAAAGATAACTCTGTGGATCTAATTGTTGTTGGTAGTCATAGTAAACACGGCTTATCGCTCCTGCTAGGATCCACAGCTAACGCAATCCTACACCACGCTGAGTGTGACGTACTTGCCGTAAGAGTACGAAAAGGAAAATAGTGTGAGAAATGCGAGCTACATTAAGACCAAATCTTATATTAAAAGAGCCCTGCGCTAAAATAGCGTGCTAACCCCCCCCCTATCCAACGCGGGCTCGCCGTCTTTATTCGACATTAACGGTTTAATTTGCTGCAATTGAGACTCTAGCGAGTAACTCACACTTGATGACAAATTGAAGAAGCTCAGTAACGCTTTCAAATTTGTATCATTTTCACAAGCATCATGCACACGCTGCCAAAATGCCTGATTCAAAATCTGTAGCTCTTGATTGATGTTTATCAAGCCTTGTAGATCCCAATCCGGCCGCCCGCCTTCTCGATAGGTGAAATATTGGCGCAGTAAATAAATTGCAGAGGAGCGTAAAATAAATTCATCTTGGGAAGCAAAAGGAAGGTGATTACGCGCGTTAGGCTTCAAATGCTCAAGTATTGGGCAGGCACTCGTCGCCATGATCAACCCCATCAACGATCGAACACCTTCTTCAAGTGATGTCTCTTTGTAGTATTCTCTATCGCTGGTAATAACTCTAATCTTCGCTTGCTTCACTGCAGGGAGTTGCTGAAAATCCTTCACTACAGCTTCCAAATCTACTGCAGCCGGGCAATGGGTGCAATTTTTAGTAGTCAACGGGCAATTGCCACACTGGTGGTGAGTCAATTGAGTCCACTCAGCAGAGGCGTTTCTTTCTAGCGAGAAATCAAACTCTCGATCTAGCTCAACCGTATAACGGTGCTCTTTTTCATCTATTGTAAAAATATATTCAACGCTCATCAATCCACACTCAGTCTGTCCGCAATATTGCTCTACTTTAGACAAAAGCATAGCAGTTTCACACCAAAGATCGCTCATTTCAGGCAGGAATCTCCTTATTTGAGCTAAAATAACAAAAAATTATAGCCCTGCAGCCCCCTAGATCTCGATGACTATCTTTCTTATAAATACCCCTATCTTTTTCATATCTTGATCTACTCTTAACTAAAGACGGCTGCTAACGCCACCATTGTCGAATATGACCAATTTAAACAATAAGTCCCAAACACCTAAGGAGTACGTAGGGTGGCAACATCTAGTCCATTACCTAACCCTGGCTCTAGTGCAGTTAACCCAGATCTAAACTGGAGCCAAATTAGAGAAACAATCTCCTTGCTATGCCTAGCAATGGCACAAGTGGAAACCACGCTCAATGACAGCTCCAAGGATGTCAGCAAACTAACGTCTGCATTTACACATATCGCCGCCGACACTCAGAAGCTCGGAGTAGCCTGCAATAAGTTAGAAGACCCGGATGAATTTGCATCTGCAAAGCCTGAAATAATGTCCCTAGCCAGCTCAATTTCTCAAGAAATGGGAATGGCGATCGTTGCTTTTCAATTTTATGATCGCCTGAGCCAGAAGCTTGGGCACGTCAATGACTCTCTAACACAGCTTGGAGACATCATCAGCGACTCTTCCCGCCTATACAACCCCGGTGAGTGGCTTAAAATACAAGAAGAAATCAAAACCAACTACACAATGGAATGCGAACGAATCATGTTTGACCTAATAATGAAAGGCGCAACAATCAGTGAAGCACTAGAGCTATACAAGCATGAATTCGATCAAATGAGTTTACAAAAAGACAATGACGACAATACTGATGATGATATTGAGCTATTTTAATACCGCAATATCATCATCAGTATCCCAACACATTGATACCCCGTGTTGGGATACATGTATTGATATGTAATGTATTTACATTAACTCATTCAACAATTTCCACCTCATCACCCACAGAAATCTCCCCCGCATTCATTGCTAACAAATTTTGCCCGAAGTAAACCTCCTTCCCTTTAGAGCGATGTTGCTTCAACGCTTTAAAAACCAACGGTTCTTTTTCCCCAGTGAATCGGTTGATGGCGGGAATTACACACCGAGAGCAGGGCTTAACAACACAAAAAACAACCTCCCCCACTCTCAGCCTTTTCCATCCGTCCTCTGCAAATGCGTGATTTCCGCTTATAACCATGTTGGGTCGAAACCTTAACATCTCAATAGGTGAAGTCAGGTGTTGATTAAACGCGTCTAGTGAGGAATCTGTAGTTAACAAAAGCGGAAAACCATCGGAAAAACTAACGGTTTCATTGTTTTTTGCGTATTCCTTATCGACATTTCGATAATACGTATCTTCCATAAAAACCAAACGACAAGGTATATTCAAAACCAAACTTAGCCATTGATTAATAAAATCATCAGCTACCTTCCCCTCACAGGTGTCACCCCACACTTCTACAGATAGAGACTCATTCTTAGCAAAATGTTTACTCACTGAAAACGATAATGTTTGCTCGCATTGTTCAGGCAGCACAACTTTCTGCGCTGCTTGAATTGTTAGCGCCCAATCACCTTCGATGGACCTATATTCCATAACATCTAGCAAGGCCATTTTGGTAATTTCCCGCTGGGTAAGGAATTTACCGCGACCATTAACCAGCATCCAACGCCGATCTTTTTCAATACCGAATCGATCGATCTTTGCTCGCTGCAGTACTACTGCTCCCATTGACTTGACGGGGTATCGGTACAAATTGGAAATGCGCAAATCCATTACTTCACCTTTCATTTTCTCTACTGTGGACCAACTAAGCCATATAACCTAAACCTCGATAATGTACACACTATAATTTTATTGTCTACACTGACAACAGCACCCCCAATAAATTATGGACTCACTTTATGACTCAGGGTATAAAACAGAAAGACTCTCCCCTCTTCTATTTCAGCACCCTTAGTACCACCCTTTTTATAGGGGTGCTATTAACGGGCTGTGGCGACAGTAAATACAAAAACCTTAGTGACGACGTACTACAGGAGAAATTCTCTCGCTGCGAAAATGCCAGCGGCCTATCACCTGGTGGTGCCATCATTTGTGACAATGTCTATAAAGAGTGCGACGATAGAGCCAAAAGAACAAAACGAAGAGCATGTTACTAACCCACACTTTTCACCTCACTGCCGCTCTAAAAAACTATTATCCCACTGACAAAACACACTGCTCCATTTTTGATCATTGCGCCATAAGACGACTGGTCATATTATAACAACATGAATAAACGAGACGACAAGCAACAGCTAATACTTGAAGCTGGATTAGAAGAAATTCTTATTAATGGGTACAACGGCACCAGTGTGAAAGACATTACCGTTGCTGCAGGCATTCCTAAAGGGTCATTCTACAACTACTTTGAGAGCAAAGAGCATTTCGGCCTTGAGGCCTTGCAATATGTTTCTGTTCAAGGGTGCCAGGCCGCTCGCCAAACTCTTTCCTGTTCTACGTTACGCCCTCTAGAACGCTTAGTGAAATACTTCAATGATGATGCCCGTGAACTCGAAGCATCTAATTTTGAAAAAGGGTGCCTATTAGGCAACTTAGGGCAAGAGCTCTCTGATGCAAACCCCGTTTTTCAAGTAAAGGTTGAAAGCCTAATGGCAAAAATGACGTCTGAATTTGAATCATGCCTGCTAGACGCTATCGAACAAGGGGATCTTGAAGCAGATATTTGTCCCAAAATGATGGCAGAGTTCCTATTTAACGCATGGGAAGGCACTATTACCCGAATGAAAACGTCAAAATGCAACCGGCCATTCACGGTATTTCAAAATGGTTTACGTGTTCTTTTTAAACAAACAAGCCCTACTACCTGCTCCAATTAATCGTACTTTTAACAACCATTTAACAAACTCAAAATAAGACGACTGGTCACCTTATTCTTCGCACCAAAAACAAGACGACTGGTCACCTCGAGGAATTATTATGAATATCAAAAAAAACCACATCGCAACGATATTGCTTGCCCTCGCATCAAGCACCCCTGTAGCACAAGCGTCAGTCGCACCTTTTCAGCCCTATCAAGCACAGTTATTTGCGACAAATACTGCGATGGCTAATGCAGTTAACACATCTCTAGTTAGATATCCTACTTATGGAAATCAGGAAAAGTATAACTCGGGTTATGCTTTTTATGTAGACAACGACTTGCTTGTTCCAGGCAGTGACGACCGGGATTACACGGGAGGGCTTGCTCTGACGCTATCTGGAAAGCGTGCATCAGAATATTGGTTCTCACTTGATGCTGCGCTTTCCGCCACAGAGTCCTTGTTAAGTCTTGATGCCCTTGACGGCGGTTCGGGGCAGCGTCAATTACATAGCATCGAATTCGGAGCAACTGCATTTACACCAGGCGATGTAGAGGGTAGCGAAGCTAACCAAAGCGACCGCCCTTATGCGAGCTTGTTTTATTTGTCGAACACTCGCCACCATATCAATCACAACACAAAAACTGCAGTTACTACGACATTAACGGTCGGTGCTATTGGTTTATCCATTGCTGGAGATATCTATAACGGTATTCACAGCACCATAGGCAGCGACAAAGGTGAAGGCTGGTCTCATCAAATATCTAGCGGTGGCGAGCTTACCGCTCGCTTTGGGAGCTCTCGTCAACAAGTGGTCGCATCAAACTACACGCCTGGCAGCAGCTATGAAATCAAAACCTTAGCACAAGGCAGCGTAGGATATCTAACAGAGCTCTCCTTTGGTGTAACAGGGCGCTGGGGCCGAATCAACACCCCTTGGTGGACGTTCAACCCAGCGAATGCCAAATACACCGAGAAGTCTTCTGCGGTAACACCGTTTAAACGAACAAATGATTTATTTGTGTTTGGTGGCTTTAGCAGCCACGTGCGAGGCTATAATGCATTTTTACAAGGGCAATGGAAAAATAGCGACGTATCCTATGATCGCGATGAACTAAACACTATCATTCACGAAGCGTGGGCAGGCGTGACCGTCGGAATCAATACTAAAACCAACATTTCCTATTTCGTTCGCGGTCAAACTAGCGAGATAAAACAAGGTGATGGAAACAGAAGTCCTATCTGGGGAGGTGTTGTATTTAATTATTCTATTTAAACCAGATCCTTTTAAAAACAGTACATTGATGTCGCTTTTTAACGCCCTAACTCCAAAAAACTAACAATCATCACCAGGGATCAACAGGCTGCTATCGTGATTTTCTAAAATCATAAAAAATGGAAACCCGAGATCTTTATTAGGAGTGTCAAACTTCGTATTAAATTGAGATCAAAAAAAAAGGGTAAGCCCTAAGGCTTACCCTTTTTTTATAACACTTTAATTCCACCGCTTAGCTCAAAGAGCGAAACGAAGCAGAAAATTAAAGAGCTACGATGTTCTCAGCTTGAGGACCTTTCTGACCTTGAGTTACAGTGAACTCAACGCGCTGGCCTTCAACCAAAGTTTTGAATCCGTCACCAACGATAGCACTAAAATGTGCAAATACGTCTGCGCCATTTTCTTGCTCGATGAAACCAAAACCTTTAGATTCGTTGAACCACTTAACTGTACCAGTTGTAGTAGACATAATAATATCCTGTATTTTATTGATTAGTTGTGCCTTCGAGAGGCCTGAATAGCGGAAAAACCAGACTGACACTTATAAACTTACAGGACGTCATATTACTAATAAAACAGTACTGTGTAGATTGTAAACAAAAGACTTTCTTTCTAGCTTGGTGCGAAAATTACGGGATTAAGGGGGTGATGTCAAACATATTTTGCGATATCTAAATTTTTAGTTCCAACAAGCAGATAATAAAGGCAAAACAGCCGCTAACAATACCCATTAACTGACCGTCAAAGCATTAGGTAAAACACAAAAAAACATCTTATTTTTATAACCTTATAAACAAATAAGTCGCCTTTTTGTGCGTATTAACGCCTCAAATCTGAACCTTAGTCCTCTTCGCTAATTAAGTGCAACATATCACCTACCGACATCTTACCGCTCATTTCGCTACCTTCTAACAAGCTATTCGCCAAATCGCGCTTATGCTGATGGAGGTCGACTATTTTATCTTCAATGGTGCCTTTCATTACAAAACGATAGATAGTTACCGGTCTCTGCTGACCCATTCGGTGCGCCCTGTCCGACGCCTGGTCTTCCACTGCTGGATTCCACCATGGGTCCATATGCAACACATAATCTGCCGCGGTAAGGTTAAGGCCCGAACCACCCGCTTTTAAGCTGATTAGGAACACGTCTCCCTTGCCTGCCTGAAAATCATTAACGGCTTGTTTACGTTTCTTTGCCGGAGTGCTGCCATCTAAGTACTGATAATGGACACCTTTCGCATCTAATCGCTTTCGAATAATAGATAGATGCCCCACAAACTGACTAAAGACCAACGCTTTATGTCGATTTTCTAGCAGCTCATCTAATACTGCTTCAAAAGCTTTAAGTTTTTCGCTTTCAATACCAGCATCTGGTAACACCAACTCTGGATTACAGCACGCTAGACGTAATCGTGTTATTTCTGCTAAAACTTTAATATGCTTCTGGCCTGCATTACCTTCCGATTGGGTTAATCGGTCCATCGCTTGACGGCGCAGGGTTTCATACATAACTGACTCTTCTTCACTGGGCTCCACACGTAGCGTTATTTCTGTTCGTGAAGGAAGCTCAGTTAATACATCTGATTTTAATCGACGTAATATAAAGGGTCGAATCAGCTTTTTAAGATGCTGACGAGCCTCGGCGTCATTGTCATTCTCAATCGGGCCAGAAAATAACTGTCCAAAGCTATCAAGTGAACCCAGCAACCCAGGGTTAATAAACCGAAAAATGTTCCACAATTCACCTAAATGATTTTCGATAGGTGTACCCGTTGTTACCATTTTGAAGTCCCCCTGCAACGCCATGGCTGCCTTAGAGCGTTTGGTTGCAGGGTTCTTAATCGCCTGAGCCTCATCCGCTACAATCGTATGCCACTGGACTCCAGCAAAGGCTTCCGCTTCGCTTTGCAACAGCCCATAAGTACATACCACCACATCAAATGCACCAACGCCACTTAGGCATTGCTGGCGATTTTCAGCGCCAAGCAGGCCGCCAAAATACACAGCGTTTAATGTCGGTGCGAAACGAACAATCTCATCCATCCAATTCATACACACCGAGGTGGGCGCCAATACCAACGCAGGCCCTTTCGGCGCTCTAGTTAACATTAACGCTAACGCCTGAATTGTTTTACCTAAGCCCATATCGTCCGCCAGGCAAGCTCCAGCCCCCCACTGGGCGATACGAGCCAACCAGCTAAACCCTTCGGCCTGATACTCTCGCAACTCTGCTTGTAAGGTTGACGGGACAATTGGCTGTAACTCTTGCGCCTGATTAATTCGCTCTATTTGCTGCTGCCATACGGGGTTTTCACGTACATCCATACCTTCCGTTAACTCATCAATAGCATGGCTTGCTAACGGATGAAAAACACCGTCATCACTGAATCGTCGCATCGCGTCCAACCGGTGCTGAAGGTCACGCGTTAACGCTATCACGTCTCCGTTTTCCAGGTGGAGAAAACGCCCTGATGATTTTTCCATTAACGTCATCAACTGACTCATGGCAATAACATCACCATCATCCATGGTCAATTCACCACCCAGTTCAAACCAATCCCTTTTTTTACCGACAGTCACATGAAACTGATCTTTTGAAATCTCTCGGGATAAACGGATTTTTTTCCCTTTGGGCCATGACAACACCAATAAGCTTTGCATTTCCTGCAACTGCAACAGTACTTCCAATGCTAATTCAGGGTCATCCAATAACCATTCGCCTTGTTCATCCCCGAGCGCCGGACACTTTTCCCAAAGTTCCGCTCTATTTGCCACTTCTAACGGCAGATCTCGATTGGTTTGAAAACGCTTACCTTCAATTTCGGCAAACACCGTTGCACCACCTTCCCCCGGTCTGAACAATGGGCCTCCCCCCGAAAATGGTTGAATATAACACTCCACCTTCAGGCCATTACCCACCGCTTGCAAATGAATATGCAAACGAGGGTCCGCATCTACCAAATCAATACTGCTATTTTCTCCACCACCTATATCCGAATGGATAGTCAACAGCGGAGCTACCGCGGCAATACTATCAAGTACTTGCGCTTTTGCTTTTAAGGGAACTGTTAACCCTTTGTGCCCAACAATAGTAAATATATGCAAATGTTGGCGGTTAAATTCAATAATTCGTAAGCGGTTAGGGCCTTCTTGCTGAACCATTGAATGTCGTAAAATCCCCTCATGGGATTCATCAATGCTCGGTACCGGCGATAGCTGCAAGGTGATTTTTTTACCCTCTTGCAGCACCATCAATTCAGGTTCTCCGCGCTGAATTTCAACCTGCACATTAGGTCGATCTGCCCAATATAAATTCGGATGATCAACCGCTGCGGCAAAAGCTTTCTCAGCATCCAAGTAGTAACTTGAACGCCCATAATACCCGTAGCCAACTTCTTCTCTAATGGCTTCGCATATCGTTTTATCGTTCTCAGTTATATCTTCAATTTGATCCCGCTCTTGATACAGTCTAGACAACGCAATGGCTCGACCTTTAGTCCACTGACCATTCTTTTTGCGTTTTTGCTGTCGAGGGGCTAACTCATAATGTCCGCTGTAAGCATCTTTTGTTACCATCCAAACCATGCGCGTTTCACTAGCCACATCGCTTTTAGCCGCGGCATCAGGCTCTTTCTGGCATATCTCTTGTAACGCTCCCAGCGCTATCTCCCACGACGAGGTCGGTTCAACCAAATCTACAAATCGGGGAACAAACGCTGCTTCCTGTGATTGAGCCAATATCTCTGCACACGAGCCTGCTTTATCAAGCCGCTGCAATAACGCCGCACCCTCATAAGCATACCAATACCACTTTTCTGTAAATGCTTCCTGGCAACACTCCACTAACATGTCGACCTGTGCATCAGAAATCCCCTCCCCCAACCAATAGCAAGCGGATACTTGAAGCAGAGAAAAGAAAGGAGTATCCCTTAACAATTCTGCTTGTAATTGATAACAGTCACCTACTTTTGATTTACCCTCAAGAACCATTAAAACTTCTTGTAGTAACTCTCCCAGTTGAACGAAGCTTTCACCTTCATCATAATCTTGATCAACAAATTGTAGGCATTTTAATGCTTCTTTTTTATGCTCAGCAGTGCCGGACTTAATCAATGCAAGGACATAAAATATAGAGGGTAAACCTGTCGTATATATTGATCTTTTCCTAGTCGCTTTGCGGTGCGCTTTCAAGCCTAATTGATAGCTAGTAATTGCCTCATCTGTTTTTCCCTGAAGAAAGCGCAACCACGTCAACATCCCCAAACCTTTTACCACGTCAACGCCCACTAACAATGACTCCACATCATCCAGCGCACCCCTCAACAGCCGCTGCTCTAGCAGCAGGCTCAAAAAATTGGGGTTATTGACTTTCCCTTCACTAAACAATGTTTCGATGACATCGTAATAGGTACTGATATGTGGGGAAATCGACGGTGTTCCGAACGTCAAATAGGTGTTCAACACATGGTATTGAATAGCAATATCTCGCTGAGAAAACCACACAGGTTCAAAAGGTGTTCCACACATCAACACCAGCGGCATCGCCACTTCGAAACCCGCTGATTCAAACGGCTCGCCAACACCTAATTCATTAAGTATGACGCTTACATCGTTTTGATACAGCGCGTTACGTAAACACCTATCCTCAGAGCCTTCAGCGACGACGTATCCACCAAAATCTTGATACGGACGAGCGGGAATCGCACTCTCCGCTGCAGCCACAACTTCATCCAGGGCTCCACCCGCTTCCACCTTTCGAGTTAACACTTCCTCAATCAATGGTGCGCATTTTACGCCGCCTTCAATCTCAACAATCAACCCAGCATCAAACCACTGCATTTTCTGCAGGCTATTAACACGATCGGCCAACAATTGACCTGACTCAGAACTCCAGCCTAATTCACCTAGAACCTTCTTGAGGTCTGCTTGCGTCACCGGTTGAAATATCACGGAGAGCACTTGCAAGATACGCTGATCTGCCTCGCCAAGCTTTTTATAATTTTGAATAAGGGTATGAATGCTGTCTTGCGCGACCATATAGTGGCTTCTTCTTGTGCTGAAATCGAATCGCGTATTGTACAGCCTATTCGGTTCGACAACAAAGCGAACATTTCTGACTGACTAGATATGAATACTTACTTAACCAGCCAAACCTAATCCACTCATAAAAAAAACCACAAAAAAGACATATTAAACAATTGCTTAGGAGAAATATTACAACTAAACCTCAAGTAGAGTTAAGCTTTATTATCTTGATAAATATAACGCAATTGATCAATGCTCACATGAAAGCTGGGACTCCTTTCTTGCTTTCGCTGTCATAACCTCTTTCCACCAATAGTTTACCGGCTCCGGTGTATTAATAGAGAGGGGCTGACCGATCCTTGGGGTTGTGATCGCTAATTGCTTCTGCCTACACAGAGCGGTGACCTGCTCAAATGGATCAAACCAAGCATGCATCGCCAAATCAAATGTACTGTTATGAATCGGCAACAGCCACTTTCCTTGTAAATCAACATGCGCCTGTACAGTATGTTCAGGCAACATATGCACATCAGTCCACCCCTTATCGTAAGCCCCTGTTTCCACTAACGTGATATCGAATGGCCCATATTTTTCACCGATTGCTTTGAATCCATCAAAATACCCAGTATCACCACTAAAAAAAATTCGTTTTTTCGGTGTAAGGACCACCCAAGAAGCCCACAAAGTTGCAAAACGATCATGAGGGCCTCGACCGGAAAAATGCTGACCAGGGGTTGCAACCAACTCCATGTCACCTACTACAACAGATTGCCACCAATCCAACTGGGTGATTTTTGTTTTTGCTATTCCCCAGGTTGCCAATAAATCCCCCACACCAAGCGGTGTATAAAAGTGCTGTGTTTTGTGCGCCAAAGCCCTCACCGCGGCTTTATCCAAATGATCATAATGATCGTGAGACAAAATCACGCCTCTAAGATCAGGCAGCTCAGCAATAGTTATTGGTGGCTTATGAAACCGCTTCGGCCCAGCCCATTGCACGGGTGATGCCCGCTCACAAAATACCGGATCAGTTAGCCAAAACTCGCCTTCCAGCTTCATTAATACCGTAGAGTGACCTAATCGATACAAGGTATTGTCCGGAGCAGACAGTAACTGTTGATGCGTTATAAGCTCTACAGGGATAGGGTTTCTAGGAAATGCTTCTCGTGATTTCTGAAAAATATAACGCGTCGCAACATCATGAGCTTTACCCCAACTGAGCATATTAATTTTCTTTGAATTTCTAAACTTTCCCGCTTTAAATTGTGGCGATTGCTTATACATTTACCTGGCTTACCTCGACGTTTAAATAATTGGCCATATCGTCAAAAACCGCCTTTCGATATAACGACAAAAGGCACCCAAGTTATTAAAAGAGCGAGATAATTACGTTACTTATAGCTTCTATGCCGCTGAGCGCCTCCCAGCAACATTACACCAAGCAACATCAAGTAAATAGTTTCTGGCTCTGATACTTCTACAGCACTAGGCACACTGTGCTGAAAAAGCGGGGCATTTAATTGCGTCGCTCCTTGCCAAGAATTTGCAATAACTTGTCCATCAACTGATCCACCAGAGGCGACAATATCCGCTTCCACTGCTAATATCGTTCCGTGAAAAGCACCTCCCAAAATAATTTCTTCTGCTTCATAGAAGTTAAACAGTATGTGGGCGTCATTTCCAATCCAAGACCAATCCGTTGCTTTTACCAAATAATCAGCACTGTCGATATCAATATGGGTTCCTCCCACATTCACAACCACCTCTTGATCTTGTTCAATATTATTGGCAAAAAAACCCCATGCAGATTCAAAAGACGATTCCGTTAGATTGAAAATTTGCTGATCAGTGCTGCCATCACCATTATAATCCACCCGCCCCCACTCTCCTGCTACCGGTGCGCCTAATGTAGAAAGCGAGGTAGACATTGCCGCAAGCTGGGTAAATGTGGATTGAAAATCAACAGGTATATTTTGAGAAAGATTGTCGCTTACAATACCGCTAACCCCTCCTCCATTGATTGCAGAATAAGAACCACCAATAACCGCGTCGCCATTAATATCTCCACCGTCCTGTATTAGACTTCCACCGACTACAAGGGCCGGTACCACTGACTGCCCTAATGTATTAACAGTGTAGCCCTGTAGACTTGCGTTCCCGCCCACTGCTAGCGCCCCCTGACTGTCATTGGCAGTGGAACTAAAGTCACTCAGAAAAAAACCGTTATAACCCGAGGCATCCCCCAAACTAATAGGCAAGGCATTTGCGACGGGGGTTAATATTGATGTGGTTAACACACATCCCAACACCAAAGTTAACTTGTTAAACATTAGAAGTTCCTTTATTAAATTGCGATCACATGTTGATTTCTAGAGCAATAGTACACTTATCATCCAAGAAGACACATCCTCCACATGGCCTACACCGCACGGATATACAAACTCACTTGAACCCTGTACATTGCATGCTCAAATATTTATCAGGAGTCCCCCGCATTGCCTACTGCACCCGCCCCTTCCAATAGCTTTTTTCGCTCATTATGGATCATTGCACAGTTTGAGCTGGTTCGATTATTTGCCACCCGTCGTGGATTACTAACACTATTTACCTTTGCCATTGTCTGGTATTTCATGCTCACCGGGCCTGTCATGACAGCAGCAGAGTTTATCCAACAGAATGCATCGGGGAGCATGCCTAGCATGCTGTTAAATTCTGTAGGACTTGGGCAATTACTGGCTTGGCCTATTGCTGAGTTCTCCGCTTATTGGCAGCTATCCCTTTATCTATTCCCTATCTTCTCAGTGTTATTTTCAGCAGATCAAACTGCATCCGATAGAGACAGGGGCAGCTTACGTTTCCTAACCATGCGTTGCTCTCGTGACAGTATCTTTTTGGGCCGCTTTGTTGGGCAAATGATCATTCAAACGATATTAGTCATTCTCACACTGATCACGACCTTTATTGTCTCGATCTATAGCAACCCCGCAGCGTTAATATCTAGCCTCCAATGCTTACTATTGATTTCAGCCAATTTGTTTTTTGTCTTACTCCCATTTACGGCCATGATGGCGTTATTGTCTGCAGCCGTCCGCTCTCCTCGCCAAGCGATGATTCTTGCTGTTCTCTTGTGGACTTTGGTATCTGCTACGTTAACCTCTATTAGTCAACATTGGCCAATGTTTGAATTTTTAACCTACCTAATTCCTGGCGTGCACTTGGATGACTTAACAGAATTACAACCATCAGAAACTTTGTCACTGGCTTATATTCCAGTACTACAAACGCTAGCGTTGCTCATCATAGGACGATTCGTAATGGCAAGGGGGGCAGTATAATGTCGCTAATACAATGCCAAGGACTAAGCAAAAAATTTGCAGAAAAAAACGTATTACATGACTTATCGTTTGACCTACCTAACGGTCAACCCATTGCTCTTGTTGGCCCCAACGGTGCAGGAAAAACCACACTATTCAGTATTTTGTGCGGTTATATTAGGCCAACCAGCGGGACTGTCAGCATTCTTGGCAAAGCCCCTGGGTCTCCCGAGTTATTTGGCCGTGTCAGCGCGCTACCTCAAGATGCTCAATTAGACCCCCGATTTAGTATTTGCCGTCAATTAGTGCTCTACGCTCGACTACAAGGTTTTAATCGACGTAATGCGCGGATAGAAGCTGAGCGTGTTTTGTCATTAATGCAACTAAGTGATGTGCTGCATCAAAAGCCTGCCGTGTTAAGTCACGGCATGAGAAAACGCGTCACTATTGCGCAAGCATTAATCGGCTCCCCCGAGCTAGTACTTCTCGATGAACCGACCGCTGGCCTGGATCCAGTTAATGCTCGTAATATTCGAGACCTGGTAAGTGAACATTCCAATAACACCACGTTTATTATTAGCTCTCACAACCTTTCAGAATTAGAAGAGCTGTGTAATACCGTACTCCACCTCAGCAATGGCCGCTTACAACAACAAGTAGATCTTACGGGAACACAAGAAACACAAAACCCCCTATCCTACCTTACTGTACATATGGACAATTGTCCGGCAGATGCGTTCATTCGCAGAATATCCGATTTGCCCGGTGTAGAAAGCGTTGAAGCACGACAAAAAAACCACTTCCTTATCAGTTATTATTTGATCAACACATCACCGTTAGATCAAGCACTTTTACAATGTATCAAAGACAGCCAATGGGATTATAGACAGTTCATTAAGGGTAAAACGTTAGAGGAGCAACTCTTCGCTAATGCTTGATAACGTTAATAGTCTCACCCATTGCGTGTCAAAGCTCTCAATTATTAACACTCGTACAAATATATCTTGCGAAAACACAAAAATAACGCAAAAGTTCACCTCGATTATTACAATAAGATGACGAGGAAATGACAGTTGCATTTAACGGCTGACATTCATCGAGTGATTTTTTAATGATCAATCACTTTCAGCAACACACGCATTATGTTGTTGCTTACTAGGCGCTGTTTGAGCGCCGCTGATAACGTTTGAATTATCTTTTGGAGATAGCACAATGAGCATTAAAACAATCGCAGTAGCATTAACAATGGTTTTCGCAGCAGTTTCTGGACAAGTTTTTGCTGATGAAGCAGTGACACCTGCTGAAGCTAACGCTGAAATCACACAAGAAGCACCGGCTGCGGGCGAGCAAGAAGTTGCCACAGAAGAAGCTGTTAAAGAAGAAAAGGTGACTGAAGCTGCTGAATAATTTTCATAAAATCATTCACCCTAGGTACTTACTGCAATTGTAAATATATTGTAAGTACCTAGGCACCCTCTCCCCCTAAGTTTTCACCTTTCTCATATTTTTGTAAGAAAAGCCCCCCTCCTCACGACTACCCGCACATACAGCTAATTCACCATCATTTTTGCAATGTTTTTACGCTGCCACCTAGGCTATTATCTTTGACAAGCCAAGCTCACAGGAATTTACATGAAGCGCGTTATATTGGTCGGCGGGGGGCACGCTCATCTATCTGTATTAGATGACTTAGCTCGCAACCCTCTGCGAACTGAAACACCTACAGAAGTGTTAATGATTACTCCTGAAGCCTTTCAATGGTACTCAGGAATGCTCCCTGGTTTAATAGCAGGGCATTATCGACCCACTGAATGCCGGGTTGACTTACTGCCTCTTGCCAAAGAAGCAGGAATCAATCTCATTTTAGATTCCGTTATCGGTATAAATTCCAACCGGCAGTGTATATGTTTGTCTGATGGTACCCACATTAAATACGACGTACTATCTATTGATGTTGGCAGCAGCACGGACACATCTTGGTTATCTCTAAGCAAGCAACCCGTCATTCCCATCAAACCTTTAGATAACTTTATCGACCGCTGGAATCCATTTCTAGATCGTGCAAAAACACAAGGTTCATACCATATTGCTGTTGTTGGTGCCGGAGCTGCCGGCATAGAGTTGGCGCTGGCTGCTCGCCACGCTCTAGGTAATAACAGCACTCATTACAAAGTAAGCTTAATCGGGACTTCATCCGGCCTATTACCTGGCCATGGCAAGAACGTTATTCGCCGCATTCAAACCATTCTTGATCAATCAAACATCTCCTTTTCACCCCATAAAGCTACCGCAACCGACGACGGTCTGTTGCTATCCTCCGGAGAACTACTTGCCCCAGACTGCATATTTGCCACCACAGGCGGCACCGCCCCTGATTGGCTAGAGCTATCCAAGTTAGCATTAGATTCATCTGGTTTCGTAGCCGTCGATGCTTACCATCGCAGCATATCCCATAAAAATGTCTTTGCTGTAGGTGATGTATGCGCCCGACAAGACAAGTACGTTGCCCGCTCAGGCGTACACGCCGTACACGCAGGCCCCATCATTGCACACAACATCCGAAGCTCCATTATGGAGTGCGCCTCAAAAGAGTCTTCACGGGAAAAATACGCGTTAAAGGAATACAACGCTAAAAAAAGATCCCTATACCTACTATCTTGCGGAAGTCGATACGGTGTAGTCTCATGGGGTGGCTTTAGTTTCTCTGGAGCCTGGGTTTGGAAGTGGAAAAACCGCATAGACACAAATTTTATCAAGCGATTTTCAAGGATAAACGAATGACCGGTAGTACCTCACAGGCGAAAGACAAACAACTCGACGGGGCATCTCAACTAAATGATACCAATTACCTAGAGACCTTACGCCAGCAAATGCTAAAGTTTGCAAACCTCCAAATCAGTGATACTCATCTTGCTGAAGATGCAGTGCAAGAAGCACTCATAGGTGCCATGAAAAAAGCTGACTCATTCGGTGGCCGCTCAGCGTTTAAAACCTGGGTCTTTGCGATTTTAAAAAATAAAATTGCCGATGTATTACGTAAACGTCAACGTTTAGCAGAAGTTAGCGAGCTTATGAGAAGTGATGAAGATGATGAAGCTCTCTCATCGCTCTTTGATAAGAAAGGACACTGGAATCCTGAAGACCGACCCAATCGCTGGGGAGATCCCGAGGATTCCTTCAAGCAACAGCAGTTTTGGGTTGTCTTCGAAACCTGTTTGAACAACCTACCTGGCAACCAAGCTAAGGTGTTTATGATGCGTGAATACATTGGTTTAGATACTGATGAGATTTGTAAAGAGGAGGACTTATCCGTTAGCAACTTACATGTCATTCTGCATCGAGCTCGACTTAAATTGCAAAAATGCCTAGAAATCAAATGGTATGATGGAGGTAAACATGCTTAGTTGTCACCAAGCAACGCGGCTCGCGTCAGATGCACAAGAGCGCCCATTAACATTCAAAGAAAAAGTATCTTTAAAAATTCACACTATGATGTGCTCTGGATGCCGTAACTTTGAAAGTAGCATGAACACTCTTCGCAAAGCCATGCAGGGGTTTGCAAGCGGTGACCACAAAGACATAACAAACAACAACACTAAAAAAACGATGAAAAAGCATGAATAATCACTCGATCATGGATAAAACCCAACAAGTATGGCGCTCCTTTCGAAGCGTCCCTTTGTGGGTTCAAATGATTTTAGCCGTTAACAGTATCAGTCTATTTTTTGATGCTATAGATTCCTGGAAATGGGTACAGGGTGATAAAAGCATACCAGGGGTCCCCGAAAGTTAGGCTTCGACTACCTAGGACGTTGCACGCTGCATTAATTCCACATCGGGCAAATTATCATATAACACCGCTATATCGTCATAAGCATTTAATGCCCCCACCACGACAGGCAATGGCTCTGACCAAATTTCCGGTAAATCCGCCTCTAACGCCTCCTCAATAGAGAAAGCAAGCAGCTCAACAGGCGGGGTGAACTGTGCATCAACACCCTCTTTATTCCCTCTAGCATCAATACGATACCAACCATAATCCAGCAAATACACTGCATTCAGTCCATGTAAACAGTAAGGAGGCCCGCTCCCTTCCAGACTTAATCGCTGATAACAAAAGCCTGCAGGGATATTGTTAGCTCGCAATAAAGCAGCTAACAAATGACTCTTGCTGTAGCAATAGCCAGTGCTATTAGCTAACACAGAAGATGCACGACACGTCACAGGGTTTTGCTTATAATCCCAACTGTGATTAATGTTATCTCGCACCCATTCAAAACACGCTTTAGCAATAGCAGCGTCCATTGATACAGAAGAGACTTCACCCTCCTGCTGTTTAGTGCATGGTTTAACGTATTGCTTAGCAATTTCTTTTGCTAACGCTAGTACACCCGGCTCTTTCCAATCAACAATATCCGTCGCGCTTAAATAGCACGCCATTGCTTCAATATTTTTGCTCTCACTACCCATCGCATTACTCACTTACTTTATGCTGTCTATAGTTGCATTAACTCAGTCAAGATGATCGTATATTAACTTTATTTGACCATTCTTTTACAATCCTTCAATCATTTTTTATGATTCACTCACAACAACCTCCAAAAAATAGAGAATACTTATGCGTCTTTTACATACCATGTTACGTGTTGGTGATTTAAATACATCTATCAATTTCTATACTGAAGTCTTGGGAATGGAGCTATTGCGCCAAAAAGAATTCCCTGATGGTCGCTTTACCTTGGCCTTTCTTGGCTACGGCCCAGAATCAAGTAACACCGCACTGGAACTTACCCATAACTGGGATACGAGCACCTACGACCTAGGCAATGCTTATGGCCACATCGCTATTCAAGTAGACGATGTCTATCAAGCCTGCGAAGCAATTCGAAACAAAGGAGGCACCATCACGCGAGAACCTGGCCCAATGAAGCACGGTTCAACTATTTTAGCATTTTGCCAAGACCCTGACGGCTACTCCATTGAATTACTTAGCAAATAAGACACGCATCAAATAACACCAAAACATAAGCGAAAACACATCTTGCCAGCCCGAATATACTGTATATAATTACAGTATATGAATTTTACAGGCAATTCCTATCATGACTGGGCTGCAAGATGTATTACAACACCCTTCCATATGGCGCGCATCTGACGCACTTCAGCAGGAAAGTTGCACCCAACAAACACAACGACACATTCCAACAGGTTTCTCTCAGCTCGACAAAGAGCTCCCCCTGCACGGCTGGCCAAAAAACGAGCTATCCGAATGGTTAAGCCCTCAATGGGGTATCGGGGAACTGCAACTACTGAGCCCTGCCTTGGCACAGCTTAGCCAACAGCAGCGTTGGATCGTTTGGGTCTCACCTCCCTGGCAGCCCTACGGCCCAGCCCTAATACAACAAGGTGTAAATATTAGCAACGTGCTATTAATTTATGCAAAAAGTAATAACGAGAAATTGTGGGCAATGGAAACCTGTTTGCAATCTGGAGCCTGTAGCATGGTATTAGGCTGGCCCAACAAAGTACTCCCACAACAAATCAAACGGTTACATTTAGCGGCAAGAAAAGGTAATTCATGGTGCTTATTAATGCGTCATAGTGATCATGCACAACATGCCTCCCCTGCACCGTTACGCGTAATGGCTCGCGTGGCGGGTGCCCATGTTGAATTACAACTCATTAAGCGACGCGGTAGTTGGGCAAGCCATTGGATTCAATTTCCACATTTACTTACGGCGTCCCTTACATCAACAAAACCCGCAACGTCTATTAATGAAACCTCTCCCAATGTAGACCTGAGGCAATCACTCACCCCGACTAATATCATGCCCATGCTCCACGCACCAACCCTAAGAAATGATTAAGGTATTGCCATGTTATGGATCTGTATTTACTTACCCCTATTACCTCTTGAAGTTTTTACACAGAAAAAACAACAAGGGGCTCTTGTGGTTGAAGAAAAAACCAATCATCGCCGCCAAGTATTACTTGCCAACACCGAAGCGTATGACGCGGGCATCAGCATTGGCAGCAGTATTTCCACCGCCTTAAGCTTGGTTTCAACGCTCTCCATCAAAAAGAAAGATGAGGCTGCGGAATGGCAAGCCTTAGAACAATTAGCAACATGGGCTTATCAATTCACACCCTACATTACGTTACAAGAACACACTTTATTGTTGGAAGTTGAATCATCCTTAACGTTATTCAAAGGAAAAGACGCCCTGTGCAAGCACCTAACCGATGGATTACAACAGTGGGGTTACCAATACAGCATTGCTTGTTGCTCAACGGCAAAGTCAGCGCACCTACTTGCAAAAGCAAAAATAAGAGATAGGGAGAACAAAAACCTCAACAAACTTTTTTTTCACACCGATGACATACAACAATGCCCTATTAACTTATTAGATATTAATGAGAAAACAAAAGCTTCGCTTTTAAGCATGGGATTAACGCAAATAAAAGATGTTACATGCCTACCAAAGGATGCTATCAACCGACGTTTTGGTACCGGTCTATCACTTCAGCTACAACAAGTCATGGGAAACACCAGTGATATACAAAAGAATTTCTCACTACCAAAAACTTTCGATCAAAGCATTCACTTTACAGAAGAACTGATCCATAGCAGCAGCCTACTTTTCCCCCTAAAACGTCTATTAAGTTATCTGGAAAATTATTTATTGGCACGCCAGCTTTTATGTAACAGCTTTGTTATTACATTCAACGAGCACTCTCAACAACGACATTCCTTGGTTATGCAGTTAGCTCAACCCCATTATCGCAATGATTACTTCCTAAGTTTAATAAAACTTAAATTAGAAAACATCAACCTCCAACAACCCGTTATTGGCATAAAGGTGACTGCCCGTTATTTCTCGCCTATGACGCAACAAACCCGAGACCTATTCTTATCCTATCAAGAACCCGCACAATCTAAACATGCATTAATCGACACATTAACTCATCGACTAGGGGAAAGATCCATGCATCAAATTGTTATCAACAAAGACTATCGGCCTGAGATAGCAGCACAAATCCGACCTATTAGTATTAATCTACACAATATCGATCCCAACAATACAATCAAAGAAAATGACGCTCATTACGATGTAAAAAAAACACGCGAAAAACAACGTAAAATAACCCAGACCAACAACCCTCAACAAGACATCGATGCAACAATACAAACACAACACCCTGAGCTAACACGTCCGCTATGGTTATTTCAAAAACCTCAACCACTTCACAATAAAAAAGGCGTGCCGATATATGGGGAGCGCTTACAACTCATAAAAGGCCCTGAGCGCATCGAAACAGGTTGGTGGGATAAACAACCCATTAATCGTGACTATTATGTTGCCCAACATCCCACCGGTGTTATTTACTGGGTCTATGTCAATAGAGAAAAAGGCGCCCCACACCAATCGTCCTATACGCCAAAATATCAAGACAACCAATGGTTCTTACATGGCGTCTTTGGCTAACATAAAATATGCAGAACTACATTGCATTAGCAATTTCAGCTTTTTGACCGGAGCCTCTCATCCAGAAGAATTAGTACGAGAGGCCGCGAAGCAAAACTATCAAGCGCTGGCAATCACTGACGAATGTTCTCTAGCAGGTGTTGTCCGCGCTCATGTCGAAGCAAAAAAGCACAACATTACATTATTGATAGGTAGCCAATTTCACACCCAAGAAGGCTTACACTTAATTGCCATAGCCCCCCACAGGCTATCCTATGGCAAACTATCCAGCGTCATTAGTAAAGCCCGCAGACGATGTAAAAAAGGGAAATACTCCATTACATTAAGCGATTTCCAACACACATTGGATGATAGTCTTATCATCTGGTTACCCTCCGAATCACAATGCCTCCAACCTCTATCTAAAGTACCAGAAGCCATAAAGCAGTTCATCCAACAATCTACTGGACGACTGTGGATTGGTATTGAAAACCAATGGAGAGACCACGATCACCACCTCACTATCCAACGAGAACACACCGCTTTTGTATATTCACTTCCCACAGTAGCCTGTGGCAACGTGTACATGCACAGTAAACAACGAAAACCACTACATGATGTATTAACGGCAACCCGATTAAACACCTCAATCCACCATTCTGGATTTTCATTACATAGCAACAGGGAAGGTTATCTACGAACCTTATTGGATATCAATCAGTGCTATCACCCTCAACAAATCCAAGCCAGTATTGATATCGCAGCACGTTGCCACTTTTCTTTAACCGAGTTACGTTACGAATACCCTAAAGAGCTCGTTCCGCCCAATTACACCCCTCAACAATACTTGCTAGAATTAGTCACCATTGGTGCACAACAACGCTGGCCCTTGGGTGTCAGCCAAAGCGTACAACAGCTATTAGACAAAGAACTACGTATTATCGAAGAATTACAGTATGAATATTACTTTTTGACCGTTTATGACATTGTTCAATTTGCCCGTAGCGAAAGCATACTTTGCCAAGGCCGAGGGTCTGCAGCTAATTCAGCCGTGTGCTTTTGCCTATTTATTACCGAAGTTGACCCAGATAAAAGCACGTTACTGTTTGAACGTTTCATCTCTAAAGAACGTGATGAACCTCCCGATATTGATGTCGACTTTGAACATGAACGGCGCGAAGAAGTTATTCAGTTTATTTATCGAAAATACGGCAGACAACGAGCAGCGCTAACCGCAACCGTCATCTCTTATCGATTGAAATCTGCAATACGTGATGTAGCAAAAGCGTTGGACTTTGATCAATCACTCATTGATCAACTTCTAAAAACTATCGCGTGGTGGGATCAAAAAAAACACCTAAAGGAGCGCTTTAAAACCCTTGGCATTGATATCAACAACCCTCAAATCTGTCACTTCACCTATTTGGTTAACGAAATATTAGGCTTCCCCAGGCACCTTTCCCAACATGTGGGCGGCTTTATTATATCCAGTGGTCCGTTGGATCAATTAGTCCCCATAGAAAATGCAGCAATGGAAAACCGCAGTATTGTGCAATGGGATAAAGATGACATAGAAGCGCTGGGTTTAATGAAAATAGATGTCTTAGCATTAGGGATGTTATCGGCCATACGAAAAAGCTTTCACTACATTAAAACACTTCGCGGCACCCAATGGACACTGGCCACCCTACCCGCCGAAGATGCAAAAACCTACGAATTACTACAACAAGGTGACAGCGTAGGTGTATTTCAAGTGGAATCACGGGCACAAATGGCTATGTTACCCCGCCTTAAACCCGCATGTTTTTATGATTTGGTTATTCAAGTCGCTATTGTTCGACCCGGTCCAATTCAAGGCAACATGGTTCACCCTTTTTTAAAACGGCGCGATGGATTAGAGGCTGTCACCTACCCCCACGAAGAAATAAAACACATATTAGAGCGAACCATGGGTGTTCCTATCTTCCAAGAACAAGTCATTCAGCTGGCCATGGTAGCGGCCGGCTTTACTGCTGGTGAAGCGGATCGGTTACGCAGAGCAATGGCTAGCTGGAAAAAAAAAGGGCAACTGCGTCAATACCAACAGCAATTGCATGAAGGCTTGTTATCCAAGGGCTATACCATCGAATTCGCAGAACAGTTAATTGAGCAAATCAATGGTTTTGGGGAATATGGTTTTCCTGAATCTCATGCCGCTAGTTTTGCATTACTGGTATACGCATCGGCATGGTTAAAATGTCATGAACCTGCCGCTTTTTGTTGTGGTTTGCTAAATAGCCAACCTATGGGGTTTTATACTCCTTCTCAGTTAATTCAAGATATTCGTCGACACAGCATCATAATCAACCCGATTGACATTACTTGTAGTGACTGGGACCATACACTCGAAACAAATAAAGAAAAGCTACCGACAAACGCACAACCAGCTATTCGCTTAGGATTACGCATTGTAAAGGGTTTGTCCGCTAATGGTGCCACAGCATTACTCTCAGCCAGAAACAACGCTCCATTCCAATCTATTGCCGACTTAAAGCAACGTAGTCAGTTAAACCGAAAAGATATAGAAGCGTTAGCCAACAGCAATGCTTTATCATCATTGTCTGGACACCGCTTCCAAGCACGCTGGGAAGCAGAAGGTATCCAACCTTCTTCCCCGCTACTTCCCAGCAACACCCAACAAGAAAACTTTATCCCTCTAGTACCACCAACACAGGGACAGAGTACCCATGAGGACTATAGCAGCACAGGCTTAACCTTGGGCCAACACCCTATGCTGTTATTACGAAACCACCCTGCTATCAAAGGATGTAAAACTCATCGGGACTTATATGACCTTAATAATAAACGTTTTGTTCGAATAGCCGGTATCGTTACTGGCAGGCAACGCCCCGGGTCTGCATCTGGTGTGATTTTTATCACCTTAGAAGATGAAACCGGCAACAGTAATATCGTAGTATGGAAAGACCTTGTAGAAAGGCGTCGATCCATTATCGTTCAAGCAAAGCTACTCAAAGTAAAAGGTATCATTGATCGTAAAGATTCCGTTATTCACGTCATCGCTGGAGATGTCGAAGACTTAACACCACTACTCGGTAATTTAGATACAACATCTCGCGATTTCCATTAGTTTATACGTACTTCATTAAACTATACATCACATCGAATCGAATCGTTAAAAATGAACTTCTACAGAGGCGGTAAGGTTTCTTTCGTTGGTATCGTTATTGGCGTCATCTTCAGTGCCAAATTTACTTTCTATGAAAATATATTTAATCCCTGCATAGAACGTCTTAGGTGTACCAAAAAAAGTACCTATATCTAGCTTTAACTCTGAAGTGAGGTTTAATACCGCATGGCCATCCTCTGAACCGCTACTCCAATCGGCGAACCCTTCATAGGATAAGTCCATTCTACCAACCGAAAAAGGAACCACCCAAACAGGAGTAAGCTGCCAGTTATCTTTTTGGTTTTCATTATTTCTACGATAAAAATTCAATTGGAAAACAGCAAACCCTGGAATATCCAAGTCAATTGCAGGACCATACAGGTAGTTTGTGGCACCGGTAGCTATTTCTGTTGTGGTTGTTATGAGGACATCGCTAATGCCCTTCACCTTGAATTTAGTATCGAATACCTTACCGATACTAAGACGAGGGGATATTTCCCAATATGTTTCCTTATCACCATTGTCTGATTCAACTCGGTCCGCAAACATAAATATATCGCCCCAACTATGGCCGCTTACATGTTCATAAGTCAAAACGGTGCGGTTATTATCACCCAGCTTAAAGTCAGTGCCTCTCCATAAAGCAAATGAATTATCACTCCAGAGTTGCTTTCCATAACTTGGCATCGTCAGAACCCATGTTATAACGACAAGAATAACCTGCTTAAACCTCATAGATCGCTCCAAGTAATAGTGATATCCCTTTGTTAATTGGCTAACTAGTGCCCATCCAGAAATACATAAAGCATTGAAAATAAAAGAAATAGTTCGATGGTAGTTAAAAAAACCTCTTGAGTTTGTTAAGTTTAAAGTGCGACCCAAAAACAGACCAAA
>MAAC01009959.1_pt1 | contig 78644 bp, 61 predicted proteins | sample 1115981 | NCBI WGS metagenome assembly MAAC01 (sample SAMN04961126, study PRJNA320927) | seawater metagenome | isolation source: sample BD02T64 sea water enriched with oil for 64 days | place: USA:Gulf of Mexico | collected 2013-07-27
GTTTTTGTAAAGGCTGAAATGGCAATCGGAGTTGACTGAATGCTCTCAACTCTTTTACGTGCAGTAACTTCTATTATTTCTATCCCTACAACTTTTTCTTCAACCTTTTTGTCTACTTCTACTGCATTAGCAAAAAATGGTACTGTTGCCATAAACGGTAAAAGCACTAAGCTGTGTTTAAAGTGCTTTTGTAATGCTACGTTTATTAATGTTTTATTATTCATTATTGTTTCCCCTGTTATTAATTTTGTCATCATTAAGTTTTCACTATCTAATTCGGTTTGAATCACTCATTTTTTTTATGCTAAAATAAAATCTGCACAGCGCTCTGCAATCATGATGGTCGGAGCATTAGTATTACCACTCACTAAAGATGGCATGATGGAAGCATCACAAATTCGTAACCCTTCAATACCATGCACCCGTAATGCAGGGTCAACAACGGCATTATCATCTGTGCCCATTTTGCATGTTCCCACAGGGTGATATACGGTTTTAGCGTATTTTCTAATATGATCTACCAGCTCATCATCACTGATATCTTTCTGTGAGGAGGGCAATAACTCTTGTTCAATAATTACTGACATTGACGGTTGACGAATGATGTTCCGAGCTATTTTTAAACCTCTAACCATTGCATCTACATCACTAGGCTCGGTTAAATATCGGGCATCAATTTCTACAGAATCATCTGGGTTGTTTGACGTTACTACAACCTCTCCACGTGATTTAGGTCTTAGAAAGCATGGATTTATTGATATGCCATGTCCGTCAATTGGTTCTCTGTCGGCATCACCAACCAAGGTAGGTAAAACATGAAACTGTATATCAGGTCGTCCTTCGCCTGTAGAGTCAATAAAGCCACCTGACTCAACAACGGTTGAGGTAAGTAAGCCTGAATGAAAAGGAAAATATTGAGCACCGTTTTTAATCGCTTTTAAGCCTTTATCTTGCCCTAATAACGATATAGGTGCTTTTGTGCGACCATATATTGATATTTCCAAATGATCTTGGTAGTTTTTACCTACCCCTTGGAGAATTTTGACAGGAACAATATTTGCTGATTTCAATACCTTTTCGGGACCAATACCAGACAGCATTAGAATTTTAGGGCTTGCCAGTGCACCAGCGCTTAATATCACTTCACTTTTAGCAAATACACTTATTTCAGTATTATTTTTATCTTTGTAAACAACACCTGTAACTTTATTATCCGTTAGTACTAAACGTTGTACTTTTGCTTGAGTTAATACGGTGACATTGGGTAAGTTTTTCACTTCAGCTAAATAGGTAGTAGCTGTTGACCCTCGCTTGCCATTAGATGTTGTTGTTTGATAAAAACCTACACCGGCTTGAGATTCTCCATTAAAGTCATCATTGTGAGCATAACCCGCTTCTTGTGCTGCTCGAACAAAAGCTAATGAAAGAGGATGTTTGTGTTTAGCGTCTGAAACTTTTAGGCTTCCTTGAGTACCGTGGTAATCATTGGCTAAGCGTTCATTATTCTCTGCGCGTTTAAAAATAGGTAATACATTTTCCCACTCCCATCCAGAACAACCATTTTGGGCCCAATCATTATAATCTTCTGCCTGTCCACGAATATATACCATAGCATTCACAGAAGAGCCTCCGCCTAAGGTACGACCTTGGGGAATAGTTGTAGCTCGTCCATTTAATTCAGGAGATGTTTTAGAACGATAAATAAATGTACGTTCAGTGCCTATTACGCGGATAAAAGTTGCAGGAATATGAACAAACATACTGTTGTCTGCGGGGCCTTCTTCAAGTAATAATACTTTTTTTCCTGCTTTAGCCAGACGATTAGTTATTACGCATCCTGCGGAACCTCCTCCGATAACAATGTATTCATATTGCTCTTTAATATTAGACATTTTTCTCCCCTTTAAAATTATTTTTATGAAGGTATAAGCAAAAACTCATGAACAAATAAACTTAACGTGTTATTTATTTTTTATCTTGATTTGAAGGATATATAAAAAAGAATGATTACTCTTGATTGTAACAGTCACTAGAGTTAACTCATTGGGACATTTTGATAGATTGGGTGTTCATAAAAAGCAAAACTAATTAACATGTATACTATTTCATTTGTTTACAATATAATCAAAAAAAAGACAATTTAATTGTTCATCACTCTTATAATGAAAAATATGCGCAGGATATTATGCTAATTCAAAATTCTGTTATTGTTTCAACAAAAGACGTACCAAGCCAATTAGCAAAAGGGTACTGGGAACGTGAAGTAAATAAATACGTCATAAGTATTGATTGCCCTAACAGCCAAGCAGATGACGTACAGGCTACGCTACGTCACGATGATCTTGACCTTCTCCGTGTTAATTATATTTCAGCAAGCGCACATTCAGTGCAACGCAGTCGTTTTGATATTGCAAGCGACCCTCGTGCAAGTGTTTTTATGTGTTTAATGTTAAAAGGCAATGGTTACTCTTATCAGGGAAATTCCTGTTCAAACCATCGTCCTGGTGATTTGATTATGTATGACACTATGAAGCCCTATGGACATGGTTTTCCTGCTGATATGGAAATGATAGTGGTTGATATACCACGTAATATTGCCAATGAGATTATAGGTAAAAAAAGCATTGATGACTTGATCAAGATCGACAGCCACGTGCAATTTGGTAAATCATCTAATGATGCTATTCTTAAGTTATTGCAAAAAAAACCGTCTTCAACGAGTGAAATGCATAGTATTTGTGAGCAGGTTATACAACATACAGAGGTACTGTTTAATAGTTCTTATACCAAGTCTAGCCAAAAAAGCGGTAACATCTTATACCATGAATGCAAAGCTTATATTGATAAACATCTCACTGATACTGAACTCAATATTGATAATTTATGTAGTGAGTTGCATACTTCTCCTCGTCAATTGGCTAGAGCTTTTGCGCGAAGTGAACAAACGGTAAGTCGTTATATCTGGGAAAGCCGGTTAGAAAAAAGCCGTGAAGATATTTTGAATTCAATCAATATTAGTATCACTGAAATCGCTTTTAAATGGGGGTTTAACCATAGCACTCATTTTAGTAATGCTTATAAAAAGTATTATGGTGAGTCGCCAAGTGGTACACGAAGAGTATTAAACCAATACTTACATACCCGCTCCACTTGAAGATGCTCGTTTCAGGAAGTCTGAGCGATTCATAACCAAGGCACATTTTTTTATTAAGGGTTATTCAGGAGAATATGTTCCTGCATTCTCTAATAAGCTACGTCCATGTAGCGTCCTTAAAAAGAAATGTAACGCAGAGTATGATTTGCTCAGCCTTCCCCAAGGGGCTGGTTTAGAAGCGCTTTATACTGCGTTATTGATTTTGAGAAGGGAGTAACCATTCTCTACAATCAATGCCTTGCCTAAAGACGTTTCTAATTCCAGCTGAATCCTGCATCTGCAAGTGGAACGGGTATAGTAATAATTATCCTATCTATTTATCTAGAAGTATTTAAGATTCCCTCTAATTAGCAATATGCTTTTTACCAACAGATAAAAGTTATTATTAGGGTTTGTTTAAAGTGGTAATGAACTCAGTGAGTCGATGAAACATCGAAATAAAAAAAACAATTTAGATAATGCAGGAGCAATTATCCTGAATATACCCTCCTACATTATCTTCAATCAATACCTTGCCTAAAAACGTTTCTAATTCCAGGTAAGCCCTGCATTTCTCAGTAGCTTAGGTATAGTTTTACCTGCCTAAGCTCCATAGTCTTATTGAGTCGCTGCTTGCTGGCTATAATACTCTGCTACAGCGACTATCTGCTCATCTGTTAACTCTTGTGCAATGACTTGCATGATAGGCGATTGTCGCTCACCACTTTTAAAATCACGTAATTGTTTCTGCAAATACATTGCTTGCTGCCCTGCTAAATTAGGCCACAATTGCGTCACTGTGATCCCTGTCATTCCATGGCAAGAAATACAACGAGCGCGAACATTTTCTCCTTTTTTATTCTGTATTTTACTCGCCTTAGTCTCATTTTTTTGCTGTGAGAAATAACTCGCTAATTGAGTAATATTATTATCACTAAGCTTATTAACAAAAGGTAGCATGGCAGGGTTATGGCGCTTTCCATCACGAAAAGCTTTAATTTCTTTATTAAGATAACCCTGTTTTTGTCCAGCCAAATTTGGATAATTTGTATTGGTAGAAATTCCCTTTTGGCCATGACATGTCATGCAAACCTTGGCTAAATCATTAACATTACTTTGTTCATCGGCAACAACGGGCTGATTGATGGCCAAACATGTTAAAAAAGCAATCGGTGCTATTTTTTTAAATTTATTTATAGTAACTTTTTTCATCGATTGTCCTAAATTTATTAATGTAAAAACGAAAACTAATTAATGGCTACTTAACTGCTAATCGCTTTACTAACATCTCTCTATAATCTACAACTTCAAATAAAGGCTTTTGTCGTAACTTAGCTACTTCATTCGCGGTATAATATTGCATGTTTTTTGGCACACTCTCACCACCCAATTCAATGATCATCCAGTTAAGCACTTCGGCCAACTGTTCATCATTTAGTGGCGAGTTAGCAGAACCAGGCACTCTAACTAGGTATTCACGTGCAACTTGGTTTTGTAAAAAGTAGCCTATATAGTTTTTAATTTTAGGTACAGACTTACCACCAGTACCGTCAGGCGTGTGACAACCTTGGCAGAACATTTGATAATTGAATTTAGCTCTGTCGGTATTCACCTTTAACAGGTTATCTGCAGCAACCGTTTGGAAGCTACAGAAAATAAATAGCCCCCAAACAACTCGCTTAATGGATAAACTTAGCGCAATCACTTGCTACTGCCTTCATCAAAAGCAATACCAACCACAATTGCCGTTGAGCAATGATAAACAGAGCTAGTTGCGCCTAAACACCAATTCACATCGTTTGATTTATCTGAGCGATATAACGGTCTGTCACCTTCATCGCGTTGACATAAACAAGTACCACACTGGGTTTTGCCACAACAATCATTATAGGAAATAACATAATTACGACCATCGATAGGATTACGACAGGTGCCGATCCACGTGATAGGGGACATTTCAGTGCCCGGTGGACAAGTGTTGTAACTGCCCCCACAACAATCACATAAAAAACCGTCAATAGCGCAATAACGCCAATAATCACAGCTCGAAGGATCGCCTGCTTCTTGAGGTAATACCGGAGTATCACTAGCTCTCGCTACCGGTAATAAAGGAATAGTTGACGCACCTACTAAGGTTGCTGCTACCCCTTTAATGAAGCCTCGACGATTACTCAATTGAGCAACATTACGCGCTTTTTTTTCGAAAAATTTATCAATAAAATTCATGGGTAATTTCCATTATTTAGCTGGGGAGACTTGTTTAGACATAAACTCTTGAATAGAAGCCACTTGATGCTCTTTTGCCTCAAACAAACTATCAATATGTTCTCTAGAGTTAATAATACCCATCGACGCAATAACACCTTGTTGATCAATCAACACAGCATAAGGCAATTTGGCAATACCAAAACTTTTACCCAGAACTTCTGAAACAATATAAGGAAAGCTTGCTAAGCCTTGCTGATCAATTAAGCCTTGATGATCATCATTTTTACCATCACTAGCAAACACAACATCAACCCAATCGGCTTCAGCTTTAGCGGCTGATTTGATTGCCGGTAATAATGTTTTGCACACTGGACAAGTAGGCGAAATAAAAAACAGCAATTGTGAGTGACCATTGTCACGTGTACCGCCAACATCAACTAGCGTTGAGGCCATTGTTTGTAACGTTAGTTCGGGTGCTACTTGACCAGCTTCAAGCTTTTGGTTAATAGCAAGGGCTCCAGCAGGCGCGACACGCTCATAAAGTACGCCTATTTGACGCGTAAGTGCATAAATAATCACGGCAAAAACGACTACTATGATCCAAAGAACTATATTTGATATAACGAGCAAATCCATATTTACATCCTCAATTTTTAGTGACTAAGCACTTTTAGTCGCTGAGCATTAACAATAAGCTGCTCAAACGTTAAATTTAATAAAATCATCACCAAAGAGATAACTATCGTCATCACCATTGCACTGGTAAAAAAGCTGTTTCCGGGTGCTAAACACAACCAAGCTAAAACAGAAAAAACACCATTACGTAATAACAAGCTACTACTTATATTGGTTTGCCCTGCTGGTCCCATACAGCCACAATCTAAATCTTTATTACCTTGCATTATTTGAAAAGCCATCAGTAACAGATAAGACAGTAATACAGCGATAGCTAACATGGCAGCAACGGCTCTAGTACCTGGTATAACAAGTGCCAATGCCAAGGTTACTTCTATTATGCCAATAGCTTTAGCGAGAGATTTAAACTGCAATTTTGCTTTAACGTTATGATCTAAATACGCTTGCAGATTTAAATATTGTCCAATCAAATTCGCATAATAAACACCATTAGCAGACTGCACTTTATGCAAACCCGCCTGCGCAAATACCCACATTAAAAACAAAGCACTGGCATCAGAAAGTACATAACTCATGATTAATACGCCTTATGAACAAGTAGGGGTGTTGAGTTACCAAAATCACTAATAGTTTGTATTAATTTACCCGTTTTCGGGTTAAAGATATCAAGCTGTAGTTCACCATTGGTAACCACCATCAATGGATCTTTACCTCTTGTTACCGCGACAGAAACAGCCCAACTTGGTATATCAATTACTTTCAGACGTTGCTTAGTTTTCATATCAAAAAGCCAAACCTGACTACCGCCATGAGTTTGTGAGCCGTCATAGCCATCAGCATGCATAATTTGGTACATGATCCCTTGTTCATCAACATCATTTAACGCTAAGCCACCAGGTCGCCAGTTTTTCTTCTTTTCATCTTCGGTTACCAAGCTCCAATGCTCAACATATTTAGCCACCTCACCTGAAAAATCAAACACATGAACTTCGCCAGTAAAGCTTGGAAAATACGCAATTTCATTAATGATTACCGGTCGTTCAAAAATAGGTGTTTTATCGGTATCGAAAAAAGCTTTTATTCTATGTTGTGATTTAAGCTTTCCTGTTTCATCTAACACGGTAGTTAACATGCCACCATTACTACATAATGAAGAAACACTGCGCTTACCTGTTGTAAACGTTAGGACACAACCGGGAGTACCAATGGTTGCGGTAATTTCTTTGGTGTCTAAATCAACCACGGTAATTGATGCTGCAGGACTAAAGTTTGCAACAAATAAAAACTTTTCATCTGGTGTCAATGCCATGGCATGACGCCTAGGTAAAGACTGTAAACGAGTGTCTGGCCAAATGATTTCTTTAGACGTCGCCATCGTAGTTTTGTTATAAATAGTTAGCACATCTGTTTTAGGCCCTCTTGCTCCCCTAGAATGAAACGATTCCATAATATAAAATTCAGGCCTTTTTTTCGCCTGAATAAAATTACCGAGCAAGTTTTTATCTGCAGTGCCTTTTATACGCTCAGAATGCTTACTTTCTGCGACATCCAGTAAAATCATTTTGCCGCCAAACATACTCATAAAGCTTGACTCATCAACATACATCCAAGTTTCTGGAAATTGACTTGGCAAAACTTCTACGTTACCTGTTTTTTCTACTGGTAATGGGGGCAAATCCGTCCTTGGTGCCACATCACTAGCCGTTTTTTGACTTGCCTGAGCAGTCATAAAAACGGATATTGAAAAAAAGAGGCAACACACTAAAAAACCTTGCTTAAAGTGTGCATCGACTTTCATATTTTATTCCTTAATTTATTTGTATTGTTATCACTACTATTGCACTATTTAGGAATTCTCAATGTTTGTATTGAGGTATATTCTTCTAAACCATAAAGACCAAACTCTACGCCAAAACCTGACTGTTTAATACCACCAAAAGGTGCATTAGGCTGAATTGCGCCATGGGTATTAATCCAGACCGAGCCACATTCCATTAGTTTAGCTAGCTCTGTTGCTTTAGCAACATCGGCTGACCATATTGAGCCGCCTAAACCAGCATCGTTTTCATTGGCTTTAGCAATCACAGCATCAACATCAGTAAATTTAATTATAGGCACGATAGGACCAAAAGGCTCTTCATCAACCAAACGACAACCATCTGTTAAATCAGCAACGATCGTTGGTTCAAAAAAGTAACCTTCCCCTGCTATTTTATTACCACCTGATAAGAAGCGACCACCACAAGCTTTGGCATCTTCAGCCAAATCAACCACAATTTGTAATTGCTTAGCATTTTGAATAGGCCCTAATTCAACGCCTTCTTCTAAGCCATTACCCACGGTGACTTGTTTAGCAAGTTGAGCCATTTCTTGGCAAACTTCTTCATAAATAGACTCATGCACATAAAGTCTTTTTAGTGCCGCACAAGTTTGTCCGTTATTATGAAAACAAGCAGCAAAAAGCTGATTAGCCGTTTCTTTAACATCAACATCCGGTAATACAATACCAGCATCATTACCACCCAACTCTAAGGTTAGTCGTTTGAGGTTGACAGCTGATGAGCTCATTATATTTTTACCGGTTGGTGTTGAACCAGTAAAAATAATTTTACTGACATCTTTATGTGTTGTTAGTGCATGACCAACATCGCCCTCACCTGTAACCACATTTAACACGCCAGCGGGTAAAATTTCATTGGCAAGTTCAACAAAACGTAAAGTTGATAGTGGCGTCAACTCTGACGGTTTGATCACGACAGTGTTACCTGTTCTTAACGCTGGAATAATATGCCAAATAGCAATCATTAATGGCCAGTTCCAAGGTGTTATCGAACCCACTACACCTAACGGTTTACGGTGAACCTCAATACGGGCATCGTCATTGTCTTGAACAACATCAACCGCTAACTCCAGTTCAGCTGTCATTTGTGTCCAGGCAATTGAACCACCCACTTCCATGCCTGAACCTACATTATTCAAGCCGCCCATAGGCTTGCCTGTTTCTTGGGTAATTAAGGCCATCAATTCTGGCATATTGGCTTCTAACGCATTAGCTAGTGCTAACATTTTCGCTTTTCTTTCGGCTGAGCTAGTTTGACTCCACGACTTGAAAGCCTTTTTTGCTGACGCGACTGCTTGATTTAAATCATCAACACTTCCCTGCTGATATTGTGCAAAAACTTGTCCGGTGGCAGGATTAATGACATCACAATACTGCGTAGATTGGCTTTTTTGACCATTTATAACCATTGTAAACTTATTCATAAAACACCTATTAAATTCCAATATTTAACAAAAAACGTACTTACATATCCAAGCTACTTGAAGATGTTCGTTTCAGGTAGCTTGAGGTTAACATCCCTATTCAAAGGTATAATTTACCGTAACGCCCACCCAGCGAGGTGCGGCATAAAAGTTTTGGTTGTAACCAGCAGCGCCAGTAAAGTCAAAACTGTATACACGATATTCTTCATCGGTTAAGTTTTTAACAAATGCTGAAACAGATAAATTCTCATTGATATCATAACCAATGCGGGCATTGAAAACGGTATAAGCATCTTCGTTTGATACTTCACTGTTGGTGATATCAAAAAACTGTTCGTCTTGATGGTTAAAGTCGACTTGCACTGATAACTCTTCTGTTGCTTGGTAACGCACTAGGCCATTAACACTGTACTTTGGTGCTAGCACCATGTCGGTATCTTGAAAAGTATCTCCGCCACGAATTGAAATTTCATCTACTTCTGAGTTAATCAAACTAGCACCTAAGCTGATGTCCCAATTATCTCCAGGTAACCAAATAAGCTCGAAATCTGCACCATTAATTGTCGCGTCAGAATTATCAATAAATTGACTTAAACCTGCAAATGTTAGTGCTTGGTAGTTTTCATAATCGTAATAAAACGCGGTAGCATTAAAGCGAACATCGCCATCAGCTAAGGTTGATTTAAAGCCAAGTTCATAACTCAGTAGCTCTTCAGATTCAAACGGTACATCTTCAACGGTTACGCCATCAGTAAAATCTAAGAACCCACCATTAAAGCCGCCACTTTTAAAGCCAGTTGCCACGTTAAAGAACACTAATAAATCTTCTGTCGGGGTGTAATCTAAGCTAATACGACCAGAGATATTGTCATCATCAATTTTTCCTAAACCGCCAAGCTCGGCATTACTGCTAGTAAAGTTAAGGTAGTGTTCTGTGCCTGGAAAGTCTGCGCCAAAACCAAAATCACAAACATCGCCAGCGGGTATTATGCATGAATTAACCACAGCGTCTGGATTGCCCGTGGCTTTATTTTGATAAACCATTGTGCGTTCTTCGGTGGTGTAGCGCAGACCAACTGTTAAATTAAACTCTTCACTTAATGGGATTTCAACTTGGCCAAAAATAGCTGACGATTCACTCTCTTGTAGATAATCAACGTCATAATCAACAAAGTTCACCATGTCAGCTCCAAAAGACCCTTCTGGTGCGCCAGTAATCGCATCAACTAAAGGCCCAGGGAAGTTAAGGGCTAAATCTAATGCACCAGTCACTTCATTTTCAAAATAATAGGCACCAAACATCCAATCCATTGATCCGGTAGAAAAAGCAAGCCTAAACTCTTGGCTGAACTGCTTGTTCTCAGACATAAACTGTGGAGAAATACCATCAAATGGACCAACATCAGTATCTTCTTGGTGAATTTTTTCAACATCTTCAACCGCTGTTATAGAGGTTAGTGTGTAATCACCGCCATCATAATCAAGGTTAATTGATGCACCTTTAGAATCAATTTTTAATAAGCCTTCTCTGTCATACTCACCCGCCCATACATCGCCGTCAGTATCTTTGTAGCCATAAAAATCACTAATACCAGCGGTGCCTGAGCCATCATCGGTAGCTTGATGTTGATACTGTGGCGCAATGGTGTCTGACTTGGCACCATGAACATTTACCAATGCAGTAAAATTGTCAGCTAAATCAACATTAACTTGCAAACGATACGCTTGGTTATCCGCTTCGTTTGCATCCTTTCCTATGCGATTTTTCACATAACCATCATGATTATTTGTTGCTAACGATAAACGCGCTTGAATAGTGTCTGTTAAACCACCGGATATCGCCGCTTCTGTTTTAATTTGGTTATGTTCTGCAAAAGTAACGCTAGCAAAGCCTTCAAGCTCATCAGTTGGCTTTTTAGAAATAAAGTGGACTAAACCACCGGTAGCATTACGACCGTAAAGTGTCCCTTGTGGTCCTCTTAGCACTTCAACACGCTCTAAATCAAACAATTGAAAAGTTAACCCTGGCATTGCCGACTGATAAATTTCATCACGATAAACAGCAATAGGTCCTTCATTGTTATCATTGAAATCATTAAGACCAACGCCACGTAAACTAATTGAAGGGTTATTCCCTTCCCCAACAGGCGTACCTATATTCAAACCAGGTGTTTGACTAGCAATATCTGTACTATCGGTTAAATTTAACTCGCGTAACATATCACCAGAAAATGCTGTTACAGCTACGTTACTGGCTTGAATTGATTCTTGCTTTTTTGAAGCAGTGATCATTATTTTCTCGATAACATTTTCTGCTTGTACAATAGCAGAACTACAAATTGTTAACGCCGCACTGATAGCCATGGCTAATTTAGCTTTATTCAATTTCATTTATTTCCCCGTGTATCAATGTGATACGTTATTTGTAAGTTGTTTTTTATTTTTATATCTAAATACATTCACAACAGATTTACTAGAAATGATAGAAACACCTTTGAATTATCATTAATCTATAATACTGTTAACATATTAACTGTCTTATTAAAGCAAGCTGAATGTTTAAGTTCTTGGTCTAAAGAGAACAATAAAATTGACTGAAAGTGCAACGAATAACGGCAAAAGTACAATTAAAATTTACTTTGTTAAACCATAACAAACTGTTTTATCAAGAAATACATTGAGGAATTGGTAAATGACAACATTGATTACTAGTTTGGATTCATTCAACCATGAAATATCAAATAGTTTCTGCCCCATGAGTTGCAATACTCTGTATCCACTTAAGAAAGATGAATTTAGTGGCTTAATAAGCAGTAAGCGATTGAATCGTTTTAGCCTTGCTCAAGTATCTAGTAACCCTATTGTTGCGCAAAGATCAAAGCATGATATTGCTCGGGTTACAGATGCCTATTACTTAATTAAGTTTCAATTAAAAGGCAACTGTAGTACTAAACACTATGGTAGAGAAGCAAAATTATCCCCTGGTGATTTTATAATTTGCAGCTCTAGCGAACCCTATCAACTAGAATTTCAAGAAAATTATCAGCAAGCGGTATTTGCAATGCCGCAATTAGCGTTACAAGAAATGTTTCAAACACCCGATGACTATTTAGGCTTAAGAATGGGGAATGAAGAGCCAACCAACGGCATGTTGGCGCAATTTGTTTACTCACTGTCACAACGTATGGATCAGCTTAACCCTGAGGCATTACAAAGTATGGAAGCGAATCTTCTTGACTTACTTATCACCTCACTTAAAAGTCAAAAAGGTAGTCATAAAAAAATTATAGAAAGCTCACCTGAACAACATTTACAAAGAATTAAACGCATGATCAACATGCATATTAAAGACTTTAGGCTTGGCGTAGACTTTATTGCTCAAACTGAAAACATTAGTAAACGCTATTTACATATGCTGTTTAAAAGCCAAGATATTTCTGTTTCTAAATATATTCAACAATTGCGATTGGAGGGCTGTTACAAAGACTTAACCAATGCAGAGTTTAATAACATCTCTATCAGCAATGTGGCATTAGAGTGGGGATTTGGTGATTTATCACATTTTAATCGTTGCTTTAAAGCACAATACTCACACACCCCAAGACAAATTCGTCTACGGGGGGAATAAATATTATTCACCTTTAAAGATACCAACATAAGTCGGTGTAGTATTTGATTTAGATGAGCAATACATCCCTTTAGTATCGATTATGATCACGCCGCCAGTACCGCCAACGGGCATAAACACTTCATGAATGACTTCCTTACCTTGGTCTTGAACTAACAGTGCATTGCTGACATTAGCGCTAGTTTTACTAACGGCAGCTCCTCCGACCAAAGCAGTCATGGGGTGTTAGTGACATTTAACGGCAACTTATCGCTAAAGGCCTGACATGCTCTGATTAATTAAAAACTTACTCCCCCCTTCTGTGGATGTTAGTACCTAACAGTTGAGGGAAATAAATATTGTCACTTTAATTCTGTAATAGCATTAGGATATTTACACTTCGACAATAGTTAGATGAGTCCTTATGATAAATTGATGAATATGACATTTTAAATGTTGGATGTTGGATAGTACCGATGTTTTAAATAGAGATATATATGACGACTTTGATTAGAAATTGGAGTGCTATGTTTTAGTGCGTTACCTCCTATATCAAGAGGTAACTATTTTTATCTGTTGGCGAATAATGAGGCTAGCAGTTAATTTTTGTTGCTAGCTTAAACATCGCAGTCAAAAAAGCTAACACATTGAGCACGTCCATTATATTTTGCTGCATATAAAGCGGTATCAGCTTCATTAATAAGTTTTTCGTGATTATTATTTGTTGAACGAGAGCTGGTAAAACCAATACTGACTGATATAGACACGGCTACTGAGTTATAATAGACAGGTGTATCGGAAATGATATGCCTCAGCTTTTCAGCTATATGGGCTGCGTCAGCTAAATCGGTCTCCGGTAAAAATATACAGAACTCTTCGCCACCATAACGCCCTATAACATCAGCTGAACGTAATGATTCAGTACAGCGTTTCGCCGTTTGCCTCAGTACTTCATCGCCACACAAATGGCCGTATTTATCGTTAATTTTTTTAAAAAAATCCATGTCAAACATAAGAAGAGACACGGGGTGTTCATATCGGTTAGCTCGTTCAACTTCATTTTGAAAACATTTTTCCCAATGAGATCGATTATACACTTGTGTTAAACCATCAATGCTGCTGATACGTTCTAATTCCATCACGGTGTTTTTAAGTTTTATGGTGGCTATTGCGATATCGGTAACATCTTTAATGGTAATGCAAGCATACTCAACATTATTATCTTGGCCTAATATTGGCGTAAAACAGCAATTTTGATACATAAAGTCAACACCACCAGTTACAGAACGGCCATGTGGAAACTGAAATATATAAGCCCTTTGTTCCCATGCAGAATAAGACGGGCTATTCAAAAGGAAAACACTTTTAATCTTTCTTTCAAACCACTTTTGAGGTAATCCAGGAAAGCAATCGAAGAGATTTAAACCAACAATATCATCAGAGGAAAACTGACAACGAATAGTCATATAGTCGTTCCACAGATGCACAGTGAAATTTTTATCTATTACAAAAACACCACTATCAACGCAATCAATCACATTATTAGGGTAAGGGAATTTATTAATCATAACCTTTACAACTCATCTGCAAGTCGGTTTAAAACATTTTGTAAATATTTAACCGAAGAATCTGGCATCAAAAGTAATAAGTCGCACTGAAACGAATACTTATCGACACTGTATTGTATTTTTATAGAGAGCGCATGATCCCACACCAAGTGTTCTTTATTGAGTAAATTATCTATTATAATAGATTGCCCTATTATCGAGGGCGGCGTACTAAAAAAACGTTCTGATATTTGTTCCGCAATACCGGACAAACAAGCACCATTGATAATATTTGAAATTTCAAGCAATATTTCCTGCTCAACTTCAAACGTCACTTCCTCATCTAAATCAATTAATTGTGCCAACTGTTCAAAGTCAGTGTTACTGAAGATGGTAATGGATTCACCACAAATATTAGGATCCGTTACATGAGTATAAAAGCCCTGACGTACCGCCGATATTTGTTCAGCAGGTATCAATCGTTTTAATGTCGGAACTAAATTTATCGCTGAAATAATTTCAATCGAAGGGACAGATAAAGTCACATATTGCTCAAATAGAACAGAAAGAGATTGACCTGCCTGCCCCATACCTATATTACAGATCTCTTGTAAATAGTCTCGTTGATCTTCGGTAAAATTTAAACCACTGTTCATAGTAAATTATGCTTATTTAAAACTTGAATTAATGCGTCTTCAGAAATGGGCTTTCTAATAAAATCTAATGCTCCTGCGGCCTCAACCATTTTTTTCGCTTCGCTTTGAATATCTGCAGAAATAACAATGGTATTAATATTCATCTCTTCAGATTGCATTATTTTTAATACGCTAAAACCATCTAATACCGGCATGGTTAAATCGAGAAATAACAGGTCTATCTTCACAGTGCAAAGCACATCAAGTGCCTCTTGTCCATTTTTTACTAACAGTAAGTTATCTGCCCAACCTTGAGGTAATATTCTTTTAAGCTGTTTTCGTGCCATATTTGAATCGTCACAAATTAATATTGAAATTGTCATTTTTATCCTGTTGATTTAATAAACCAAAATTGCGAAGAGTTTAATAGTTCTTATACTTAATTCAAGGTTGTTCTATAGTTAAGATCACTTAAAACAATGTAAAATCACTATGTAAATGAGAAATAAGTTAGTAATTAGCCTAGACAGCTAAAGGTTGAAAAGCTGATACTTAGAATACCATTAAGCGTTAAAAATAGGGGGATTTATTCGGTTGGAACAATGAGTTAGATCAAACTAAGACCATTCAATATTTTAGCCAATAATTTTTTGCACTGAATGTGAAGTTACCGTTACAAAAACTAATCAGAATATTGGTTAAAAAATATTTGTTACTATCTAGCAGAGTAACATAACAACAGCTAAGTATTGATTGCTCTACTTCTATTGTTGGCACTGAACGGTCATAATTTCAGATCAAAAAATAAAATGGACGTAGATGATGATGACTGTAATTTAAAACCGTAAAACCAGCCATTGTTCCTTTTCCTCGTTTTGCAACACCATCAAACACTCGGTTACGAGGAATACGAATGTTATGGCATACTTTAAGACTTGTAGAATCGACAAAAGAAATTCCGGTAGGCTTTCCTTTAATTGTTTGAAAATAAGCGCACATAGGAACGAATAGACCAGACATCTTGTGTAAAAAACGCGTATTGCTCAATAAATTCGGGAACTCTCCTCGCCAATATTTTTGAACTAAACCAATATAGAAGTTATTGAAATTTCGATGATTATATTGATGAAAAGCAATCACAATGGTCATGCATTCGCTTGTAGACATGTTGGATTGACGTCTTCGTTTTTTGACACCATCAGCAATTAACTCAGCCTCCCACACAAGGAAAAATTTATTACAAAAATCATCGACATTGCAAAATATATCTATTAGTTTATCCATCAGCCAACCTTTTGTGCCTTGCCTAAATGGCTTTTAATTCCCACTGAAATCACGCACTTTGAATGATAACGGGTATAGAAAGGATTTAAGCTACACTTAATAGCACTTGGTCATAAAATTATTAGTAATCCATGCAACGAATTTATCACATGCATTTCTGCTTAGTTTTGATTTTGGTATTACTTTACCCTGAAAACTCTAACGCCAACCGCTTAATTTTAGCGACTGATGATGGCCCTCCTCACATGATAAAAGAAACCGATAGTGGCATTGATATAGATATTGTTAGACAGGTATTGAATCAAATTGGCTATGATATCGATACAATCTATGTTCCTTTAGAACGAGCAAAGTTAATGGTATCTGAAAATAAAGCTGACGTATTTGTCCCAACTTTTTTTCAACCTGATAATGAAAACATTTATCTTTCGCATCCTGTAATCAACTATAAACCGAGGGTATTCAGTTTAAAAAGCAACATTATTTCCTTTAAATCAATCAGCGATTTAAAAAACCTAAGCATCGTCACATTTCAAGGTGCAAGTGGTTATTTTGGTGACGAATTTGCCAAGCTATCACTAAAACCTGATTATCAAGAGTTACATGATATGGCTAAGTTTCCAGAGCTACTTTTAAAAGAAAGATATGAAGTCGTGGTATTGGATTTTTATATTTTTTACTATTTTCTCAAAAAGCAGCTAGAAAATAATAGAGCACAATACGCTTACAAAGAAATAACATCTTTTGCGTTAACTCCCGAAGTTAAGGCTTATGCCGGGTTTAACGATAAAGCACTGAGAGATAAATTCAATCAACAGTTATTAATTTTTCAACAAGCTAAAAACGATCAGAGAATCATTGAATACTATATAGGACCGGTTGATTCATTAGCTAAGCACAAATAGTATCTAGCTATGTGTCCTACTTTTATTTCTACTGTTGATACTCTAAGGGAGGATAAAGATAAAAGAATGGAAATGATAACTCGAAAAATTAAGATAATAATTCCATATTTTTGATGCTTTCTTAGGTATTAAATTAGTGCCGTATGATTTGAAAAAACACCACCTAAAGTTAAAGCTCATGAATTAACTGAAGAAGGATAAAATATCAAAATGTTGCAATAACCTTTACTGAATCATTGGCATTGTCGGTGACTGTTTGTGGCCAGGCTATGTTAAATTAATTTATGTTGATATTAACCAAGGTAAGCAAAAAACATTACTCACTTTGCAGGCACTCACATCAACTGCCAACCAAAATAATCCTCGTCAGTTTCACCTCAGACAGCTCCTGCACTATAACTTCCATTTATCCAGAACTCTTTGATATTCACCCGTTAAAATAAACTTATTTAACTCTATGTCAAAACGCTGTGCTATTTCTTTATCTTTAGCTATAGCTCCATAGTTTACTACAGGAAAAATATTATGAATGTCCAATGGGTGGGAAGGGTATAGTTCTTTAGCGATATAAGTTAACAATCGACGTTCCCCTATAACTAAGTCTGTGCGGTCATGTATTAATAATTTAATTTGCACTTCTCTTTCTGCAAGTTCTAGATACGGAGTTTGTTTGACCGTTTCCTTATACTCTTGTCCAAGGACACTTTCTGCATGTTGATAAGCTATAATGCGATAGTTTTGTAAATCACCTATATTTTTAACCACAACTCCTCTTGATTTCATAGAAATAGCTACATCACTAAAAGGTAGGTATTTTTGGGTAAGAACACCTATGTTAGAATGGAAAGCGGCGGGGCTTGCAAAATCAAATACCCCATCATTAAACTCTTTAATTAATCGGTTATATGCTAGCAAATGAAAATCGACTTCATAGCCAAGTCGCTTAAATACTGTTCGGATAATTTCTACATCAATTCCAGTCACACCTTGAACAGGATGATAATAAGCCCAAGGTTTACCTAAATTCACTGCAATTGAAAGTGTTTTATCGGCAGCAAAAATATTACAAGAAAGTGACAATAGGAAGATGAAAAACATATTTTTCATATTAAAAATCCTTGATTGGAATATCGCTCAGTCAGAGAAATTTAGTTCTGCTTATCGACTATAAGAAGACCTTAAACTTTTCAAGTCGTTAAGTCAATTGTGCGCATTTCAATGTCATTAACTTAATGTTAATTTAAGCATTTACAATAAGTTAATGACATTGGCACGTACTAAGTCAACATCCTACGAAAATTTACTAACGACTGTTTTAGGCTGTGAGTTCAATTGGTGATTGATAATATCAAACATTATATGTTGTTACCTCGCGCTGTAGGCCCGCACCATCCAATACTTAGAAGAGCATCAATATTTAATCTGTTTACTTTTGAATTGTATCAATTCTAAAATCTTGAGGTGATTTTTGACAAAATCGTTTAAAAGCACGACAAAAAGCACTTGTTTCTGAATAACCAACTTCATAGGATATTTCGCCAATTGTCATTTGTGTGTTTGACAAGTAATACATGGATCGTTCTATGATTGTTTGTTGCTTAAGCTTTTTAAAGGTTACCTCGTGTTCAGCTAGGCGTCGATGTAAAGTACGCTCAGTAATATTTAGTCCTTTCGATACTGACGATATATCAGCGGTAGAGTGACAGTTTTGCATTAATATTTCTCGACGAACCACATCAATAATATTCATATGAGTATTTTTAGAGGAAAAATGGTGATCGAGTGCAGAGATAAGTATTTCATGCAATAAACTGTTAGAAGAATAAAGTTTGTTGTTCAAAAAATCACTGTTAAAAAATAATTTATTTCTAGCGCAATGATAGTTTATATCAACGCCTTTAAAAGTTAGCTTATCAGAAATGACATCAGCTACAGCTTTGTTAACAAAGTCAATTCTAGTGAGAGGCATATCAATTCGAGTGATTTTTTTTAATGCTAGCAGAATAAAAGATATTAAATAAAGGGTTATTTGTATTGTATCTACATTCTTGGGAGCAAACACTTCAATATCAAAGCAAGCTTCAGTGGTATTAAAGGAAAAATTTAATTCAAGAGCGCTATCTATATATTTATCGTATTTCACAACAGTATTAAAAAAATCGTGAACATTTCTAGAACTTAGCATCGCTTTTACAATTATGCTGCTATTTTCATAATGAAACTTATTGGCTAAGTCAAAACCTAAATAAGGGTTTGATAGCTTTTTTGAAATATTCTCAAATAGAGTTGAAATATATTCTATATCCAAAGGAAAAGATAATTCGTGAGTTGTCTGCTCCAAATTATACCCATCAATATAATGAGTAGGATCTATTCCTTGATCAAGTAAAAAATCTACCAGATAAGTTAAAAATCTTGCTGATAAATATAATGATTGATTATTGTTCAATATAAAAACCTAAATTTATGAAGTCACTTCAAAGTATAGAATTAATGATTATAAAACAAGATAAATAAAACAACCTAGGGTAATGAACTATCTAATGCCTCTTTATCATTTATATTAAATCGCTTCTTTTTTTAAATGTCAATACATTGGCTTTAAGTATCAATGCAATGGCAATGGTTGAGTGATTTAATAGCTTTTAATTTAGTCATTGTGACTACTTATAGTGGTTATTTCTCTAGGTAATGAACATTTAATTACCTGTTTAAATTTCTGAATCGAGGAGATGTTACCTAATCATTTACATAGTTGAAAGATGGGTAATGTATTACTTGTAACGCTTATTTAATAGTCAAATAAATAATAAAGAGGTAGGTAAACATGTTAAAAACTGGATTTGTATGGAATGAAAGATACATGTGGCATGACACTGGAAATGCAGCTGGCATTATACCTGCAAGTTTTGATGTTCAGCCATTACAGCACGTTGAAAATGCAGAAACTAAAAGGCGATTTAAAAATCTTGTTGATGCCAGTGGCCTGATAAAAAAATTAGAATCAATTGATGATCGTCCCATTAGTGATCAAGAAATCCTTACTGTTCATACACCTGAATACTTAGCAAAATTAATTAAATTAAATACGACAGGAGGTGATGCTGGAACATTTTCACCGATGGGAGCTGGCTCTTTGGATATTGCGAGATTGGCTGCGGGTGGGGTGATAGAACTGACAGATGCCGTTGTTAATCGAAAAGTAAAAAATGGTTACGCATTAGTTAGACCTCCAGGTCATCATGCCTTACCCGATACAGCTATGGGGTTTTGCTTATTAAGTAATGCTGCTATTTCAGCAAAGTATGCTCTTGAAAAGCTTGGCTTGAAAAAAGTTGCCATGGTTGATTGGGATGTACACCATGGTAATGGAGCTGAGAATATATTTTATCAAGACCCTAGTGTTCTCACTATTTCAATTCATCAAGAGAATTGCTTTCCACCAAACTCTGGTGCAAGAGAAGACATTGGCTCCGATGAAGGCTTGGGGTATAACTTTAACATTCCATTACCTCCAGGAACTGGAGTTGAAGCCTATATCAAAAGCTTTGAGCGACTTGTTATTCCAGCTTTAGAGAAATTTAAACCTGACCTTATTATTGTTCCAAGTGGCTTCGATGCTGGTGCTTATGATCCTTTAGGCCGGCAAATGATGACTAGCCAAGGCTATCGAACCTTAACTCAAATGTTAATCAATGCTTCAGAAAACCTGTGTCATGGTCGGCTTGTTATGTGCCATGAAGGTGGCTACAACCCATCAACAGTTCCTTACCATGGACTGGCGGTAATGGAAGCATTAAGTGGTGAATCAAGTGGTATTGAAGACCCTTTCTTAGAGATTCACTCAGGTATGGGAGGGCAAACTCTAAATGACCATCAAGAAGCTTATATCAATGCTGCAGAGTTAACGCTTAAAACATTAACATCGTACTGGAAATAGTAGATTAATAATCAAACATTAAAATAACTAAACTCAAAAAACAAGAGAGTGTTAGCATGAAACATAATAACAAATTTGATTTAAATAGAATTACCCTAGCTGTAGCATCTACATTAATTGGTGTCACACCTATAGTAACTTCGGCTGAAGAAAGTCCGAGAAAGCTTGAAGTTATTGAGGTCACTGCTCAAAAGCATTCCCAAAATGTAAATGAAGTTGGTATTACAGTAAACGCATTTAGTGGCGATCAACTCAAAGATTTGGGTGTAAAGTCAGCGGCAGATCTTGCGGTTCATACACCCGGTTTAACGGTTAACGAAACCTCCGCAACAGGCGTACCTTTATATACAATTCGAGGAGTTGGCTTTCAAGATTACTCCACGGCTGCTTCATCAACCGTTGGTTTGTATTTTGACGAAATATCAATGCCTTATTCCGTAATGACTCGTGGTGTTGTTTTTGATATTGAGCGTGTTGAAGTACTCAAAGGACCACAAGGTGATTTGTTTGGTCGTAATACTACCGCAGGTCAAATTAATTTCATTAGTAATAAGCCAACTGATAGTTTAGAAATGGGCGCGGACCTTGGCTACAATAATTTTAATGAAGCTGAACTAGAGTTTTTTGTTAGTGATAGTTTAACTGATTCAGTTAATGCTCGTTTCTCTTTAAAAACGATCCAATCAAGTGAGGGCTGGCAAGAAAGTTTGACTCGTGATGACAAATTAGGAGAGAAAGATCAATTAGCAATGAGAACTTTGTTTGACATAGCGCTAAATGATGACGCCTCATTATTATTAAACCTACATTATGTAAAAGATAAATCTGACAATAAAGCCAATACTACTTACGATGGCACAATAGCAGGATTGAATGAATATTCTCGTCCTTATGTAGGTTTAGAAGATTACGTATTACCTACAGGTTCTAATTTTGGTGAAACGCCACCTTGGTATTCAACAGGTGATGCAAGTAAAGCAGACTGGTCAAATAACTATACCAGCCCTATTACGGGTGAAACGTGGAATATAAGGCCTAAAAGAGACAGTGAACTGAAGGGCATCTCAGCCAAACTAGACTGGGAGCTAGGTGATGTATCTTTCACTTCGGTCACAGGTTATGACAGTTTTGAGCGAGAAGAAGCCAATGACTGGGACGGTAGTGAAAGTGTTGATTCAAGCAATATAAATACAACTGACATAGAAGTCTTTTCGCAAGAATTTCGCTTAAGTGGCGAAACTGATAACTTATTGTGGATTGCTGGTATCTATTATTCCAAAGATAAAATGGATGAAGCTTATCACTATTTCATGGCTGATTCTCTATTTGGTTTAGCCTCCGCAGCGTTTTCTCTTCCAACTCCGTTTGTGAATTTTCCAATATTAGAGCTTGAAACTAAATATAACCAAAAAACTGAATCAACGGCAATTTTTGGTCACCTTGAATGGAAAATAACCGATAAATTTCGCATAACAACAGGTGCTCGTTATACCGAAGAAACTAGAGATTGGTCAGGCTGTACTTACGATGCAGGTGACGGCAGCTTATCTGGTTTTCTTAATGGCAACTTTGGAGCAAGTTTAGCGCCAGGTGCCTGTGGTGTAGTTGATGATGATCCCACATCTGATACTTATATTTTTAATATAATTGGTACCGCTAATGTTAATGATGCATTCCATCTAACAGAGGAGCAAATAAAAACTAACCGATGGATGGGGAAAATAGGCGCTGATTATGCCTTTAATGAAGATACATTAGGTTATGCTACTATTTCACACAGCTTCAAATCTGGCGGCTTTAATGGCGCCAATGCTAATACCACTACTCAATTATTACCTTATGATGAAGAGCTACTTACTTCCTATGAATTAGGAATAAAAGCGACTTTATTAGAAGGCAGTATGCAGGTTAATGCGTCAACTTTTTATTATGATTATAAAGATAAGCAAGAAACAGACATAGCGGTAACATTTGTTGGTAATATTTCTGGCTTAACCAATGTACCCGAATCTGAAATTATTGGTGCTGAACTTGATATTAACTGGTTCCCTACTGATAACCTTACCGTTCGACTTGGTACGGCTTATTTAGACACTGAGATTATAAAATGGCAAGCCGTCGATGGCGGTGCCAGTCAATGGCCAAACACTGTGTTTAGGGATGCGTCGGGCGGCACATTAGCACAATCACCTAAATGGAGTCATAACGCTTTACTTAAATACGAATGGTTAGTTGCTGAAAATTTACTTATAGATGTTGCGATTGATTATGCTTTTCAAGATGACACCAGTGGTGGTGTACAAGCCGAAAATGCAACAGAAAGCTTCTCTACCACTAATGTTCGATGGGGTGTGGGCTCTGATGACGGTACGTGGAGAGTTACCTTATGGGGCCGTAATATAACCGATGAATATTATTATCCAGCAGCGTATGAAGGTGGTAATGGCTCCTATGTACGCAGTGCCGGTTTACCAAGAACTTATGGTATTAATTTTAGTTACAATTATTACTAATAATTACCTGTATTTAAGATTTTAGGTTACTAATTATGAGCATGCATTTAGAAAATTAATTTAATGCTCATTTCAATTTATATTATTTTTACAGGTAGTTTATGAAATTCAAAAGTTGTTTTATTTTATGTAGTGCGTTGTTATTTATCAGTGGGTGCAGCAAAAACACTGTAAATACATCAATAACAAAAGCTGATTTAGTATTAACTGAGGGAAAAATTTATACCTTAAATAAACAGCAGCCTTGGGCTGAAGCTGTTGCAGTAAAAGAAGGAAAGATAATCTTTGTGGGTAGCAATGAAGAAGCAAAAGCTTACATAGGTAAAAATACTCAAATACAGGACTTAGCTGGCAGAATGCTGATGCCAGGCATTAATGATGCCCATGTTCACCCAACTCGTGGTGGTACTAAAGCCTTATTTGAATGTAACTTTGCTTTTAATGCAACACCAGAAACAATTGCGGCTAGGGTGGCGGAATGTGTGGCTGATAATCCAGATGCCACTTGGATAAGAGGCGGGCAATGGGATAGTGGTTTTTTTGAACGTTTTGATATCCCTTCACCTAAAGCTTTTTTGGACGCTGTATCAGGAGACAAGGCGGTTATTTTAAACGACGATAGTAACCATAACGGGTGGGCAAATTCCAAAGCACTCGCACTTGCGGGTATAACAAAGGAAACTAGAGATTTATCTGATGGTACTTATGTTCGTGATCCTATTTCAGGAGAGTTGACTGGCTTGCTATTAGAGAATGCTGAACAAATGCTAAGTGATCAAGTGCCTGATTGGAGTACTTCTGAACATATACGCGGTGCGGCAGAAGGTATAAAAATAGCGAATAGCTTTGGTATCACAGGCATGAAAGATGCTTCAGCAACTCCTGAAGTGATGAATGCTTATAAAACACTCGACGATAAAAACCAATTTACCGTACATATGTCGACTTCAATTAAAACCCCTTATGGACATAGAGATATATTGCTTGATTACGATCGTATTGATCAGTTGAGAGAAAAATATAAAAGCCAACACATTAATACATCGGCAGTAAAGATTTTCATGGATGGTGTGCCAACCTCTTCTCGTACGGCCGCTATGATAGAGCCTTATACCGCGGCAACGCCAGACTCACTTAGAGTTTCTGGAATGTTACATATAGAACCGTCATTGTTGGCACAGGACGTAATTGAGCTAGATAAACGTGGCTACACGGTGAAAATTCATGTGGCAGGTGATCGCGCTGTAAGAGTTGCACTCGATGCAATATCAGCAGCTCGAAAGGCAAATGGTCAGAGTAACCTTAAACATGAATTAGCACACGCGGGCTTTATTGATAAAAAGGATATTAATCGTTTTGCTGAACTTAATGCGGTAGCTGATTTATCTCCTTATCTTTGGCATCCATCCCCCATTATTGATTCAATCATTGCAGCTGTGGGTAGCCCAAAAGGCGAACAATATTGGCCGATCAAATCGTTAACCGAAGCTAAAGCGCCTTTGTTAGCTGGCTCTGATTGGCCTGCAGCAGTTGAGTCTATTGACCCTTGGCTGGGTATTGAAGCGATGGTGACACGAACAGATCCTAAAGAAAAATTTTTAGGTGCTCTTTGGCCAGAGCAAGCTATCTCCCTGGAGCAAGCATTAGAGATTTATACCTTAAATGGCGCCGCAGCGATTGGGTTATCAGATAAAACAGGAACCATTATGAAAGGAAAATATGCTGATTTCATTATACTCAATCAAAAACTTTTCGAAATTCCAGCATCTAAAATTAGTGAAACTCAAGTATTGGAAACTTGGTTTGAAGGGAAGTTAGTTTATAAAAGATAGTATTTCATGAATACCTACCTATTAATGATACTCGCCTATTTGCTATAGAAAATAAAGGAAGTTTTTTGAATTTACGTCAACCTATTCTAGGTGTTATTAGCACCATGATTTGTATCTTTATTGCACTTATTATTTGTGCTCAATTCTCAATCGTGACTTTTAACACTTGGGTGACATTTATTGTAACCGCTATGATTCCTCCCCAAATTATCTTAACCCTAGTATGGGAATCAAGTTATCCTAAATGGATAAATAAGCTTAAACAGCCATTAAAAGGGATTTCTCTAATAATGTTGATGGCGATAATGGGATTAATAGCTGCTTTTGTATCCTATCTATTTATCGGTGACTTAATAGCCCCACCGACGCCTATGGTTATCATGTTCACAATATTCAGTGTTGTCATAACTATGTGGTTGGTGGTTATTTGGCAATGCTGGCCACTTTCAATGGTAACTAAACACCCTGCAATTATTGGTTTAGGTACACTGGCGCTAGCGTATTTGATTAGCTTCACTCTTTTTGACACGTTATTTAATTTTGGTTTTTTGTCGGATTCCCCTTTTTACACCATGCTTGCAGAACCATCGGGGTTATTGAACGCTTGAACGGTACTATCATTCTCTCTAACTACTCTAGCTCTCATAGACGCTCTGATTTTGCTCGATTTTTGGCCGATAACATGGCTACAAAAGAAAGTGCATTTTTTTGAAAAACAACCCACTTTTGGCATTATTAATTCGGTATTTGTTCTCCTATGCGCCTATTGTATTTGGCACCTATTTGTTACATACCTAAGCATGGATGTCGTCGAATATACGGCTGAAATTATTGTTTCATTTATTTTTGGCGAATTCATTATGCTAGCGATGATGCAAACAGCTCCTTTTACTAAGTTAACACAGCCTTACAAAGGCGGAGGGCTACTTATTTCATCTAGTTTTTTAGCGATATGTATGTATTGGCTATATAGATCTATCAGCGTATATATTGTTGGGCCGGTCGCATCAGGAGGCCCTACCTATGAATTGAAATTAGAATTATTTTTTTCATGAATAAACCTTTCATTTTTATAACTAACTTGCATGAAAACTAAGTAAATTTCAACCCGTTAACTAAGACTATTTCATCAACGATAAAAAGTAAAAAAGTGAATAGCTATATCCTTCATTAGTAAAATCGTTAGCATTTAAGTGGATACGAGGGCTATATCGTTGTTGGAAAAAAATAGTCGCATGATGAATTAAAGAATTTAATAGCATTAAGGGATCGGAATTCTCCATTACCTTTTCAAGAAAAATCTTGTTAAAAGTCTCAGGACGTAGAGCGGAAGTTAACAGCTTTAAAAGCTAAAATTCTGCAGTGACATACTAAACTGACATAAAAAAACCTCTATATTAATGAAGGCACTATTACTAAAGTAGGGTAGTAGATTTACTTGATAATTAGTATAATTGTGAAGCGGAGCTGCGCACCTCCAAATAAAGCGTATATACAAATATTAATGAGATAAACAAGACTTTTTACCCTAATAAAATTAAGTCAGTTTATAACACCAAAGTAACTAATTATAATTTAGAAGTATGTGATGATTAATTTAGATAATAAAAAAATGGCTTCAGTCGTTTCTAGTTTTCAAATCCCCGTAAAGCCTCAAATATTGACTGATATGCAATTCCTTCTGGATGAAGTGGAACCCGATATCGAAAGTATTGCGAGCCTGATTTCAAATGATGTTGGTCTTTCGTCGGCAATTTTAAAAATTATTAATTCACCTTTTTATGGAATGAACAGACGAATTTCAGAAATTAAGCAAGCCGTTATGATATTAGGATTAAAGACAATTAATGGCTTGGTAACTGCATTATTATTAAAATCATCATTTCAAGGCAACGCTTGCATATCATTAGAGCGTTTTTGGGATGACTCTCTTGATGTTGCTAATGCTATGACATTTATTGGTAATAAAGTAAAAAATAAAATACCCGTGGATATGCTATATAGCATTGGTTTATTTCAAAATTGTGGTATCCCATTATTAGCACTCAAATTTGATGATTATAAAGAAGTATTAATAGAGGCAAACAGTTCAGGAAATAACTCAATTGAACTTGAAGAGAGAAAATATCAAACGAATCATGCTGTTTTAGGTTATTACGTGGCTTCTTCTTGGCATTTACCTAAAGAAATATGTGAATTAATTTTACGACATCATGAATTAGACTTTCTGTTTGAAATATCTGGTAATAAAGAACAATTGGCCTTCGCAGTATTAAAAACAGCTGAACATTTGGTGGAAAGAGTGAAACGGCAAACTGTTTCTTCTGATTGGGAAAATATAAAAGTGGAGGTTCTTGATGTTTTAGGTCTCACTTCTATTGATTATGCTGATTTAGAAGATGACTTCGCTGAACTGTTTTATTAACTGTTTTAAATAGTCGAATACATTGATCTACAGTAACATTATTTGTAAAAACAGTAAGAATTGTCTGCTAGAATAGCTAACATTAGCTATGTCATTAACTTATGAAGTAATATTATTTTATAAGTTAAAAAGTAATAGATAACAGCTCTATTGCTGAATTGTTCTTCTATTTATAAGTTAATTTTTATTAACTTAACTCGTGGGTGCAGAAGAGAACATGAATCTAGATTTCCTTAACAAAACAAATATTGAGCTTAAACGAGCATTAGGCCACTTTGTTGATAGTATGCCAAGCTCAGGTCCTTTAGCAAATCAAGTAGAGGGCATTGAAGAGGCATTAAAATCCAACGAGACTATATTCACTTTTGCATCACTGGTTGAACAATATGCAAAAATGAAGCAAAGCCTTGATGAATTAGAACTTGAAGATAGCATTAGAGATTTAAATGCGCTTAAATCTCTAATGCAAGAAAGCGCAGATAAGAGCCTTTCTACTAGCCAAGGAGAAAAAATCACCGAAATATTATCTGAAATTAACCTTGAACAACCCGCTCATGCCATTATGGTTGCTGTAGGCAGAGCATTAGAGTACTTCGCTAATGAGTTAAGCGAATTAAGAGAATCATCAAATGTAATCGTTTCAAATAATGAAATAGCAACCGAAGAAACAGATGTTGTTGCCAGTGATGTTTTTTTAGCAAGTAAAAGGTTAATTAAAGAAGTGGTAGCCATTTCAAAGCAGTTAACCCAAACCTACCCCAATGATAACTTTATTAGTAGCTTGTTGCATGATGCAACTCAAATCCCAACGGGTAAAGGAGCTTTCTTCAAGTCTGTTGACCTGTTGGAGCGTTCGACAAAATACTTAGTATTGTTAATTCAACATGAGCGTTGTAGTGCAGAAGAAATGCTCAATGATATTCATGCTAATTTGGTGGGCGTTTTCAAGCAAACCTCTGTTATTGATAAGCTAATAGCCTCGACCAAAGGCAATGCCGACAAAGTAAAACTCAACATGGTGACTGAGTTTAAAAATATGGAAATTAAAGCAAAGAACATAGACACACTTGCAGGCATGCAGAAGCACATCAATGATAGTGTTTTATTAATGTCTGATATTATGAATGACTACGCTAAATCACAAAACAAGATCCACCAAATTAATACTAAAACTATTAAAAATTTAAATAATAAAATTGAAAATACTACCAACTTTATTGGAAAACTTGAGAATCAACTAAATGTAGCCAAAGAAACTAGCCTAATTGATGAATTAACAACAGTTGGTAATCGCAAAGGCTATGTGCAGGCCATAAATAAGGCAAGAAATACTTGGTTAACCTCTCAACAACCCTTGTCGCTTGTGCTAATAGATGTTGATAAGTTTAAAAGTATTAATGACAATTTTGGCCATAGCATTGGTGATCAAGTGTTAAAAAGCTTGGGGCAAACCTTAAAGAACAACATTCGTTCTGCTGATTATATCGCTCGCTATGGCGGTGAAGAGTTTGTCATTATTCTGACGGAAACAGACTTAAACAATGCCATTCAGATAGCAAAAAAAATACGTAAAGTGATTAATAGTTTAAAATTTGAATTACGAAAAAAGAATAAAAGATTAAAGATAACCTGCTCATTTGGTATTTCAACCTTCACTAACAAAGTATCAAATACTATCGATGTTTTTAATGGCGCTGATGAAGCGCTTTATCAAGCTAAAGAAAGTGGTAGAGATGCTATTGTCGTTTTCACAGATGATAAATTTACCTCAATAGAAAAATAAAAATTAAATTATTAGGAGCGATTACTTCTATTTATTTGTGGTCGCTCATGTCTGATTTAACTCTTTTCATTTAATCCTGATCCAACAATGCAACTGATTTAGGTACGTTTTTTCTTCACTGTGATAGTTAATAGCGTCAATTTAGCTCACTCAAAAGGTCTTCTTTGGCAAAAGTGATCATAAGAGTTAAATCTCAATTGATGATTGGAAATATCAAATATCATCGTTAACTGTTTATTTTTTAAATTGCATGCGAAATCGTGTCTAAATTCTCATTTACTGACACGATTATAATTTATTATCATTCCTCAATAAATACTCACACACCCCGAAACAAACTCGTCTACGGGGCGTATAAATATTATGTTTTACTCAGTGCTTAAAGTATCGATTACGCTTTACGATGGTCAATCACTCGTTGCGCTTTTCCCTGTGAACGCCGTAGTTCATTAGTGAGGTGCGACTGGCTAGTCCTAAAGTTAAGCTCAAATATAATTTAAGCGACTAACAAAAGACTATGGTTATTTATCAATACATTGCTAATACAAACACGCCATTAAATAATATGTTTATTTCAGATAAAAAAGCCCCTATTGCGTCTGACTTTAAAAGCTAAACCACTAAGCAATAATATGAAATAACCCAAACTACCACCGCCTGATTTATTCTTGTCTACAGTTGCTTCAAGTGCCGTTACCGTTACTTTCACTTGAGCATCTGCGCTTCCGTCATGGCCATCACTTATTGTGTAAGCAATCATATCAATACCGTCATAACCTGCTAGCGACGTATAACTTAAGGTATTCTTTTCAGTGATACTAACGACTCCGTGTTCAGCATCAGCGGTTAGAATGGTTAACGTATCTGCATCATCATCACTGTCATTTGCTAGAACATCAATGATTATCGTACTAACGTCATCAGTGCTTACCTCATCATTTATCGCTTGCGGCACTTGATTTTCAATAACTTGAATTGCCACCGTTCCATACGCTGTACCGCCATTGTTATCGTCAACACCAAAGTGAATAAGTGCTTCACCAAAGAAACTCTCTGCCGGTGTATAAACCAATTGCTCACCTTCAATTAGCACCTCACCAAAGTCTACATTGGCACTGCTAATAATGAGTAAATCACCATCAATATCTGTGGCACTGTTAAGTACATCAATGGTAACACTGGTATTCCATGCCAATGTGAGTTCTTGTGACGTCACACTTGGCTGTGTATTTGAGTTTAACAACACAGCCACACCGCTGGGGTCTACAATAGTATTGTTTGCCTCACCGTCGTCATCGTTTGGTCCGCCATCTTCAATGGTTATTTGTACACACCAGTCACCTGGGTGTAAACCTTTCACCCACATTGTATCAAGAGGAGGAGGACAAAAACCTAACTCACCAGCACTTGATGAATAATAGTTATTATCATCTACAACAAAGTCAACCCAACCACCGTCAGCTTTATATTTACGATAAACCGCATTTTCTGGAATAGGTAAGCGCTGTGGTAATACCAAGTTATATGACTGACCAGCCGATGGTAAACCATAGGCAACAAAGTCAAACAAACCGCCAACATTGTCAGTTTCTTCATCTGGAGCAACTTCACTACCTTGCAGCTGAATTCCACCTGTTTCATTATTCGCGACTGTTAAGCCTTTACGTAAACAAACCCCCGATTCACCTTCAACTAAAAACGAGTGACTATCTGCGACTCGCTGCGGCATAACATTACATGGGTTAGCGCCATCAAGATAATCTGGAATACCATCTAAATCAGCATCACCAAACCCTTCTTGGTTATCAGGAATTAAATCACCGTCGCTATCAGCGTCAGTTAAAGTGGCTAACGCAGCAGTAACTTCCAAATAAATAACCGTTGAAGTTGACTGCACTGGCACGCCATCATCAGTAACCGTAAGCGTCACTTGATAAAGGCCTTCTGCCAAATCAGTTGTCGCAAAGGTAAAACTATTATCATTGATGTCAATATCGCTTAATTGCCCATCTGGGCTCTGCCACGTATAGGTGTGTGTATCGCTAGCGTTGGCATCAATAACCACTGATTGAATAACAACATCTGCACTATTTGCTTCAATCAATAAACGTTGCTCATCATTTTGCGTGACGCTGTAACTTAGCGCTGGTGCAATATTTCCTTCAATGAGTGTTAAGGTAAAGCTTGATTTTGCCCCTAGATTCTTGCCGCCACTTAAAGTAATAATAAGTGTTTCAGAATCTTCATCAATGTCATCAACGAGTGTTTCAATATCAATTACCCCTTCAACACCTTGGGTAATAACAAGCTCACCAGAAGTTAATAGGTGATCATTTTCATCAGCGCTACCACTGACCGTATAGGGAACAACAACAGGGTAGTCTGGCGCAGTACCATTAAGGTAAACCCCAACACTATAATGCTGTCCTTCTGCACCGACCGCATCTTTACCAATAGTAATGAGCGGCTGCACTTTTACCTTTTGGGTCGCTGTTTGTTCAAGACCATCTTCATCAACAGCCTTCCAATAAGCAAGGTTATTGCCTGGCTTAAACATATTGTTCCCATCAACCAAAAATACAGGGACTATTTCACCATTTTTACCCATTGCCGTTGCTACACCAAGGTCTATTTTGGTAAATAATGCATCAGCATTATATTCAATATCAGCTGGTAAGGTGATAATAGGCAACTGCGTATTAACATCACCTTCAATCAGTAAATTTACTGATGCCTTAGCACGGCTATTCTCTGTTCCTGAGCCATCGTCAATCAAGTAACTAAGCTGAATACCACCTTGAATAGCACCATTAAGTTGATAAACCAATTGATTATTATTAACCGTTACCGAGCCAATATTCGCACTGGCACTAACAATTGATAACGTATCACCATCAACATCGCTGTCGTTTGCTAATACATTAATGGTGTAACTGCCCACTTCATTAAAATTAAGCGCAACATTATCATCTTCAGCAAGCGGTTTATCATTTACTGGGGCAATAGCAATACTAACTAATGCAGGCTCTGAGCTACCTTCCTTATCTTTTACCTTATAAGAAAATTCATCACTGCCGTTATAGTTTTCATTTGCTTTATAGAGCCATGTTGCATCACTGGTACTTGATAAAGACAAACTACCGTGTGTTGGCTGTTGGGTAACAACAAAGGTTAATTCATCATTATCCGCGTCACTACCTTCAAGTGTGATAGATACTTCACTATCTTCTTGCACGTCAACACTCTGACTTATAGCAACAGGGAGTGTATTGGTACTGGTCACTTCTACATTAAACGCTGACAAACGCGCTGATACATTGCCGCTGTCTTTTACCGAGATAACAATACCGCTAGTTTTACCAATATCACTATCCGTTGGTGTGCCGGTTAATGCGCCTGATGCCGTATTAAATAATGCCCACGTTGGTTTATTGGTTATGCTGAATCTTTTACTATCACCTGCATCACTGTCCGTTACGGTCGGAGAAAAGCGATAAGCAGTACCTTCGGCAACTGTTGTTGCCGGACTTCCTGAAATAACAGGCGCATGATTGACTGGCTTGGGTGAAATGGTGAAGGTTGCCGAAATGTACGTTATGTCGTATTTAGCGTCAGCCTGCACACTGCCTTGATTAATAACATAAGAACCCGCACTTTCACCCGCACTTCTACTGAGACTACCTGTAAACGTATCTCCGCTTTCTAATGCCCCTGACGTCAGTTGATAGGTTAACGTTGGGTCGGCATCACCCGCAATTTTTGATTGCGCATTGGCGCTAATAGTAATCGATATCCCCGTAATACCCGTAATAGTTAACGTTCCTTTTACATAGAGGAAATCATAATTATCATCCAATCCTCCTGCTACATCAATATCTACAGTTCCAGCATTGGTTGCGGAAGTTGCAATTGAAGAAGCGGTAGGTTCAACTGTTAAATCTGCTGTAGTATCTCCGTTTTTAAATCCGCCATATGAAATGGTAAAGGTAGGGTTTGCATCTCCATAAGCTCTTGATTTATTATCGGCAGTTGTAGTTAGTGTTGCTTTGCCGATGGTCAAGGTTCCTTTTACATAGAGGAAATTATAATTGTTATCCAAACCACCTGCTACATCAATATCTACAGTGCCGACATTGGTTGTAGAAGTTGCTATCGAAGAACCTGTTGACTCAACGGTTAAAACTGCGGATGTTTCTGAGTTTTTAAATCCGCTATATGAAAGGGTAAAGGCAGGATTTGCATCTCCATAAGCTCTTGATTTGTTATCGGCAGTTGCGGTTAGCGTTGCTTTTCCAATGGTCAAGGTTCCTTTTACATAAAGGAAATCATAATTATTATCCAATCCACCTGCGACATCAATATCTACAGTGCCAACATTGGTTGTAGAAGTTGCTATCGAAGAACCTGTTGACTCAACGGTTAAAACTGCGGATGTTTCTGAGTTTTTAAATCCGCTATAAGAAATGGTAAAGGCAGGATTTGCATCTCCATAATATTTAGCTTTGTTATCGGCAGTTGCCGTTAGCGTTGCTTTACCGATAGTTAATGTTCCTTTTACATAAAGGAAATTATAATTGTTATCTAGCCCTCCTGATACATCAATATCTACAGTGCCGACATTGGTTGTAGACGTTGCGATTGAAGAGCCTGTCGGTTCAATAGTTAAAACGGCGCTAGTTTCTCCGTTTTTAAATCCGCTATATGAAAGGGTAAAGGCTGGGTTTATATCTCCATAGGCTTTTGCTTTGTTATCGGCAGTTGTAGTTAACGTTGCTTTTCCTATCGTTAACGTTCCTTTTACATAGAGGAAATTATAATTGTTATCTAGCCCTCCTGATACATCAATATCTACAGTGCCGACATTGGTTGTAGACGTTGCAATTGAAGAAGCGGTAGATTCAACGGTTAAAACAGCTGTAGTTTCTGAATTTTTAAACCCGCTATAAGAAATGGTAAAAGCTGGATTTAAATCGCCATACACTCTTGACTTGTTATCTGCAATTGCCGTTAGCGTTGCTTTGTTAATTGTCAATGTAATGTCTTTTGTTCCTGCGCTATAAATTCCGTTGGCAGTAACAGAGGCTCTTATGGTTATCGTTCCTGCATTTGCTAGATTAACGGTAAGATTGCTAACTCCACTTAAAGTTGTTCCCGTAGTATTTACGCCTTCAATCGTATACGAAATGGTACCACCTGAATTGGTAGTGGCTCCCAAATTAAAATTGGCATCTCCATAGGTTTTTGAAATATCAGCAAAAGTAATGGTTGGAGGGACTAATGTTGCAAAGGTATCTACCGATCCATAACTAGTACCTTGTGAATTGGTTGCATAGGATTTAAAACTATAAGCGGTATTTGATAATAATCCTGATATGGGAGCAGAAAAAACACCTGTTCCAGCTCCATTGGCTACTTTCGTTACATTTGCTCCTCCAACTTCTGGGTCTGCATTTAGTGCTGAAATGGCATAAACAACTCCACGTTCGGTAACACTTGCTCCACCATCGTTAGTTACATTACCACCTAAAGTAGCTGAATTTGCTGCAATAGAACTTGCTGTTGTTGTTGTTACTGTTGGAGGGGTGTTTGAAACCGGAGCAGTAAGGTTTGCAAGAACTATGTTTCTTATTTCAAAATTACTAATGTTTCCCGATAATTCAAGATCTACAGTAACTTCTATTTGTGTAACATTAGTTACTGTAGAAGAACTTGTGAAAATACTTAAGATTGAATGATCACCTGTATCAAAACTGAGATTAGTTTGATAAGCCGGAGTAAGAGAGTTCCATGTAACGGTTGATAAGTTTGTTTTTGTAAAAATAATTTTGGTTATAGCTGCGTCTAATGTGGTTTCCGCAGTAAAGTTTCCCCAAAGCATGTCGTGTACATCAAAAGAACCTACATTTACTCCGTCTCCTTTTATGGTAAAAGTTACAGATCCTGTACCAGATGCGTCTGGGAATAATATACCGCTGGTATACTCCATATTATTACTAATTTCTATATTGGAACCAGCAGGACTTGTTGATATTGTTTTATGTCCAGCATTATTTCCTGTGCCATCTGCTCCAACTCCTGTAAAAGTATATGTGGTTGCTGAAGCGGCAATAGAAAGAAAGCTAAAACAGGTTATGATGAATAGCAAAACTGTCTGTATAAAAAATGTTTTTGATTTGTTGATGAATTCGATAAGCATACTAATTTGACCTTTCCTTTCCATAGAAATAAATAATTATTGACACAAACAGCGGTGGAACTCTCTAATAGCGCAGGCATAACTTGACAAAAGTTAAAATCACGATAATTCACAGCGCAACTAATAACCCCACCTTAATTGACACATATTAAGGCAACTGCAAACTATTGATAAATTTCAAGCTTTTTCACTATAATAGCCTGCGGATACAGAGTATAGATTGTAGCTAATTTAATCAAACATTTTTTAAATTGGTCAACCACTACCTACCAAGAAACCCAATTTATCTAGTAGAGCTTATAAACAAAACAATTGAATCAAATTGCAAGATAATTTATGAAACTCATAATATTGAAACCATATGGATTAAAATCATCAATCAGCACAAAGGTAGATCAGCAGCTCTACTCATGAAAAATTAATTAACGAGTATTGGCAATAAGTAAAACCTTAAAATAACGAGAGTAAACACCGCTATGGCTGAATAAAGTAACATGGCATTATAGCTGGATAGGATATAGTTTGTATTTTCGCCAACGTGTTTAGGCATACAAAGAAAGAAACTAGTTCACTTTTGAAAAACAAGAAAGCATTTTAATATCAGCTTTAGAACTTTGTTTGGTTGGGTTATTGACATAACACCTTGTACTGTGTGTAAAAACTACTCAGGTATTTACATAAATTTTGATTCCTTCATGATATATAACTTGAGCTGAATGAGTATGATTTGACAACTGGTTAGGTGCGTACTTTTATGATTCCTCGAACAAATACTCACACACCCCGGGACAAATTCGTCTACGGGGTGCATAAATATCATTGGTTACACTAATTTATGCTATAAGTTAGCTATTACGCTTTACGATGGTCAATCACTCGTTGCGCTTTACCTTGTGAACGCGGTAGTTCATTAGGCTGTTTCAATTCAATCGTGCATGATATACCAATAAAGGTTTTAATTTTATGATTCAGCTTTCTGACAAGTTCATCATAATTTTCATTCACAGATTCAGGTGCAAGTTCAACCTGTACTTTAATCGTATCCATGTTACCTTTTTTACCTACTTCAATTTGGTAATGAGGCGTTAATCCTTGAATTGCACAAATTTGTGTTTCAATTTGCGTTGGGAAAACATTTACACCACGAATAATTAACATGTCATCACTACGGCCCGTTATTTTATCCATACGACGTCGTTCTTGCAGAGCCTGGTAACAAGCGCGTTAAATCACGGGTACGATAACGGATCATTGGCATTGCTTCTTTGGTTAAGCTAGTGAAAACTAATTCGCCTTCCTCACCATCAGCCACAACTTCACCCGTTACAGGGTTAATGATTTCAGGGTAGAAATGATCTTCCCAAATCGTTGGCCCGTCCATAGTTTCTCAATACACTCTTGTGCAACACCAGGGCCCATCATCTCTGATAAACCATAAATATCTACTGCATCCATTGACATGCGTGACTGTAGGTCTGTACGCATCCCTTCTGTCCAAGGCTCGGCACCAAAAATACCTGTACGTAGTGCCATTTTTTCAGGGTCTATCCCTTGACGAAGTATTTCATCGGCAATATTGAGCATATAAGAAGGGGTAACCATTATTATATCGGGATCAAAATCTTGTAGAAGCTGTACTTGCTTTTCAGTTTGACCACCGCCCATCGGTATAACCGTACAACCTAAACGTTCTGCACCATAATGAGCACCGAAACCACCCGTAAATAAACCGTAGCCATAAGCAACATGTACTTTATCTTTTGGTCTGCCGCCTGCAGCATAAATTGAGCGAGCAACAACGTTAGCCCAAGTATCAATATCATTTTGACTATAACCTACTACCGTTGGTTTACCCGTAGTACCGCTTGACGCATGCACACGAACTATTTGCTCCATAGGTAAAGCAAACATACCAAAAGGATAATTATCACGCATATCTGCTTTAGTAGTAAAAGGAAATTTACTTAAATCTTCAAGACACGTTAAATCATCTGGATGAACACCGTGTTCATCAAATTTCTTCTTATACACTGGTGAATTATTGTAAGCATTATTCATTGTCGATTTGAGTCGACTAAACTGTAAATCTCGTAACTCATCCACACTTGCCGTTTCTATTGCGTCGTAACCGATCTTTTCCAATGACATTTTATTCCCCTAAAAAAGTACTTTCGATATTAAGTAATTGCTGATAATATAAAACACTTCTTTGATATAAATCAATAAAAATGTATCACTTTTTAAGTTTAGCTTTATAATTTTTTAATATAAACAGCTAAAAAAATGATAAACAACAGACGGTTAATGAGGAATTAGTTAATGATATCAAAAAGTTATTGTTATGGTACTTGGTTTGAAGGCCAAGGATCCGGGGTTAAAGTTTACGATGCGCTTAATGGTAGTGAAGTTTGTGAAGTAAGTAGTAACGGAATAGACTTTAACAAAATGCTAGAACATGGCCGCAACGTTGGCGGTAAAGCACTACGCGAAATGACTATTCATGACAGAGCTAATGCCATTAAAAATGTCGCTAAGCATTTAATGTCAAAGAAAGAACAGTTGTATGCTGTATCAGCTAGAACTGGTGCTACCAAAGTTGATAGCTGGGTAGATATTGAAGGCGGTTTAGCCACAATGTTTAGCTACTCAGGTATAGCACGTAGAGAATTTGCCAATGAAAAATTTATTGTTGAAGGTTCACCAGAAATTCTTTCAGCAAAAGGCACCTTTGTTGCTCGCCATATTTTAACGTCAAAGCCCGGTGTTGCCGTACATATAAACGCCTTTAACTTCCCATGTTGGGGAATGCTAGAGAAAATAGCACCTAGTTTGATTGCCGGTATGCCCGTTATTGTTAAACCAGGCACTGCCTCTGCTTATTTAACCCAAGCCATGGTAGAAGAAATTATTGCTTGTGGCATATTGCCAGAAGGCTCTATTCAATTAATTTGTGGTAGTGTTGGTGATTTACTTGCACGATTAAATGAACAAGATGTGGTTACTTTTACGGGATCTGCAAGCACAGGGCAAAAATTACGTAGTCACGAAAATATTGTTGCCAAAAGCATTCCATTTACCATGGAAGCTGATTCATTAAATAGCTGTATTTTAGGTGAAAGCGTTGCTGTTGAAGATGAAGAGTTTCAATTATTCATCAAAGAAGTTACCAATGAAATGACGGTAAAAGCAGGACAGAAATGTACCGCTATTCGACGTATTATTGTGCCGAAAAGTAAAGTATCAGCAGTTCAAGAAGCCTTAATTGCTCGCTTGAGTAAAGTGACCTTAGGGGATCCTAGTGTTAAAGGTGTTCGCATGGGACCTTTAGTTGGCAAAAGCCAACGGTTGGATGTTGAAAGTAGAGTTGCGCAACTTAGTGATTTTTGTGAAATAGTTTACGGTGGCGATTTAAGCAAACTTGAACTCATTGGCGATAATCTCAAGACAGAAGCTTTTTATCCACCAACCTTACTTTATTGTGACAAGCCGCTAGAAACCGACGCGCCTCATAGCATAGAAGCTTTTGGTCCGGTAAGTACGCTTATGCCGTATAACTCTATTGATGAAGCAATTGAAATTGCGCGTTTAGGCAAAGGTAGTTTAGTTGCCTCTCTAGTCACTTATGATAATGATGAAGCCGCTAAAATAGTGTTATCTGCTGCCGCTTATCATGGTCGTATGTTAGTACTCAATAGAGATTGTGCTAAAGAATCAACGGGTCATGGTTCACCATTGCCAACACTTGTTCACGGTGGGCCTGGTCGTGCGGGTGGCGGGGAAGAACTGGGTGGTTCACGCGCAGTAAAACATTATATGCAACGTACTGCGGTTCAAGGCTCGCCAACAACGTTAATGGCGATCACCAAAGAGTATGTTGCTGGTGCTGCTACTACGGGCAACGATAAACATCCGTTTAGAAAATATTTCGAAGAATTACAAGTGGGTGAAAGTTTAACAACTCACAGACGTACCGTTACTGAAGCTGACATTGTTAACTTTGGTGCATTATCGGGTGATCATTTTTATGCTCATTTTGATGAAATAGCCGCTAAAGATTCTATGTTCGGTCAGCGTGTTGCGCACGGATATTTCGTTATTTCTGCAGCTGCGGGCATGTTTGTTGATCCCGCACCTGGTCCAGTACTAGCCAACTACGGTTTAGAAAATTTACGTTTTGTTGAACCAGTGCCTATTGGCGATACCATTCAAGTAAAAATTACTGTTAAAAAGAAAATCAAAAAAGACAAACGTCCTGAAGAAGAAAGAGCCACAGGTGTTGTGGTATGGGACGTAGAAGTGATTAATCAACATGGTGTTATTGTCGCTTTATACGACATTATGACGCTAGTTGAAAGACAAGAACCTTAATTAACTCAGGATAACATCCTCAGTTACTGAGGGTGTTATCCGGTTGTTTTATTAACCTTCATGTTTAGGTTTATAGGTGCTATCAGTAAACCGAGGTCGATCAGTTTGAACTTCAGTTAAGGGTTCAACTTGATGCAAACTTTTTAAACAACGTTCAGTAAGCTGATGATATTGCTTGGTGCCACCGGTTTTCCAAGCAACCTCTTTATCGCTCAACTGTCGTTTAATCGTTGCAGGGCTGCCCGCTAATAAACTTCTTGGTGGGCACTCAAAAGAAGATTTAACAAATGCTGTTGCCGCAACTAAAGATTCTGCGCCAATAACAGCATCGTCCATGATAACCGCGTTCATGCCAACTAAAGCATTTTCGCCAATATGACAACCATGAAGAATAGCTCCATGACCTATATGGCCATTTTCTTCAATAATGCAGTCTTTTTCAGGAAAGCTATGAACAACGCAAGTGTCTTGTATGTTTGCACCTTGCTTAACAACAATACGGCCAAAATCGCCACGTAAAACGGCATTAGGGCCAATATAACAATGTTTATCAATAATGACGTCACCAATTAATACTGCCGTTGGATGAACATAAGCAAGCGGGTCAACGACAGGTACAAGGTTTTCAATAGCATAACTTGGCATAAAAGATTCCTTAAAGAGTTACAGAATAAACAGATACTTAATAGATTAACTAGTGTTACTGATCTACCACACAGTGTCTACAGAAATAAGGCTAAGCAGCCACAAAACGATATCTACTTAAAAGAATACCGACTTAAAATATTATCAACAAAATAACAATGACATAAACGCGGAGAGTAAAATGAGTTTTTCCACCATCACATATCAAATAGATCAAGGCGTAGCTGTTTTAACCTTAAACCGCCCTGCTTCACTGAATAGTTTTAATAGCCAAATGCATGACGAAGTGCGTGAAGCAATGAAAGATGCTCGCGACAACAGTGATGTTCGTTGCTTAGTTATCACTGGTACGGGCCGTGGCTTTTGTGCCGGGCAAGACCTGAGTGACCGCGCAGTAAAAGTTTCCGATGAAGCGCCAGATTTAGGTGAGTCGGTTGAGAAAAACTATAACCCACTTATTCGCAATATTATGACAATGGAAAAACCCGTGTTATGTGCTGTTAATGGTGTTGCTGCAGGTGCAGGTGCCAGTATTGCTTTAGCTTGCGATATTGTTCTCGCAGCTAAAAGCGCTAAATTTATTCAAGCATTTTGTAAAATAGGTTTAGTACCTGATTCAGGCGGAACGTTCAATTTAGTACGCGCTTTAGGCTTACCAAGAGCCAAAGCTTTAGCCTTACTTGGTGATAAATTATCAGCCGAGCAAGCACAGAATTGGGGCATGATCTGGCAATGTGTCGATGATGAGAATCTGCAAGACGAAACCATGACTCTTGCACGTCATTTAGCGACACAACCCACTAAAGGTTTAGCGATGATCAAACAACTCATGAACAATTCATTCTCAACGCCTATGCACCAACAACTAGAATTAGAAAAACAAGCTATGCGTGAGCTAGGTCGCACTAGTGATTACCGTGAAGGCGTTAGTGCCTTTATGGAAAAACGTCAGCCAACGTTCACAGGAGAATAATTGTGACAGATTTAGCCGCAACTTTATCAGTAAAAGAAGCAGATAGCCTGAACATCAGTGATGCTGATCAGCTAGCCGAGCGCTGTGCCGAATACATGTATGAAAATGATACGGCTTCTCAAGCCCTAGGTATTAAATTAATACAAGTAAGCTGTGGTGGCGCAATTGCTGTTATGGAAGTAAAAGACACCATGCTTAATGGCCATAAAACTTGCCATGGCGGACAAATATTCTCTCTGGCTGATTCCGCTTTTGCTTTTGCCTGTAATTCACAAAACCAAGCAGCGGTAGCGTTAAGCTGCACAATTGATTTTATCCACCCTGCTTTTAAAGACGACACACTAACTGCCACCGCTGAAGAATTACATCAAGGCGGACGTAGTGGTGTTTATCAAATAAAAGTCACTAATCAGAACCAACAACTTATTGCAATTTTTAAAGGTAACTCTGCTCGTATAAAGCGCAGTGTATTACCTGAAAATAAATAGCCAAGGAGATTATTATGAACAATACATACATTTGCGACGCAATCAGAACCCCATTTGGCCGCTATGGTGGTGCATTATCTAGCGTAAGAGCTGATGATTTAGGTGCTATTCCAATTAGAGAATTAATCAAACGTAACCCTCAAGTAGATTGGGCAAGTGTTGATGATATTTTCTACGGTTGTGCCAACCAAGCTGGTGAAGATAACCGTAATGTTGCTCGCATGAGTGGCTTACTTGCTGGCCTGCCTATTGATGTCCCAGGCGTTACACTAAACCGTTTATGTGGCTCAGGTATTGATGCCATTGGTACTGGCGCACGTGCTATCGCCAGTGGTGAAACTGATTTGATTATTGCCGGTGGCGTTGAATCTATGTCAAGAGCCCCATTTGTTATGCCTAAAGCCACTAGTGCTTTTAGTCGTCAAGCTGAAGTTTTTGATACCACCATCGGCTGGCGTTTTGTTAACAAATTAATGGCCAAAGAATATGGTGTAGATTCTATGCCTGAAACGGCAGAAAATGTTGCTGAAGAATTTAACATCAGCCGTGAAGATCAAGATCTTTTTGCCTTTAATAGTCAAACAAAAGCCTTAGCAGCACAAAAAGCTGGCCTTTTTAGCCATGAAATTGTGCCTGTTCATATTAAACAACGTAAAGGCGACGATATCATCGTTGCAGACGACGAACATTTACGTCTTAGCCCAATTGAAACATTAGCCAAATTAGCCACGCCTTTTAAAGAAAATGGCTCTGTTACCGCAGGTAATGCGTCTGGTGTTAATGATGGCGCTTGTGCTCTATTACTTGCCTCAGAAGAAGCAATTAAAACCAATAATTTAACACCAAGAGCACGCATAGTTGCGATGGCAACTGCTGGATTAGCACCACGTATTATGGGCTATGGACCCCTTGCTGCAACTAACAAAGTATTAGCTAAAGCAGGTTTAACTTTAGAGCAAATGGACGTAATAGAATTAAACGAAGCATTTGCTGCACAAGGGTTAGCGGTACTACGTGGATTAGGCTTACCAGACAATGCCGCCCACGTAAATCCAAATGGCGGTGCTATTGCTTTAGGGCATCCTTTAGGTGCTAGTGGCGCGAGATTAGTCATTACTGCCATGCATCAACTTGAACGTACAGAAGGTCGTTATGCATTATGCACCATGTGTATTGGTGTTGGACAAGGCATTGCTATCATCATTGAAAGGCTTTAACCACTAGGGCCTGATACTTTTGTTATGAGGAAATTACATAGAACGACTATGCAATATTCCTCATACCTAGATCAAAAAGCAATAAATTAGAACAATATTTAAATATATAAGTTCAACAGAGCCTAAGTAACTCACTAAAAATTATAGTGATTTAAAATAATACAATTTAATGCGATACACGGTATTGACATCCACTCAGATAATCGTATCATTAAAGTAGTTAACATATTAACGACAGGGGAAAAGATGACTAAATATAATAAAAGTGAAGAAGAGCTAGAAGCTATTTTCCAACAAAAAATAGATAGCGAGCAAAAAATCGAACCAAAAGATTGGATGCCAGAAGCCTATCGTAAGAATTTAATCCGTCAAATGTCACAACATGCTCATTCAGAAGTAATTGGTATGCAGCCTGAAGGCAACTTTATAACACGCGCACCTTCTTTGCGCCGTAAAACAGTATTGTTGTCTAAAGTTCAAGATGAAGGTGGTCACGGTTTATATTTATATAGTGCTACTGAAACCTTAGGTATTGAGCGCAGTGAATTAATTGCGGCCTTACAAAGTGGTCAAGCCAAGTATGCCTCTATTTTCAACTACCCTGCACAAACATGGGGTGATATGGGTGCTATTGGTTGGTTAGTTGATGGCGCGGCTATCGTTAACCAGGTATCGCTACAACGTACCTCTTATGGTCCTTATTCACGTGGCATGATCCGCATTTGTAAGGAAGAGAGTTTCCATCAACGTCAAGGTTACGTGATCATGATGGAACTTGCTAAAGGTACGCCTGAGCAAAAACAAATGGCGCAAGACTCGCTAAATCGTTTTTATTGGCCGGCATTAATGATGTTTGGTCCACATGATTCTGAATCAGCACATAGCGCTAAGTCAATGAAATGGAAAATAAAACGTGAAACTAATGATGATTTACGTCAAAAATTTATTGACCAAACCGCTCCGCAAATCGCTTATTTAGGGTTAGAGCACCCAGATAAAGATTTAGTGTGGAACGAAGAAAAAGGTCAACATGACAGCGGTGAAATCGACTGGGAAGAATTCTACGCAGTAATTAATGGCAACGGCCATAGTAATCGCCAACGAATTCAACATCATGTTAAAGCACATGAAGAAGGTGCTTGGGTACGTGATGCGATGTCAGCATACAAACAAAAAAAATTACAAAGAAAAGTTAACGCTGAAACAGCAGCCTAACAATTATAACCATCAAAATAGTTAGTAAAGTTGTTAGTGAAATTAGTCTTGAGGAGCAAGAAAATGAGCTTAGAAAAATTAGAATTATTTGAAGTATTCCTTCGTTCAAAACGTGGATTAGATCATAGACATGCCGGCAGCTTACATGCCGAAGATAAAGAACAAGCCTTAGAATATGCGCGCGACGTTTATACTCGCCGTAGTGAAGGCGTTAGTATTTGGGTGGTAAACTCAAATGACATTTGCGCATCACAAGAAGATGACAGTGATAGCTTTTTCGATCCTTCTGATGATAAACCTTATCGCCATGCGACTTATTATGATATCCCTAAAGAAGTTGGCTCAATGTAATCAGGAGTAAAAGATGACTAGTTCTACAGAAACAGTGAGCACACAAGACATTATTGATTACGCTGCGCGTCTGGGTGACGATGCTATTGTTATCGGTCACCGTCTTTCAGAATGGGTGTCAAAAGCCCCTTTTATTGAAGAAGATGTCGCAATAGGCAATGTTGCACTCGATTTTTTTGGTCATTCACGCATGTATTACACCTATGCGGCAGAGGTTAGCAATAACCAAAATGGTACTGATGATATAACCGAAGATAACTTTGCTTACTTGCGTGATGAGAGACAATTTCAAAATCATTTATTGCATGAATTACACAAAGGTGATTTCGCTTATACAACGGCACGCCAATTATTAGTTGATGTTTATAACAAGTACTTTCTTGAGCAATTGAAAAACTCGAATGATAAAACACTTGCAGCTATTGCAGTAAAAGCAGCCAAAGAGACTAAATATCATTGTCGTCGCTCAAAAGATTGGACCTTACGTTTAGGCGATGGTACCAGCGAGAGCCACGAAAGAATGCAACTTGCCTTAAATGATATATGGGGTTATAGCCATGAATTATTTGAGCTTGATGATTTAGAGCAGCGCCTTGTTGATGCAGGTATTGCCGTTGATTGCACACTGTTAAAAGCTGATTGGCTAAAAGAAGTGACTGCTATTATTGAAGAAGCAACATTAACAGTACCAGATCAAGAGTGGGCCGTTCGCGGTGGCCGTCAAGGTTATCACACTGAACATTTAGGGCATTTATTAACTGAAATGCAATTTATTCACCGTTCATTCCCTGGTGCCAAGTGGTAGTTTTATGGAGACTATGATGCAAGTAATCCCGACAAAATCCCCAACACAATTTGAGCGAGAACAATTTCGCCGTAACTCAGCATTTCCTGAATTGTGGCAATGTTTAGATCAAGTTAAAGATCCAGAAATTCCTGCGTTATCTTTATGGGATATAGGTATTTTAAAAGATATCAAGCGTCAAGGTAATCAAGCATCAGTAACCATTACTCCTACTTATTCAGGCTGTCCCGCTATGGATGCTATTGCTGAAGATATCACAATAGCTTTTAAAGAACATGGCATTGAAAAAACGGTGATAATTACCGAATTATCACCTGCTTGGACAACAGACTGGATGACAGATAAAGGTCGAAATCAGCTAAGAGACTATGGTATTGCTCCGCCTAATGATTTGGTAGGTGATCACGAGCAACCCCTTAATAGTGACAGCCAAGTACTTTGTCCGCAATGCGGCAGTGCTGACACTAAGTTACTAAGCGAATATGGTTCAACGGCATGTAAAGCCTTGTTTCAATGCAATAGCTGCCTTGAATCATTCGATCTTTTTAAACATATTTAATCGCAACAAGTAAATAACAAGAAGGTGCGACATGACTAAATTTTATTCTCTTACTATCGCCAATATTAGGCCTGAAACCGACTCGGCAATTTGCTTGAGTTTAAACATCCCAGACGAGTTAAAGGAGACTTTTACTTTTACTCCTGGACAATTTTTAACGCTACAAGCCTCTATTGACGGAGAAGACGTTCGTCGTTGTTATTCTATTTGTTCTGGCATTGATGACGAACGATTATCAGTGGCAATAAAACGAGTAGAAGAAGGTGTTTTTTCTAACTTTGCTAATGATAACTTCAAGGTAGGTGATAACATTGAAGTAATGGCTCCTCAAGGTGACTTTACTTTAAAGACCTTAGATAGCCAAAACAATAAAAACTACATGCTATTAGCTGCTGGTAGTGGTATCACACCGGTTTTATCATTAATCAAATCGATTTTAGGTCGTGAGCCAAACTCACAAATCACCTTGGTTTATGGCAACCAAAAAACGCTTACTATGATGTTCAAAGAAGAATTGAGCTTTATTAAAAACCGTTATTTAACGCGCTTTAATTGGGTAAACATCATGAGCCAAGAAGATCAAGGTGCTGACTTACTCAACGGTAGAATTGATAACAAAAAAGGTTATCAATTGCAGAAACAAAAAGTTATTGATATAAACACCACCGATGAAGCTTTCATTTGTGGACCTGAATCAATGATTTCTGAAGTCTCACGTGGTTTTAGAATTGAAGGCTTAGCAGAAGATCAAATTCATTACGAATTATTTGCTAGCTCATCTGAAGATGCCCAACTGGTATTAGACAAAGCGAAAAGCCGTGTTAAAGAGTACGGTGAAAATCGTACCAGTAAAGTAACGGTAATCGCTGATGGTCGTAGTAATAATTTTGATTTAGCCTCTGTCGGTGCCAATATTTTAGATGCTGGTATGGCTAATGGCGTTGAATTACCTTACTCCTGTAAAGCTGGAGTATGTTCAACTTGTAAAGCTAAATTAATTAAAGGTCAAGTTGACATGGATATTAGCCATGGCCTAGAGCAACACGAAATTGATGCTGGTTATATTCTTACCTGTCAATCGCATCCTATTACAGATGAAGTTATTGTCAGCTTTGATGAGAGATAAATCTTTGCTAAACCGGTCACTGCTTTATTAAATATTAGCTTTAAAGGTATTTCCTAGTTGCTAGCCACTTACTAAATTGACTACAATTTAGTAAGTGGCAATACAAATTTAGTATTAGGGCCTGTTGATCTTTCGAGATTGTTTTTGCAGCGATTTGTTGGGTATTCATACAAGGTAGAGCCTTTGTCATGTGGTTTTTACACATAAAAAGGCGATGACGCCGTAAAAATGACCAACAAACGCTGTCCGAAGGATTCGGCTAAAAGCGTTTTACTCATTGTTGAGTAGTATTTGCTTAGAATGACTAGGCTACACACTACTCGCCGCGATTAAAACACTTTTATCTCGAACAAAATTTAACCGCGAAAGATCAACAGACCCTAATGAAAATAGGAAAAAGCATGACGAAAACCAGTAAACTTAATCTTATTGTTAAACAGCATATAAAAAAAAGTAGTATTAGTTGTACCTCAATGGTGGTCACTATATTTGGTGACGTAGTTTCTCAACATGGTAGCTGGCTTTGGCTGTCAAGTTTAATAAAAGCACTTGAACCTTTAGGCTTTAATGAACGTCAAGTACGAACCTCTGTCTATCGCTTAGTGCAAAGCAACTGGTTACAAGGTAATAAAGTTGGCCGCTGTAGCTATTACTGTTTTACCGATTTTGCCATGGCGCACTACGAAAAAGCAGCAAGAAGAATTTATGCCGCCGACCAAGCTGACTGGAATGAAAACTGGATTTTAGTTTTGCCTATTTCAGTGCCAGACGAAAAAAAAGAAGAATTTAGAAAAAGTTTACTGTGGCAAGGATTTAATACCTTAGTATCAGGCCTGTATGCGCACCCTTCTTGTGATACCTCATCTTTAGATGAAGCTATTCACGAGCTAGGATTAGCAGGCAATGTCATTATACTTAATGGTAGTGTTGCTGATTTAAACTCACAAAGCGTGATTAAAGCACTGATAAAAGATCGTTGGCAATTATCAGAGTTGGAGAAACATTATCGTGAATTTCTTAATTTTTATCGACCTATTTGCCAACAACTTTTAAACAAGCAAGATAAATCTGGACAACTAAGTACCGCAGATTGCTTTTTACTAAGAGCAATATTAATTCACGATTATCGCCGGACTTTATTACGTGACCCTGATTTCCCACAGGCTATGTTACCGCAAGGCTGGGTAGGATATGAAGCACATGACTTAGTAAAAAGAATGTATAATATGTTAATAGAACCTTCTACAACATATATAGAAGAAAACATGAAAAATGCCCAAGGAAAACTACCTGTAGCAAGTAATAAGTTTTATCAGCGATTTGTGTCTTAAAACTAAATAAGATAACTGCTTGATGGAAAATACCCAGGCTCATCATCTCACACTAAGAAGTGCGTCATTATGTAGGTCTATTATACAAAGCTTGTGCATTAATCCTAAGTTTCTCAATGTTGACATCATGAGAACGATATTAGGTAAACAAATACAATAAAATTAGGAAAAGCAACAATATGACTGCCTCTGTATTACTAATACCCACGACACCACATGCTGATAACATTGCTATCATCAATATTGATAATCCACCAGTAAATGCGCTATCACATGCCGTTCGTCAAGGGGTTGTAGATGCTATTACTCAAGCAGAACAGAATGAAAACATCGCTGCTATTGTTATAAATTGCCAAGGTAAAACCTTTATTGCCGGGGCTGATATTAAAGAATTTGGTAAAACGCCAAAAGAGCCACATTTACCTGATGTTTTACAACGCATCAATCAATGTAAAAAGCCTATCATAGCAGCGCTATTTGGTAGCGTATTAGGTGGCGGCTTTGAACTAGCACTTGCCTGTCATTATCGCGTTGCTGTTAAAGGCACAAAACTTGGCTTACCTGAAGTAACCCTCGGGCTAATTCCTGGTGCTGGCGGCACACAGTTATTACCAAGAATTGCCGGTGTTGAATTAGCACTAACAATGATCACATCAGGAAAACCGCAAAAAGTAGAGCAACTTGATGGCTATGGCATTATTGATCTACTAATCAGCGCGGATAGTAGTAACAAGGATCATTTATTGAATGAAACGGTTGCCTATGCCAAAGCGCTACTTGAACAAAAACAAACAAGTAAAATAATCACTCAACAGCCAATGCCACTTGATAGTGAAGAAAAACAAGCGGCACTAGCGTTATGTCAGCAATTTAGAGATAAACTGGCTAAAAAAGCTCGTGGTCAGCAAGCACCACAAAGCGCCGTTAACTCAATAGAAAATGCATTTACATTACCTTTAAATGAAGCTATGGCGAAAGAACGTGAATACTTTGTAGCCTGTAGAGGCTCTGCGCAATCACGTGCAATGCGTCACGCATTTTTTGCCGAAAAAACAGCGGCTAAATTAATAACTTCTGATGATAGTAAGCCAACGCCTACTGAAATAAAGTCAGTTGCCGTTATTGGTGCAGGTACTATGGGCGGTGGTATTGCCATGTGTTTTGCTAATGCAGGTATTAGTGTCACACTACTTGAAATGAGTCAAAGTAACTTAGCCAAAGGCGTTAATGCCATTGCCAAACGTTATCAGCAAGCACAAACACGCGGCATTATTAGCAAAGAAAAAGTTAATCAATGTATGGCGTTAATTACTGGCACTTGTGAGTATCAAGATTTGGCTCAAGTTGACTTAGTCGTTGAAGCCGCCTTTGAAACCATGCAGGTAAAACAACAGATATTTTCTCAACTCGATAAAGTGTGTAAGCCTGAAGCCATTTTAGCGAGTAATACCTCTTACTTAGATATTGATGAAATAGCCGAAGTAACCACACGACCAGAAAAAGTAGTTGGCATGCACTTTTTTAGCCCTGCCAATATAATGAAATTATTGGAAGTAGTTGCCACTAAATATACTGACGCCCAAACACTAACTACGGCAATGACCTTAGGTAAAAAAATGGGTAAAATAAGCGTCGCAGTAAAAGTTTGCTACGGCTTTGTCGGCAATCGCATGTATGCTTGTTATGGTCGCGAAGCCAACATGTTATTACTAGAAGGTGCTACGCCTCAGCAAGTAGACAGTGCGATGGTAAAATGGGGAATGGCTATGGGGCCATTAGCGGTTAACGATATGTCAGGCATAGACATCGGTTATAAAGCACGACAAGCAAATACAGATCGCCCAGATGATCCTTGCTTTTTTGCTGCCGCTGATATGTTAGTAGAAGCAGGCCGATTAGGACAAAAAACTCATGCAGGCTTTTATCAATATGATGAACAAACCAACAAACGAAGTCCAGATGATACTGCCGTTAATCTTATTAAAGCGCACGCTGCTAAGTTAGGTATTAAGCAACGCAGTGATATTAGTGATGAAGAAATTCAACAACGACTGATTTTTGCTTTGATCAATGAGGGTGCTTATATACTTGAGCAAAACATCGCTAGCCGCGCTAGTGATATCGATGCTATTTGGCTTAATGGTTATGGTTTTCCACGCTACCTAGGTGGCCCTATGTGTTATGCCGATGAAATAGGTTTAGAAACAGTAGTTGCCACGATTAAAAAGTTTCAACGCCAAGCTGGAAATACTTATTGGCAAGTAGCCCCATTATTAGAACAGTTAGTCGCACAAGAAAAAAAATTAACTAGCTAAAACATCTCAAATCACATTACATCAAAAAGCGACTTTGTTTAACAAAGTCGCTTTCTTTGTTATTAAGTTTAAATTAACATAATAACAGGCATAAAAAAATGCAGCTCGAAGAGCTGCACTTTATAACTAGCTTATGTGCATCCTGCACTTTTATTCAGTGTTCTCATTTCATCCATGAGCACTATCCTTAGTATATCCTTTAAGTAATACCTACTTATTGTCCTTGAGCATTACATCCTTGTATTTCCTTGCTATCATCCTTAAATCATTCCTTTATATAAATTCCATTTACAAAACAAACAGCCTCCTAGGCATGTCTTCCTGACGTCAAAGTCCTTATTGACTCACATCCTTGTTCATTTCATCCATTAGTAATATCCTAATTACTTGACTTAATCCTTAAGCCTCCCTCTTATACCTAAGTACTCCGTACTTTAGTATTTTTACTTTACTAACTTATTACCTTAGTAAAGTTCATTAAAGAGCTTCCTGCTCTGTGTCTTCCTGACATGATTAATATTACACTTAAAACTAAATTTTCGAAGGATGTAAAAAAAAACATTTCATTTGTACATTAACTGTAACTATCCACAAATAATTAATTCACTTATAATTCATATGGTTAATGATTTTTTTTGTGAGAAAACCACTCATTTAACATAACATATCTCACACTCATGTAAGACATGTCTTACAAAAGTTAAAGCAAATGACTACATGGTTAATTTATCAAGGTGAGGATTTATAGTAATTTACTTAAGTTTGCTCTCACTAAGGGAGAGTTAAAAGACTTATAGACAAGACATTGATTGCAGAGAATGATTACTCCGTTGTCAATCAATCAGCAAAAATTCAAAATTGACAACAACGAAATTCCGATGATGCTTTAGCTGTAGTAACATAAATGTCACATATTTTATTATGTAATCAAAAGTATTTTATTCATCTAAAATCAAGCAAAGAGACAATAGGTTTTCAACAATGACTACGACGATGATATGAACAATGAGGGCCTAAATGAACGATATAAGCAGATAATGAAGCTAAGCTAATCAATATTAGTTTAGCTGAAAAGACAGTGTTAGATTACTGATCACGATAATGTACCATTAAAGCTCCTGATACTTTGCCGACACTGACATCTTGAACAAATTCGTAGTTAGAGTCTTCAAAAAAAGCTTTAAATTTACCAGAAGTAGCATAAACTGCCACACCTTCACTATCGTTATGCTCTTTTAATACGGTATCAACAGCAGCCATTAAATATTGACCAAAACCATGATGTTGATGTAGTGGATGAATAGCAATAAAAGACAGCATATGGAATTTTTTCAAAGGCACTGCAGCAATCACTTTTTGCTCTTTTTCTATCATCTGCTTAGTACTAAAATATCCAGCGGTGAGTAACATTTTAAGACGCCAGTGCCAAAACCTGTCACTACCAACGCTGTCATCAGGACTATTTAAACATGCAACTCCCACCATTGAGTCACCAAGAAATAAACCAACCATAGGTTGTTTTGCTTGCCAAAAAGCACTTAACTCTTCTCTAATTGACGCCCTTAATCTTTGCTCGTAACCTTCTTTTTCGCTATTAAAAATTTCTAAAAAAACAGGATCATCATGATAGGCCTGAAAGAGTAAAGAAGCAGCAAGCTTTAATTCTTCAGCACTTAAGTAAGTTGCCCGTATATCAAGATTGCTCTCTACAGATACAGCGTCTGTCATAAATATTCTCCCAAAAAAGTTTACTTTTTAGACTGGTATTAAGTTGATTAAGTTATTCTTACTTAGCTAAAATTAATCAACTTAACATAAAAGAATACCATAACAGTTTTTTTTAAAAAAAGGGGAAATAGATTTTATTGAGGTATTGCGCATTTATCGCCCCCGACCATCTAATCACGAAGATTAGAATAGCCGGCGGATTCATATGAGGGGTTTACAAAATAAATATTACTTTGCTTTCTCAGTCGTTTTTTTAGCAGCAGGCTTCTTTTTAGCTGCTTTTTTCTTAGGTTTTGGAATATCCTCAACCCATTTACCGTCAATATATTTAGCGGTCCAACCAGTTGCTTTTGGCTTCCCGTCCTCTGTTGGAATTTCGGTCATTACGTACTGTTCTTTCGTTTTACGACTGTAACGTACTACCGATAAATTGCCTTCATTATCTTCTGAGGGTGCATCAGCCAGATAATAGAATTTACTCGATATTCTATCTCTAAAGCGTTGTAACTCAGCAACCTTTGGTGCACGAGTCTCTCGTGAACGAGGAAAAGTATTCGCCGCTAAGAAAATACCCGCAGCGCCATCACGCAGTACAAAATGCGCTTCAGACTTTTCACATTCAAGCTCAGGCAATTGCACTGGATCTTCTTTTGGCGGCGCCGCTTCGCCGCTAGCTAACAACTTACGAGTATTTTTACATTCCTCATTAGTACAATCGAAATATTTACCAAAACGACCTGACTTCAGCTCCATTGGTGATTCACAACGGTCACAATCTAAAATAGGTCCATCGTAACCCTTAATTTTAAATTCGCCCTCTTCAACTTCAATGCCATCACAGACCGGGTTATTACCACAAACATGTAATTTACGTGTTTCGTCAATAAGGTAATTGTCCATCGCGGTGCCACATTTGTCACAACGGCGCATTGCCATAAGCGCTTCTGTTTCTGCATCTTCAGCTAAAATACTTACCGCTTCTTCACCCGACGTTAAGTTCATGGTTTTAGTACAGCGTTCTTTAGGTGGTAAAGCATAACCAGAGCAACCTAAAAACACGCCGGTTTGAGCTGTTCGAATACCCATTTTACGGTTACAAGTAGGACAATCTATATCCGTTAATACCGGCTCATTAGTTTGCATACCACCATCTTCAGATGGTTGGTCAGCTTTTGATAATTGTTTAGTAAAGTTCTTATAAAACTCGTCTAATACAGCTTTCCAATCAGCAGTACCACCTGCAATTTCATCAAGCTCTTGTTCCATATTCGAGGTAAACTCGTAGCTCATTAACTTTTCAAAGCTGCCAGATAAACTGTTAGTAACAATTTCACCCATTTTCTCAGCATAAAAACGTTTTTTATCTAATCGAACATAGCCTCTATCTTGAATAGTAGAAATGATTGACGCATAAGTAGATGGACGACCAATAGAACGTTTTTCTAACTCTTTCACTAAAGACGCTTCACCAAAACGTGCTGGTGGCTTAGTAAAGTGCTGAGTAGCGTCTAAATTATCTAAAGCTAATGCTTCGCCAACAGCTAAATCTGGTAAATGTTTGTCATCGCCTTTTGATAATTGCGGGTGCACTTTAGTCCAGCCATCAAACTGCATCACGCGGCCTTTGGCTTTTAAATCAAATTCAGCTGCGCTAATGGTTAATGTACTTACGGTGTAACGCGCCGCGGTCATTTGACAGGCAACAAATTGACGCCAAATTAAATCATAAAGTTTTTTAGCATCAGCATCAATGCCTTCCATAAAGGCAGATTCAATTTTTACATTTGAAGGACGAATCGCTTCATGCGCCTCTTGAGCACCCGCTTTTGAACCGTAAGCTTTTGGCTTCTCAGGCAAGTAATTTTCACCAAAACTTTCAGCAATATAATCGCGACACATTTCAACGGCATCTTTACTTAAATTCGTTGAATCAGTACGCATATAAGTAATGTGACCCGCTTCATATAAACGCTGAGCTAAGCCCATAGTACGTTTAACGCCATAGCCTAATTTAGTACTTGCCGCCTGCTGTAAAGTAGAAGTAATAAAAGGTGCGGAGGGTGTACTTTTTGACGGCCTATCTTCACGTTTACTTACTGCATAATCAGCCGATTCTAATACTGCTAATGCTTGATCAGCATCGGTTTTATTCGTAGGTTTAAACGCTTTACCATTGTGATGAGTAACATCAAGCGCTAACGCTTCCCCTTTACTTTTAGAAGACGTTGCATGGGTGTCTGCGCTTATTTCCCAAAATTCTTTTGGATCAAACGCCTTTATTTCGCGCTCTTTTTCAACAACCAACTTAACAGCCACTGATTGTACGCGTCCTGCAGACAAGCCGCGGGCTACTTTTTTCCATAAAAGCGGGCTAACCATAAAGCCGACCACTCTATCGAGAAAACGACGGGCTTGTTGGGCATTAACGCCAGGCATGCTAAGTTCACCTGGTGTAGAAAAAGCTTGTTGAATTGAGCTTTCAGTTATTTCATTAAAAACTACGCGGCGAAATTTATCATCATCACCACCAATAATTTCTTTTAAATGCCAAGCAATCGCTTCTCCCTCGCGATCCAAATCGGTTGCGAGATAGATAATTTCAGCTTTTTCTGCAAGCTTTTGAAGCTCGGTAACAACTTTTTCTTTGCCGGGAAGAATTTGATAATTAGCCGCCCAGTTTTTATCGGGATCTATGCCCATACGATTAACAAGTGCTTGCTTATCGCGCTTAGCTTTATATTTAGCCTTTGCTTCAGGTGCCATTTTTCGCACTTCAGCCGGTGATTTAGTGGCGACTTTTTTACCAGTACTACTATGGGGTAAATCACGTACATGACCAACACTAGACTTTACAATGAAGTCTTTACCTAAATATTTGTTAATTGTTTTCGCTTTGGCTGGCGACTCGACAATAACTAGTGATTTTGCCATAAAAATTTATAATCCTGCTAATTCGACAGTTTATCTAGTTGAAAAGATAAATTTATTTTTGTCTTTTTATTCATTCAATATTTGAGGGGAAAAGTGCGAGCATGCTCTTTAATCTCACTCAAATAACGTTAAAAACTATTTCACTTAAAAAATACACTTGCATACCTATTTATAGATATATCTATAAATATGCAAATTGACAAGCATTAATTTTTTGAATCAAGTTGAGATATATAACTACTTAATGCTTTTGGCTATAATGCTTGTCTATAGTGATTACTTAAAAAGAAAACACTATTTCTGCGCAATCATAATCGACTTTGTTAGAAAAAATAAGAGCTAAATCCTAAAAATATTAAAATTGATGATATCGCTAACCATTATTCAAACCGTTTACAGAGATACAACATGCCACAATTAACAGCCCAATTAAAAGAAAAATTAACACAATGCTTATGTCCGCCCGGCAATGGTGTTTTTACCGTCAATACTGCCAAAGAGCGCAAAGAGCAGTTACATCAAACAATTTTTGGTCAGACTACCAATGTTGATGAACTATGGAAAACCTCTTTAAATAAGCTGCCAGAGGCCTCTCGTGCGGTTATTTTAGGTATTGCATCAGATTGTGGTGGTGGGATTTTACGTGGCGCCAATTGGGGGCCATTATTTATTCGCACAACATTGCTAGAACAACACCCTAAATTAAATGCGTTTGACTTAGGTGATATTCGGGTAATCCCTCACTTACTATCAGACAAGTATTTGAATGAAGCAACCTTGGCAAATTGTCGTAAAGCACTTTATCAAGATGATAAAAGTAACTATTGCGTTAGCCCATTAAGTATTACCGAAGATGTTTTACATGATTTTTATGCTCAATTTCCTGACAAAGGCATTTTTGGTTTAGGTGGCGATCACAGTGTTAGCTACCCACTCACTAAAGCTTATTTACAAGCAAAAAAACAACAAGGTAAGCGCACCGCTATCATTCATTTTGATGCCCATACCGATTTACTCATTGAACGATTAGGTATTGATTTATGCTTTGGCTCTTGGTGTACACATATTTTAGATGACTTACCTGCACCAGAGCATTTAATTCAAATAGGCATTCGTTCAACAGGCAAGTCTAAACAACATTGGGAAAGTACCTTTGGTGTAAGGCAACATTGGGCTAAAGAGGTTAAAGAATTAGGCATTAAAAAAGTAATTGAAAATATCTTAGCGCAATTAGCACTTCAAAACATTGATGAGTTATATGTCAGCTTTGACATTGATGCCATAGATGAAAGTTTTGCCAGCTCAACAGGTACGCCAGAACCAGATGGGCTGATGCCAGATGAGGCAATGCAAATATTACAGGCTGTTGCGGCTAAATATCCTATTACTGGCGCAGATATGATGGAAATAGCCCCTTTCACTGACAGCTCAGGTCAAGGAGCAGTTAGCCGAGATAAAACCTTAAAAGTTGCTGGTGATATTTCTGCATTTTTGATTGGTGAAATGAATAAATAATATCATTCACCATAAAAATATAATTTGTCCCTATAGCTGATGGCAACTAATAACAATTATTCACACAGTATTAATTTTTAGCTCTGTTGTAGCACGTTGTTGTTGAATTTTCTTTAATGTTCTTTAATGTTCTTATCACTATGTAGGTTGAGCTTTAGCCCATCACATTGACGCCCTAAAGGGCGACCTACAAAGTATATAAAATCAACGTTTTATAGCATAGACAACAGTATCATGGAACAGAAGCTGATTTTATACTTACTCATAAAACATACCGCTTATCTTATTTAAAGAAAAGCGGTATTTGTTTTTTAGCCATACTGTAATTTACTGGATTACAATTCCAACACTACCTAATTGGGTTACCACACCACTTGGCGTTTCTGCTTGTATGAATAAAGTCCCTGATTTAGGTTCTTTTTCACCTTTAACACCAACAGAATGCTGCAAACCACCATTATGATTGTCGCTTGGCCATGTAAAGCTCCCCCCACTAACCACTGAGCCAGAACTTGCAACAGCACTAATAATAGTACCTGCTGGCATAGGTTGGTTGTGAATATCAGCAACAATAAAAGTTACTGTGCCAGAGCTTTCTCCGGCAATATAAAGAGTATTATCGTCAGGATTAAGATTTGGATTTGAAATTTGAGTAGGCGTCTCATTTGGATCATCTGGATCAACTATTACATAATTTGGATCATCAATAGTTGCGCTTACCGCATCATTTGTCGCTGTAATAACAGATCTGGCAGCGCTACTTGACATAACTAGCGTTAGTCTAGCACGAACATTTAACGATTTATTATCTGAACAACCCTCATGAGCAGGAATAGAACAAAGTACGCCATTATATTTGTTATCATTCTGGGTAAATAATCCATCATTATTAAAATCAGTAAATTCTTCTAAAGCGCCGCTATTATTAACATCGCCACCTTCACTTGGATTGTATAAACCATCTTCATTGTGATCAACAAAGGCTTCTTTGATATCGTAAGGCTGACCACTAACATCATTGCCTGAAAAAGCAGTCATTTCACTGGCATCAAAACGACCATTACCGTTAAAGTCAGGAAACGATTCCTCACCAATAGCGGTTGCTAATATTGTTGCTCGACCACCATATTTTTGCCCCATGGTATTCCACACCTCGGGTTCATGAGTAAGGTTATTAACATCTCCTAACACATGTCCTTCAGGACGAGGGAATTGACTACGCCATGTAACACTACATACGCCGTTAATCGTTACACAAGAAGGATCTATTGAGCCACCTTCAGTGGTAAAACTAACTGCAGTACCATCTGGCACAATGTTGTTATAGGCATCAGCTAAACGTGCTGTTACCACCACTTCTGTGCCATCAAGATTCCAACCTTCAGGGTTCAAAACATTCGCTGATAAACTAAAACTGTCTTGATCAGGAATACCCGTAGAGACAACTAATACACTTGATTGTGAAGATATTTGCGGCTCACTACCATCATCGATAGTTGCTAGCACTCTAACACTGGTTGCCACAGTACCTGAATTAATTGTTATCTGCACAATACCTTCGTTATTGGTGGTTGCACTTTCAGTTACTGGGAGTAACCGAATACCACCAACATTGGTATTTAAAGAGAAATTAACTACTTGGTTGTTAACTGGGTTTGCACTGGAGTCTAATACTCTAAATTTAACTATAGAGCTTTCTGAGCCTCCTAAAATACCAGTACCTAAAATAGAAATATTCTCAGGGGATGCTGAAATAAACTCAATACTGCCAACATTTGCTTTAAGCACATTAACAGACGTAGTTGCCGACAAATTAATACCACCTGCATTGGCGGTAACATTAATAGGGTCATCTTCAGTACAGCCTTTAGCCAGGTAAGTACTTGTTGCTGTACCATTTGACGTAGTAATGGGAGAGCTTATCTCAGCAGAAGGTGTACTTAAACTAGAACACCCAGATGAAAAGTTAACTTCAACCGGCTCGGTAAACAAAGCCCCTTGGTCATCAATAATATTTACCGTAATAACCGTAGTACCGCCTGCTGATATTTGCGCTAAACTAATGTCAGCTACACCTTCAACAAATGGCTCACCGCTGCCCATAGTCACAGTAGATGAACCAACAACTAAAATTACTTTTCCTGTTTCTCCACTTTCTATTGAGGCAGTAATTGTTCCTGCACCTAAACTCCCCCCCCCTAATATATCAACACTCGCTTTGTTATCAGCATTAGTTATCGCTGTCGCAATAGGAATTTCACCCACCGTAGTAACAAATGTCACAATCAGCGGTGTGCTAATACCATTAACGACTGCAATTACCTTGCCTGATTTAGAGGATGTTATGGTATCAGTTGAGTTACCCTCACTATCAACTAAAGTAACTGATATATTGATATCACCTACCACGCCAATGTCGTCACCTTGGGTGCTGAAGTCGATGGTAGCTTCTTCGCCTGATGCGACAGAAGCAGTAATAGTACCTGCACCGCGCACATTGCCCGCGGTAAGCGTTATTTCAGCAACGCCTACATCATTCGTTAATGCGGTTCCTGAACTAGGAGAAAAAGCACCTATATCAGAAGAAAAAGTTACTCTAGTGTTAGATACTACTACACCCTTTTTAGTTAATGTCGCGGTAAGAGTAACGGGTTCTAACCCAGTAACATTTGAATTAGAAAGTGCCAGCGAAATAACAACAGGGTTTGTAGCTGTACCTCCACCATCTGTTGAAAGACCTCCATCACCGCCACCACATGCCACCAAAGTGGTTAATGTCATTAATAGCAGAGTAAAACTAAAGCGTCGAAGTAACTCCATAAAGGTATCCCTATTCTCTTTTGATTAATCTTTATTTGCTTAATTATTCATACTAACTGAAAAATAGCAGAAAAGTACATCTTAATACTTAAATTCAAAAAAAAAGCTTAATCATCAACGAAGTTAACTAAAAACCGATAAATTTAGTGTAAATCTAGCAAAACTGTTTTTTATCGCTCAGTTTATTGCTAACCTTACAAATACATTAATATTAACAACGCCTGTTCTTTATATGACATCAACAGAAAGTAATACGAAACTAAAAAAAAGTAGTTTAACCACCCGAATTGTTATCGGCATGATTTCAGGTATTGTCCTTGGTACATTTTTACAATGGCTTATGCCTAATGGCCGTGATTTAGTTATCAATTTATTTTTATTTGAATTATCACTACAGAATTTTTTCGTCGATGGTGTGCTTGAGATTATTGGCCAAATATTTATGGCAAGTTTACGAATGCTTGTTGTACCTTTAGTCTTTGTCTCACTTGTTTGTGGTGTTTGTTCATTACAAGACACCACTAAATTAGGGCGCATTGGCGGTAAAGCTATTGGCTTGTATTTAATAACAACAGCAATCGCAATCAGTTTTGCAATATTTATCGCGATAATTGTTGGCCCAGGTGAAGGGGTAAACATGACGGCTAGTACTAGTTTTAGCTCCAGAGAAGCGCCGTCTCTTGCGCAAGTTATTATTCAAATGTTCCCTACCAACCCTTTTGAAGCTTTTGCACAAGGCAAAATGCTGCAAATAATAGTCTTTGCTTTACTCTTCGGCATTGCTATCGCTTTATCAGGAAAAGCGGGTGAACGCGTCGCAAGTTTATTTGAAGATCTAAGTGAAGTCATCATGCGCTTAGTGGCTATTTTAATGAACTTAGCGCCATATGGTGTATTTGCTTTACTCGCTACCTTATTTACCACTGTGTCACTTGAAACCTTTGGTAATTTAATCGTGTACTTTTTAGTGGTACTTGCCGTTTTATTTATTCACGCCCTAGTAACTTACCCGGTAATACTAAAGTTACTCACTGGTTTAAGCCCTGTTATTTTCTTAAAAAAAATGCGCGACGCCGCTATTTTTGCATTTTCGACCGCTAGCTCAAATGCCACCATTCCTGTTACGTTAGAAACTGCAACGAAAAAAATGGGCGTTAAAAATTCAATAGCATCGTTTACTGTGCCATTAGGTGCCACCATTAATATGGATGGAACAGCAATTATGCAAGGTGTTGCTACGGTATTTATTGCCCAAGTGTTCAGTCAAGACTTAACATTAGCTGACTATGTAACCGTTGTACTCACAGCAACACTTGCCTCAATTGGTACTGCTGGTGTGCCTGGTGTTGGTTTAATTATGCTAGCAATGGTGTTAGATCAAGTTGGCCTACCTGTTGAAGGCATTGCCTTAATTATCGGTGTTGATAGATTACTTGATATGACTCGCACCGCCGTTAATGTAACAGGAGACAGTATGGTGAGCATTGTTGTTGCTAAGTCTGAACAGCAGTTTGATAATGACATTTTTTTAGATGAAAATGCGGGTAGTAAAATTGAAGAAATAGACTTCCATCATTTAAAAGATTAAATAACCAGAAGCGCCTATAAACTTAGAATCAGGAGAATGTAGATACTGCATTCTCTTCTAATACCATTCCGTATATCACCTACCCATAATAGCATTGAAATAGCGGGCTATGTCGTATTAACTCTTTACCTGATTGTTCTACATATGCACGGTATTTTATTAGCCTAGTAAAATTGAATATATTGGTTACATCTATTAATTTCAATTTTCATCATAGTTAGCTATTGTTATTTTATCGGTTAATAAAAGAGGTGCGTTATGCTCACCATTAATATATATGAAAAATAGCAATCAACACATCCACCACAATCCAAACAAACTACTTACGACAACCAAATTGATGTACCTCCAGAAGCGACAGCGACAAGAATTTTAAGTTTAGCAACTGTTTTTTTTAATGCTTTTCAACAACAAAACCCCGATATTGTCCCCGAAGAGTCTTTAGATAAATTTATCTCTATTATTAGTACCGGTATAGATAAAGGCTTTCAAGATGCACGTGAGATCCTTGAAGACTTATCAGTACTTGATGGGAAAATTACCACTGATATTGACAGTACTTATGACCTAGTTCCAGAAGGCTTAAAGCATTTTATTGATAATTTTTTTAATGAAAAATAATCACTAATGAGGAAAGTTAATCTCATTCATTAATCTACTGGTTAAAAGCCATACAAACACTATACTGTATATGGGCAAAATATAACGTGGAGGTTACATGTCTATTTCTACTCGGCTTGACTCATACTTAACTGCGCACAATATTCCTTATCAAGTCATTGAACACGATCACAGCGCTAGCTCTGTTGGCAGCGCCATCACGGCGAGAATACCGTTAAACCACATAGCAAAAGCTGTTATTTTAAAAGATCATGAAGATAGGAAGTTGATGGCTGTTTTACCTGCTAAAAATAAAATTAGCTTTTCGGCAATTAATGATAACCTGATGGGGAGTTACCAATTACTTAAAGAGCAAGAAGTTTATCAAATGTTTAGCGATTGTGAACATGGTGCTATTCCACCTGTCGGCGATGCTTTTAATATACACATGATCTGCGATGAAGTTTTAGACCAGCTAGATTACATCTATATAGAAGCAGGAGATCATCGTAAGCTATTACGTATCAGTCATGAGGATTATAAAAAGATAGCAGCAAACAGCAAACATCTACGCTTTAGTAGTGAACTATTCCATTAACTTTATTTTCAGTAATTAATAATAGTCAAAAATATAAAGGCCTCTGTAAGGCCTTTTTTATTTGAATAGCCCTATTTAATATCAACAGCTTAGCGAGACTTGTTTTGCTTTATGATAGTATTAGCGCATATAAAAACTAAAAAACATGTCCTATGAAAATGAAGCATTATTTCATCATATTATTATTAATTAGTTTTTCGAATGTAGCTGATAATAAAATCACCTATTTTATTTCAGATAAATCCTCATCACCTTTTCAAATATCTTCAGAAAACAGTAAGCAATCCGGCATTATTACTGATGTAATACACTCAATCGAAAAACAAGACATTTACTTTAGCCATAATATTTTACCTTTTAAACGTATGTTGAAGTATATGGAAAGCTCAAAGTCTCCTTGGATCTCCTACGGGTCACCTGCTTGGCCTGGAGTACAGTCATTATCATTGTCTAAAACACCTATTATGTCAGTAGAACACAGCTTTTTAACTTTAAAATCTACCCAATATACTGACATCAGCGATCTCTTTGGAAAGATCATCGTCTTAATTACCGGTTTTGATTACCCAGGGTTAGCAACTTACATTGAAGAAAATAAATTCGATATCATTTATGTAAAAGACCATGAAGCGGCTATAAAAATTATCGCCATGGGTCGAGCTCTAGCCTTTCCTGAAATGAATATTAGGTTAAATTATCATCTAAAAAAAATGTCACTGCCTCGTGAGAATTTCAATTTTCACTACATTGGTAAAATCATTGCTGATTATAATATCAACTTATGTTTTTCACTTAACTTTCCATCCCCTTTAAGAACAAATATTGAAGCATCATTAGCTGCCATGAAAAATGATGGCCGACTAGACAATATCATTAATAGTTATTAACGTACTTTGGCTAATTTAATGATTAAAACCAAATAAAATAATGAATGAGTCAGATTCCTTCCCCCGTTTTTACTTCATTTATTCCTCGGTGGCATTATATACCCAAGCCACTTCAAGATGCAGGATTCAGCTAGAATTAGAAACGTCTTTAGGTAAGGCATTGATTGAAGAGAATGGTTATTCCCTTGTCGAAATCAATAACGAAGCATAAAACGTTTCTAAACTAGCCTTTTAGGGACGTCTGAGCAAAATATGCTCGTCGTTGCATCTGTTTTTAAGGGAACAACCATTAATAAAAAGATGCGCCTTGATCATGATTTGCTCAGACATCCTGAAACACGCATCTTGAGGTGATTTGGGTATATGTGACGTATGAGCGCGATAAGTATAAAAACACACTAACTATGACGAGAGGAAAAGTTAACAAAAACGTATGTTTCATATAAAGTAAAGACATTACAACCCCCATGGCAAGGCAAAATGCAGCAAAAGCAAACTGTGTTTTGTACTGTTTCGCATAAGTAAAACTTGCCACAAAATTATTTACTACACCTTTGTTATCTATTCGGGCGATTAAACACGGCATAACCCCTAAAACTAAAGATAACAAAGCAAAAAACCAAGCTAAAAACAAGTTTGCCCAAAAAAACTCAACACTTAAATTACCATGATTTACACTAGTAATAGAAAATGATTTAGCTAAAAATGAATTTTGATCTACATAAAGACTATAAACCACAACAGCATCTGTTATCCATATTAAGAAAAACAGACATTGCACCACTAATACTAAACCAAAATTTGCCATTAATAATGACAATTTCAAACGGCCTTTGTTCAACAGATCCGTAAAAATTAGTGGGTGTAATAATAAGCTAACCAAAGGAGTAAATAAGATAAATCCGGCACAAAATGAGATATACATTGAGCTTAATTCATAATTTATAAGTAATGAATTTATCGCTTGTGCAATTGAATATATCACTAATGTTGAAAAAAAAAGCAGCCCATAAGAAAGAATTCTCCCTCGATTTTTTTGTTTAACACTTACATCATTCATCACAATATTGCCCTACTGCCATCATTTAATTTTATAAACTGACAAAGATTAGCATTATTTCATATTTCAACATTTGATTTACATTAATGGATTGAAAACTAATGACATTAAGATGGTTGAAGTTTGATTCCTTGCCTAGCGTCGCGATGGCGGCAATTAGCTCACATGTATAAAAGAGAAAATCTATAACTGAAGTTATCAATAGCGCAAAGTATGTTAATCAAACATATTAATTCATCCATCTTTTGTACAATATAGTAATTACTATTTAACAGCGTAGATGGAAAGTTGAAAAAAAATTAATGCTTACCTAGCCCCCTACTTAGTTAGCACCTGGATACTTAAAGGCGAGTAAACCTTAGCCTGTACTAATAAATTTCTAGCCACAAAATTAATAAAAAGCCTCTTTTTTATACAGCACAGTACACCTAAAGTATTATGAATATATCTTCATATTTCTACATAACCTTTTAAATGTTATGGTTTTTTCGCTAAATAAAAGCAAAAACAAAACACGATATATGAAATTTAATTCATATATCGATAATTATTAAAAAAAATATAAGCTGATTATTGAAATACAGAAACGCAAATATCAAGACTAAATTAATGGTTATTTTTATAGCAAATAATAAGTCCTTTTATTTTCTGTTTCCGTTTATACGGAAGTAACTCAACACCGAAGATTTAGACTAAAAGAAAAGTGTGTTAGTAACATTTATTTTATACACGGATCTTTTTACCAATTAAATCTGATGTATTACACCAAAGTCATACGTGGATTAGTTGAGAGTATAAGCATTGTATCAAGCTTAAGTTATGGGGTAAGAATGTATGTCGAATAAAAGTGGCGGATTTTTTTCTTTTTTAATGAAAGATAAAATCATTGCCAAACCGGGATTTAATCGTTGGCTAGTCCCACCAGCATCTATTGCAATACATTTATGTATTGGCTCTGTTTATGCTTGGAGTATTTTCAATCCAGCATTAATCAAAGAATTAGGCGTAGTCACGAGTTCTGCCAGTGATTGGACATTAAGTAGTGTTGTATGGATATTCTCAGTTGCGATAGTTTTCTTAGGGCTATCCGCAGCAATAGCAGGTAAATGGCTAGAAAAAGTAGGTCCTCGTTGTGTTGGTGTTGCAGCGGCATTTTTATGGGGAGGTGGATTTATTATCGGTAGTATCGGTATAGCCACTCACCAGTTATGGCTTGTTTATTTAGGATATGGTGCATTAGGAGGTTGTGGCTTAGGCTTAGGCTATGTTTCCCCTGTTTCCACATTACTCCGTTGGTTCCCCGATAAGCGTGGTATGGCTACCGGAATGGCGATTATGGGATTCGGTGGTGGTGCAATGATCGGTGCACCACTTATTTCATCTTTATTAAAGCTTCATGCAGTTGCGCCTACTTACCTTGGTGCAGAAAGTGCAGTAACACTCTTTACTGAAGCTGGTAAACGTTTCGCTGAGACTGCTACAGGTACTGTAGAAGTTATTGTTGCAACAGCAAGTGAAGCGACAAAAATGGCTTTTCCTGGTGATGCTGGTGTATATGTTGTTGGTACAGGTGATACTGGTGCAGCGGGCACATTTTTAACACTAGGTATTGTGTATTTCATCGTAATGCTTATCGCCTCTTTTGCTTATCGTGTTCCTGCCAAAGACTGGAAACCAGAAGGCTGGACCCCACCAGAAAAAGATCAAGCATCAAAGAGAATGATTTCTCATAATGACGTACATATAGATCAAGCAATGAAAACCCCACAATTTTGGAAACTATGGATTGTACTTTGTTTTAACGTTACCGCAGGTATCGGCGTGATTGGTGTTGCTAAAACATTAATGGTTGATATTTTTGGTTCGACATTACCTGATGTTGCCACTGCAACTTTTGCAGGTACGTATGTATTAATGATTTCTGTTTTTAATATGTGTGGCCGATTTTTCTGGGCATCTATTTCAGATTTTATTGGTAGAAAAAATACCTATCATTGTTTCTTTATAATTGGCACATTACTTTACTTATCTATTCCTTACGCTGCTTCACAAGTCAGTGCAGACCCTTCAGTGCTTTGGCTGGTCATGTTCTATGGCGCAACAATGATAATTTTCACTATGTATGGTGGTGGTTTTGCAACAATTCCAGCTTACCTAGCTGACATATTCGGTACTTTACATGTGGGTGGAATACATGGTCGATTATTAACTGCTTGGGCAACGGCTGGTGTATTAGGTCCATTTGCAATAACTTATCTGCGAAACATGTCAGTGAATGACGCTATTAAGGATCTGGTTTCTAAAATAGACCCCGCGGTATTTCAAGCTAAATTTGGTTCCAGTGTCAGTCATTTGAATGAACTCGTTGCGGCTAAAACAATTACGGTCAGTAATTTAATGGAATTAGTGCCTGTTGGCACAATCGATCCAACGCCGAGTTTATACAATTCAACCATGTATGTTATGGCATCTTTGTTAGTTGTTGCTTTCTTTGCTAATTTGGCTATTCGCCCAGTTCATGAGAAACATCATGTTGAGAATACACATGCATCAACACCACTGAGTGATGCTGCTTAATAAATTAATAAGCACGATAAAATAATAAAAGCCGCTTTAAGTTTATTTTAAAGCGGCTTTTTTATTGATAAATCACTTATCAATTATCGATACTGTTACCCGTTACCCGTTACCCGTTACCAAGGTAGCATATCTTCTAGCGCAACAATATCACCGCAGCAAACGGGTTCATAACCAGGAAGGGCCAATACCGCTTGATGAAATTCCTTAGTTTTAATTTCTGAAATTAACCTTTGTACGGCTAATTGTTTCACTGTTTTTTGACGACAAACTAACACGTAATGTTCTGTTGTTAATGAAATAAAGTCTAATCCAAATTGCCGAGCCGCCGTTTCAATGCCAATACCTACATCAGCCATACCTGATGAAACATAAGCAGCTACTGCTGAATGGGTAAATTCAACATTGTCGAATCCGCTAACTTTTTCAGGATTGACCGATGCTCTTCTAAGCAATTCATCGATTAACAAACGTGTGCCAGAATTATTTTGACGATTGATAAACTTAACATCATCACCTGATAAATCTTCTATTTTGGAAATACCTTTGGGATTGCCTTTTTTCACAATCAGACCTTGCTGTCGAGTAACAAATCGAATAATTTTATAGGTGTTACGTTTAAGGTATTTATTATAATTATCAACTAGCGTTTGATTGACAACATCAGTTGGTAAATGAAATGCAGCAATATCACATTCCCCCTTACTTAGCGCTTTAAATGACTCTTCGTTAGTTTTGTATTGTAAATCTAATTTAAATTGATTTGTATATTCAGGTAATAACGCCACGGCATAGCCATAAGTTGCAGCAACTCTAAGTAAGGGCTCTTTAAGTGTTAAGTTTTTTTGTATTTCTAAATTTAATTCCGATGCTATGCTGCTTAGATGTGGCTCAAAACGAGCATTAGCAAGTTGCTCTGCCCATAATAATTTTTCACCTAACGGAGTTAATGACGCTCCCTTGCCTTTATGAAGCTCGACTAATTCAGAGCCAAAAAAATCTGTACATTTTTTTAAAATATTCCAAATATGACGGTAAGACATGCCTAATTTAATAGCTGCTTGTGTAAGCTTTCCTGAATCATGAACCGCATTTAATAAAATAAAAATACGGGGGTCAACATTCTCCCCTTGGTCATCATGAAATATCCAAGATGGTTTAATATATATTCTATTTGATAAAGTTTTTTTGTCAGGCATTTTTATTCCTATATTTTATAAATATCTTTGTTTTTTGTTTTTTGTTTTTTGTTTTTTTGCAATCTTTACAAGGTAACAAGTACCTCCTTTTTTCAAAGGCTTAAACAAAAAAAATCATTAGAGAAGTAACATACAAATTCACATAAGAAATATACTTCATATTTTTATATTATACTAATACTGTTATAGTTTTCGTATAAATATAGACTTATTACACGTTTAATATGAACTTAAGTTCACACGTAAAAATTAAGCCAGTTCATCAGGAGACAACATGAAGATAGAATTTCATTCCGCCTTATCTAATGTGGAAAATATAATTGATACGTTGAAAAATAAAGAAGGTGCGCTGTTACCGATACTACACAAAATTCAAAAAGAAATTGGTTACATACCTCCAGAAGCAATCGAAAGAATCGCAAAAAAATTACAACAAACTCCTGCTGAAATCCATGGCGTTATTAGTTTTTATCATCAATTTAGAACATCCCCTGCTGGCGAATATATAATTCAAGTTTGTCGTGCTGAAGCATGTCAAGCACGAGGTAGTAGAGTACTTGAACAACATGCTAAAGATTATTTAGCGATTGAAAACCACGAAACAACTGCAGACAAAAAATTCAGTTTAAATAGTGTCTATTGCTTAGGTAATTGTGCAACAGGTCCTAATATCAGAGTTAACGACGAACTTTATGGACGTGTTACTAATAAAAAGTTTGAGCATATTCTTTCTACATTAAACAACATAAAGTGAGATAATGATGAGTATTAAAATTTTTATTCCACGAGAAAGCACCGCATTATCTTTAGGGGCACATGATGTTGCCAAAGAAATTGCAAACTATTCAATAAATCATAAACTTGACTTAGCTCTGATAAGAAATGGTTCACGTGGACTGTTTTGGTTAGAGCCAATGGTTGAAATTGAAACCCCACAAGGGCGCCTTGCCTATGGGCCTGTTGAAAGCGCTGATGTGGATAGCATTATGAAAGACATCGTTAATAATGTATTTAATAACGAGCCACAAAAGCACCCTTTAGCATTAGGCCTTACTGAAGAGTTAGATTATTTAGAAAAACAAACTCGCCTCACCTTTGCTCGAGCTGGGATAACAGACCCAATATCTCTTGATGATTATCTAGCATTGGATGGTTTTACTGGCTTAAAAAAATCATTGGCATCGTCGAGTCAAGAAATAGTCACCACTGTGCTTGACTCAGGGCTTAGAGGCCGAGGCGGAGCTGCATTTCCAACAGGTATAAAGTGGCAGACAGTAAGAGATGCTGCCGCTGAAAAAAAATATATTGTTTGTAATGCCGACGAAGGAGATTCCGGCGCATTTGCTGATAGATTAGTGATGGAATGTGATCCCTTTATGCTTATTGAAGGAATGATCATTGCTGGCATCGCAGTCGGTGCGGATCAAGGCTATATATATCTAAGATCTGAGTACCCTGTGGCCGATGAGATTTTGCAACAAGCAATTAGCGTTGCAACAAAGGCCGGTTATTTAGGTGATAATATCTGCGGTAGTGATATCACCTTTAACCTAGAAGTAAGATTAGGCGCTGAAGCGTATATTTGCGGTGAAGAAACCGCCCTTTTAGAATCACTTGAAGGTAAACGAGGCATAGTTCGAGCCAAACCTCCCTTACCTGCTTTAGAAGGGTTATTTGGTAAGCCAACCATAGTCAATAACGTATTATCTCTGGCTGCTGTTCCTTACATAATGAGTCAAGGGAGTTACTCCTATCAGCAATATGGCAGCAATCGTTCACGAGGCACTTTACCTTTTCAGTTAGCGGGTAATGTAAAACAAGGGGGCTTAATTGAATTACCTTTTGGCTCGAGTTTACAAGATCTTCTTGATGACTTTTCAGGAGGAACACAAAGCGGTAAACCCATAAAAGCCATTCAAGTAGGTGGTCCGTTGGGCGCTTATTTACCCCCTGCACAATTCGGTCTATTACTTGATTATGAAGCATTTGCCAGCGCGTCAGCCGTGCTTGGCCATGGCGGCATCGTTGTTTTTGATGAAAGTGTTGATATGCTAGAGCAAGCCCGTTTTTCGATGGAGTTTTGTGTGGTTGAATCCTGTGGTAAGTGTACGCCTTGTAGAATTGGTTCAACACGTGGCGTTGAAGTGATTGACCGGATAAAAGCCAATTACAATCATGCAGACAACATGAATTTACTTAGCGATCTTTGCGACACTATGGTTGATGGCTCCTTATGTGCAATGGGAGGTATGACACCTTTCCCTGTTAGAAGTGCTTATACCTACTTTCCGCAAGATTTTTTACCGTTAACCGAAAAAATTGCACAGGTGAATAGCCATGATTAATTATTATAACCCAGCTACTGAAACAGCTCCTCTGCAACCATTTGATGTCAATAAAGATTATGGTACTCCTGTTAGTACTTCTACCGAAATAGTAGCTATCGAAATAGATGGCGTAAAACTTAACGTCGCTCAAGGTACATCGGTAATGCGCGCTGCTGCCATGAGTGATATTAATATTCCTAAATTGTGTGCTACCGATAATATAGAAGCCTTTGGCTCTTGTCGTTTGTGTGCCGTACAAATAGAAGGTATGCGAGGGTATCCAGCTTCTTGTACTACGCCAGTTAAAGAAGGCATGGTAGTTACCACTCAAAATGATGAGATTGCAAAATTAAGACGTAATATCATGGAGCTCTATATTTCTGATCATCCCTTAGACTGCTTAACTTGTTCAAGTAATGGTGACTGTGAATTACAAGACATGGCTGGCGCCGTTGGCTTACGTGAAGTGCGTTACGGTTTTGACGGCGATAACCATTTAGATGCTAAAAATGATGACTCTAATCCCTACTTTACCTTTGAACCCAGTAAATGTATCACCTGTTCTCGTTGTGTTAGAGCATGTGAAGAAGTACAAGGTACTTTTGCCTTAACCATTGAAGGACGTGGTTTTGCCTCTAAAGTCAGTGCTGGCACCAGCGAGCAAAACTTTTTATCATCTGACTGTGTTTCGTGTGGTGCTTGCGTGCAAGCTTGTCCAACCGCTACATTAATGGAAAAAGCCGTTATTGATAAAGGCCAACCTGAGCACAGCATCATCACTACCTGTGCTTATTGCGGTGTAGGTTGCTCTTTTAAAGCTGAAATGAAAGGCGAAGAAGTTATTCGCATGGTGCCTTATAAAGGTGGTGAAGCAAACCAAGGTCACTCTTGTGTTAAAGGTCGATTTGCTTTTGGTTATGCTACTCATAAAGATCGTATTACTGAGCCAATGATCCGTGACAGTATTGATGAACCATGGAAAAAAGTCAGTTGGGATGAGGCAATTGAATTTTCAGCCAATAAAATAAAAAACATTCAGGCCAAATATGGTCGTGACAGTGTTGGCGGTATTACGTCATCTCGTTGTACCAATGAAGAAACCTATTTAGTGCAAAAGCTGATCCGAGCAGGTTTTGGTAATAATAATACCGATACTTGTGCCCGCGTTTGTCACTCCCCTACAGGTTACGGACTTAAAACAACAATAGGCGAGTCTGCAGGTACACAAACCTTTGAATCTGTGATGAAATCTGACTTAGTTATGGTCATCGGTGCCAACCCAACAGATGCTCATCCAGTTTTCGGCTCTCTTTTACGTAAACGCTTACGCCAAGGCGCGCAGCTAATTGTGATTGATCCCAGAGAAATTGATTTACTTAATACCGCTCATTTGCAAGAAAATTATCACCTTGCCTTACGACCGGGTACTAACGTTGCCATGATCAACTCCATAGCGCACGTTATCATTAGTGAAGGATTAGAAGACAAAACCTTTATTACCCAACGTACTGATGAATATAAAGCTTGGTCTGAATTTATTTTAGATGACATTAACTCACCTGAAGCAAACGAAAGCGTTACCGGTATTCCAGCTGAAAAAATTCGCATTGCTGCACGTGCTTTTGCCAATGCCAAAAATGCTTCTATCTATTATGGTTTAGGGGTAACTGAGCATAGCCAAGGGTCAACTATGGTTATGGGTATCGCAAACTTAGCGATGGCAACCGGAAATATTGGTCGTGAAGGTGTTGGGATTAATCCGCTGCGCGGCCAAAATAATGTTCAGGGCTCATGTGATATGGGATCCTTCCCTCAAGAGCTGCCCGGCTATCAGCATGTTAGTAATGATGCGCTGCGCGACAAATTTGAAAAACACTGGGGAGTTACCTTAGATAACGAACCAGGACTTCGTATTCCAAACATGTTTGATGCGGCTATTGAAGGCACATTTAAAGCAATGTATGTGCAAGGTGAAGATATTTTACAATCAGATCCTAATACCCAACATGTGCAAGCGGCATTATCATCATTAGAGTGTTTAATTGTTCAAGACATATTCTTAAATGAAACATCGTTATACGCCCATGTATTTTTACCGGGATCTTCATTTTTGGAAAAAGATGGCACCTTTACCAATGCTGAGCGCCGTATAAACCGTGTCCGTAAAGTGATGAAACCTTTAGCTGAATTCGCCGACTGGGAAGTAACACAAAAATTATCTAATGCCTTAGGCTACCCGATGAATTACCAACACCCTAGCGAAATTATGGATGAAATAGCCTCACTAGTGCCTAACTTTAGCCGAGTAAACTACCAGAAATTAGACGAGCAAGGCAGCATTCAATGGCCGTGCAATGATGAATTTCCTGATGGCACCCCTATTATGCATGAACAGAAATTTCCAATCGGTAATGGACGTTTTGCTATCACCCCTTATCTTGCTACCGAAGAACGGGCGAATAAACGTTTTCCATTATTATTAACAACAGGAAGGATACTGAGTCAATATAATGTTGGTGCACAAACAAGGCGTACTGAAAATCAAGTGTGGCACAATGAAGATATCCTCGAAATACACCCTCATGACGCAGAAGATAGAGGTATTAAAGACGGTGACTGGCTAGGTATTACCAGTCGTGCTGGTGACACTGTACTACGGGCTAAAGTAAGTAGCCGCATGCAAAGTGGTGTTGTGTATACTACCTTTCATCACCCGTTAAGTGGTGCCAATGTTATCACAACCGATAATTCTGATTGGGCGACTAACTGTCCTGAATATAAAGTAACGGCAATACAAGTTGAAAAAGTAACTTCGCCATCGTTATGGCAAACCCGTTATAAAAAATTCAGTCAAGAGCAGAAAGCGCATTTTAAAAATTCTCGTAAAAAGAAACCAGCTAACAAAGAAGTTTAGTGTGATTAGTAAAGAAGAAGAAACAATAGATCAAGTCAGCTATCACACACGCCCCGTTCAATATTGGGAACAGGGGAGCGACAACATAAAAGAAAAACTTGACTATATCATTGAAGAGAGTGCCATTGCCTTAGTTTACAATGGTATTTCTCATGCTGTTATGATGGCGACCCCTTCGAATCTAGAAGAGTTCGCCATAGGCTTTAGTTTATCTGAAGGTATCATCACCAATGCATCGCAAATTTATGACATTACCCTAACCACCTGTGAAAAAGGTATTGAAATCTGTATTGAAATTAGCTCACAGCAAATGTCGGCATTAAAATTACAACGTCGTAACCTTGTTGGCCGCACAGGTTGTGGTTTATGTGGTAGTGAATCACTAGAGCAAGCGATTCGCCCTGTTAAAGTGGTAACACCACAGGCGTTACCTTCAACAAAAGCAATCCAACGAGCAATTTCTCAATTGGATGAACATCAAAAGTTACAAGCATTAACGGGCGCGGTTCACGGTGTTGCTTGGTGTGATAACATCGGTAATATCAAGCTATTGCGTGAGGATGTTGGTCGACATAATGCGCTTGATAAATTAATTGGTGCTTTATCACTTGATCAAATAGACACCCGTAACGGCTTTGCGTTAATTTCAAGCAGAGCAAGCTACGAAATGGTACAAAAAGTTAGTAGTGTTAATATACCGACACTAGTGGCTGTTTCAGCACCAACTGCATTAGCGATAACATTAGCAACCACAGCAAAGATAAATTTAATTGGCTTTGCTCGCCCTGGCCGATATGTTGTTTACACAAACGATAAACTGTAAATAGGACAAATTTAGTTATGAGTACTTCTCAGATTCAACACTTAATTAGCATGATCAATCAAATTTCAAGTAATAATAATTACAAAAAAAGTGATGAAGAAACTGCAAACTTTGTAGCTAATCACATCAGAAATTTTTGGGCACGCTCTATGAAAGAACAAATTTTACACTATGCTGCAGAGGATGGCGCTGAGTTGTCCAATGCCTCAAGAATTGCATTGACTCAATTATAATTTAGCACGATACACATGAGTTTTTTGAATAGAACCGGTGAGCGATTGGAGAGCACTACTGTGTTGACCATCGCGATGACGACTATAATCTGAACGGCGATAATTCCTCCTTTCCAACACACTCAATTTCACGTTAATGTAAATCTGAATGACTACTTTAAATTTACAATTTCTACCTGCAGGTATAGCTCCAACATACTGATGATACAAACTTAATAAAATAAACTTTATTTTATAAATTTAAAATTTTTCTACCTTAATTCATCTATTTATAGTATGTTTTAACGAAGAATAAAATGTTAAATAATAAAAATAAATTATATCTAATGGAGATGATAGATGTCAGATAATAAAAAATACCGTTTAGTAACTCGTAGTGATTTTGATGGTTTAGTTTGTGCGATTTTACTCAAAAATATTAATTTAGTTGACGACATTCTCTTTGTTCATCCCAAAGATATGCAAGACGGTATTATTGAAGTAGGGCCAGATGATATTTCGACCAACTTACCTTATGTTGACGGAGTTCATCTCGCCTTTGATCATCATCATAGTGAAACATTGCGTAATGAAAAACGAGATAATCATGTTATCGATCCTGACGCTCCTTCCGCTGCTCGTGTTGTTTACGATTATTACGGCGGAGAAAAAACCTTCCCTCAGAGCTGGAAAGGCATGATGAGAGCGGTAGATAAAGGTGACTCTGCACAATTTAATGAAGAAGAAGTTTTACATGCTAAACGCTGGGAACTACTTAATTTTATTATGGACTCACGAACAGGTTTAGGTCGTTTTAGAGATTTCCGCATCTCAAATTATGAACTAATGATGGATCTAATTGAATTTGGTAAAGATCACAGTATTGACCAATTATTAGAGCTGCCAGATATTAAAGAACGAACCGATCTTTATTTTGAGCACGAAGAGAGATTTAAAGAACAAATTAAGCGTTGTGCCACCGTTCACGGTAACTTAGTTGTGCTGGATTTAAGAGAAGAAGAAATTATTTATTCAGGTAATCGTTTTGTTATTTATGCACTCTTTCCTCAATGTAATATTTCTATTCATATTATGTGGGGCCTTAAAAAACAAAATACTGTTTTTGCTACAGGTAAATCTATTTTTGATCGTAGCTCAAAAACTAATGTGGGCGAGTTAATGCTTAAATATAATGGTGGTGGACACAATGCAGCTGGCACCTGTCAGGTTCCACATGATCGAAATGCAGCGTGTCTTGCTGAGTTAATTTCAACTATTAATGCTGATGGCTAAACATTTAAAATACTAAGCGATAACCAAATAATAAAACGCCTTCGAGACAAGCTGCTTTGCTTTTCTCGAAGGGGTTATTCATATTCACAGTGATTGATCAATCAACTTTTTAAATGAGTTTATTTAAAAACGATATGTCGCGTAAAGACCAGCAATACGATCAAAACTATTATCAAGTTTATAACCATTTTCTTGAGCATCAAAACTTGAATAGCCCGTAAACACACCGATATCAGTATTCTTGCTGTAGGCGTAATTCAAACCAACATTGACCTCATGCGCATCATTCTGGCCAAAATCTTTCAAATCACGGTAAGTATAACTAGCCGTTGCTGTAAGATCTTTGGCTATATTGCCTTGTACGCCTGCAGAATAACGGTATTCATCTTTATTTTTTAGCTTCTCTTCATCCCATTTTACATAGCCTAAAGAGAAAATCATCGCGAGGTTTTCATTAAACACATATTTACCATTTAAATCCGCACCATAACCAACTGAATGCCCGTTTAATTTTGAATCTTGATAGCCTCTTAAACCTAAACCAACCGCTAGTTCTAAACCTGTTTTATTATCAGGGCGGGCTAACACTCGATAATTAATGCCGCCTAATCCAAGCATTAAATTATCAGTTAAACCGTAGGCGGCATTTAAATTAAGTTCACCACGGTTGTCATCATTCTCTTCTGCCCATGCTAAAGCACCACTAAGTGAAACAGTACCATCTGTTAATGTGAGCGGTCTTAATACAGGGTTTTGAGGATATTCGGTTTCGGCAAAAACAGTAGATGTAGCCAAAAGTAATGCAATGCTAATAAGTGATTTGTTCATAATAGTGAATCCCTAGATTTAGTGTATTGTTATTTATGGGATCATAATAAAAGCTTGTCGTGTTCGTTTCCTTATGCATTTTGTCGATGAAATGTAAGACTAGTGTGAGAATTTGTAAGAATAAACTGAAATATTTTTTTCTCTTTAGTGGTCTATACCCAAGCCACTTCAAGATCCAGGATTCAGCTGAAATTAGAAACGTTTTTAGGCAAGGCATTGATTGAAGAGAATGGTTGCTCCCTTATCAAAATCAATAACGCAGTATAAAATGTTTCTAAATCAGCCCTGTTGGGATGTCTGAGCAAAACATGCTCATCGTTACATCAGTTTTTAAGGGAACAACCCTTAATAAAAAGATGCGCCTTGATCATGACTTGCTCAGTCATCCTGAAACTCGCATCTTGAGGTGGTTTGGGTATAGTTATTGGTAAGAAAAATAAATAGATCACAGGGATACTATTTTTTATGAAATTAGCAGCTTTATGACCGCAAAAACACAAACAATATTGTCAGTACTGGTGAGTTTTATTTTTTACTTTGTCTGGGCCTGGTATGCCAACAGCCTAGTGACAGGTGATGTTGATTTGTTATTACGAAGTGCTTTAGTTCAAAGCTCTTACAGTGCCTTTATGACGTTGATATTTACCACACTGTTAAGCTGGACAATAAGTAAAATGAAATGCCACGATCACCCTTATCTGGCCATCATTCCACCATTGTTAATGCAATCAACAACGGTTTACTTTATTAACTTCCTTAATGAAACACCAAACTTAATACTAACTATTATTCCGAGCATTTTTTTCACTGCCATGTTTAGTATTTTATTCACATTCACGCTATTAAAGAAACCAGACTATCAATGTTATAGCGCAAGTTGATACTGATATTTACAGCAGATTTTCTGCTGCGATGGCGACAGAAAAAAGTGCTGTAACCCACCAAGAGTAGCTACATTGAGTAGTAATGATCGTTAACATCCATGACCTTCCGCTCTCTTTGTCTCTCTTTAAACTCTTCAATTTCACGCCATTTACGCTTGTTTAGCTTTTTAGTTTTCTTTTTTTCAAGTGACTCTTCAAATTCTTCAAAGTCAAATTCTTGCCAAGTGTTATTTTGCATAATAATTTCTCATATCAATAATTCACTTCAATATAAATAATCTATATGACAGTTTTTTTACTGAAAGATGACAGTAATATGATCGTTGTTGTTTTACATGTTGAGTTAAGGTTTCAGCGCTTGGAGTTTGATTTTCAGCTTAGCGTCGCAGTGGCGACAGCCCCCAAATGGAGACTACCTCCGGCCTCCCTTTGGAAACCCTCGGAGCCTGACGGATCCCCACTTCTTTATTTGAAAACAGCATCAGCATAAGCCTTTAAACCACCTAGTCCTAGCGCGATATCAGCAATGGTAAACCTATATTCTGTACGCGCTAGCAGC
>MAAC01017462.1_pt1 | contig 78631 bp, 76 predicted proteins | sample 1115981 | NCBI WGS metagenome assembly MAAC01 (sample SAMN04961126, study PRJNA320927) | seawater metagenome | isolation source: sample BD02T64 sea water enriched with oil for 64 days | place: USA:Gulf of Mexico | collected 2013-07-27
ACGAAAAAATGATTGAATATGATAAAAGAATAGGCGTTCCATATTTTGAAGGTTGGGAAGAAAGAGAATTACAATTTGAAGAATGTTCTCAATGTGATGGACACGATGCGTGTCGTGATCATGGATGCACTTTTGAAAACGGGTGCGGTCATTTAGTTAAACGTGACCCAGCAAATATGAACTTTTAACAGTAGCCATGGAGAAAACATGGATTTTTAAAACAGGAGATAACAGAGTCTTAACCATTATAGCAAATAAACAACGAAACTATTGTTTAAGTCTGAATTCCATAATAAAATCCACCCCTTGGAAACCTGAATTAGTTGTTTTGTTGCAGCAAGCAGGGTTTATAGGAGTTGTACAATCGAAAGGTTTTCCATCTTTTCCTACTCTACATGCAGAAAGTTCACAAACACATGATGTAGGACCATCATTATTGTCCTTTTTTTGATAAAAAGTTTTTAAAGAATAATTTTTTCCAACTAATGAGGGTTTTTCTTTTTCTATATGTTTTTTATAACATTAGTAGCGTTTTTGTATGAGTTACAACTTAATAAAAAAGAAGAAATAAGAATAATAGTAAAAATAGTTTCATAATAATAAGTATTTAAAAGTTTATAAGTACAAATTAACAATGGTTCGATACAAATAAAAGGTGAAAAACACCCTTTATTCTATAGTATTTTTAACGAAATAAATGGGAAGAAAACCGTAGATATTTTGTATCTCACAGATGGAGCATAAAACGGTTAGCGTATCATAAATCGATAAATATGACACACAAAAATTGTAATTAAACAAAAACTCCCGCCGAAGCAGGAGCGTAAATTGTTTTTTGGAATTTTTGACGAATTTATTTATAATTAAGGACAAGCAATTGCTCTTGCTAACCTTCTTTTAACAATGGATCCTTGTCTAGGGGAAAACGTAGTTGTAAAATAATCATCTCTCATGATTGAATTTTTCCATTGTCTCCAGTAACCTGTTGGAACATATTTCCCTCCTTTAAACCATCCACCTGGATCAAATGTAGATAGGTTTCGTTTAGGTGTTGGGGGCAAATACCATGGTTCGTAGTGGTGTATTGCACAATTAGTTAAGGAATCCTCATACTCATCATCCATATTCCCAAAAGAATGCCCGAATTCGTGACGAACTAAAAACTTAAAATAATCCCCACTGTCATATTTGGAAACAATCATATTAGAAACTCTAGGATTCGATATAATGCTTTAAATAACTAGGGAGTTCTTATTGATAAGAAATAAATGCCTAAGAAACAGGCACCTACTTGAGGGTACAAGGTAACCAAACTTTTTATAGTACCATTACGTTAAACCGTAATTATAGCAACAAGGCAAAAAATAAAGTAATTTAGAGTCTACACATCATCATAGTCCACCTCCAAGGTTGGTGTGGTAGGATGTGCCTGGCAAGTAAGAATAAGGCCTTCTGCAATTTCTCCATCTGTGAGGATTTGGTTTTTACGCATTTCCGCTTTCCCTTCTTTTACTCTTGCAATACAGGTACTGCAAATACCTCCTTGGCAAGAGTAGGGAGCATCTAGATCATTCTCCAAAGCGACGTCCAAAATGGATTTGTTTTGTGGCATGGTAAAAGTCTCCACCTCATCGTCGAGGGTCATAGTGATTTTTGTAGTTCCATCGTGTGACTCTACGAGTAAATCACCTTCGGCAGTAGTGAACAGCTCAAAATGGACTCGCTTGGTATTTATATGTTGCGCTTTTAAAACCGAAGAAACAATATCGATCATGGTTTCGGGACCACATAGATAGAAGTCATCAAAGGGAACATCTTTGAACTTGTTTTTCAGAACAAAATTGGTGTTTGCGCGATCAATCCTTCCCAAGAGCGCATCTTCTATATTTTCTCTACTGTACACAAATTGTATTACCAAACGGTTAGGATAGGTTTCCTGTAATTTTTCTAGTTCCGTAGCAAACATGGTTTCGGCTCGAGATTGATTTCCGTAGATCAATGAGAACGTACTATTTGGTTCTTCTTCCAAAGCAGTTTGGATAATAGAAAGCACAGGAGTAATTCCACTACCTGCAACAAAAGCTGCATAATTTTTAGCATTTTTAGCATCTGGAGCTAAGATAAACTTCCCTCCTGGCACCATTACCTCTACCGTATCTCCAGCTTTTAATTGGGTATTGGCAAAAACAGAAAAACGCCCGCGATCAACCTTTTTCACACCAATAGTTAGCAATCCACTTTTGGGAGCACTACAAATGGAATAGGCTCTACGGATTTCGGTTTCGTCTACAAGATGTTTTATAGTGATGTATTGTCCAGCTTGAAAAGAGAACTTCTCTTTTAGATCTACCGGAATTTGAAAAGTGATAGAAACTGCATTTGGGGTTTCTTGCTTTACTTCTGAAATGACTAATGAATGAAAGGTGTTCAAAGCTTAACTTTTTTGTAAAAATACAACCAAATTTAGGTTTACAAACTAATATGGTCTTCAATCCTATTCAATTTTTGAAACATTATCAAGTGAGATATTAAAAAGAAGTGTATTTTTACCGTTCTAATGTGGCGGTTTATATACTAAAAGCAAAGCTTTTAAGTTAGTATATCATATAAATTAAAAGAATTTTGAAGGGCATACATAAAATTACACTAGTTCTCTTGTCAATCCTGCTTCTTGCGGCTTGTGGGCGGAAAAAAAACACTTTTTTAAATAGAGCAGGTCATTCGGTTACTGCAAAGTATAATGCACTCTATAACGGAGGCGTTGCTTACGACCAAGGAAAAGAGGATTTATCTCGCTCTTATCGTGATAATTTCTGGGATATTCTTCCTGTGGAACGCATCGAGTTAGCAGAGAGTAATGTACTCCCAGGTCAGTCTAAAGATGGTGACTTTAATCGTTCAGAAGAAAAAGCGGTTAAGGCCATTCAAAAGCATTCTATTTATATAGACGGTAAAGAATACAACCCACAAATAGATGAGGCATATATGCTCTTGGGAAAATCACGTTACTACGATATGCGTTTTATTCCTGCATTGGATGCTTTTAACTTTATTCTAGACAGGTATCCAACCAGCAATAGTATCAACGATGCGAAAATCTGGAAGGCAAAAACAAACATTAGACTTGAGAACGAAGAGTATGCTCTTGAAAATCTGAAGGAAATGTTTGAAACTATAGAGTTGGAGGATGATGTCTTGGCAGATGCTTCGGCAATGATGGCTCAAGCCTATATTAATTTAGATTCTATTCCGCAGGCGTTGCCTTATATGAAGTTGGCTTCAGAAAACACCAAAAATAATGAATTAAGAGGACGCTATGCATATATAAAAGGGCAGCTGTACAATAAATTGGAAGAGAGAGACAGCGCAAATCTTGCTTTTGATGAGGTGATCGATTTGAACCGAAGGTCGCCACGTGTTTATATGATCAATGCCTACATTGAAAAGGCGAAAAATTTCGATTACGATAACGAAGATCGTACAGCGCTATTAGAGCTGCTTCAGGAATTGGAAGAGAATCGTGAGAACCGTCCGTTTTTGGATAAGATTTACAATCAGATAGGAGAGTATTACAGAACTACTGCAAATATTGACACTTCTGTTATTTACTATAACAAATCGATTCGTGCGTTTAGGGACGATAGAATATTGCAGGCTATAAATTATCAGACCCTAGCCGAAATTAACTTCGATAGAGCCAACTACAAGATTGCTGGAAATTATTACGACAGTACACTAACTAATCTTGAGGAAAAATCACGCCGTTGGAGACGTATTAAAAAGAAGCGTGAGAATCTGGATGATGTTATTAAGTACGAAGATATCGCAACCTTAAATGATAGTATCTTACGAATTACCGCAATGACAGAGGCAGAACAATTGGCTTTTTTTACAGACTATACAGATAAACTAAAGGCAAAGGCAATTAAAGATTCAATTGAAAGTGCCAAGGGAGATATTTCAATTTCCAATAATGAGTTTTATAAGAAAGGCACCAAAGCGGCTCCAAGTGGTGGAAAGTTTTATTTCTATAATTCAAGCACAGTTGCCTATGGCCAACAGGAATTTAGAAAAATATGGGGAGAGCGTAGACTGGAAGATAATTGGAGACGCTCTGCAAGAAAAGTGAAGCTAGAAAGTATTAGTGATACAGAGGGAGGTCCGGTTATTTCTATTACCGAAAATGACTCTTTCGATCCCAAAACGTATTTGGAACGTATTCCTAAAACGCAGGGTGCTATTGACACACTTACTACCGACCGAAACTTTGCATATTATCAGTTAGGGTTGATCTATAAAGAGAAGTTTAAGGAGTACCCTCTAGCTGCAGATCGTTTGGAGACCTTGCTTACGTATAATCCTGAAGAGCGTTTAATTCTTCCCGCAAAGTACAATCTGTTTAAGATTTACGAGCAGATGGAGAATACCGCTTCGGCTAATACGTATAAGAATGACATTATAAATAATCACGCAGATTCTCGTTATGCTGAAATTCTTCGGAATCCGAATTCCGCGTTATCTACAGATGAGTCCAGCCCAGAATTTAAATACAAGGAGCTTTACAAAGAGTTTGAAGCATCAAATTATCAGCAGGTAATTAATAAATGCGATGAATACATAACCATTTATAACGGAAACAATATTGTGCCAAAGTTGGAATTACTAAAGGCAACTGCTTTGGGCCGTCAAGATGGATTTGAAGCGTATAAGAAAGCTCTTAACTATGTATCTCTTAATTATCCTAATGTTGAAGAAGGAAAGCAGGCACAAGAGATCTATACAACAATACTTCCAGCCTTATCGAAAAAGGAATTTGTAAATGACGAGGAGAGTACAAGCTTTAAAGTGGTGTATCAGTTTAATGCTTCGGAAAGACAATCGGCAGTGCTATTGCAGGAGCAATTGGACAAAGCAATTACTTTTTTCAATTACTTTAAGAACAGCACTTCTATTGACTATTATGTCCCAGGAGAGATTTTTGTTGTAGCTCATGGGTTTAACACCAAGGAAGGCGGGCGCCGCTTTGGAGACGTATTGAGAGAGCATAAAGATTATAGAATTTCAAAAGGACATTTTGAGATTTCAACACCAAATTATAAAACAATTCAAATTCATAAAAACCTTGCGGAATACCTAGATATAGGTCTAGAATAGAACGAAAAATAGTAACCCCTAAAACAATCGACTATGTTTTCAGAAAAAAAAGAGAAGAGTATTGTGGAGCCTGGAACTGGGCAAAACCGAGTTAATGAAGGAACGAACATTAAAGGAGATATCCATTCTAAAGGATTTTTCAGGATTGATGGGAATATTGAAGGAAATGTAAGCACACCCTCAAAAGTCGTCATTGGAAAGGCTGGTTTTATTAAAGGGACCCTCACTTGTGAAAATGCTGATATTGAAGGGAAGTTTGAAGGAAATCTAGATGTTTCTGGAACCTTGAGTCTTCGTGCTACAGCACATATTGAAGGCGACGTAGTGGCAGGGAAGCTTGCTGTAGAACCTGGGGCAACATTTAATGCTTCTTGTTCTATGAAAGGGGCTAAGAAAATAGGAAGCGCACAATCCGCAGTCCCTGGCGAGAATGATAAGAAATCTCAAAACCATCCTTTTGACAGAACCCAAAGAATCCAAAAACCCAAAACGGAACAACCGTCTTAATGCCTATGCCCGCTTTTCGGGAATTGCATTTCAAATGATTGCTATTATAGTGTTAGGGACTTTTGGGGGCGTGAAGTTAGATGAAGCTTTCCCCAATGAATACTCACTTTGGACTATAATCTGTAGCTTTTCAGCGGTTATTATTGCGATGATTTATATAATTCGTCGTGTTGGTACCCCCAAAGACAAAAACTCCAATGAATAAAGACGGTCTAAATTTTATAATCAAACTCTTGGGTTTAACAGCGCTTTTGTGTGGCGTACACTATTATATATTTTTGAATTTCTTTTCAAAAATTACACTTTACCTGCCAATTTGGAGCATTTATGCCTTCAATGGAGTTCTAGTTTTGGTCGTTTTTCTATTAATAAACCATAAAGTGTCTAATGGAAGTGAAAACGTATTGAATATTTTCCTTGGTTCAACCTCTGTGAAAATGGTTTTGGCAATTGTATTTTTAATGCCGTTATTCTTTGGAAAAGCTGATAATCCGAAGGTTGAGACATTCAATTTTTTCATTCCATATTTCTTCTACTTGGCATTCGAAATTGTATCAATAAGTAAATTTCTTAAAAAGCAAGAAACAAAGTAATTTTTGATTTGTTAATTCATTTACTATTAATACATTTGCACCAAATTTTAGGAACGCAAAACCACTGTATTGAAAACGACTTATTTTACTACTCTTAAGAGCCTCGTATTTGGGGTGTTTTTTATTCTAGTATCGACTACTACTTTTGCAGCTTCCAAAGGTGATTCTGAAGGTTCAAAAGAAGACCAACCTTTCGATACAAAAGAACTTATCTTTCATCACATCACAGACAGTCATAGTTTTCATGTAGCTGGTGATTTCTCAGTTCCACTTCCGGTAATTTTATGGACGGACAATGGATTAGTTACTTTTATGTCGAGCGAGTTTCATCACGATGTTGAAGGAAAAACAATTGTTGAAAGAAACGGACAGAGATTTGTAAATATTCACGAAAAGATATATCAGTTAGATCAAGGAGCTGGGACCGCTACTTTTGACGAAGCGCATCACGCGACCAATGCAGGGCGACCAATGGATTTTTCAATAACAAAGAACGTGTTTTCGATGTTTTTGTCATTGGCAATCATCTTGCTGATTTTCCTAAGTACAGCTAGATCTTATAAGAAGTCGGATAACAATCTTCCTTCAGGTATCGCAAAGTTTATGGAACCAATTATTTTGTTCATTCGGGATGAGGTGGCAATTCCTAATATTGGCGAGAAAAAATACGCAAAATATATGCCGTTCTTGTTAACGCTATTTTTCTTTATTTGGATTAATAACGTAATCGGTTTAATTCCAGTTTTCCCTTTTAGTAGTAACTTAAGTGGGAATATTGCATTTACAGTCACGTTGGCTCTTATTACCTTTATAATTACGTTATTCAGCAGTAAAAAATATTATTGGAAGCATATGTTATGGATGCCGGGTTTACCGGTGCCAATGAAGATATTTTTAGCTCCTATTGAGTTTATGGGTATGTTTATCAAGCCAATTGCATTAACAATACGTTTGTTTGCGAATATTACCGCAGGTCATATTATTGTACTTAGTTTAATTTCATTAACGTTTATATTCAAAAACTACTTTGTTGGAGTTGGCTCCGTAATCTTTGTAGTTTTTATTAGCGTTATTGAGGTACTAGTTGTTGCAATACAGGCTTACATATTTACAATGTTATCGGCATTGTATTTTGGACAGGCATTAGAAGAAGAACATTAATTAATTTTTAAATATTTCAAACTATGAGTTTAGCATTAGTACAAGAAGTTGCTACAAACTTTGGACCTATCGCAGCTGTTGGAGCTGGTTTAGCGGCTATTGGTGGTGGTATCGGTGTAGGTAAAATTGGTGGGGCAGCTATGGAAGCTATGGCACGTCAACCAGAAATGCAAGGTAAATTACAAGGTTCGGCAATCGTATTGATCGCCTTTATTGAGGCGGTTGCACTTTTTGGTGTGGTTGTATCCTTCCTTGTTGCAGGTTAAAACTACAAAGCAAGGTGCAACGGTTGGTTGCACCTTGCTTTAATATTTTTGATTAATTAGTTAAAACAATATTATGGATTTAATTACTCCAGAGTTAGGGCTTATTTTTTGGACAGGAATTTCCTTTCTAATCTTACTTTTCATTCTTGGAAAGTTTGCTTGGAAACCAATTTTAGGCGCAGTTAATACAAGAGAGCAGTCTATTAAGGACGCTTTAGAATCTGCTGAAGCAGCGAAACGTGAGATGGAAAATCTTACTGCCGATAATGAGCGTATTTTACAAGAAGCTCGGGCAGAGAGAGAAGCAATGATGAAAGAGGCGCGTGAGATCAAAACTAAAATGATTGCTGACGCCAAAGATGAAGCAAAAGAGTCTGCAGATAAAATGATAGTTCAAGCGCAAGCAGCGATTGAAAGCGAAAAGAAAGCGGCTGTGGCTGAACTTAAAAGCCAAGTGGCTTCTTTGTCTATCGAGATCGCAGAGAAAGTTGTGAAGAGCGAACTTTCAGATACTGACAAACAATTGAAGTTAGTAGAAGATATGTTGGGTAATGCAACATTAAACTAATAAAGTATGAGCAGCAAAGCAGCAATACGTTACGCGAAAGCAGTTTTACAGCAAGCAACTGAGGCAAACACAGCAAAGGAAGTGTTTGATGATATGCAATCCGTTTCTGCTACCCTAGCGGGAAGCAAAGAGTTGCGTTCAGTACTTAATAGTCCTGTTATAAAAGCAGAAGACAAAAAAGAAGCATTGCTTAAGATATTTGTAAATGAATCACCTATTACTAAAGGGTTGATTCACGTATTAGTGGAAAATAAGCGTGTTGCGCAGTTTGGTAACGTAGCATCAAGCTATATAGACTTGTATAATGAGTCAAAAGGAGTGAAGGTTGCTCAAGTCACTACAGCTGTAGTATTGACACCGGCACTTGAAGAAAAAGTATTAGAGAAGGTCAAAGAATTAACAGGAAGCACGAGCGTGACTCTTGAAAATGATATAGACACTTCTATTATTGGAGGGTTTATCCTTCGTGTAGGGGATCTACAATACAACGCAAGTATTGCAAATCAACTAGGAAATATTAAAAGAGAATTTAGTAAATCATTATAGTCCGCAGCTTTAACGAAGGACTATTCATATAATTTAACAAAATGGCAGAAGTTAAACCAGCTGAAGTTTCAGCAATCTTAAAACAACAACTTTCAGGTTTTGAATCTACCGCTTCATTGGATGAAGTAGGAACTGTATTAACTGTAGGTGATGGTATTGCACGTGTTTACGGACTTGCAAATGCTCAATATGGAGAATTAGTAGAATTCGAAGGAGGTCTGGAAGGAATCGTACTTAACCTTGAAGAAGATAATGTTGGGGTTGTATTGTTAGGACCTTCAAAAGGAATTAAAGAAGGAGCAACAGCAAAACGTACACAACGTATTGCATCTCTTAAAGTTGGTGAAGGTATTGTAGGTCGCGTAGTAAACACACTTGGATTACCTATTGATGGAAAGGGGCCTATATCTGGTGAAACATACGAAATGCCATTGGAGCGTAAAGCACCAGGTGTAATTTATAGAGAACCGGTTACTGAGCCATTACAAACAGGTATTAAGTCGATTGATGCGATGATTCCTGTTGGTAGAGGACAACGTGAATTGGTTATTGGTGACCGTCAAACTGGTAAAACAACAGTTTGTATTGACACCATCCTGAATCAAAAAGAATTTTACGATGCTGGGGAACCAGTTTATTGTATTTATGTGGCGATTGGACAAAAAGCTTCTACAGTTGCAAATATTGCAAAAGTGTTAGAGGAAAAAGGTGCTTTGGCCTATACAACTATTGTTGCTGCAAATGCATCAGATCCTGCTCCAATGCAAGTATATGCTCCTTTCGCAGGTGCTGCAATTGGCGAATACTTTAGAGATACAGGTCGTCCAGCTTTAATTATCTATGATGATTTATCGAAGCAAGCAGTAGCATACCGTGAGGTCTCATTATTATTACGTCGTCCACCAGGACGTGAAGCGTATCCTGGAGATGTATTTTATCTTCACTCAAGATTATTGGAGCGTTCAGCAAAAGTGATCAATGATGATAACATTGCAAAGGAAATGAATGACCTTCCAGAAAGCTTGAAACCTATGGTGAAAGGTGGGGGATCTTTAACAGCCCTTCCAATCATTGAAACACAAGCAGGTGATGTCTCTGCATATATCCCTACCAATGTAATTTCGATTACTGATGGTCAGATTTTCTTGGAGAGTGATTTATTTAATGCTGGGGTTCGTCCTGCGATTAACGTAGGTATTTCGGTATCTCGTGTTGGAGGTAATGCGCAGATTAAATCAATGAAAAAAGTTGCTGGTACGTTGAAACTGGATCAAGCGCAGTTCCGTGAATTAGAGGCGTTTGCTAAATTTGGTTCCGATCTTGATGCTGCAACAATGAATGTGATTTCTAAAGGACAACGTAATGTTGAAATTTTGAAACAAGCTCAAAATGATCCATATACAGTAGAAGATCAAATAGCAATTGTATATGCGGGGTCTAAGAACTTGTTGCGTGATGTACCTGTTGAAAAGGTAAAGGAATTCGAAAGAGATTTCTTGGAAATGATGAATGCTAAGCACAGAGATTCTTTAGATACTTTAAAAGGTGGAAAACTTACTGACGAAATAATTGATGTTATTTCAGCTGTAGCTGCAGATTTGTCTGCTAAATATAAAAAGTAATTAGATTTTAGCTTTGAGTAGTTGTAGTTAGTATTTGAAAACGAACTATTCAAAGCACAATTTCAATTCTAAAACAGAATGGCGAATCTTAAGGAAATTAGAAACAGAATATCATCGGTAGGATCTACGATGCAAATAACCAGTGCCATGAAAATGGTATCTGCTGCAAAGTTGAAAAAAGCCCAAGATGCTATTACCGCAATGCGTCCTTATTCTGAAAAGCTTACTGAACTTTTACAAAACCTAAGTGCAACCTTAGACAGTGATGCGGGTAGTAAGTATTCAGATCAACGAGAAGTGAATAAAGTGCTTATTGTAGCAATTACTTCAAACCGTGGTTTGGCAGGAGCTTTCAATAGTAATATCATTAAAGAGGCCAAAGTTTTGGCTAAAGAGACATACGCTGGCAAGCAGGTAGATTTTTATACCATTGGTAAAAAAGGAAATGACATTCTATCGAAGACAGGTAATGTTGCCGAAAACAACAATGCTATTTTCGATGACTTATCTTTTGAAGCTACGGCAGAGATTGCTGAAAAGCTAATGGATATGTTTTCTAATGGTTCATACGATAAAATTGTTGTTGTATATAATAACTTTAAAAATGCGGCCACACAAATTGTTATAAATGAGCAATTTTTACCTATCCTTCCACCGAAAGCTTCAGAAACAAAAGTAAGCGCAGATTATATTTTTGAGCCTTCAAAAGTGAAAATTGTAGAAGGATTAATTCCGAAGAGTTTAAAAACGCAATTATTTAAGTCTCTTCGTGATTCTGCTGCTAGTGAACATGGTGCCCGTATGACAGCGATGCACAAAGCGACAGATAATGCGACTGAATTACGTGATGCTCTTAAGCTTCAATATAACAAAGCCCGCCAAGCAGCAATTACAAACGAAATTTTAGAAATCGTTGGTGGTGCAGAGGCCTTGGCTGGATAATAGTTAAAGATTTATATGTTTTCTAAAAGCCTTTCGAATTCCGAAAGGCTTTTTTATGGAATAATCATTGCTATCTTTAAGAAAACTTTGGAACAAACTTTATTAAATTTTAGAGTATGGTACGCATAAAATATTTTTTAACATTTTTTGGTATGACTTTTTTGTTGGTCAGTTTTTCTAACTGTGGGAGTTCTCAGGTAGGTAAGGCGTATGCTTTGGAAAACAACCCACCTTTTACAATTTCTGAGGCCTCCTCTCAAAAGTGGGTTGCAGGTGTACAAGAAGGAGGTTCTGGAACCAACGTTCGAATTGCTTTTGAATCAATTCAAGAAGGCGTTGCAATAGAAGAAATTTATTTTGGAAAAGCCAAAACCATAGCCAAGGAAACATCGAATAAACCAGTATCATATACGGGCTTTTTTAAGAATAAAATGAAGAGAGATGTAATAATGGATGAAAACCCAGTGAACGAGGCTAAAAACACACCGCCAGAAGTTTTCCCATTCGACTTAAAAGAGAACGAAGCGGTTATTAGTTTTAAGCTTAACGGAAAGCAGTCTTACTTTAAAGTCTCAGATATTCTAAAGAAACCGTTAATTGCATATCCTTCAACGAATCCTAAGGGTATTGATTAACCTGATATCTAGTTTTAATTGTATTAATTTTGCCTAGCCTTACTGCTTTTTGTAACCTTGTAGGTCCATTAATACAGCCTAGTGAGCGTTTTAAAAAAACTATTTCAACAAACTTTTATTTATGGCCTAGCAACGGTGTTGCCGCGAGCATTAGCAATAATGCTAGTGCCGTTGTATACTTCGGTGCTGCCAACATCCTCTTTTGGGATTTATGCTACCTTAATGTCGTATCTTATTTTGGGAAATGTAGTGCTTTCATATGGCATGGAAACGGCTTTTTTTCGGTTCATAAATAAAGAGGCTTCCAAGAAAGAAGTTGTACAATCAACAGCCTTGATCTCACTCACGATCTCTGCTCTTTTATTTTTAGTCATTGCATTGTCCCTTAGGGCGCCAATAGCTAGTTTCTTGAGGTTTAAGATTGAATATGTCACATATGGCTTTTTAATTCTTGCTCTTGATGCTTTGGCCGTTTTACCATTTGTTTGGTTAAGGGCAAATGAGCGACCTATGCGTTATGCAATCATTAAGGTTTTTAATGTTTGTATTAATCTAGGATTGAATTTATTTTTCTTCTTGTTTCTTCCAGATCTGGCTTCGGCCAATCCAGAATCTTTTTTTGGGAGGATTTATTCCGAAGAAAATAAAATAGCCTACGTTTTTATTGCCAACCTTATTGCGAGTGCTTTCACTCTATTGATCCTTGTACCACTTTACTATAGAATTGGGCTTAGATTTGACGTAGTGATCTGGAAGAAAATGTTCAAGTATGCATTTCCAGTACTCATTGCCGGAATAGCATTCTCCATTAATGAAGCCTTTGATAAAATTTTATTGAAATATCTTCTTCCCGAAAACATTGCGGAAGCAGAAGTGGGGGTCTATGCAGCTTGCTACAAATTGGGGGTTTTTATGACACTTTTTGCAACAGCATTTAGACTGGGCATTGAACCGTTTTTCTTCAACCATTCGAAGAACGAAAACGCAAAAAATACATATGCAACCATAACTAAGTATTTTACGATTTTTGGAAGCTTCATAATGCTTTTCGTTATTGTTTACTTAGATTTCTTTAAACAGCTCTTGATCAAGGATAGTGACTATTGGGTGGCATTGTCAATTGTACCTATTATTTTATTGGCAAACCTCTGTCTAGGTATTTATCACAACCTTTCGGTGTGGTATAAGGTTACCGATCGCACGAGATTTGGAGCGTATATTTCTATTGTTGGTGCGGTTATTACTTTGACCCTAAACTTCGCATTGATTCCCCTAATAAGTTATATGGGCTCTGCAATTGCAACTTTGGCCGCCTACGGAAGTATGATGGTGTTGTCGTATTACTTCGGAAGAAAAAACTATGCCGTCCCTTATGACCTTAAGAAAATTGGAGGTTATTTGATTCTTTCCATTGGGCTTTCCTCGCTTGCCTTTTATGTCTTCGAGGGGGATTTAATCATTGGAACTACATTATTATTGGTATTTTTGTTGTTCATCTATTTTTCTGAAAGAAAAGAGATTCAACGCATATTACAGAGATGAAAATAAAGATTATAAATACCTCAAGTCACGCGCTACCTCATTATGAAACTGAAGCTTCCGCAGGAATGGATTTACGAGCTCAATTGTCTCAGGCGATAACAATAGAGACATTGGAGCGAACTATTGTAAAAACAGGACTTTTTATAGAATTACCAATTGGATATGAAGCCCAAGTGCGTCCTCGTAGTGGTTTGGCCGCTAAAAAAGGAATCACAGTTTTAAATAGCCCTGGAACTATTGATGCCGACTATCGAGGTGAAATAGGTGTTATTTTGGTAAATCTTTCCAATGAGGATTTTACAATCGAAAATGGAGAAAGAATAGCGCAACTAATTATTGCAAAACACGAAAGAGCGAACTGGGAGCAAGTTGAGGTTTTGGAGAAGACCGAAAGAGGCACAGGTGGATTTGGAAGTACCGGAGTTAAATAAGAATATTGAAGTTTAATTAATAAGATACCCGCGTTCGTGGGCATATATATGAAAATAATAGTACCAATGGCAGGTCGTGGTTCACGACTGCGTCCACATAGTTTAACAGTTCCTAAGCCATTAATTCCTGTTGCGGGAAAGCCCATCGTACATCGTTTGGTTGCTGATATAGTACATGTATTAAAACAAGACATCGAAGAAATCGCATTTATTTTGGGGGATCCTGCATTTTTTGGTGACGATGTTGTTGAGAGTTTAAAAGAATTAGCCTCTGGTTTGGGAGCTAAGGCAAGTATTTATCGCCAGTTGGATCCAAAAGGAACTGGGCACGCTATCATGTGTGCAGAGCCATCTTTGTCTGGACCAGCAGTAATTGCATATGCCGACACCTTAATCCGTGCCGATTTCAACCTGGATAAGGACGCAGATAGTGTTATTTGGACGAAGCGAGTGGCGAATCCAGAAGCATATGGAGTCGTTAACCTAAATGAAAATGACGAAATAACTCAATTGGTCGAGAAACCCACAGAGTTTGTAAGTGACCAGGCGGTAATCGGTATTTACTATTTTAAGGATGTTAGTGTTCTTAAAAAGGAACTTCAGTATGTCTTGGATAATAATATCATCAATGGTGGAGAGTATCAAATCAATGATGGGATTAAGCGAATGATGAGTGATGGGAGAATATTTAAGACTGGGACGGTAGATGAGTGGATGGACTGTGGAAATAAAGAAGTTACCATTGAAACCAACCGTAGGATGTTGGGCTTTTTATCTGAAAGTAATGAACCATTAATTTCCCAAAACCATACAGCCAAAAACTCCAAAATTGTGGGACCTTGTTTTCTTGGAGAAGGTGTAGTGCTTAAAAATAGTACGATTGGACCTTTTGCTTCAATTGGAGACGGCACAATTATTGAAAACAGTAACGTTAAAAATAGTATAATCCAAACGCATACAGTGGTTAAAAATGCTACTTTAGACAATGCTATGATCGGAAATCACGCCATCTTTGATGGTGATTTCACGAATGTAAGTATTGGGGATTATTCTCAATTAAGATAAAGATTTTGTTTCCCCGAGCGCAGTCGAGGGTCATAAATACGATGGAGTTAAATTAGTAAGCTCTCGACTGCGCTTGAGCAAACAGTGATTATGCAAGTTAAATACACCTATATTCTACTTTTGCTCTTCGGGGTTCTTTTGTTCCCCGGGCAGCTGATTGCTCAAGAAATTGAGGGACCCACAGATGATTTGGGGAATGTTAGTGATTCTTTTCAAGAGAATTTTTTTGAAGCCTTAAAACAAAAGGGAATAGAAAACTATGAGTTGGCAATAGATGCGCTTGTAAAAGCAGAACGCGCGGCAAAAGATGATGCTCAGACCAAGGCCGTAGTCTATTTTGAAATGGGTAAAAATCAGGCGCAGATAAAAAGGTATGAAGCCGCAGAAGGAAACTTTAAGAAAGTGTTACAAACGCAAGGTGATCGATTAGATGTGCTGGAAGCTTTGTATGAACTTTATTATAAACAGAAAAACTATGAATCTGCCATTCCTTTGGTGTTGAAGTTGATCAAAATTGATGAGGACTATAAAGAAGACTTGGCAAATCTTTATTCTCGTACTAAGAAGTACGATGAGGCAATCAAAGTGCTAGATGAATTAGATGAGAGTTTGGGAGAAAGTGATTATCGAGATGCTTTACGAACCCAAATCTACAGAAAAACGGGAAATTCTACTGGACAAATTGATAAATTGGAACAAAAAATTGACAACAATCCGAAAAAAGAGCAGGATTATCTCAATCTGATTTATTTGTATAGTGAAGAAGGAAATACAGCTAAGGCTTTTACTACAGCTAAGGAATTGCTTAAAAATAATCCGAAGTCGGAACTTGTTCATTTGGCCTTATATAAGTTTTATCTAGACGACGGAGCGACAAAGAATGCGCTAAATTCTATGAAGAAAGTATTTACTTCCGCTCAAATTGATAAACCAAATAAGTATAAAGTGTTGGGTGATTTCATTCGGTTTGTAAATTCAAACCCAGAATACGAAGAGGATCTTTCAAAAATGGTATTACTTTTCGCTGATGAGAATGACGGCCGCGTTTATGAAAAATTAGGAGGTTACTACGTGACTAAAGGGCGTAAGGAAGAGGGGTTGAAACTCTATGAAACAGGGATACTTAAAGATCAGAATAATTTCAGCTTGCTTAAAAAAACACTTTTGTTACAAATTGATTTTAAGAAATATGAGGAGGCCTCTAGGCTTAGTGTGGATGCTTTGGAGATTTTCCCAGCACAGTCTATTATTTATCTTCTCAATGGAGTTGCCAATAATGGCTTGCAAGAATCAGATCGCGCGATTGAAAGTTTGGAAACAGGAGTAGATTATTTGTTGGATGATGCAGAACAAGAACGTGACTTTTATGAACAGCTAAATATTGCGTATACTCAGAAAGGGAATATTCAGAAAGCCAATTTGTACGCAAAAAAAGCGTTGGCAATTAAAGACGCTAATTAACTCTATGAAATTAAAGTCATTATTTTTTCTTTTTTCAATTGTTCTATTTATTTCCTGTGGGAGCAGTAAAACGGTCATTAAGGACGATGCCAGCCTTTCGGCTGCAAAGGACATTGTAACATCTCATGATAAAGCAGCACCCAGTTTTAATACATTGGCGTCTCGTGTTCAAGTGCTATATGAAGATGAGAAAAAGGTCCAGAGTATTACGGCGAGTCTAAGGATGGAGAAAGATCGAATTATTTGGATAAAAGCGTCTATTTTGGGAATAACGCTTGCCAAAGTATTGATTACTCCAGATCGGGTAAGCTATTACGAAAGTATTACAAAAACATATTTTGAAGGAGATTTTGAGTTGCTCAGTGATTTGCTAGGAATCGAAATTGATTTTAAGAAGGCTCAAGATATTTTGTTAGGTCAGTCTATTTTTAATCTGCATCCTTCAGAATATAATATAAGCCTTATTCAGGATAAGTATAAGTTACTACCTAAGAATCAGGAAGAAAACTTTATCCATTCAATCTTGTTGAACATGGATAATTTTAAGGTAAATTCAGAAACAATTTCACAACCGAAGGATCAAAGGTTACTTACCGTAAGATATGGTGAATATCAACAGGTGGAAGGAGGGTTTTACCCTTCAGAAATAAATATAGCTGCCACCGAAAAAGAAGATAGAACTAAGATTGAGTTAAACTACAAACGGATTGATATTAATCCATCTCTGAGCTTTCCATTTAATATTCCTAAGGGGTATGAAGAAGTTGAATTCAATTCGGTGAAATGAAAAAGATTCTACTACATCTTTTTATAGTACTTTGTTTTATAACAGGTGTGTCTGCTTTTGCACAACCAGATAAGCAGAAGGAGCTGGAAGAAAGACGTGTTTTTATACTTAATGAAATAAAGCAAATTAATGCATTCCTCTTTAAAACTCGTGGAGAGAAAAAGTCTGTATTGACTCAGGTTGAAGATATTTCACAACGCATTTCTGCACGGGAAAACCTAATTCGAGTTACGAATCAACAGGCAAATTTACTTACTCGAAATATAAACGACAACCTCCAAAAAATGGATGGGTTAAGGGACGAGTTGAAAGAACTAAAGGAGGACTATGCGGGGATGATTAGTAAATCTTATAAAAGTAAATCGCGGCAGAGTAGGGTGATGTTTTTGTTCTCTTCGGAAACTTTTCTACAGGCATATAAGCGACTTCAGTATATGAAGCAATATGCCAAACAACGAAAGAAGCAAGGAGAAAGCATTAAGGAAAAAACAAGTTTGTTGCAACAATTGAATAACGATCTTATAGTACAAAAGAAACAGAAGGAGTCTCTTATTAAAGAAAATAGACTAGCAAAGACAAAACTGAAAGAAGAAAAAAAAGATCAAGAATTATTAGTGGCTTCGCTTAAGAAGAATGAGGGTAAATTTGCATCTCAAATACGGAAGAAACAAAAGGAAGCCGCTGTTATTGACAAGCAAATAGAAGCATTGATAAAGGTGGCAATAGCAAGGTCAAATAAAAAATCTGGAAATAAGCCTGCAACGAAAAAAACGAAACTGACAAGGTTTGCTCTTACTCCTGAAGCGAAAGCACTAGCAGCGAATTTTACCAGTAATAAAGGAAGGTTAATATGGCCAGTGGAGAAAGGTGTGGTTACAGAGAGTTATGGTACCCATAAACATCGCCAGTTTCCGAATGTAACCACCAATAACAATGGCGTGGATATTACAACTGAAACCCGTGCAAAAGCGAGGGCAGTTTTTGACGGGGAAGTGATGCAAATTCAACAAATAAAGGGTGCTAATCAGGCAATTTATATTCGGCATGGAGATTATATTACCATTTATAGAAACCTTGGAACAGTTTCCGTAAAAAAGGGTGATAAGGTAAAAACGAAGCAAGAAATAGGAACTATTTTTAACAACTCTACAACTGGGAAAACTGTCTTAAAGTTCTACATCTATCGAAATGCCAATAAGATGAATCCTGCAGATTGGATATATAAAATGTAATAAAAAGGGGAGTTAATTAGCCCCCTCTTTTTATTGTAATCACCACAGCTATTTAATGAGTAGTTTTTTTGGAATTTTAATTCCATTAACATCAAAATTTGCTTGAGAGTTATTGTTAAATACGGAACTATCGTATTGTTTAAGTTGTTGTCCCAAACTATTAACTATATTTATATTGTTGTGAGCTGTGTTACCAAGGTTTATTGTAAATTCTCGGGAAGTGGGATTAGGATATATGGATAACTCCGAAACGTCAAAATCATTTGTCGCTAGTATACCATCTATAAAGACATTATCAATATAGGTGCTATTCCCATAAGAATTCAGATTCTGAAATCTAATGATTATCTGTTCTCCAACATATGAACTTAAATCAATTTGTTCGGTCCTCCATTCATTTGCTGTCTGTGGAGTCCAATTGTTAGTTGTATTATAGTTTGGTATTGTCGAGAGGGCTAAACCATGTAATCCGTATACAAGTGCAAAGCTATCTCCACAATCTGTTGAAATACTTACGTATAAAATATCGCTTTCAGTGGCAGAGTATTGAGTTTTAGCCAAATCAAAATTTAAGACCCCATTTGTAAGATTGGTTAGATCGTACATATCTGTTGTCAAATAATCTTGTTCACCATAGCCTAAATAATTTGAATTATTAACGTAAGCGGCAAGCGTAGGATTACCATCACTTCCAGTAATATTGTTTCTTTCTTCCCATGTGAATAGATTGTCCGGGTTTTGAATTGTCCAAGCACTTGGTGGAACACCATTCAAATAAGCTATAAAAGACAAATCTTTATTATTATTTAGGATATATTCGTCTGTAGGGAGTGAGACAGAAGTAGTAATTATATGGTCTCCTCCCGAAGTTAAATCAGCTGGAGTAGTGAACTCATAGTTAGCTTTGTTCCCCAGCGTTCAAAGTAGGGATATACGTTTCAACTACCGCGGGCTCACCAGTATAGTTTCTTCCAACACCTGTCTGGGTGTCTAAACCATTTGATCTATGAAGGCTTCTTCCCTGCGTATCATCTGGAATAGAGGGAGCAACGATTAATTCAACCCACTTAACATAGGGGTGGTTAGAAAGTGTTTCTAAACAATTATTTGGAATTAATAAATCTATATTGTTAGCGCCTCTATACTCTTGTCTTACTGCAATTTGTTGTGTAGCAAGATCATTTATTACATAGGCTGAATTGACATTTTTGTGATACTGAAGTGTAACTAAGTAGGTGATCTCCTTCAGTACAATCTTCATATGGGCCATTTTTAAGCGTGAAAGGCAATTTATTATTACCTGAAACGGGTACGATTGATCGAACTCCATTCTCTTTCAGAAAAGAAATTGATGTGGTTTCTGGAAAATAAAATAAATACGCCTTATTAGGAATATATTCCAATAGCTGAAGGTTATTTAGTCTAAAACGATCTTGTATTGTTTGGTTTGGTGTTTCATAAAACTGAGCCCAACCATAGTATCCATTGTCAAATCGTGAAGATTTAGGCATTTGGTTTCATTGGAAGGAATCTATGTTTTCTGGAATTTCAATTGTTTTGTTTTGGAACTGAACCGCATATGGGTTTTGTGCAAATGATAATGAGAAAACAAATGCCATCATGAATGCAGTAAGTCCCTTAAATTTAAGTAGTCTAGAACGCGTAACTTTTTCATAGAAATATAATTTAGCAATAGTTTGAATAACAGGAAAGGGAATTAGCCTGTAAACATCTTAAATATACCCATTTACTGTTTAAACCCAACGGGCTTAGCTGTTAAAACAGGGTTTAACAAGAGAAAACTATTGAAAAAAGGAGAAATCCCATCGAGTTGATTGATTTCAACCCAAAAAAATTATCTTAAAAGGCGGCATATATAGAAACGCCAATAAGATGGGTCCAGCAGATTGGATATATAAAATGTAATAAAAAGGGGATCTACTAAAAGCAGATCCCTTTTTATTGTTATATGCTATAATCTATTCGATTAATAACTTCTTGGTTATAGAAGTGTTATCTGCTTTGATCGTTATAAAATACAACCCACTTGCTAGATTCCTAACATCGAAAGAAACATTGCTGTTTCTCTGAACACTAGAGCTGTCAATAGTCTGAATTCTTTGACCTAGGCTATTCACAACCATCACTTCAAGTGAATCAAAAGCTGCATTCCCTATAGCAATATGCACTTCATTTGAAGCTGGATTTGGATAAAGAGAAATAAGTTCAGATAAAATGTTTTCTTCAACACCTAATACACCAGTTACGTTTATGTTATCAACAAAAGTACTATTTCCATACCCATTTATATTTATAAATCTAAATAGTACGTTCTCACCTGAGAATGCGCTAAGATCTATTTCTTCATTGCGCCAATCAGACGATGACCCCGGAGTCCATTGATTTGCAGTTTCATAGCCAGGAAGTGTGGATAAGTCTAGATCTTCTTTAAAGTAAATCACACTATAAGTTGCACCACAATCTATCGAAGCTTCAATTCTAAGACCATCAAAAAGTGAAGCTGAGTATTGGGCTTTAGCCAGATCGAAATCCAAAGTTATCATTCCAGAATTTGTAAGATCAAAAATTTCGGTAGTGAAAATATCCTCCTCACCAGGGGAATTATAATTGTAATTATTAATATAAGCAGTTACACTTGCGTTTCCATCACTTCCAGTAATATTTCCTTGTTCAACCCAGGTCGTATCACCATCTGGGTTGTCAATTGTCCAAGAAGGTGGTGGAAATCCGTTAGTCTCAAAGGTTTCAGTAAAATCAAGAGCTGTGGCCTCAGTAACTGCGTAAAAAGGCAATTGAACTTCGTCGTTACTTACATTCTCATCACCTGAAAGATCGACAGAAACAGTGAGCGTGTATTCTCCAGAGGCAGTGATGGTAAGTGGTGTTGTAAAATCATATATTTCTTGTGCGCCTGATCCTAGAGTCCCGCTAAACGTTTCTTCTACAATAGGATCACTATCAAGTTGATAGGCTACTGTAAAATTACTTTGAGGATCAATTCCAGAGTTTCTAAATGTTGCCGAAATAATAACATCTGAATTACCCGAACAAACAAATGCAAAATCACTTGGGTCATTTTCTACAGATACTACAGCCATGTCATTATTAAGAGAACAATTTAGCAAACCACCAGGATGATTTATGGCAATTGTTCTTCTACTTTTCCATCCTTCCGTGTCATTTCTTGCAACAACAGCTGCCCAAATTGGCTCCGTTGGATCCGTGATAGCGACATTTAGACTTGTAGTAGTTGAGTTTCCAACAACTTCCATATACATAGCGCCAAGGATATAAACATCATAAGATTCAGCGTCAGTCACAGCATCCCAGGTAAGGGTAGCATTGTCTGGACATACTTGGGTTAACTGTACATTATCCACAAGTTCGGCTATAGAAAATGTATTATCACTTGTATCTGAGGATGATCCCCGCGAAACTCTAATAAGTGCCTCACTAGTAACATTTACAGGAACGCTCCATGCGTAGTTGGTTACATTAGATGCAACGGATGTAATTGTATTCCAAGAAGCCCCATTATCGATTGAATAGTCGAGGTCAAACCCGGTTCCATTGTCAATCGCATCCCAATGCAATTGCTCTGTTTCGCCAAGAACAAAACGCTCTTCGGAATTTGGATAGGTTACTGTAATTTCTTCTGAAATTATCTCATATACAACAAAGTACTCTTGAGGTCCCATAGGTACATTAAACCCACTAATTTCGATCGTATAATCACCGGCATCGGGACTATTTAAAAGCACTTGTTCTACATTGTTTAAGTGGTCGGCGCCATTCGTAGCTGGCAAGTCAAGGCTTGTTGGGTTTGGAGCTTCATCTAGAATCCATGGTAAATGTGTGCCGCTAGAGGGGTCTGTAACGACTAAATCAAGGTCATTTATCAGAGATGGGCTGGCTCCAGGAGAGGCAGCTGGATCACTCCAATAGACCATAAATCGCACTTGCTCCATTCCCGAAGGAACATTGATCGTATGTGTATTTGAGTTTCCTTGGGAAACATTATCGGATAAATAATGGCCATCTTCAATGAGCATACCAGCTCGTAGAGCGTTTACAATACCCCAACCAAATTTGAAATCTGGACCAATATTTCCGGCTTCATTGGCTGTATTCATTAAAGTGGCTTTGATTAAAGCCGATTGAGGTAAAGCACCACCATTTAAGTCGCCATAAAGCTCATATAATTGTGCCGAAATTCCGGCTATTCCAGGTGCGGCTCCAGAAGTACCCCCAAATGTTTGATAGGTATTATTAGTACTAGTTGAAATTTGGTTTTGACCATTCGCTGCAATATCTGGTTTAATTCTACCATCATGCGCAGGGCCACGACTACTCGAATTTACGAGCGACCCGTCAAAGAATACATTGGCAGTAGCAATAACATTTTTACCTTGTTTATGTCCTCCAGTAATATTTCCCCATTGGTTTCCTGCTCCATAGCCACAATCATTGTTATTCGAATTTCCAGCTGAGAAGACATGAAGTACAGTGGGATTGTCTTTCGTTTGTTGATCTACAGTTTGAGTAATAGTGGTATATCCAGCATTACATCCATTGCTATAAGAAGAATTGGTAATTTGAGTTGTACCGTTACTAATGTTTGTCGTCGTCGTTGTATCTAAAAAGTTTGGTTGATAGTCTGTTACAAGTAAACTAGCTCCTGCCGCCATCCCACGGTTGCTAGGATCCAGATTTCCTGCACCTGCCATAATTCCAGAAACACCATCCCCATGAGTACCACTGTTGGCACCAACTAAACCTGTAATCCTTCCTTCGAAATCTATATGTGGTCCAACGGCACCATCATCTCTACACATTACCCCTATTCCTGCACCGGTATAGTTACGTCCAACACCCGTTTGTGTGTCCAAGCCATTAGCTTTATGAAGGCTTCTTCCCCGAGTGTCGTCAGGAATAGAAGGAGCAACAATTAGCTCTACCCATTTAACATATGGCATATTTGAGAGCGCTTCTAGGCAGTTATTAGGTATTGATAGGTCTATATTGTTCGAACCCTTATACTGGGTTTTTACAGTGATCTGTTGCGTTGCTAAATCATTAATAACATATTCGGCAGTTACATTTTTATGATGCTGCAATGTTACCAGAATATTATCACCTTCAGTTGCCCATTCCTCGTAAGGAGGGGTTTTTAATGTTGAAGATAACTTATAACTTCCTGCAACTGGAACAATTGCCCGAACGCCATTGTCTTTCAGAAAAGAAATTGAAGTGGTTTCAGGAAAATAGAATAAAAATGTCTTATTAGGTATATATTCCAATAAGTTAAGGTCATTCAATTTAAAACGGTCTTGTACAGTTTGATTGGGGGTTTCATAAAACTGAACCCAACCGAAATATCCATTATCGAGTTTTGACGATTCTGGCATTTGGCTCCATTGGAACGAATTAATATTTTCAGGAATTTCAACAGATTTATCTTGAAGTTCCACTGTATAAGGATTTTGTGCAAATGCCATTGAGAAAACAAATGCCATTGCCAAAGCCGTTAGACCCCGACATTTTGATAGGTTAGAAAGCGCAATTTTTTTCATTGGAAAATATATTTAAAATGTGAATTTGTTGCTTTAGAAATGTAAATTTCTTTGTAAGCACTTCAAATATACCTAATTACAGATTAATCTCCATAAGGAAGGCCATTAAAATAAGAGTTTCAAGAAATTGGAATCTACGGAGCGACTATCGAGCCGAAGATAAGAGCTGTTCCTTACTGCTTATTCGAATAACGCTTTTAATTCTGTCGCGTCTCTTGGGCTCATCTTTCCAGCAATTACAAGACTTAGTTGTTTTCTACGCAAGGCAGCTTCGAAACGTTCTTTTTCAAGTTTGGTTTCAGGAATCAATGCAGGAACAGGAACAGGGTTCCCCATTTCGTCAACGGCAACAAAAGTATAAATAGCTTCATTTGCTTTAGAACGCAAACCACTTTCTCTATCCTCAATCCAGACATCCATATATACTTCCATAGAGCTTTTAAAGGCTCTGGATACATGAGCTTCTACAGTAACAACACTTCCAAGGGGAATCATTTTATTGAAAGCTACGTGATTCACAGAAACGGTGACTACAATTCTACGGCTGTGTCTTCTGGCAGCAATACTTGCGGCTCTATCCATACGTGCTAATAGCTCACCTCCAAACATATTCCCAATTGGATTAGTTTCACTTGGTAGAACGAGATCGGTCACAATTGTTCTAGAGTCTTTTGGGCTTTTTGTATCCATGATACTTTTTTTTGCAAAGGTAGCATTTCCTTCTAATGAGGGAATTTTAATATGGGAAAGATTTAAAAAGGGAAAAGGAATCTATTTCGAAAGTTCTTTCACTAATAACCAAGCACTTTGGTTCTCAGTGGTCTTAATTTTCCTTAGTTCCTTGCGGGCTTCTAACCTATTTTTGTGGCTACTATAAACAATCATGTGTAAACCATATTTATTAGCGCCAATAGATTTGGCAGAAAAACCTCTTTCAATAAGCTGATGTAGCTTTTTGTTGGCATTTTCTTCTACACGAAAGGCACCAGCAACGATATGGTATTTACCAGTTTCTTTAGGAAGTGTAAGGTTAAGAGCTGGCAATGGATTTTCAATTACAAAAGTTGCCTCCTGTATTTGATTCTCCAGCATTGTATTGGCTTTTTGTTTTTCAACAAAATTGTGTTTTTGCACTTTCCCCTCATACATTTTTAAACCGCCAAACCCACCTATCGATATTGCGATTAGTGCAATTGCAGCATACTTAAGGTATGGTTTAGCTTCTCTTTTTTCAGGAGTAAAAAGTAATGGAGTTTTATCTTCAATTTCTAACACCTCTTCTTTATAAACTTCACGCGAAATACGAAGGGAGTAAAAAGTGTTTAAGCCAAAAGATACCGGGCTAAAATTTTCTTTTTCTGAAGGAGTAAATTGAACCGAGTATTCATCATTAAGATAGAATTCTCCAATATTTTTGAATGATACCACTTGCCTTTCTGAAAGCTGCAAGGAAAGTCCTCCCGTAAAATTTCGAATTTTCTGAAGTGCAAGTTCGTAACTACAGTTCTCAACAGAAGCCAAATAATTAGCAAGCAAGCCATCATTGGTTTGTAATTGCCTGTTAAACAGAAGTGTTTTTCCCGGAGGATAGAAAGTGTTAGAATCATTATCAATCCTGGCAGAATTATACTGTGTTAAAAACGCACCAAATCCAGGTATAATTACGCATTCATAACGATAAAGAAGATCATTTATATAAGTGGCTAACTGCATCAAAACAAATATACTTTTTTTTCAATTTGATTCTATTTTGGAAGAGTGAACTTATTAACAACTCAAAAAATTTGTACATTTATGTGCTCCCCTATTATTTTGCAACTTTTATGCTTTCTAAAAATGAATTACGGTACATGCTTGCTTTACAGCGTGTTCCGAATCTTGGAGATACTTCAGCGAAAAAATTATTACAATTTGTCGGTTCGGCTGAAGGGATTTTTAAAGAAAAGAAAAGTACACTACTCAAAATTGATGGCATTGGAGCTGTAAAACTTAAAGGCCTGCATGCCAATGCATTACTGGAAGATGCGGAAGAGGAGTTGAAATTTATAGAGGACAATAGAATTACCTACAGCTATTTCAAAGACAAGCAATACCCGGAACGACTGAAGCATTGCTTGGACGGCCCTATTTTGTATTTTCAAAAAGGAAATATCGACCTTGGACTCAAGAAGACTATAAGTATTGTAGGTACAAGAAAGGTGACGTCCTATGGAAGGAAGTTTTGTGAACAACTTATAGAAGAATTGTCTCCGGTTAATCCAATCATAGTATCTGGATTTGCATATGGAGTGGACATCGTGGCCCATAAAGCTGCAATGGATTGTGGGTTGCAAACAATAGCTTGCTTAGCGCATGGGTTTAATCAAATATATCCAAAAGTTCACAAAAAATACGTTTCTAAGGTTGAAGAAAATGGAGGGTTTATTTCTGAATTTTGGAGCAGTGACAACTTTGACCGAATAAATTTCTTAAAACGAAATCGCATCATTGCAGGAATGAGTGAGGCAACGGTTGTTATAGAATCGGCAGTAAAAGGAGGAAGCCTTGTTACGGCAGATATCGCCAACTCATACAGTAGAGAAGTTTTTGCGGTACCCGGTAGAACCTCGGACAGCCAAAGTGAAGGGTGTAATAATTTAATTAAATCACAGCAAGCAAGATTACTTACTTGTGCTGCGGATATTGTTTATATGCTTGGCTGGAAATTGGATAATACAAAGGTAAGGCCTCAGCAAACAGAATTATTCGCTGTGCTAACAAAAGAAGAAGAAAAAGTATATGAATATTTAAAAGAAAAGAACAAAGAACTACTGGATAGTATTGCTTTACAATGTCATATTCCAACACACAAAGCCGTAACTATTTTATTAAACCTAGAGCTGAAAGGTGTGGTGAGACCCTTGCCAGGGAAGTTATTTCAGTGTGTTTAGGGGTGTTATAAACTTGTTAGTTTTTGGGTGGGGCATATTATTTTGAAACAGATTTATTTACCTTTAAAACGTGAATATAAGTTTAAAATTAGTATCTCAAATTTTGATTCTAGGGATTATAATCTCTTTAGGATATTTGAGTTTCATCAATGACTTTAAAAATAGTCTTGTCGCATTTTCAACATTGTTGATTTTAGGATTGGTCATAGATCTAGGGAAAAGCGAAGTGTTTAAGCGGGTGATTAGTATTCTTTTAATCGCTACGTTGGCGCGTATTTTATTTAGTTATTTGGACCCCAAACAGGTGGCCTTAGTTTATATTGCTCAATTGCTAACCACCTTTGGTATTTTCTTTATAGTCCAAGAATTGTTTAAGGAGGTAGAGTTACATCTAGTTTTTAGTATTTATGGAGTACTATCTTTAGTTGTTCTTCTGGCGAATGCCCTTCTCATTTACGAAATTGTAGCATTAATAAATAAGTTTAACCTCGGGCTGAGTCATACTGCCTTCGATTTTATTTTTACCCTCGTCAAAACATTTATATTAAGTTTTGGGTTGATAGGGTATTTTTTTAGTATTTGGAAGTCTAAGAAAGTAACATTGCTGTTTGTTTCGATTGTGGCCTTATTAATTGGTGATTTATTTGATACGTTAAATTATTTGCTATTTATTGATGACTTGTTCTCAGAAGGCCTGTTTTTACAATACATGTTCTCCATTTTAGGACTCTTTCTATTTTACAAGTTTTGCAGTTACCCAAACGATGAGGTTCTTATATAAATTTTAGGCTTAATACCCAAGTTTTTCGCGCACTCTGGATAAAACATCATTTGCGATTTTAGTAGCTTTTAGAGCGCCAAACTCTAAGGTTTTATCCACTTCTTCAAGGTTTTCCATAAAGTAGCTATAGCGACTACGCTCCTCTGAGAAACGTTCCAAGATTAATTTGTACAAAGCCTGCTTTGCATGACCATAACCGTAATTTCCTCCTTCATAGTTTCCGCGCATAACTTCTGTTGCTTTGGAAGAGGCCAATAATTGGTATAAGGCAAATACATTGCAAGTGTCCGGGTTTTTAGGATCTTCCATCGGGGTGCTATCAGTAGCTATACCCATAACTTGTTTTCGAAGTTTCTTATCGTTCAAAAAGATATCAATGTGATTTTTTTTTGATTTGCTCATTTTAGTGCCATCTGTTCCTGGAACTAACATGGTGCTTTTTTGCACTTGAGCTTCTGGTAGGACGAAGGTTTCACCTAATTGTGCATGAAAACGTGAAGCCACATCTCTAGTCATTTCTAAATGTTGGAGCTGGTCTTTGCCAACGGGAACTATTTCCGCATCGTATAAAAGGATATCTGCTGCCATAAGCATGGGATACGTAAATAATCCAGAATTAATATCTTCCAGTCTGTCTGCCTTGTCTTTAAATGAATGTGCTAACGTAAGACGTTGATAAGGAAAAAAACAACTTAGGTACCAAGAGAGTTCTGTCACCTGAGGGATATCGCTTTGACGATAGAAAACGGTTTTTTCAATGTCCAACCCGAAGGCCAGCCATGTTGCGGCAGTACTATAGGTGTTGGAACGTAATTCTGTAGCACCTTTTATTTGTGTTAAGGAATGCAAATCAGCAATAAATAAAAAAGAATCATTTTTTGGATTGTTTGCCATTTCGATGGCTGGGATAATAGCTCCAAGAATGTTTCCTAAATGCGGAGTACCTGTGCTTTGTATGCCTGTTAAAATTCTGGACATAAGTTTTTCCTGTGATGTCAGGAACCTTTTTAATTAAACATAGTTTTCAGCAAAGTTACTTTTTTTAGCCCATTCACATTATTCAAATCGTTATTTTTGAATTTCAATGAGGTTATTTCGAAATATATTTTTTACGCTTTATCGAATTTGGTTCTATATATTAGTAGCCCTACCTATACTGGTCTTGTTTCCTTTTTTACTGATAAGTATCCTCAAAGAAAGCAGGTATCCATATTTTTTTAAGTTGGCACGTGTCTGGGCAGCTATTATTCTCTTTGGAATGGGCTTCTATCCTGTTGTTAAAAGAGAGGCTACCTATAAAAAGGGGGCGAGTTATATGTTTGTTTCGAACCATACCTCGATGGCAGATATTATGCTGATGCTATATGTTAGCAAGAATCCTTTTGTATTTGTGGGTAAAAAAGAGTTATCGAAGATTCCGCTGTTTGGGTTCTTTTATAAACGCACCTGTATTCTTGTTGATCGAAGCAATCCTAAAAGTAGACGGGATGTTTTTGAAATTGCGCAACAAAAACTGAATCAAGGCTTAAGTGTTTGTATTTTCCCAGAGGGCGGAGTTCCTGAAGATAAGAGCTTGTTATTGGATATGTTTAAGGATGGAGCATTTCGCCTGGCAATAGAACATAATATTCCAATTGCACCAATGACCTTTCATGATAATAAAAATCGCTTTTCATACGATTTCTTTAGTGGATGCCCAGGTAGGATGCGAGCAAAAATCCACAACGTGATTCCTACAGGAATATTAGGTTTAGAGGATAAGAGAATGCTTAGGAACCAGACGTACGAGATTATTCTTAAGGAGTTACAACAGCCAACGGTATAAATAAAAAAACCGTCCTATGGCGAAGAACGGTTTTAATATGTTTGGTATTCCCAAACCAACTAAAAAACTAACCTAAAACTTGTAACTTAATCCAGTATAGACTCCTAAATAATAAGGTTTGAAGTCGACAGACGAATCTGAATACGGATTAAGCTGATACTTAAACATTGGTTCAATATTAAACTTAAATTTTTTAGATAATTTATAATCAACACCTAGTCCTACGTTGGTCGAAAAACTAACTGAAGATAGATTATTTGCTTCTCCTAAGGTACTTTCAAAATCTCCTGCATTTACAGACACTTCGTTACTTCCAAGAAATAAAGTGCTGACACCTCCAATAACATTGATACCAATTTTGTTATTAAGTAGTGAATATTTTAGTTCTACAGGAACTTCATAATAAGAGATGCTTTGAACTATATTGACCTCTCCGTTTGTTGCCTTAGGCGTGATGTTTTCAAAAGCTGCTTCTCCACTTATATTATTATCAGCTAAAGAACCTTTGTCAACAGCAGTCAAAACGGTAGCTCTACCTCCATAATCAACACTCTGCAAAGCTGCTGAAACGGGACCTGTTCCTAGTTCAACACCGGCCGTAGCATAGCTAAGATCGACATTGCTTATTCCAGATCGCACACTAAGGCGCTCACTCACTGCGTAACTAACCTGTACCCCATAACTAAAATTAACAGCTCCAGTTTGAGAGTTATCTGCAAAGGAGGGGTCTATTGAAGACCCATTGCTCAAAGAGCTATAATACACAGGAGCAAAATTAGGTGCAACCTCCCAAGGGCGATCAACTTTGGTTTTTTCTTCGGCTACTGCCTCTTTAATTATTTTTTGCTCTTCAATAGCCTCAAGAATGGATTGTTTGTTTTCTTGTTTTTTTGCTACCTTTAAGCTAGAGGCTTCAGTTGTAGTTTTGTCTGCGTTTTTTTCGGTTGCAGCTATATCTGTTTTAACGGTTTCAGCAATAGAAATATCCTTTTTAATAAGAGGGTTTGTTTTTTCAACTCCACCAACTTCTTGATTCATTTTTTCTGAAAGTGCTTTTTTTTGATTAGAAACTATTGCAACAGCTTCTTTTTTAGCATCAATAATAGTTGGAATGTTGTCTTTAATCAATTTATTCTTTTGAACAATTGTTTTTTCTTGTAGCTGGCTATTTTCTAAAGCTTTCGTTTCAACAGCGATTGCATCTTGAGACGATTTTGTCTTATTGTAAATTGCTTTTTTAGAATTTGAATTATCAACCGATTTAATTTTTGAAGCATTTTCGGTTTCATTAGGAACTATCACGGCTGTATTTTCTTCTGAAGTAATTACCTCCTTATTAAGTATCTTCTCTTTAATCAATGGGTTTTTATCGCCATCCACTTCTAAAGATCGAGTTGTTTCGTCATTTGTAACAATAGGAGAATCGATGTTGGAAGTGTTAAATACTGAATTTCCAATAGTAAGTAATAATGCTAACAGAGCAGCCACACCACCCATTTTCCACCAAAGAGGAATCAAACTGCGGTCCTTTTTCCTCTTTTCTAAAGAAGCCTGTATACTACCCCAGACTTCAGGTGAAGGGGAAACTTCAAAATCGTTGAAGCGATCTTTAAAAAGCTTGTCTATATGCTTTTTGTCTTTCATAAACCTAATCTCACAATCGAGATAATACTAATTTAAAATTTAATTGTATGATGCTCTGTTCGCACTATTGTAATCATCAATCTTTATTTTCAATATGTTTCTAGCTCTTGCCAGGTTGGATTTAGACGTACCATCCGAGATTCCTAACATTTTGGCAATCTCTTTATGTGAATAATCATCCATCACGTACATCGTAAAGACCAATCTATATCGATCCGGTAATTGTTGAATAATTTTCAGTAGAAAGTCCAAAGGGATTCCTTCATCTTCTACCAAAACATCAGCTTCATCCTTGATCTGGTCTTCTCTCACTATGTCAAAAACACGTTGTTTACGATATTTTTGAAGAACAGTGTTTACGGTAATGCGTTTCATCCACCCTTCAAAAGAACCTTTGTCTTTAAACTGATCTACTTTTTTGAAAATAGTTAAGAAAGCATCTTGCAAACTATCTTCAGCTTCAGCATAATTAGGAGAATAACGAAGGCAAATTGAAAAGAGAGTACTAGAATATCGCTGGTACAACTCTCCCTGTGCCGTAGCTTCTTGCTTCTTACATTGTATGATGAGCTCGTCTAAAGTCAAATGCAGTCCCGTGAGTTATTATTTAAATTGTAGCAACTTACATCATTTGGTAAGCGGCAACCATAATAATCAAGGTTTCTACATAAACTAGATGCCAATTGATTAAAAGGGTTGCGTGCGGGGATATGTTAATTATTTTATGGCTTCAATAGAGGCTTTGATTTTAACCTCTAATTCTTCCATTAATTCAGGATTATCCAATAATAAATTTTTAACAGCATCCCGTCCTTGCCCTAGTTTCGTTTCGTCGTAGCTAAACCAAGAACCGCTCTTTTTGATGATTTCAAAGTCAACCCCTAAGTCAATGATTTCGCCTACTTTGGAAATCCCTTTACCGTACATAATATCAAATTCGACAGTTCTAAATGGAGGAGCCACCTTATTTTTTACCACTTTAACGCGGGTTTTATTTCCCTGAACGTTGCTATCCGTATCTTTAATTTGAGTTGATCTTCTTATGTCTAATCGAACCGAAGCGTAAAATTTCAGTGCGTTTCCTCCAGTGGTAGTTTCAGGATTCCCGAACATCACCCCAATTTTCTCACGCAATTGATTGATAAAAATAACCGTACAATTTGTTTTACTAATAGAGCCTGTTAATTTCCTTAAAGCCTGCGACATTAAACGAGCATGAAGTCCCATTTTACTATCACCCATCTCCCCTTCAATTTCACTCTTTGGAGTTAAGGCTGCAACAGAATCAATTACAACAATATCTATAGCCCCACTCCGAATTAAATTGTCTGTGATTTCCAAGGCCTGTTCTCCGTTGTCCGGTTGCGAAATAATGAGATTTTCAATGTCTACGCCTAAACTTTCCGCATAATACCTATCAAAGGCATGCTCTGCATCAATAAAGGCAGCTATCCCACCTTTTTTTTGAGCCTCCGCAATAGCATGAAGTGTCAAGGTGGTTTTTCCAGAAGATTCTGGACCATATATTTCAACTACTCTACCTCTTGGATAGCCTCCAACACCAAGGGCGACATCTAGTCCAAGAGATCCTGTTGGGATAACATCCACCTCTACAATGGCCTTATCCCCCATTTTCATTACGGTTCCCTTTCCGTAGGTTTTATCAAGTTTATCTAATGTAAGCTTTAATGCTTTTAATTTTGCTTCGTTTTCGTTACTCATCGATTATAATTATTTAGTGAAGGAGCCGATAGGCTAAAGTACTATTTCTTCATCGCTATGGCAATATGAAATATCTGGAAACTATTTATTTTGTTAACAGGCGTCCCCTTTTAGTTTTGTTGATGACAAATATATGCAGATATTGGAATAATTCCTAATTTTGGAAACATTCCAATATTTAAATTTTCAAATGAGATGATTGTCGTGACTTGCGACTATTGAATTTAATGTTTTTTATTCATTTTGGAATGAATTTTTTGTGAGCTCCTTAAATGATAAGTCTTGAATTGAAGCTCTATGAGCTGTTGTGTTTTCTTGAGGTTCTGAATGAAGTGATTTTACCGCTGAGATAATAATAGATTTGTTTAAATAACGTCTTTTTTACCTATGAACTTTTAAATGGGGCGGTCATGCGGTTTAGTTGTATAACATTGGACTCTTTAGAATTTGTGGGTTAGAATATTGGTTGAGATTTCGTCAACAAACAAGAAAGCAGTATTTTTGCCAAAATTTTATTACATTATTTATTCTTTTCACTAAAAAAGTATAGCATGCAACTGTACAACACCTTAAGTGCGAAAGAGAGAGCAGAGCTTTTGGAAGCCGCCGGAGAAGACCGGTTGACGCTATCTTTTTACCAATATGCCAAAATTGGCAATGTCGATATTTTTAGAAACCATTTGTTTGTGGCCTGGCATGACCTCAATGTCTTAGGACGCATTTATGTAGCTGGTGAAGGAATTAACGCCCAGCTATCAATTCCAGCAACTCGATTTAAAGAGTTTAAAGAGTTTTTGGAAGGTATTTATTTTCTCAATAATGTTCGGCTTAACATTGCGATAGAACATGATCTAAAGTCGTTTTTGAAATTAAAAGTAAAAATTCGAAACAAGATTGTTGCCGATGGGTTAAATGACGACACTTTCGATGTCACTAACAAGGGTGTTCACGTTGGAGCAGAGCGATTTAACAAACTTATCGAAGATCCCGATACTGTATTAGTTGATATGCGCAATCATTACGAAAGTGAAATAGGTCGTTTTAAGGGGGCTATCACCCCAGATGTTGATACTTTTCGTGATTCATTGGACATTATTGAGGAAGATCTAAAAGATCATAAAGAGAACAAGAAATTGGTAATGTATTGTACAGGTGGAATTCGTTGTGAAAAGGCGAGTGCATACTATAAACATAAAGGGTTTAAGAATGTTTTTCAATTAGAAGGAGGAATTATTGAGTATGCGCGTCAGGTTTCAAATAAAGGTTTAGAGAATAAATTTATTGGAAAAAATTTCGTTTTTGATCATAGGAGAGGTGAACGGATTACAGAGGATGTGATTGCACAATGCCACCAATGTGACGCCGCTTGCGATACTCATGTAAATTGTGACAATGAAGCCTGTCATTTGTTGTTTATTCAATGTGAGAGTTGTGCTTCTGAAATGGAGAATTGCTGTAGTGACGAATGTAAGGAAGTCATTCAACTACCTTATGAGGAGCAAAAAAGGTTAAGACAAGGGATTCCAAATAGTAATAAGATTTTTAAGAAAGGACGTTCAGAAAAGCTGAAATTCAAAAAGTAGTCTAAGTTTTAAATTGGTATCTTTACTCCTAAAATTAGTTGTTTAATTTTTTCGTCTCTCTTTGTTAAAAGAGAGCTTTATATATAAAAATATGGGCTGTACAAGCTGTGCCACAGGCACTGACGGTCAGCCAAAAGGATGCAAGAACAATGGTACTTGCGGAACTGATGGCTGTAATAAATTGACCGTATTCGACTGGCTTTCTAATATGACACTTCCTGCAAATATGGAGCCTTTTAAAGGTGTGGAAGTCCGTTTTAAAAATGGAAGGAAACACTTCTATTTAAATTCTGAAAATTTTTCTCTTAGTATTGGTGATATTGTGGCTACCGAAGCGGATTCTGGTCATGATATTGGAATTGTAACGCTTACTGGAGAATTGGTGCGTGTTCAAATGAAGAAAAAAAAGGAGAATCCTAATCCTGAAGTACTTCCTAAAGTGTACCGTAGGGCGTCTCAAAAGGATATTGACATTTGGCAGAAGGTTCGAGATAAAGAAGCAGCTGTACAAAAAAGATCTAGAGAGATTGCAATTCGCTTAGGTCTTCAAATGAAAATAAGTGATGTTGAGTTTCAGGGAGACGCCTCGAAAGTTGTATTTTATTATACAGCCGAAGAAAGAGTAGACTTCAGAGAATTGATCAAAGAGTTCGCTAGAACTTTTAATAGTCGTATTGAGATGAAGCAGGTAGGATTTCGTCAAGAGGCGGCGCGTTTGGGTGGAATTGGTTCATGTGGGCGGGAATTATGTTGTTCGACTTGGCTAACTGATTTTAGATCAGTGAATACGTCTGCCGCTCGTTATCAACAGTTATCTTTGAACCCTCAGAAACTTGCTGGGCAATGTGGAAAATTGAAGTGCTGCCTAAATTATGAATTGGACACCTATTTAGATGCCTTGGATGGCTTTCCGAAGAGTGATGTAAAATTGGCCACCGAAAAAGGAATGGCGGTTTGTCAGAAGACAGATATTTTTAAGGGATTACTTTGGTATGCCTATGAGAAAGAGAGTGGAAGTTGGCATCAACTTTCGTTAGAAAAAGTAAATGAAATTATCACAGTCAATAAAAAAGGTAAGAAAGTTGCCAGTTTAGAAGAATTCATTGAAGAGATTGTTGTTCCAGATAAGGAGCTATTTAGCAATGTTGTAGGACAGGATAGTCTTACACGTTTTGACAGGCCAAAGCAAAATAGAAACAAGCGTCGAAATAAAGGTAAAAGTCAAAACCAGAATAAGGGAGTAAAACGAGGAGGAAATAAATCTGGAAACCAACCAAAAAGTAAGAACAAAAACAGAAATCGAAAACCTCAAAAAAATGCGAAATAGTATTGCATTTATTGCCCTTCTTTTTTTAATATTTTCTTGTGATACCGGCATCATTGCTAGTAAAACTAAGACCTTTCCAGGAATTTGGAATAAAGATGAGGTGGTGAATTTTGAGGTTCCACAATTAGATTCGTTGAGAAAATACAATGTGTTTTTGCACGTTAGAAATAGTAACGAGTATAAGTTTAACAATCTTTTTTTAATTGTTTCGATGAATTTTCCTCACGGAATGACAGTTACAGATACGTTAGAATATCGAATGGCAAATCCAGATGGGTCTTGGCTTGGTGAAGGCATTGGTAGTATAAAGGAAAATAAGTTTTGGTATAAAGAAGATGTTTCCTTTTTTGAGGAAGGGATTTATTCCATTTCTATTGAGCAAGCGGTCCGCAATAACGGTGAGGTAGATGGCGTTACAAATTTAGAAGGAGTTACTGATGTTGGCTTTAGTATAGAGGAAGTCTTTCAACAATAGTGTTATGACAAACAAACAAGCAAACAAGAAAAAAAAGCCTCAAGATGAAACAGCAAGGCATAGAAGAACTTTTTGGAAGCTCTTCGCTGGCGGAATAGGACTTCTTTTATTGGTCTTTTTATTTGCTTCTTGGGGTTTATTCGGAAGCCTTCCAGATGAAACTAGTTTGGAGAATCCAGAAAAGAACCTCGCTACCGAAATTATTTCTTCAGATGGGAAAACAATTGGGAAGTTCTATAAAGAAAACAGAACTCCTGTTCCCTTTCAGGAGTTGCCAGATCATTTGGTGAAAGCGTTAATTGCTACTGAGGATGTTCGTTTTTACGATCATTCAGGGATCGATGCCAAAGGAACGGTAAGAGCGTTTGCTTTTTTAGGATCTAGAGGAGGCGCAAGTACTATTACGCAGCAATTAGCAAAGCTGTTTTTTACAGATAATGTATCAAAGAACAAATTTCAAAGAGGGGTTCAAAAAATTAAAGAATGGGTGATTGCAACGCGACTCGAACGGCGTTATACTAAAGAAGAAATCATTACTATGTATTTTAACGAATATGATTTCTTGAATCAGGCAGTAGGGATTGAATCGGCGTCAAACATTTATTTCGACAAGGCACCTTCCAAATTAAATACTTCCGAATCTGCGATGCTGGTTGGAATGTTTAAAAATTCGTCGCTTTATAATCCATTAAGGAACCCTCAAGGTGTAAAGAATAGGCGAAATGTTGTACTGGCTCAAATGGAGAAGTATGACTACATTACTGAAACTGTTAAAGATTCGCTACAAGCACTTCCTTTGGATATGAACTATACTGCGCAAGGGCATAACGAAGGCCTTGCCACCTATTTCAGAGAGTATGCTAGAGCTTTTATGACAGATTGGATTAAAGACAACCCTAAGTCTGACGGTTCTAAATACAACATATACAGTGACGGATTAAAAGTGTATACAACGATTGATAAAAAAATGCAAACCTATGCTGAACAAGCAATGGATGAGCATCTTGCAAACCTTCAAAAAGAGTTCGATAGGCAGAATAAGAAGAATAAAACAGCACCTTTTCGGGATATTACAAAAGAAGAAACTGACAAAATCATGAAAACCGCGATGCGTAGAAGTGATCGTTGGAAAGAAATGAAAAAGCAGGGAAAAGACGAAAAGATAATTATTGAAAGCTTTAAGAAAAAAACCAATATGCGAATTTTTTCTTGGAGCGGTGATATCGATACTATTATGTCTCCTATGGACTCCATTAGGTATTATAAATCCGTTTTGCAAGCGTCCTTGATGTCAATGACCCCTCAAACCGGTGAAGTTAAGGCCTGGGTGGGAGGAATCAATTACAAGCATTTTAAATATGATATGGTTAAAACGGGTAAGCGGCAAATAGGCTCTACTTTTAAACCTTTTGTATATGCAACGGCAATTGATCAAATGCATATGTCTCCTTGCGACACTTTACCAAATACTCCTTATACTATTGAGGTTGGAAAATATGGTTTACTAGAACCATGGACCCCAAAAAATGCGGGGGGAAAATATGGTGGGATGTTATCACTTAAAAATGCACTAGCTAATTCGGTAAATACAGTTACTGCTAGATTGATAGATCGAGTTGGGCCCAGACCTGTGATTGATTTAGTTGAAAAGATGGGGGTCAATACTGAAGAAATGCCGGAAGCACCTTCAATTGCTCTTGGAACACCAGATGTTTCTTTATTCGAAATGGTAGGTGCATATAGTACTTTTGCGAATGAGGGAGTTTTTGTAAAGCCAACCTTAATTCAACGCATTGAAGATAAAAATGGAACAGTTTTATACCAGCACGTACCCGAAACTAAAGATGTTATAAGTAATGAGACTGCATATGTGACGGTTAGTTTGATGGAGGGAGTTACACAGTCAGGTTCTGGATCTAGACTTCGTCATACTTGGAGAGGCGGAAATGGGGCATATAAAAAAGCCGTAACAGGATACCCATATGGATTTAAGAATCCAATTGCTGGAAAAACAGGAACTACACAAAATAATAGTGATGGTTGGTTTATGGGGATGGTTCCAAACCTAGTAACAGGTGTTTGGGTTGGAGGCGAAGATCGTGCTATACATTTCCCTACTACTGAATATGGCCAAGGAGCAACTATGGCTTTGCCCGTTTGGGCTTTGTATATGAAAAAGTGTTATGCCGATGAGAACTTGGAGGTATCTAAAGGAAGTTTTAAAAAGCCTTCTAGACTTTCAATTGTTACGGATTGCTCTAAATGGAAAGACGAAAAAGGAGATGTCGAAGAAATTCCTGATGAGCTGGATTTTTAATTCTAAAAAATACATCTTAGACCCCATTGGTTTTCCTAACCTCGGGGGTTTTTTTATAGTTCCAATTTCAGTATTTTTATAAAAAATAAACAGATATGATTAACAAGACCGTTGCAAACGTCACGGAAGCCTGTAAAGGAGTGGAAGATGGCATGACGTTTATGCTAGGAGGCTTTGGACTTAGCGGAATTCCAGAAAATTCTATTGCAGAATTGGTGCGCTTAAATGTTTCGGAGGTTACCTGTATATCGAATAATGCTGGAGTGGACAATTTTGGGCTTGGACAGTTGCTTCAGAAGCATCAAATAAAAAAAATGATTTCTTCCTATGTTGGAGAAAATGCGGAGTTTGAAAGACAAATGTTGAGCGGAGAATTGGAAGTTGAATTAATTCCGCAAGGAACCCTAGCACAAAGATGTTTGGCAGCTCAAAGCGGCATACCAGCATTTTATACGCCAGCGGGTTACGGGACCGAAGTTGCTGATGGAAAAGAATCGCGAGAATTTAAAGGTAAGATGCACTTAATGGAAAGAGCTTTCGAAGCCAATTTTGCCTTTGTAAAAGCATGGAAAGGGGATGAAGCGGGGAATCTTATTTTTAAGGGAACGGCGCGAAATTTTAATCCAAATATGTGTGGAGCGGCAACCATTACTGTAGCTGAGGTTGAAGAATTATTACCGGCTGGAAGTTTGGATCCAAACCAAATTCATATTCCAGGGATATTTGTGCAGCGCATTTTTCAAGGAGAACGCTATGAAAAACGTATTGAGCAGTTAACGGTAAGAAAAAAAGGGTAAGGTATGCTAGACAAAAATCAGATCGCACAGCGAATTGCGAAGGAAGTTAAAGACGGATATTACGTAAACCTTGGAATTGGAATACCTACGCTGGTTGCCAATTTTGTAAGGGAAGATATAGAAGTAGATTTTCAAAGCGAAAATGGAATTCTAGGAATGGGACCTTTCCCTTTTGATGGAGAGGAAGACCCAGATTTAATTAATGCAGGAAAGCAGACGATCACGGCCTTACCAGGAGCATCATTTTTCGATTCCGCTACCAGTTTCTCTATGATCCGTGGACAACATGTTGATTTAACAATTTTAGGGGCCATGGAGGTTTCTCAAAATGGAGACATCGCCAACTGGAAGATTCCTGGTAAAATGGTAAAAGGCATGGGAGGAGCGATGGACCTCGTTGCTTCTGCGGATAATATAATCGTCGCCATGATGCATACAAATAGAGCTGGTCAATCAAAATTATTAAAGGATTGTAGTCTGCCACTTACGGGAGTGAATTGTGTTAAGAAAATCGTTTCAAATTTAGCGGTGCTAGAAGTGAAAGATGGAAGATTTAAACTATTGGAGCGTGCTCCAGGGGTTTCGGTTGACGAAATCAAAGAAGCTACAGAAGGTGAGCTTATAATTGAAGGCGATATTCCCGAAATGAAATTTTAAGAATGCAAATTAGATCCTTATCTGGAAGGCTAGCGGGCTACAATTATATTGTGGGTCGAGATTATGAGACCATTCAGGATCGAATTCTTCGAAATACCTTAATTGCGGTCGATTATTTGCATAGAACCAATGCCCTTACCGTTTCTTATGAGGTCGATGGGATTCTAAATCATTGATATACTAACTGCGGATGATATGCATAATATTAACATAGTTCCTGGAGAGCGAAATATATAACCATAGGCTCAATACATAATGTTTTATGATACCCACGGAGCGGTCTTTAGAAAAAACCATAAGAAACAATGGTTCCGCGAAGAAGTCTTCATAATAAAAATGACCAATCAAGTCGCTAAGGGATTAGGTGCGGATAAAAGGTCCAATTATGGACGCGATTATTATCCAGTTGAAAGTGTTATTTCTACCAAAAAAAGATGAAAATTTCACTAAGACATTAAATTGCCGAAGGGTAAAACATCTTATTAAGTACGGTAATAACGTAGGAGAACACGCATTAATTCAATTTAAATGTTAAAATTTAATGTACTTCAACGAATAATTGAGCGGTTAATCGTTTTTTATACATGTTCCTTCGCATATTAGCTATCCCAAGTTTAACGAACCAAACCTACTTATGCAAAATATTATTAATTCCCTAAAAAATACAATGCGACTTGTAAAAAGTGTTTTGTATGTGGCGAAAAAAGTTTTTTTGTTAATTTAATTTTTTCAGAGTTAATTACCCCCGAATCTGCTACGATACAGATAAAGGTTAGCCCGTTCTTTGTGAGGTTAGAACGGGCTTTTTTTATTTCAATTTTTGCTAAATTCCCTTCGGAATAGCTTCAATCAATTTTTTAGTGTATTCTTTTATTGGATTCGCATAGATTTCATCAGCGTCTCCCAGCTCCTCAATTACTCCCGAATTCATTACTAATAATTGATCTGCCATGTATTTTACTACAGCCAAATCGTGAGAGATAAATATATAGGTAAACCCAAAGTCTTCTTTTAACTCATTTAAGAGATTCAGAACTTGGGCTTGCACCGATATATCCAAAGCAGAAACAGATTCGTCGCAAATCACTAGTTTGGGTTCCATAATTATAGCACGAGCAATCCCTACTCGTTGCCGTTGACCGCCAGACAATTCATGTGGATATCGATGATAAAAACCGTCATCCAGACCAACGCGATTCAACAGTGCTAACGCTTTCTCCTTTCTCTTTTTTCTCGAATTCCCAATTTGATGCACTTGCATTGGTTCGATCAACGCTTCCCCTATTATAAGGCGCGGATTTAAAGAAGAATACGGGTCTTGAAAAATGAGTTGTATTTCCTTTCTAAGTTTTCTTATTTCTGAAGTGGACAAGTTGGTTATTTCTTTTCCACGATACTTTACACTTCCTGAAGTAGCTTTTTCTAATTGCAAAATAGTCTTCCCTAGTGTGGATTTACCACAACCAGATTCCCCAACCAACCCTAGCGTTTCTCCTTCAAAGACTTCAAAACTTACTTCGTTTACGGCAGTAACAACAGACCTTGATTTAAATAAGCCCGCGTTGCTATAGTATTCTTTTTTTAGGTTGAAAACCTCTAGTAGTGGCTTTTGGGTATATATATATTTATGTTTTAAGGCGCGCTGTTGCGGAGTCACCTCCAACGGTTTAAAAGACTTATCAGCAATTGAGGAAATCGTGGGAAGTTTTTGTAGTCGCATGTCCAAAGTAGGGCGAGAAGCTAGTAATGCCTTTGTATATTCATCTTTTGGGGCGGTAAATAGATCAGTTACTTTTCCAGTTTCAACAATATCTCCTTGATACATTACGATAACCCGATCTGCAATTTCTGAGACCAATCCAAGATCATGTGAAATAAAGAGTAGACTCATTTCCGTTTCTTCCTGAAGCTCTTTTAAAAGCGAGATAACTTCTTTTTGAACCGTGACATCTAACGCGGTAGTTGGTTCATCTGCAATCAGTAATTTCGGTTTACAGGCAATAGCCATAGCGATCATAATACGTTGCATTTGTCCACCACTAATTTGATGTGGATAGCTGTTAAGTATTTCATTGGGACGAGGCAACTTAACCTTTTCTAATAGCACGAGTGTTTCTTTTTTCGCTTCAGATGAAGATAGCTTTAAATGCTGTCGAAGAATTTCAGAAACCTGAAAACCGCAAGTCAGAGATGGGTTTAGTGCACTCATTGGCTCTTGAAAAATCATGGCAATTTCATTTCCTCTTATTGTTTGAAGCGCTTTGTCATTTTCTTCAATAAGATTTTTTCCATTAAAGATGATTTCCCCTTCAATATGACTCGTTTTTCGAGGAAGCAAGCCCATTATTGCTAAGGAAGTAACAGATTTTCCAGAGCCAGACTCACCAACAACTCCAAGGATCTCGTTTTCAACTATTTCAAAGGAAATATTATGAATAACTTCTTTTCGAGGTTTTTTAGTTCCGAAGGAAATAGACAATTCTTTTACCTTAAGTAGTGTTTTGTACGACATTTCACCAAAGATAATATTTTAGAGTCGGGTTTGTAAAATTCTTTTAACCTACTGAATCCATAGGGCTTGAAGGATTATAGAGATTATTGTTAATAAGTTTCCTTTGTCGTTCATCGAGTATAATTTCATTTTTCATAAAAAAATGGTTCTTTTATTGCCGAATTCGAATATTCAAACCTAATTTATTAACAAAAACACTAATTAATCATGAGAAAAATCAACAAAATGATTTTTCTTTTTGTGTTAGCCGCGTTTGTTTTCTCGTTTGGGACAACAAAAGTAATTTCTCAGAATAAGGCTGATGAAAAAAGAAATGTCAAAAAACCAGCAAGTCTTTTAGTTTTTAATGACACAAAAACTTACACAACTTCAAACACTTCACAATTATTTCAAGAAGTTCTCTCCCCCTCCTCAAAGACTTCTTTCACAACCGTAAAACAAGAACAAGACCAGTTAGGTTTTACACATCAGAAACTTCAACAATATCATAACGGAGTTAAAGTAGAGTTTGGAACTATAATCATCCATAGTAATAATGGAGCGATTAAATCATTAAGTTCAGAATACTATCCAATTCAGGATGATTTTGAAGTAAATCCTGAAATAAGCAATATTCAGGCTTTTAATAAAGCAATAAATCACACGGGTGCACAAAACTATATGTGGGAGTATCCTGATGCCGCTAAAGAAATGGATGACTACCAAAAACCGGCAGGTGAATTGGTAATTATACCGAATTTTGATAGCGGAAGAGATGTTGCAGATATTAACGAATATAAACTTGCATATAAATTCGACATTTTTGCTACTAACCCAATAAGTCGAGGAAATTTATATATAGATGCTATTACGGGTCGCGCTTTATTATTTGATGCAATTATTAAGCACGCAACAACATTTGGTCATGTTGGAGCTAAACGAGCGACTGTTGAAACAGAAATTGACTATTGTAATAGAATAGACAATGAAGATTTTATGGCAGTTGTAAGCGGTACTGGTGCAACAAGATATAGTGGAAGTCAAACGATTGAAACTAGGTTGAGTGGTAGCAACTACATCTTGGAAGATACCGGGAGAGATGTTTATACCCGTGACGCCTTAAATCAGGCACCAGGTAATACCTATCCATATGTGACAGATTATTCCCAGTTTACTGATAATGATAACAACTGGACCTCAGGAGAACATAATAATTCAGCGAAAGACAATGCCGCTTTAGATGCGCATTGGGGAGCGATGATGACTTACGACTACTGGCAGAGTCAACACAATAGAGATAGTTATAATGGTTCTGGGGCACAGATTAGAAGCTATGTACACGTAGATAACAATTACAACAATGCCTTTTGGAATGGATCGGTTATGTCTTATGGAGATGGATCTTGTGTTTCTGAAGGATGTAATGGGTTTGATGCTTTAACATCTATTGATGTTGCAGCTCATGAGATTGGTCATGCCGTAACAACTTTTACTGCGAATTTAGCCTACCAAAGAGAACCTGGAGCCTTAAACGAAGGGTTTTCAGATATTTGGGGAGCGGCGGTTGAGCATTTTGCAAAAGGAAACGGTAGTGATACAAATCCAACCGCAGCCGTTTGGTTAATTGGTGATGAAATTGATAGACGAAGTGGTTCTGCTGCTTTACGTTCGATGAGCAATCCAACTTCTCAGGGTCAACCGGACACCTATGGAGGTTCCAATTGGATCAATCCAAATTGCGGAACACCAACAAATAGCAATGACTATTGTGGAGTGCATACCAATTCTGGTGTATTGAACTACTGGTATTATTTATCTGTAGTGGGTGGATCTGGAACGAATGATATTGGAAATGCCTTTAATGTTGCTGGAATTGGGATGACGAAGTCGTCAGCAATTTCATATAGAACGTTAAACACCTATTTAACGGCTAATTCAACTTTTGCTAATACAAGAACTGGAGCAATCCAATCTGCTATTGATCTTTATGGAGCAGGTGGTGCTGAAGAGCAAGCGGTAACTAACGCTTGGCATGCAGTTGGAGTTGGCGCTGCTTATGGTGGTGGTGGAAACTACTGTGCTTCTGCAAGTACAAATACTAATGACGAATACATTAGTAGAGTTCAACTAGGAACTATTGACAACGCCTCTGGAGCTCAATTCTATTCAGATTTTACAAGTATTTCTACAGGTTTAACAGAAGGACAAGCGTATACCATTACGGTAACTCCAACTTGGACAGGTACTGTTTATGCTGAAGGTTATGCCGTTTGGATTGACTATAATGATGACAAAGATTTTAGCGATGCAGGAGAACTTGTATGGTCTAAAGCTGCTTCTACAAATACACCAAATAGTGGTACGTTTACAGTTCCAACTGGAACTGCTGGAACAGCCACTAGAATGCGTGTTTCTATGAAGTATAACGCTATTCCAACCGAGTGCGAATCCTTTACTTATGGTGAAGTTGAAGATTACACGGTTAATTTGGGAGCAGGAACTCCAGACACTCAGGCACCGAGTGTTCCAACGAGTTTAGCTGCCTCGAATGTTACCCAGACGACTGTTGATCTTTCATGGACTGCATCAACAGATAATGTAGGAGTAACGGGATATGATATTTATCAAGGAGCTACTAACTTAGGGACAGTTACGGGAACTTCAGAACAAATTACTGGATTAACAGCTTTAACAGCTTATTCGTTTAGCGTACGGGCTCGAGATGCTGCTGGAAATATTTCAGGAGCAAGTAATACTGTTAACGTAACTACCACTGGCGGTGGTGGTGGGGGCTGTACAGGCGGTATTTCTTCTTTACCTTATTCTGAGAGTTTTGAAAGTGGTTTAGGGGCTTGGACACAATCTACAGCAGATGATATTAATTGGACACGAGATAGTGGTGGAACTCCATCATCTAATACAGGGCCATCTGGTGGGTCACTGGGATCCTGGTATATGTATGTTGAAGCTTCTGGAAACGGAACGGGTTATCCAAACAAGCGAGCGATTTTAAACTCTCCTTGTTTTAATTTAAGTGCAGAAAGTGCTGCGAACTTTAGCTTCAGCTATCATATGTATGGAGCTGCAGATATGGGAAGTATTGCATTGGAAGCAAGTAATGACAATGGTGCTACTTGGACCAGCCTATGGAGTGAGACAGGAAACAAAGGGAATGCTTGGTTAAGTGCAAATATCGATCTTGCTGGCTATGTTGGTGGAAGTGTTCAATTGCGATTTAATCGTGTTACAGGATCTACTTGGCAGGCAGATATTGCAATTGACAATATTAGTGTTACTGCTGGTGGGGGGAACCCTCCAACTGGGTATTGTGCATCTAATGGTAATAATACCAGTGATGAGTATATCCAACGAGTGCAAATAGGAAGCATTAATAATGCAACTGGTGCATCGGCGGGAGGATATGGAGACTATACAAATCTTTCAACGTCATTAAGTAGTAGTAACAGTATTACTATTACACCATTATGGACAGGAACAATTTACAATGAGGCATATGCTGTCTTTGTAGATTGGAATCGAGATGGTGACTTTGGTGATGCTGGAGAATTGGCTTATTCACGAGCTGCTTCAACTGCAACACCTGTTACGGGAAGTTTCAATGTGCCAACAGGAGCATCTGCTGGACCAACTCGAATGCGAGTGTCGATGAAATACAATGGCATACCAACTGCTTGTGAGAGTTTCCAATGGGGAGAAGTAGAAGACTATATTGTTGTAATTCCTTCTTCTATACAAGGATTTGGACCCAATACGGCTACAAATAGTCTTTCTGAAAGCGGAAATACTAAAATGTCCTTATATCCAAATCCAGTAAAGGGGAATACCTTGAATGTTGAGGTGTTGGATGCGAAGGCTACCGAATATATTATTTATAATATGATTGGTCAGGTTGTAACTAAAGCGTCATTCACCAATATAATTGATGTTTCATTACTACAAAGTGGTGTGTACATGATTCAGGTAAACGCTGGAGACGAGAAATTCGTCGAGCGCTTTATTAAGGAATAAATTGAAGTTTTCAAACCTAACTTAGTTTATTTTACCCAAAAGCCCATACGTCATTGACGTATGGGCTTTTTATTAAATTGAAAGTATCTCGTCGTCGTTTAGTGTTTCTTCACTCCGAAGTCTTAGAAATATTTGAGCGACCGTGATGGTGTCTTTTTCACAATAGATGACAATCCGGTCTATATCATTTTCTTCGTAGTATACATCTCGAACTTGGCTTCCATCAATGTCGTCTTTAGGAGATGGAATACCCAATACGTGTGCCATCAGTTTCAAAGAAGTAAATGTTTTATAATCACCAAATTTCCATAATTCTAAGGTGTCTAAATGAGGTACTTCCCAGGGTTTTTTTCCGAAGAGATTCAATTTAAAAGGAATATCAATGCCATTAATGATCATTCTTCTTGCGATATAAGGGAAATCGAATTCCTTTCCATTATGAGCACATAAAACGTGATGAGGCCTATTGAAATGTGTTTCAAGTAGGGCTTTAAACTCAATTAAAATGGACGTCTCCTCTCCGTGAAAACTGGTCACACGAAAATTTCGGACATCCCCGGTCATTTTAAAATACCCCACTGAAATACAAATGATTTTGCCAAACTCGGCCCAGATTCCTGCGCGATCATAAAACTCTTCTGGAGTAAAATCCTCCTTGCGTTGATACTTCGTTTTTAATTCCCATAAAAGCTTTGAAGTATCGTCAAGAGCGTTGAAATTGGAATGCAATGGAACGGTTTCAATATCCAAAAAAAGGATATGTTCCAAGTTAATTCGTTTAAGCATAAGTGTAATTACTTGCGAGGAGTGATTCTTAAAATTACAAAAAATTTATGAGCCAGCGTTTAGCATTTCGTAAACAGCATCAATGTAAGTGTAGAAATCGTTTGTAAAAGGCAACCCAGAACGTCCTCCGCGCTGATGGCCTAAGCGTACAATAATAAGCTCGTCTTCAGGAATTGAAATAACATACTGTCCAAGAATACCTCTCATAACAAAAATTTCCTTTTCGAGATGATCACTCAACCAAAAACCATAGCCATATTCAGGGCTTTCCTTAAAACGAGGAACGATAGATTTGGCTACAAAACTTGAATCGATTAGCTGTTTCTCGTTCCATTTCCCATAGTTTGAGTACAGCTTTCCAAAACGAGCAAAATCGCGTGCATTGCTGGCAATACAGCAATAGGACTTCGCCAATCGATTTTCGGGATCGTCTACTTGCCAAAGCGCTTCGTTTTCGAAACCCATAGGTTCCCAGAAAGCTTCGGAAAGATAGGTCGCTAACTTTTTACCACTAGCTTTTTCAATCACCATTCCGAGTAATTCTGTATTACCACTTAGGTATTTAAAACGATCTCCAGGAGTGTCAACCACTTCTAGATTAAGAATTGTTTCGGCTAAATTATCATCATAATAGGATCTGGCCGTAACACTAAACGGACTCGTATAAGATTCATCCCAATTAAGACCGGAGGCCATAGAGGAAAGATCACCAACCTTCATTGAACTATCAAATTTGGGATAAAAATCACTTACAGGTTGATTAAGATTTTTAATATATCCATCGTTAATTGCTTTGCCTAACAAAGCTGAGGTAATACTCTTGGCCATTGAAAAGGAATTGGTTTGTGATTCCCTTCCGTAGGATTCGGCATAGTTTTCATACCAGATACTGTCATTTTTAATAACAAGAAAAGCTATAGTGCCAAGTTCTTTGTTCGTTTCTAAAAGTGCGCTGGTAGCATCAACAATGTTGTAATCTTTATGATGATTCCATGGTTGAGGTTTGGTACTAGGAGGGATTGATTCATTTTCAAAATAGGTATGGTCATCAATAAAAGCAGTTGTATGCCCGGTCATGTATACCACACGAACCCCTTTCAAAATATAGTTGTAGTCGGTAATATAAAGCAATACAACTATTAGAAGTAGTAGAAAGATTAGACCCTTAAAAAAGCGTTTTGTGTATTTCATATTAGATTAAAAAAGGGATTGTTGTTTTACCGGATTCTCATGATCTAACAGCCATTTTTTACGATGCAAACCTCCCGCATAACCCGTTAAAGAGCCGTCGCTTCCTATCACTCGATGGCAAGGGATAATAATAGCAATTGGATTTTTACCGTTAGCCGATGCGGCGGCGCGAATCACTTTTGGATCTCCTAATTGGTTGGCCATTTTTTGATAAGAGGTTGTTTTTCCGAATAGAATTTCTTGTAATTCTTTCCAAACTCTTTTCTGAAACTCGGTGCCTACGGGAGACAGTTTTAAGTTAAATTGGGTGCGAGTTCCTTCGAAATATTCGGTAAGTTGTTTAACCGTATTTTTAATTTCTTGAAATTCGTGACCGCTGGTATTATAGCCGGGTTCTCCGCTTTCTTTGAATTCTGCTGCAAGCAATTCTAATTCAGAATTAAAACTTAACTGCATGCTACCAATAGGTGTGTCCAGATTTTGAATGTATAAACTCTCACTACTCATCTTCCTTGGTTTTATCTTGTAATCGTATTCCCATACGTTTTGCTCGTCGTTCCCAGTTTTTTCTGGCCTGCACCTGCATATCTTCTATGGCGTCACTCTCGTCCATTATTTCTAGACCTAGTAATGTTTCAATAATATCTTCCATCGTGACAATACCAGTTGTGTTTCCAAATTCATCCACTACCAAAGCAATATGTGCCCGTTGCTTGATGAAGGTCTCGAATAAATCGGGTATGGGAGTTTCGTCCTGTACAACAGTTATATCCCGCTTAATATCACCAAGGAGTTTGTCACCATGTTCTTCAACAATTTCTTCTAGTAGATCGTCCCGAAGGACAAATCCAGTAATATTATGACTCTTTTCCTTGTAAATGGGAATTCTGGAAAATTTTAAATTTTTATGAGTTTTGTGAAAATCATGTAGTGATGTCGATTCGTCTTCACTAGTTACAACGGGAAAGGGAGTCATGACATTTTTAGCAATTATTGATTTAAATAGGAGCAAATTTTTAATTACGGCGCTTTCGTTTTCTTCAAAAACACCTTCCTGTTCCGCAGTATCTGCAATAGCAATAAATTCTTCCCTGCTCATAGTACTAACATGAGCCGATTTGCCAATAAGTTTTGTAGTCAAAGTGAGTAGCCAAAGTATTCCTGTATATTTCAACGGAAAGATAATAACCTTTAAAAACAGCGCTGTAAAGCTTCCTAATTTCTTCCAGTAAGTGGCACCAATAGTTTTCGGAATTATTTCAGAAACAATTAAGATTAGCAAAGTCATAATGGCCGAAACGATTCCTACCATATTTACGCCAAGGATGTCAACCTTGTAAGGAAGTTTTTCTGCCTCTACACCAACGAGTATGGCTCCTACTGTATGGGCGATAGTATTTAGAGTTAGAATAGCAATTAACGGTTGGTCGATGTCTTTTTTAAATGCTGTTAAGGTTTTAGCAAATCCCTTTCCCTCCTGAGTTTTTACTTTTAGGTAAGTAGGAGTAAAACTTAATAATGCCGCTTCCAAAATGGAGCATAAAAAAGAAAAGAAGATTGAAAATAGCGCGTAAACTAATAGTAGCGTCATCGAGGTTTTTTTTTACAAGTTAGAACTTTATAAAAAGAATGGCCTTAAATGCACGATAAAAATCTACCAACCAACAAATTTTGGAGGCTCTATATTTTTAAGGTTCAGATACACAATGAGTTGCCCGCGATGATGTGTAACGTGGTCTTGAAGTAAATTTAATATTTGAAGTTTACTTTTAGGTCCAACAAAGAAATCCACAGTTTCACTTAAGGTTTCTTCAGAGGTATTTTTAATAATTTCCGAAGTGGCATCAAAGGCAGCACCAACTAGCTTTATTGTTTCTTCCTTTGTTTCTGGAATTAAGGATTCTTCTCGATTAGATTCGGTTTCGGTGAAATAAGTAGCGCTCAACCAATCCATGTTTCCTTTTATAAGCATGAGTTGCTCCTGAAAACTCATCTGCCGCTGGGTTGGTTTGAAGATGTAATCCTCTTCGGGTATTGCTTGAGCAATACCAATAAGATAGTTTTTTGAATTTTCCCATTTTTCAAGAAATGCCAATTTAACGTCAGTTTGTTGGGCCATAATTGCAGTTGTACAGAATAAAAAGAAAATAGATGGGCAGCGTTTTCATATCTGTAAATTTAGGAAATTAGTTTCACGACATCTTTGGAAAAATAGGAAGCAATAATATGAGCTCCGGCTCTTTTTATAGAAACTAATTGTTCCATCATTACCGCATCGTGATCCAACCAACCTTTTTCGGCAGCAGCTTTCAACATGGCATATTCTCCACTTACTTGATAAACGGCCACAGGAACATCCACTGCATTGCGAACATCTCTTACAATATCTAGATAACTCAGACCTGGTTTCACCATCACAATATCCGCACCTTCTTGTATGTCCATCAGGGTTTCTTTAATCGCCTCGTCTCTGTTGGCAAAATCCATTTGATAGGTTTTTTTGTCCTTCGGAATATTTTGTTGGTCGACAGGAGCAGAGTCTAGAGCGTCACGAAATGGACCATAAAATGCAGAGGCATACTTAGCACTATAGCTCATGATACCAGTATCATGAAACCCTTCATCTTCTAGTAAACTTCGTATTTCAAAAATACGCCCGTCCATCATATCGCTTGGAGCCACAAAATCGGCGCCTGCCATAGCGTGAGATAAGGACATTTCAGCTAAAACTCCATTGGTGTCATCATTAATAATTTTTCCTTCTGAAATAATTCCATCGTGGCCAAAACTTGAGTATGGATCTAAGGCAACATCTGTCATGACTAGCATTTCTGGACAGCTGTCTTTCACAGTTTTGATTGCACGTTGCATAAGACCTTTTGGATTCAACGCTTCGCTTCCCACATTGTCCTTTAGGTTGTCAGGAACTTTGACGAACAGCAATACCGATTTTAATCCCATTGCCCATAATTCCTTTACTTCCGAAGCCAATAAATCAAGACTAAAACGATAGTAATTTGGCATAGAGGTAATTTCTTCTTTTATGCTTTTTCCTTCCACCACAAAGAGAGGTACGAGAAAATCATTCGGACTTATGATAGTTTCTCTTATCAGGCTTCTAATGACTTCAGAGGAGCGTAATCGACGATTTCTTCTAAGTGGATACATATTATAAATTAGTTTTGTTCTCAAACCAGTTGAAGGGTTTTTTTATAAAATTTGGTGCATCAAAATGATAACCAATATAGAATTCAAAAAAATTATTGACTACCGAGAGACTTTCCTGATTTTTATCAAAGTTTGATAAATTTTTCCAATCATACCTGGCTCCAGAATAAAAGGTTTTGGAATTATAACCTAAAACTATAGAACCATCAAGCACGTAATATGCATAATTAGAATTCTCTTTAGTAGTTGTGTTGGCATCAAAATTTTTATCAGTTTCTCTTGCAAAATTCAGACCTATTCCTGGCGAACCTGTAAATGAAAGCAGCCAGTTTTTCCTAAATACAAAAGTATGATAGTAAGAGGTTTTCAAGGTTAGATTAAATTCGTTTGACGTATTCTCAATATTATCAAGAGTTTGATCCGCCTTTAGTTTAAATATAGTGTAATCGTAGTCGAAGGTAGGTATAAAACTCCCAGCAGATTTTAATTGCCATTGGAAATAGCCGTTCACAGCAGAAAATGAAAAATTGTCATTGAATTTATAAGCAGTACTCCCAGAAAAAGTTTTTGTCGATAAGGCTGGAATTTGAATATATGGGTCTTCACCTTCGCTCCAATTTGGAATAAAATCGCGGGTATTTTTAACATAAAAGCCGGAGACCTTTTCATATCCAACTTTTTGAAGCCATCTACGGAAATTAAATTGAAACCCAATACCAGAAAGCTGGGACTTGCCTTTTAATTCATTGTCGTTATTACCTGGAAAAAACTTTGGTGCAAACCCTAAAGAGAATCCTATAAATTTATAATCTACAGTAAGAGAGGTTCTCAAATTGTTATTGGGTTCAAGAGATAGAGAAGCTTCGCTGTCACGAAATTTATAGAATTTAATGTTTGAACTAAGGTTCGCTCTAATACTAATTTTGTCTGAAAGTGGGTTGAAATATTCATTTTCAGCCATGAGAGTGTCTAATTTAACGGTTATTTTATCCGTTTGTGACAGCGTTAAAAAACTACATAAGAGAAAAGTTAGTATTATAGCGTTGTCTTTCATCCTGCGTTCTAATTAAACCCAATCTTTTGGGTGTTGTAACACCTTAATTAACTTTTCTTCGGCACTATCCGCCTCTGGATGGTGGTTGTATACCCATTGTACGTGAGGAGGAAGGCTCATTAAAATACTTTCTATTCGTCCATTGGTTTTTAGGCCAAATAGGGTCCCTTTGTCGTGAACCAAATTAAATTCTACATAACGTCCGCGGCGTATCTCCTGCCAATTTCTGTTTTCTTCGGAAAAAGATAATTTTTTTCGTTTTTCAACAATTGGGAGATAGGCTTCCAAAAAACTATCTCCAACTTCAGTAACAAATTTATACCAATCGCTCATTTGCATGTCTTCTGAAGTTGTTAAACGATCGAAAAACAATCCTCCTATACCACGGCCTTCATTACGATGTGCATTGTGAAAATATTCGTCACATTGCTTTTTATATTTTGGATAGAATTCCAAATTGTGTGTGTCACAGGCATTTTTACATACAGTATGAAAATGCTTTGCGTCCTCTTCAAATAAATAATATGGAGTTAAATCTTGACCTCCTCCAAACCATTGGGCTGCAATATTACCGAATTTATCATACATTTCAAAATAACGCCAATTGGCGTGAACCGTTGGCACAAAAGGGTTTTTAGGATGAAGCACCAAACTCAATCCACAGGCAAAGAAATCAGCGTCTGTTACTCCAAAGTACTGCTGCATGGATTCAGGTAGTTTCCCGTGAACCTCGCTAATATTCACACCTCCTTTTTCAAAAACGTTTCCGTTTTCAATAACACGGGTACGTCCACCACCACCCTCTGCGCGCTTCCAAATATCTTCTTGAAAGATCGCTTTACCATCCACCTTTTCCAAACCCGAAGTGATTTGGTCTTGAAGGTTTCGAATGTATTTTACAAATTGATTCTTCATAAACTAAGTTCGTATAGCTCCATATCCATAGGTTTTCCATTAGGTGGAGTAAATTCGTTAATTAAGGTACGTTTCCATAGAAAACCGCTTTTTTCTGCAACTTTGCAACTTCCAAGATTGGTTTTATGTGTAATTATTTGAAGAATTTTCAAACCTAATTTTTTTGACGCATAGTCGGTCATTTTTCTAACAGCACTTGTCGTCCAACCCCAACCTTGAAAATCCTTTCCGATCCCATAGGTGAATTCACCTTGTTTCTTGGCTAGGTCAATATTCTTAATAATGACGAGTCCCGCGACCGCATCGCTACTTTTTTCCTTAATGGCAAATGTTATTGTAGTCTTAGCTTTGTTTTCTAATGCTTTTTTAGAAATATAGACTTCAGATTGCATTAAGGTTTGATTCTGGGAAAGTGTCATGGGAAGAAACTTTCCGAAGTGCTCCATGTTTGACGTCATTAGTTGTTGAAGGCTTTTCGCATCCTTCATTTCCATTTCACTAATATTAAACGTCTTTGAATTATCCATATATTTTTTTATGAATAGGTTCTGAATTTTTTAATTGCTTGGTATTGTCAATGAGTCGAACTGTTTCTGTAGTGGAGGCAGTAACTGAAAGAGGTAACACCAGGATAATTCCAATTACGGGAATTAATAACATAGTCATAAACACAATACCATTTCCTATGGCAACGCCTCGATTTCGTTTTACAAATTGAACACTTTCTTTTACTTCAAAATGACGTTCTAGGGTGTAATCCATATTCCCGAAGCCAGCATAATACGATTGCACTAAAAATAATAAAACGGAGGTAACAATATTAATTACAGGGATGAAACTCAAAATCAGAATCGGGATGGTAAGTAATAATTCCATTCCTAAATTACGAACATTAATACGTATTCCACGCCATAGTTGCGATGCATTGGAGGTATTTCGGTGTTGGTGAGTCGTTCCTTTTAAATGCGTCTCAATTTTTTCAGAAACAGGGCTCATAAACGGAGCACTGAAGGCCATCACAATATGCTTGTAAAGAATGAGTCCTACGGCCACGATAGTTATTCCTCCAAGAATTTCACTTATGGTTCTAAAGGTTTCTGATCCCCACTCCCAAACCCAAGCCTTGGCGATGAGGGCACCTATATTGTCTGAAAAACCCCAAGCTGAAAAACCGATAAGCGAAGCAGTCACAAAACTAATAGCCATAGGAATTCCGAAATACTTCCACAACCCCAACTCGTTTATTAGTTTGAAAGTTCCCCAGTACGCTCGTATTCCTTTTAAAATGTTCTTGATCATTCTTCTAAGTAAACTAGTTGATCTTTGTAATTATGGACGCTTTCAGTTTTGGCCAGTTTAATAGCATTTTGACTCTTTTTATTCAAAAAATCAATTATTGTCGCTTCATTTTGATCAAAAAGATCAAAAAACAGCATTCTGCCAACTTCATTATTGTGTAAATCCATGTTTTGCTCTAAAATTTCATTTTGAGTCATTTTTTCGTATAAATCAGTCACTTTTTTAGTCCAAATTATCGATTTTTTCTTGTTTTTTGTTTTTTTAAGAGTTTTTTGACAAATTAGAACATTCCATAATGCATGTCTAAATGCATTAGCTTTATTGCTCCTATGGTGACTTCGGCCAAACAAATCATCGCATATAGTCATTGTTGTTTTTGATGCCCAAATAGTTGGACGAATTAACAGCGGGCTACTTAAAAAGAGCATCGACAGTTGAAATAACTGTTGTATATTTAATCGTCTTATTCGAATCCAAATATTCAACCTTCAGCTTTATAACTTTTAACGGCTTCAATAAAGGCAGCTGCATTTTCGACTGGTACATTGGGTACTATTCCGTGACCTAAATTTACAATATATCTATCTTTCCCAAAGTCGTCAATCATCTCCTTTACCATTGTTTTAATTACAGAAGGAGGACTTAATAATCGAACCGGGTCAAAGTTACCTTGTAATGTAATTTTCCCTCCAGTTAAGTAACGGGCATTTTTTGCAGAACAAGTCCAATCAATCCCTAAAGCTGAGACACCACTTTTTGCCATAGTGTCAAGAGCAAACCAACAACCCTTACCAAAAGCAATGACAGGTATTAGGCCTTCCAATGCGTCGATAATCTGCTGCATATATTGCCAGCTAAATTCCTGGTAATCTGTTGGGGATAGCATTCCACCCCAACTATCAAAAAGTTGCACCGCATTAACACCGGCTTTTACTTTTTCTTTTAAATATAAGACTGTAGTATCCGTTATTTTCTGAAGCAGTTCGTGCGCGGTGGTAGGCTGCGTAAAACAAAATTCCTTTGCCTTATCAAATGTTTTACTGCCCTGCCCTTGAACACAATAACAAAGAATTGTCCAAGGACTTCCGGCAAAACCAATCAATGGAATTTCTTCGTTTAGTTTTTCCTTGGTCATTTTAATAGCTTCCATCACATACCCTAAGGTTTCATGAATATCTGGAACAATTACCCGCTCTAAATCTTTTTGTGTTCGTATTGGCTCTGGTAACCAAGGGCCTAGCCCTGGTTTCATTTCCACATGAATATTCATGGCCTGTGGTATAACCAATATGTCGCTAAATAAAATCGCCGCATCCATACCGTAACGACGAATGGGTTGCATAGTTATTTCACTGGCAAGTTCCGGCGTTTGACAACGAGTAAAGAAATCGTATTTCTCTTTGATCTCCATAAATTCGGGTAAATAACGTCCGGCTTGACGCATCATCCAAACAGGAGGGCGATCTAGAGTTTCACCTTTTAATGCTTTTAAGAATAAATCGTTTTTTATCATTTTTTAATGTGTCTTTACCGCTTCATTAATCACACTATCTATTGTGGTTTCCGTCGCTAGTATAATGTTGTTGGTGTATTTTTTTGCTTCAGAAGCGGTTGTTTCTCCAATACAAATTACCTGGCTATTTCCTATTTGGTTTTCAGCGGTAAAACTTTTAATCGCACTAGGGCTAAAAAATAGTATTTTATCCCAATTTTGATCAAAATGTTTTAAAAGTAGCTTTGTTTCGTACACTTTTACTTCAAAAATATCGATTTTCGCAGTTTTCAGCATAGAGGGGATTTCATCTCTTTTTAGATTACCACAAAAAAAGTGAAAAGAGTTATTTTGATGCTCTTTTATTATAAAATGTGCTAGATTTGATGCATTTTTAGCCCTTTTGATTACTTTTAACCCGTTTTCTTCTAGAAGTTTTTGTGTTTTTTCACCAACACAAAAACATCGACTTATTCTATTTTTGGAGCCGTCTTCGTTTTCTAAGAAAGATCTTACGGCATTTTGACTTGTAAAAATGGCATTCTCTATATTTTTCGAAATTTCAAACGATAAATAGGCGACCTTAATGGCGTCGTATTCAACTAGGCTCCATCCAGCATTTCTCAGAGTTTCTCTTTGGGTGGGTACAAGTTTCTTTGTTGATAGAACTGATTTCATTTTGTCTCAGCTTTTATTTGCTGCATCAATTCTTGACCCCCATTTGTCAAAATTTCTAGGGCACAATTTCTTCCAAACCCTTTATATCTAGAAATTGAAATAGATTTATCTATCTCAAGTTTGTTAGTTCCATCAAGGGAAAACAAAACCCCTTTAAACTTTATTAAGTCTCCATTTATGGTCGCAATGGCACCAATAGGTGCTGTACACCCTCCTTCAAGGACTCGAAGAAATTCTCTTTCAATACAGGTGCAAACATCAGAATCTTTATGATTGAGTTTTGATGTGGCTTCAACAGAAAAGGAATCCTTTTCGAGGGCAACAACAACCATTGCGCCTTGCGCAGGCGCAGGTACCATCCAGTCTAAATTCTGGTGATTATCTGGAAGAACATTAATTCGTTCCAAACCTGCTTTGGCAAAAATTGCACCTTGCCAGCTGCTTTCTCTTAACTTCTTAAGTCTTGTATTTACGTTTCCTCGCAAGCCAACAACAATATGATGCGGATAGAGGTGAAGCCATTGTGCCTTTCTCCTAAGACTTCCCGTTGCGATAGTGCATTTTTTTTTAAAATTGGCACCACTTTCTTTTACTAATATGTCCAAAGGGGAGGCTCTTTCCAAAACGGCTGTTTGCACAATGCCATCGGGTAATAATGTTGGGACATCTTTCATACTATGAACAGCGATATCCACAGAGCCATTGAGCATAGCTACATCAAGTGTTTTGGTAAAAATACCAGTAATGCCGAGTTCATAGAGTGGTTTATCTAGGACAATATCTCCGGTGGATTTAACAGGAACTAATACGGTTTCATAACCAAGGTTTTCGAGTTTATCCTTTACTGTATTGGCTTGCCATAAGGCCAATTGACTATCGCGAGTGCCAATTCGAATCAGTTTTTTCACGATGTCTCTGTTGAAAGTTGAAATACTTTATTGATCAACTCAACACTCTTAGAGGTAGAAATAGAATCATCCTTTAAGTGATTAGCGAAATGAGTTGTAATTTTTTGGATAATTCTATTGCTAATTATTTCGGCCTGCTCCTCATTAAAATCATTTAATTTTTTTCGCTGAAAATCAATTTCACCAGCTTTTATTTCCACCAATTTCACCTTCAAAGCTTGAATAGTAGGTGCAAATTTTCGGTTTTCTGCCCAAGTATTAAACTCGGTTTCGATGTCTTCAATGATTTCCTTAGCCATTGGTATTTGGGATGCTCTATGTTCTAAAGTCTTATCGGTTACATTGGATAAGTCGTCCAAATGAACAAGTGTTACAAAGGGATTTTCGGTCACATTATTGGACACGTTTTTTGGGATCGATAAATCTAGAATCAGTAAAGGTCTATTAAGGTATAAAAGTTCCTTCGAAATTGTTGGACTCTGTGCACCTGTAGCAACAATCATTACGTCGGTCTGCGCTATTTCACTTTGGATGTTAGCGTAATCCTTGACAACCAAATTAAATTTACCAGCAATTTTTTCTGCCTTATTTTTAGTGCGGTTAATGAGTGTTATATGCTCATTTTTGGTATGTTTAATAAGATTTTCACAGGTGTTTCTGCCAATTTTACCTGTCCCAAAAAGAAGAATGTTTTTTTCTGAAACGTAAGGTACTCGAGCCATAATATATTGAACAGCTGCAAAGCTTACCGAAGTAGCCCCACTCGAAATTTCAGTTTCATTCTTAATTTTCTTGCTGGCCTGAATTACGGCATTGGCCATACGTTCCATAAAAGGAGTCATAAGCCCCGCTTTTTTCGAACGTCTAAAACCACTTCTTAGTTGACTAATAATTTCGAAATCACCTAGAATTTGGCTATCCAAACCTGTTCCCACTTTAAAAAGATGAGAAACGGCCTCTTTGTTTTTATGAACATACGCCACTTTTTCAAATTCTTCGACTGTACCTTGGGTATGCTTACATAGGAGTTTTATGATCTGAAATGGATGTTCAGCTTCTCCGTATAGTTCGGTGCGATTGCAGGTGGAAATAACAGTTAAGGAAGGAATATTTTCTTTTTTCGCTTGAGCAAGAATGTTCTGTTGGGCAGTATCACTAATACTGAAATGACCTCTTGTGTCAGCATCTGCCTTTTTGTAGTTAAGACCTATGGCGTAGAAATTTCCTTCGGAGGTAGATGAAATATGTCGCTTACCGTTTATTTTCATAGCTGAAGAGGCAAATGTAATAGCATTTTATCACAAAAAGTAACGCTAGCCGCATCAATAGTGTCGAAGTTTGTTGATTTTTATAAAAAGATGACATATGTCATCTAAAACGCTTAAATTCGATACTTGAAGAAGCTTTTGTATGTAATCAATTTAGAATAGTTCTAAATAAGAAAGAATTTAATTCAAATGATTTCTGAAAAAAATGTCGCTCAAAGTTTACTTCTTTTATTAGAACCGTTTCCTTGGTGATGACCTTACTTTTCATGTTTGATTTGTTATCAAGTAAAAATAAGATGCACATGATTTCTACTAAGAATATTTCCGAAGGAGTTTATAATGAAACGATTATAGAAGATGGCTTTTATATCCTAACATTCAATAATGAGACCAAGAAGGATGTTCTTTATAGACGTGAAGTGAGCTCAAACTTTGTACAGTTTCATTTCTGTATTAAGGGACAGGCGAGTTTTAGTTTTAACGATGGCAATTATAAATTACCATTATTAGAGGCAAAATCGTTGCTGTTATATAATCCGGAACGTGACTTACCGCTTAACCTAACTGTAAATTCAGATTCTTGGGTGCTTTCAGTTTTATTACCTATTGAAAAATTTCATGGCTTATTTTCTACTGAGGCCAATTATATTACTTTTCTAAGTGAAGAGAACAAGGATAGAAAGTATTATAAGGATGCCCATATTTCCCCTTCTATGGCGATTGTTCTCAATCAACTCATGAATTACAATTTACATCCTTCGGTAAAACCGCTTTACTTTAAAGGAAAGGCCTATGAGCTGTTAAGTCTGTATTTTAATAGACCCGCAGATGCAGATATTGAACAATGCCCTTTTCTGAAAGATGAAGATAATGTGTCAAAAATCAAACAAGCCAAACAGATTATCATTGCTCGAATGGCTGAACCACCAACTTTACACGAACTTTCGGACGAAATCAATCTCCCTTTAAATCGCTTAAAAGAGGGGTTTAAGCAGGTTTATGGTGACTCCGTGTTTAGTTTTTTGTTTGATTATAAAATGGAGGTTGCACGACAATTATTGGCTTCAGGCTCACACAATGTGAACGAAGTTGGGCTGAAGGTTGGGTACAGTACTTCCAGTCATTTTATAGTGGCTTTTAAAAAGAAATTTGGGACCACACCTAAGAAGTATTTGATGAGCCTCTCGGTCCAATAATGTTAGATTAAAATTACTATTCTTGAAATTTTCAAGAATTATTTACGACCTATCTTTTAGATGTTTTTGCTATGAAAAAATTACTCCTATTAGTTGCACTTCTCTTTTTTACGTTTCAAACCTTTAGTCAAGAAACCAATAACGAAATTTTAGAGAATGTTATTTTTCGCATGTCCGATTCGGTTGAAGGGAACTCTGGGAATTGGAGTTTTTCAATAAGGGGTCGGTTACTTATTTGCATTACAGATGAGAATCATAACAGGATGCGCATCATGTCTCCGGTTACAGAAGTTTCAACACTTTCGGGAGAAGAAATTTTGAATTCCCTTTTGGCGAATTTTCATACTGCTCTTGATGTCAAATATGCAATTTCCGATGAGGTAATGTGGGCTGTTTTTATTCATCCCCTTAACGAACTTTCAGAAACTCAAATGGAAGATGCTATCTCTCAGGTTTTCCTTGCAGCAGAAACTTTTGGTTCTACCTATAGTAGTACTAGTTTAGTCTTTCCTGGAAAAGCACCAATCCAACAACCTCAAAAGGGGAAGGAAAAAACGATTCAACTTCAGAAGGGTTAAGTTTGACGATTGGGTTATAGAGACAATCTACTGTCTTCCTTATTTTATTGTATAATTATCGGTATTTTTGCCTTCAAATTGTTTGAAAAATGAAGGGAGTTCTCCTAGTAAATCTTGGTTCACCGGACAGTACGAATTCCAAAGATGTAAAAAAATATCTTGATGAATTCTTAATGGATCCTCGAGTAATTGATGTTCCACGTTGGGCGAGAATTTTATTGGTTCGAGGTATCATTTTAAATACACGTCCAAAGAAATCGGCTGCTGCATATCAAAAAATTTGGTGGGAAGAAGGCTCTCCTCTTATTGTTATTTCTGAAAGGCTTCAGAAAAAAATACAAGAAAAAGTTACATTACCCGTTGCTTTGGCAATGCGTTACGGGAGTATGACTTTACAAAATGGATTGCAGGAATTAGTTGATCAAAACGTAAATGATGTTTTAGTAATTTCATTATACCCTCAATTTGCAATGGCAACCACAGAAACAATCAATGTTAAAATAGAGGAACTACAAAAGGAGTTTTTTCCACAACTTGAAATTACATCTTTACCTTCGTTTTATAAGAAACAGGAGTATATCGATGTCTTGTCGGCCAGTATTTCTGAAGGCTTGAAGGACGTTGACTATGAACATTTGTTATTTAGCTACCACGGGGTGCCAGAGCGACATATTAGAAAAAGTGATATAACAAAATCACACTGTCAGATTGATAGGGTCTGTTGTGATACTGCATCTAAAGCACATCAGTTTTGCTATCGTCATCAGTGTTTAGATACTACAAGAAGAGTGGCAGAAAAACTTAAATTGAAAGAAGGGACTTATTCTACGTCCTTTCAATCACGTCTTGGGTTTGATCCTTGGCTGCAACCATATACCGATCGAACAATTGAACGGATGGGACTGTCAGGAACTAAAAAAATGGCGATTGTCACTCCAGCTTTTGTGAGTGATTGTCTTGAAACACTAGAAGAAATTGCAATGGAGGGGGAAGAAATATTTCATGAGGTAGGCGGAAAAGAATTTACTGTTGTGCCATGTCTTAATGATCGTGATGATTGGGCTGGAGTAATGGCAGATTGGATTGACGCATGGCAGATAAAAGATCTTAAAACGGCCATCGCATAATGGCTAACGAAAAAAAGTCTACGACCCTTGGGACGGACCCTATCAGTAAATTACTAGTAAGACAGGCTGTTCCTGCTTCAATAGGAATTTTGGTGATGTCATTAAATATGATTGTCGACACAATTTTTGTAGGTCGATGGATTGGTCCTTTGGCAATTTCTGCAATTACAGTAGTAATCCCTGTCACCTTTTTTATTGGTGCCATAGGCTTGGCGATTGGTATTGGAGGAAGTTCTGTTTTGTCGAGAGCTTTGGGCTCTGGGGACGATAATAAGGCCCTTCAGGTTTTTGGAAATCAGGTGACACTTACCTTTTTAACTTCAGGACTATTAGCTGTTCTAGGGCTTGTTTTTCAGGATTATTTGATCGAATTTTTTGGCGCTGATGATTCTTTCAAAGATCTAGCGCTTATTTATTATCGCATCGTCATGTACGGTATAGTAATGCTATCGATGTGTATGATGGGGAATAGTGTCATTCGGGCAGAAGGCAAGCCAAAATTTGCTATGTATGCGATGATGTTACCGGCCATCGGGAATATTTTTATGGATTATATCCTTATTAATGTTCTTGACTATGGAATGGAAGGGGCGGCCTGGGCAACATTTATTAGTTATGGAATTTGCTTTGTTTTTATTCTTTGGTTTTTTGTAGCAAAAAGCGAATTACGACTTACCTTAAATTCATTTAAACTTAAACTAAAGATCGTAAGTGAGATAAGTAGTTTGAGTTCGGTGACGCTTGCTCGTCAGGCAGTGATAAGCGTGTTGGTTATTTTACTAAATAATGTTCTTATCGTTCACGGAGATGCTTTGGATGTAGCTTCCTACGGAATTATTAGCAGAATGCTCATGTTTGCCCTCTTTCCAGTTATTGGCGTTAATCAAGGGTTTTTACCAATCGCGGGTTATAACTTTGGTGCTGAAAAATTTGAACGTGTAAGAGAGTCTATTAATACCTCCATTAAATATTCAGGCGGACTGGCCTTGTTTATTTTTATTTTGATAATGGTATTTCCTTCCGAAATAGTTTCCATCTTCATTAGTAATAAAGAAGGACTAAGCCCTGAAACCTTGGCGAACAATAATGAAATATTAAGTCGAACTCCCTCAGCTTTGCGTTGGGTTTTTGCAGCAACGCCAGTTATTGCTGTTCAGCTGATAGGGGCGTCTTATTTCCAAGCAATTGGGAAGACGATTCCTGCTTTATTGTTGAGTTTAACCAAGCAAGGTTTCTTTTTAATTCCACTGGTTTTAGTTCTTCCACGGTTTTTTGGAGTCTGGGGTGTTTGGATTTCCTTTCCTATTGCAGATGTACTTTCAACGATTGTTACTGGCTATTATTTGAACAAGGAAGTGCGAGAAATGGTACATTAGACTTTTTAGAAATACGTATCTTTAAAGATCTTTTAAACTATTTTATTTGTTGAAGACGAAAAGAAATAATGGAATACAACTATATAAAATCTCTTCATTTAATATTTGTAATCACCTGGTTTGCGGGCTTGTTCTATATTGTGAGACTCTTTGTTTATCAGATAGAGGCTTATCATAAACCTTCTCCAGATAAGGAGATATTAGGGGATCAGTTTAAGATCATGGCAAAGCGTCTATGGTATATTATTTCCTGGCCTTCAATGCTGTTGGCAATAGGATTTGCGATTTGGCTATTAGTGTTACGCCCTTTTTACATTACTGATGCTTGGATGCAGGTGAAATTAGGATTTGTGGTTTTACTTATCATTTACCATATGAAATGCCATATTATTTTTAAACAGCTTCAAGAAGATGTGGTCAAGCACTCGTCTAATTTTATGCGAATATTTAACGAAGGAGCAACCTTGTTGCTTTTTGCGATTGTGTTTTTGGTTGTGCTAAAGAACGCAGTGAATTGGATCTATGGTGTGGTTGGCATTATCTTGTTTGGAATTTTACTTATGCTAGGGTATAAGTTTTACAAGCGTTTGCGCGAGAAACAGTAAAATGATACTAGAAAGGGACTCTCTTTTTTTTGGTTTAATTATTGCTACCTTCCCTGAACAAATACTTGTGAATGAGTTTTCATAAATCTCTTAGATTCCGCATATTTCTATCAATGCTATTGTTGGTTATTCTAGCATCGATTCTTATCGCCATTGTAACTGTATACCAGTACAGGGAAGAAGCGGAAGACTACCACAGGGAACGTCTCACACGTAAGGAGGAGAACATTAAGAAGAACATTGATTTCATTTTAAAGAATACTACGTATCCCGTTGAAACGTCAAAAATCCCTTTAATCTTTAAGGAGAAGATTTATGAACTAAAGGCGATTCACAACCTCGAAATGTATCTTTACGACTTGAATGGAAGTCTTTTAAAATCGTCCAAGGCTTCTTTTTTTATTGATACTTCAAATACCAAAATGAAGCAGTCTGCTCTAAGGAGTTTGCAAAATTCATCGACTAAAAGTTTTATCGAAGAATTTGAGGAAGATGGCCAAGAGTACAGGTCCTCATATACCTATATTAATGATAACAGCTTTAAGCCGTTGGCTATTCTTAATCTACCGTATATTGAGGACGATGGGTTCATAAAAAAAGAATTGAAAGAGAATCTTACAAGATTGGGAGTGGCGTATTTGTTTATGCTTCTTATAGCCATTGTTTTGGCATACTTTCTTTCAAAATTCATTACGCGTTCCTTGAATGAAATCACCGAAAAAATTACCGAAACACGACTCAACAAAAGGAATAAAAAGATCCTTATTACAGATACTTCCCAAGAGATTTCAACCTTAGTTAGTGCTTATAACGGAATGATAGACGAGCTTGAAAATAGTGCGGCTCAGTTAGCGGCGAGTGAACGAGAAGCGGCTTGGCGCGAAATGGCAAAACAAGTGGCGCATGAGATAAAAAACCCTTTGACTCCTATGCGTTTAACGGTACAAAGTTTTCAGAGAAAGTTTGATCCAGATGATCCCGAGATTCAACAAAAATTGAACGAGTATAGTAATACCATTATTCAGCAAATAGATACAATGAGTTCTATTGCTTCCGCATTTTCGACCTATGCTACGATGCCGGCGCAAAAGGATGAGACCCTTAATGTGGTGAAAATTACAAAACTGGCTTTAGATATTTTTAACGAGGATTTTGTTTATTTCTTTTCTGAAGAAAAAGAGATCATCGCAAGGTTTGATCGTACCCAATTAATTAGAGTGATTACCAACCTAATCAAGAATAGTATCCAGGCGATTGAACAAAAGCAATCTGAAGAACCTAGAATTGAGGTGCATGTTACAGCCGAAGAATCTTCCGTTTCTATTTCGGTACAAGACAATGGCGTAGGTGTTTCCGAAGAGAATAAAGACAAAGTGTTCGAACCAAAGTTCACAACAAAATCTAGCGGAATGGGCTTGGGTCTTGCCATGGTAAAGAATATTGTTGAAACCTACAAGGGTTCCATAATTTTGGATTCAAGTGTAGAAAATGGAACTACATTTACAGTAAACTTCCCGAAAGAGCTCTAAGTATTTTTGTAATTTTACCATTAAGAGTACCAACTAACCTAACCAACCCGAGAATTATGAACTACGAAAATATTCTTTCAGAACAACAAAATAGCATCGTCACAATTTCAATTAATAGACCCTCTAAGTTAAATGCGTTGAACAAGGCAACTATTCAAGAGTTGCATGAAGCTTTTAAGGATGTGGATGGTGATCCAAATGTGAAGGTGATTATCATTACTGGAAGTGGAGAGAAGGCTTTTGTTGCTGGGGCAGATATTAGTGAGTTTGCCAATTTCTCTGTTGCAGAAGGAGGACAGTTAGCTGCACAGGGACAAGCCATGTTATTCGACTATGTTGCAAATCTTTCTACTCCTGTTATTGCCGCTATAAATGGTTTTGCCTTAGGAGGTGGTCTAGAGCTGGCTATGTCTGCGCATTTTAGAATTGCAAGCGACAATGCGAAAATGGGATTGCCAGAAGTTTCTTTGGGAGTTATTCCTGGCTATGGTGGAACCCAACGATTGCCAGAACTAGTTGGAAAAGGACGTGCCATGGAACTTATAATGACAGGTGGTATGATTGACGCAAATGCGGCATTGACTTACGGCTTAGTTAATCATGTTACAACTTTGGAAGAGCTTCTTCCTTTTACGCAGAAGATCGCAACTAAAATTGCAAGAAATTCTTCGGTGGCTATTGCATCGGCAATCGCTTCAATAAATGCAGGATATGAAGATGGCGAGAATGGTTATGATACAGAAATTACTGAGTTTGGAAGGTGCTTTGGCACTGCCGATTTTAAGGAAGGTACGCAGGCATTTTTAGAAAAGCGCAAACCAGAGTTTCCAGGAATATAATAAAAACGGAATAAATCCAATATTAATAGGAAATATTCCAATTAATAAATAACTTTGATTGACTCCTTTTCTATCATTGTTATTTTTTATGTCTGAACCTATCAACGGACGTGGCGCACAACGCCAAGTCCATAACCGCTTTTTTGAACACCAACACGAAATCCTTGATGAATATTTAAATTTTTGTGAAGCCGAAGGTGAAACGGCAGATAAAAATAAAACCAAGTATATTGATGTTTTTCCAAAGACCTTTGTGAATAAGGTCACTAGTCCAGATGTTGGAATGGAGTACTCTGCAAACCCATATCAGGGTTGCGAACATGGTTGCGTTTATTGCTACGCCAGAAATACCCATGAGTATTGGGGTTATGGTGCGGGGCTGGATTTTGAGCGAAACATTTTAGTTAAGAAAAACGCTCCTGAATTATTAGAAGATCAACTTAAGAGTAAAAGTTGGAACCCTAAAACAATTGTTTTTTCTGGTAATACTGACTGCTATCAGCCTATTGAACGCAAGCTTCAAATTACAAGAAAATGCCTTCAGATTATGTTAAAGTGGAAGCATCCAGTAGGTATTATAACTAAAAATTCCCTAGTGCTTCGAGATTTGGATATTTTAAAGGAGCTTGCTACCCTAAATTTAGTTAGGGTCCATATCTCCATAACATCCCTTTCTGAAGATACCAGACGACTATTAGAACCACGAACGGCAAGTATTAAAAATAGATTAAAAGTGGTTGAGGTGCTTTCGGAAAATAAGGTGCCAGTTTTCGTTATGATGGCTCCAATTATTCCTTCGTTGAATAGCCATGAAATTATTCCGCTTGTGAAAAAGGTTTCAGCGTTAGGAGCTTCAGATGTTTATTATACTATGGTTCGCTTAAATGGGCAGATTGGAGAAATTTTTACAGATTGGGCGAGAAAAACGATTCCCGATAAGGCCGAAAGAATTCTCAACCAGATATCTGAAACACATGGGGGTACTTTGAACGATAGCCGATTTAAAACAAGAATGCGGGGAGAAGGAGTGATTGCAGATCAGGTAAAAACTACAATGTCGCTTGCAAAAAAAAGGTTCTTAGAAAAGAAGAAACTTCCAGATCTGGATTTCTCACATTATTTACAACTTATAGATCCGCAAGTGAAACTGTTTTAATTTTCTTTTTCACCGTTCCATTCTGCATAAAACTGGCTTAGGAAGTTTTCCATGTAAATGTGTCTTCCCGCAGCAATACGGTACCCTGTTTTGGTATTCATTCTATCTTTTAGCAACAACAATTTTTCATAGAAACGATTGATTGTGGACGCTGTTGAAGCTTTATATTGGACAGGTGTCATTTGCAAATTGGGCTAAATTTCAAGGTTGTAAATTGTTCTATTTTTAAAACCGCCATAGTTAAAAGCTCGCGCAAGACCAATAGCTCCTAGGGCATCTAGCCTATCTGCGTCCTGAATGACATCTAACTCTTTTGAAGTAAACGGTGAAGTTTTATTTCTGCCTTTAAAGGATATATTTTCAATGATTTTTACAATATGTTCGATACTATCTTCGGAAAGATTTTGGCCTTTTAAAAAAGCACAAGCTTTTTTGGACCCAACAGTTTCGTCACCGCCATGAAGTTTCGAACCGGCAATATCATGAAGAAGCGCACCCAAAGCTACAATAAGATGATTTACTTTTTCTTTTGAAGCAATTAACAGTGCATTTCTATAAACACGTTCAATGTGAAACCAATCGTGACCTCCTTTGGCTCCCAGAAGTTCATTTTTCACAAAAGAGATACAATTGTTTATGAGATCTTGAGAGTTTTCAGGATTCATTAGGAATCAACCTTAGATTTAATTGTTTTTTCAACTAAATCGATTAGCAAGTCTGGATCGTGATCTGAAATTTTCACAACAGGATGAAAGTGTAATTTTAAACAAATGCCTAGAGGCATTGGAAACATACCATAACGTTGAAGTCTCCACGAGTTGTTAATAGTAACTGGTAGGATATATGCGTCAGGCGCTTTTTTAAACAAGGTAAGCAATCCTGTTCGGTGAAATGGACGAAGTTTCCCTGTTTTACTTCGTGTGCCTTCAGGGAAAATTACACCACTTCTATTAAATTTGACAAGATATTTTGCAAATTTTACCATTTCGGTTAAGGCCTGTCTTGGGTTTTTACGATCAATAAGAACACTCCCTCCGTGATTTAAATTATAGGAAACAGATGGTATACCTTTGCCCAATTCTTGTTTAGAAACAAATTTAGGATGGTTCCTCCTCAAAAACCATGATAGAGGCGAAATGTCCCAGAGACTTTGATGGTTTGAAATGATAATTAGTGGAACTCCTTGAGGAATGTCTTTTGTACGAGTAACTTTGAAAGTAGTCCCTAGAATATGTAAACTTCGTATAATAAACCAATTAAAACAATCTACAACCTTTTTATGTCCTTGATAACCAAATAAGTTGAAAGAAACCCATTGTAAAGGATGAAACACTAATAAGATAAGACCAAAACAGAAATAAAAAAGGACTGTGATGGGATAACTTAGTATGCGGGAGAATTGTTTCATAAAGGGTCAAATATAAAAAACCGTCTTCAATACGTACTGAAAACGGCTGTTCTATTTATAGCTTTCTTGCTTAAAAGATCTTAACAAAATTCGTCAAATGCTCCTTTTAAGTTATCTGCAATCATATCTACTTGACGTCCTTCAATATGATGACGTTCCAGCATATGAACCAATTCTCCATTTTTAAACAACGCCATTGACGGAGAACTTGGAGGAAACGGAATCATTTGTGCCCGGGCAGCATCAACTGCTTCGCGATCAACACCTGCGAATACGGTTACTAAATTATCTGGTGTTTTCGCATTTTGTAAAGACATACGAGCTCCTGGGCGAGCATTTGCCGCGGCACAACCACAAACAGAATTCACTACTACAAGAGTAGTTCCTTCTTTGCTTAGGGCACTATTTACGTCTTCTGCTGTATGTAACTCTGTGAAACCTATGTTTGTAAGGTCTTCACGCATTGGTTTAACTAATTCTGGTGGATACATAATATCAAGTATTTAATTTTTATAACAAATCTCCTGCAAAGATAACCTATTTGCAGGATTTAAGATGTATGATTTTAGATTTACAAGTCATTAGAATAAATAGTCAGAGGATATTTGAACGTCTCTTTAATACTAATATGTTTGTGTCTAAAGCCCTATCTTTGGTCGCTATTAAAATTAATAATTACAGAGTTTATGATTCGTTGGGTTGCAGCTATTGTTGGCTATTATTTGTTTCGGTTTCCTGGAGCAATAGCTGGCTTTTTATTAGGGAGTCTTTTTGAGAATTTTGGCAGAAAAAGTGGAGGCTCTTTTCAAACTATTTTTCAGCAAGGAGGAAGAGGGAGTGTGTCTCCGGCTGATTTTGAACTAAACTTGTTATCACTGGCGTCTTTGGTTATTAAGGCCGATGGTAATGTAAGTCAGAGTGAGTTGGATTATGTACGACAGTATTTTGTACAGTCCTATGGAAGGGAACGTGCTAATGCAACTTTTAAGGTTTTTAATGAGGTTATAAAGAAACGAGAGGTTTCTGCGGCCAATATTTGTGGATTATTGCGCCAACGAACGCGATATGAATCCAGATTACAAATTCTTCATTTTTTATTTAGTATTGCTAATGCCGATGGTCATGTAAGTGAGCCAGAAGTGCAAGAAATCAATCAAATTGCAGGCTTTTTAGGGGTTAACTATCGAGATTTTGAAAGTATCAAGGCCATGTTCTTTAAAAATCCAGATAGCGCTTATAAAATTTTAGAGATAGAACGAACTGTTACCGATGCTGAAGTTAAGAAGGCCTACCGAGAAATGGCAAAAAAGTACCATCCAGATAAACTGCAACATATGGATGAGGTGTATCAAAAAGGAGCTGAAGAGAAATTCAGAAAAGTTCAAGAGGCTTACGAACAACTTCAAAAAGAGAGAGGGTTTTAAATTTTCTTTGAATATCACTTAGAAACACTTACATTTTATTTAATTTTTAGTCAAGTCTAAAAAAAAGTTTTTATAACTAATGTAAATTTGTTTACTTTTGCCTTATGTTTACATTAGCGGAAGAGAATTATCTTAAAAACATCTATCATCTGGAACATGAATTTCAGGGTGAAGTGAGTACCAATGCCATTGCAGAGCGTATGGAGACGAAACCCTCTTCTGTTACAGATATGGTTCAAAAATTGGCAGAGAAAGAAATGCTTTCCTATAAAAAATACAAAGGAACTCTTTTAACTCCTAGTGGAAGAAAAAAGGCGGCAAATGTCATTAGAAAGCATAGGTTGTGGGAAGTTTTTTTGGTGGAAAAACTGAAATTTCAATGGGATGAAGTGCATGATATTGCTGAGCAATTAGAACATATACAGTCTGACAAGCTTATTACTCGACTGGATAAATTTTTAGATTCGCCAGATTTCGATCCTCACGGAGATCCAATTCCCGATAAACATGGAAATGTAAAGAGTACAGAGAAACGCCTGCTTTCAGAAATGGAGAAGAATGGCCGTGGTGTTTGTGTTGGAGTAAAGGAGACCACAAAAGAGTTTCTTCAGTATTTGGACAAACGAAAAATTAGTATAGGCACAAAGCTCAAAGTTCTTGGAAAGGAATTTTTTGATGGATCTATGGTGATACAAGTTGGAAACGATCAGTTTTTTATTTCGAAAAAAATAGCAGAGAATTTATACATACAAACTAATTAGAATGAAATATTCCTTCCAATTTATCTTTGGTGCCTTCTTAACAATGATGTTCACCATGGGCTGTGAACAAACGACGCCCTATGCGCCTGCGGAAAATGAACTTTTGGATGGTCCTTTGGAAGGATTAACCATTGCCCAACAAATTAAATTTTTAAGCGGAGATGAGGCTTTTGGAGATGTCTTTACCATTGAAAAGGGGTTGGGTCCTGTTTTTGTGGCAAATCAATGTGCTAGTTGTCATCCCGGAGATGGTAAAGGAAGCCCATTTGTGGAGTTTGTTAGATTTGGACAACCGGACACTCTTGGCAACCAATTCTTGGAGTTCGGTGCTCCTCAACTTCAGCATAAAGCAATACCAGGTTTTGAACCAGAGCAGCTTCCAGAAGGAGCTACTACAACGAAACTGATAGCTCCAGCTGTAACAGGGCTTGGGTTTTTAAATTTTGTTAGTGACCAAGATCTTATAAACCTCTCGGACCCCAATGATATTGATGGTGATGGCATTAGCGGAAGGCCTCATTGGAATAACATTCCAGATTATGTTACCCTTAGACCAAATACTATTTCTCAAAATGGAAAGTATATCAGTCGCTTTGGAAAAAAAGCTGCTGCCTACAACTTACTTCACCAAACTTCTGGAGCTTATAACCAAGATATGGGGATTACCTCTTTATTTGAGACTATTGATCCATATAGTGGATTGGAAGAGGACCCTGAAGTAAGTACACAGACGGTTAATGATGTCGTTTTTTACCTTAATACGTTAAAGGCACCGCTTCAAAGAGATGAGGGTGCGACCAGTATAATAGCAGGAGCGCAAATTTTTTCTGAAATAAAGTGTGCTTCTTGTCATATACCATCGTTGCAAACAGGATATTCACCAATTGAGGTGCTGTCTTATAAGGAATTTCATCCATACACCGATTTGCTTTTACATGATATGGGCTCTGAATTAGACGATCAATATACCGAAGGGTTTGCTTTGACTTCCGAATGGAGGACTCCACCTCTTTGGGGTCTGGGACTATCTAAAGATGCTCAAGGTGGAAGCTATTTTTTAATGCATGATGGACGTGCAGGAAGCATTGAGCAAGCAATTTCACTCCATGGAGGTGAAGGTGAAGCATCCAAAAATAGCTTTGCACAACTTTCAGAAGTAGAAAAGCAACAACTTATTGAATTCTTAGAATCGTTATAAGATACATGGAGCGTAGAAAATTTATTAAAGCCTGCTGCTACACCACAATTGGTCTACCACTCCTTGGAGGGGTATTTCAATCTTGCGGGGCAATTTATTATGCTTCTTCTACTCAAGAGGGAGATAGATTGATTGTTGCAAAATCTGAATTCTGGAAGATTGAAGACACCAAAAAAATAAATAGACCTTTTGTATTGATAAAAAGAGAAGGCATCGATTTTCCAATTTGTATTTATAAAATAGAAGAAGAGAAATATATAGCCTCATTACTTAAATGTACACATAGGGCATGCGAGTTAAATGTGGGAGGTGGTATTTACAGTTGTCCTTGCCATGGGAGCGAATTTTCAATTACAGGAAAAGTATTGGAGGGTCCAGCAGACGAGGATTTAAAAACATTTAAAATTGAAATCGACAATGAAAATTTACATCTCTTTTTATCTTAAACAATTCATAATCTTGTTGTTGCTTTTGGCGACCACCGGAGGGCTATTTTCTCAAGAAGCGGACCCGTTGGTTAAACGTGTTTCAAAAGACACGAGTAAGGTTTCTTTAAATATGGATGCCGTATATAACCGGCCATTTTTAGCAATTAAGAAAATGCCAATAGCTTTAGGGGGGTATTTAGAGGCGAATTCTTTATATCAATCGGAAGATGGTATAAGTGAAGGCCTTTCTTTTCAGGCTCGGAGATTAACCCTTTTTATGTCATCATCCATAACAAAACGGATTAAGTTTTTGACTGAAATAGAGTTTGAAGACGGAACAAAAGAAATAGGGATTGAGTTTGCGGCCTTAGATGTGTCTCTTCACCCAGCACTTAATTTTAGGGGAGGTATTGTTATGAATCCCATAGGAGCTTTTAACCAGAATCATGATGGGCCAAAATGGGAATTTGTAGAACGTCCCGATGTCGCTGTAAACATGTTGCCAGCTACTTGGTCTAATGTAGGCTTTGGTATCTATGGAAAGACCCATAAGGGAGATTGGATCTTGGGGTATGAAGCCTATCTAACGAATGGTTTTGACAATAGTATTATTGATAATGAGGAGAATAAAACATTTTTACCTGCTGCCAAAGAAAATGCAGAGCGTTTTGAAGAAAGTAACAATGGGAAGCCTCTTTTTTCAGGGAAGCTTACCGTTAAAAATAGAAACATTGCCGAAATAGGTTTTTCTTATATGGGAGGGGCATATAATAAGTTTGAAGAAGATGGTTTAACCCTTGATGAGAAGAGAAGCGTAGCTGTTTTTGCCATAGATGCCAATGCGGTTATAAAGAATACAGGGACCTATATCGTTGGAGAAATAGCCTTTGTTAATGTTGATGTACCAGAAACTTTTACTCAACAATATGGTACAAAGCAATGGGGCGCTTTTGTGGATGTTGTACAACCAGTTTTGCAACGAAGTATCCTGAATTGGGAGAATGCCACCTTGAACGTGGCGGCTCGTTTGGATTATGTTGACTGGAATGTTGGTACTTTTCAAGAAACAGGAAATAAAATAGGAGAAGAACAAATAGCCATTTCCCCAGCAATTAGCTTTAGGCCAACCGCCCAAACAGTATTTAGAATAAATTACCGTTACCAATGGCAAAAAGATATTCTTGCAAATCCTGCGGCTAAAACAGCAGCGTGGTTATTTGGATTTAGCACTTATTTTTAAGGCTAAAATACTTCATAACTCTAGATGTATAACTATTATTAAAATTAATATTTGTGAAAAAAGTACTTTTTATTATTGCAATTACTTCTTTAATAGCTTGTAAGGAAAGAACTGAGAAATCTGAAAAGATTATGGTCGTATCTACCACTTCAATGATAACAAATTTGGTAAAGAATATTGGTGGTGATTATGTGGAAGTGCAAGGATTGATGGGCGCTGGCGTTGATCCACATCTTTACAAAGCGAGTGAAGGTGATGTTTCAAAATTGTTCAACGCCGACGTGATATTTTATAATGGTTTGCATTTGGAGGGAAAGTTAGTTGAGGTGTTTGAAAAAATGGAAACTCAGAACAAAACGACTATCGCCTTAGGGGAATTTTTGAATGAAAAAGAACTTATAGGTTCCGAGTATTTTGCTTCAAATTACGATCCACACGTTTGGTTTAATATTCAGTTCTTTAAGCAATTTGGCCAAAAAGTTACAGAAGTATTATCCAAAAAAGACCCGAAGAATGCGTCGAATTTTGTTGAGAACAATCGAATCTTTCAGGAAAAATTAGATATCTTGGAAGTGGAAATTAAGACTTCGATTCAATCACTTCCAGAAGAAAAGAGAATTCTTGTAACAGCACATGATGCCTTTAATTACTTCGGAAAAGAATATGGATTTAATGTTGTTGGGTTGCAAGGACTATCCACTGCAACCGAAGCAGGAGTGAAAGATGTTCAAAGGCTTTCAGACTTTATTATTGATAATAAGGTTAAGGCTATTTTTATTGAGAGTTCTGTGCCAAGACGAACTATTGAAGCATTGCAGGAAGCAGTGCTTTCAAAGAATCACGAAGTGGTTATTGGCGGATCACTTTATAGTGATGCCTTAGGAGATTCAGGAACAGTAGAAGGAACTTATATTGGAATGTTTAGATATAATGTGAAAACAATTGTCGAGGCGTTGCGCTAATAGAAGATATTATGATCGATAGAAAATTGGCAGTAAGTGTTGATGACCTTACCGTTGCATATAATTATAAACCGGTTCTATGGGATATTGATTTACAAATACCAGAAGGAGTATTAATGGCAATTGTGGGACCAAATGGTGCCGGAAAATCTACATTAATAAAAGCAATCTTAGGAATAATAAAACCTATTGCTGGAAGTATTGCGATTTATAATAAACCTTATAAAAAACAACGAAAACTGGTTGCTTATGTCCCTCAAAAGGGAAGTGTAGATTGGGACTTTCCAACAACGGCATTAGATGTTGTGATGATGGGTACTTACGGCAGTCTTGGGTGGATAAAACGTCCAGGGCAAAAGGAGAAAAAAGCTTCTCTTGAAGCTTTGGAGAAAGTAGGAATGTTGTCTTTCAAAAACAGACAAATAAGTCAGTTGAGTGGTGGTCAACAACAACGAGTTTTTTTGGCCCGAGCTTTAGTGCAAGATGCTTCCATTTATTTTATGGATGAACCTTTCCAGGGAGTAGATGCGACCACCGAGATTGCAATTATCAATATTTTAAAAGAGCTTCGGAAGGCTGGAAAAACAGTAATTGTGGTTCATCACGACTTACAAACAGTACCAGAATATTTTGATTGGGTCACGTTTTTAAATGTAAAAAAGATTGCTACTGGACCAGTGAAAGATATTTTCAATGATGATAATCTTACTAAAACCTATGGAATTAATTATAAAGTAGCAGTAAATAAATAATGTCGTTATCCGAATATTTCGAATTGCTTTTTACCGATTATACCCTTCGTACCATTACATTGGGAACGGCGGTATTGGGGGCAATATGTGGGATGCTTGGAAGTTTCGCCGTATTGCGGAAGCAAAGTCTTTTGGGAGATGCTATTTCGCATGCTGCACTCCCTGGAATAGCAATTGCTTTCCTTATTACTGGAACTAAGGATGCCAACGTCTTATTACTTGGTGCATTGGTGAGTGGATTAATTGGCACATTTTGGATTCGCGGTATGACGACCAAGACCCACCTTAAAAGCGATACTGCATTGGGATTGGTCTTGTCGTTGTTTTTTGGTTTTGGAATGTTATTGCTCACATTTATTCAGAAACAACCAAATGCCAATCAAGCGGGACTGGACAAATATTTATTTGGACAAGCTGCAACATTGGTGGAAAAGGATGTGCAGCTCATGGTAATAGTTACTGGTGTTTGTTTGTTTGTTTTACTTCTTTTTTGGAAAGAGTTTAAAATGCTACTCTTTGATGCGGATTATACAATGACACTTGGGTTTAATACTAAATTTATAGATATTCTGATTACTTTTTTTATTGTTCTTGCTATTGTTCTGGGCCTACAAACTGTTGGTGTTGTACTCATGAGCGCGATGCTATTGGCTCCTGCTGCTGCTGCTAGGCAATGGACCAATAGTCTGGGAATTATGGTTTTTCTAGCGGCAATTTTTGGTGCATTTTCTGGGGTGCTTGGGACAGCAATTAGTGCGAGTCAAAATAACCTTTCCACAGGTCCAGTAATTGTTTTAGTCGCCGCGGTTTTTGTGTTAGTGTCATTTATATTTTCGCCAGGTAGAGGATTACTTTTTCGGGAATTAAGGTTCCGCAGAAACCGTCGTGATCTCCAATTAAAAAAGACCCTTCAATTTATGTATGGAATAGCGAAAACACATGAGAACATCTCCCATCCGCATGCCATTCGTATTTTGAATAATTTTCAAGGATTCACGAAAACCTCTTTAAGAGCACTAGAAGAAAAAGAATGGATTGAGCTAGATAAACAATTATGGTCTATGACTGATAAAGGATTTGATGCCGCTCAAGATTTATATAATCAACAAGCAAATAATGACTAATCCGCAAATTGAAATACAATTAATAGCTGTGGTTGTTGCCATTGCATGCGCTATTCCTGGAGTGTTTTTGGTCCTTAGGAAAATGGCTTTGATTAGTGATGCAATTAGTCACTCGATTTTGCCTGGAATCGTAATTGGATTTTTTATTACACAAGACCTCAATTCGCCTTTATTAATCTTATTGGCAGCCTTCACAGGAGTTATTACCGTTGTGTTGGTCGAAATGATCCAGAAAACGGGCTTGGTAAAAGAAGATACAGCTATTGGATTAGTTTTTCCAGCATTATTTAGTATTGGAGTGATATTAATTGCGAAGAATGCAAATGATGTTCATTTGGATGTGGATGCTGTACTTCTAGGAGAGCTGGCCTTTGCCCCATTCGATAGGCTATTGATTTCTGGGATGGATATGGGTCCTCAATCTTTATGGGTTATGGGTGTGATTTTGTTAATCACTTTAGGGTTACTTTTTCTGTTTTTTAAGGAACTTAAGGTAAGTACGTTCGATACTGGTCTATCTTCGGCACTTGGTTTTTCGCCCTTGATACTACATTATGGGCTCATGTCTGTATCTTCGGTAACAGTTGTTGGGGCGTTTGATGCTGTTGGAGCGATTTTAGTGGTAGCTTTAATGATAGCACCCGCTGCAACGGCATATCTCTTAACTAGTGATTTAAAAAAGATGCTCTTGCTGTCCGTTGGCTTTGGAGTGTTTTCTGCGATAGCGGGCTATTGGTTAGCCCATTTGTTGGATGCTTCTATTTCTGGTTCTATGACCACAGTATTAGGAATTGTTTTTTTACTGGTCTACTTGTTTGCTCCGAGCAAGGGACTATTGTCTGTTTTATACCGTCAAAAACAACAGAGGATAGAAGTTTCTTTAATTACTTTTTTATTGCATTTGAATAATCACCAAGAGGAAAATGAACGTCACGTGAATCACCTAAATGAACATATTAATTGGCAAAAAGTACGATCGAAATCGGTGTTAGAATTGGCGCAAAAAAATAATATGATTGGCATAGAAAATAATATTGTGTCCTTGACTGATAAAGGAAGAGAGTTTACAAATCTTGCTCTGGAATATATCATCACAAACAAAGATGAAAAGATTGAGCATATGAAAGAGGACTTCTTCTTATTTCGAGGTTAATTTCTCCAAATGCGTTTTTTGGCATCATTTTTTCTTATATATTTAAAATAGAAACACTTAATATCATGAAAAAATTACTTTTTTTAGCTCTCATTTTAGTCTCAACGTTGGGTTTTTCACAAGAAAAGCCAATAGAAGTGCCTATGATTGTTACCAAACTACCCATTGGAGAAACCGTTCAATTTGAAAATGCAACGGTAAAATTTATTAAGGTCCTTGAGGATTCTCGTTGCCCTAAAGATGTGACCTGTATTTGGGAGGGACAGGCAAAACTATTGGTTGAGGTTACGGAAAATGGCAAAGAATCTAAAGAAATGGAATTGTTGTTTGAC